>Ga0070706_100004077_pt1 | contig 14207 bp, 12 predicted proteins | sample KBSK5501metaG_FD_65476 | JGI IMG/M metagenome (GOLD analysis project Ga0070706, IMG submission 65476) | Corn, switchgrass and miscanthus rhizosphere microbial communities from Kellogg Biological Station, Michigan, USA - KBS K5-50-1 metaG | ecosystem: Host-associated > Plants > Roots >...
ATCGACCGACGCGTACCAGGTGGTGGAGAAGCTCCGACCCGAGTTCCTGCGCCGCATGAGCCGGCCGCAGACCCTCGGGGGCGGCGACCGCGGCCGAGGCGGGACGAACCGCAATCCCGGCGGCGGGGGGGGAGGGACGGGCGGAGGCACTGGAACCACGGGGGGCGGAACCGGCGGCGAGACGATGCAACCGGACCCGGGCTTCAGTCAACCAGATCCGCCCCGCACGGCCGCGGTCTTCGTGGACGGCACCGAGATGGGAGGCGTCGAGGAGCTACAGCGCCTTCAGTCGAACCTCGTCGAGGAAATCCGGTACTTGAGCGGTTCCGACGCCCAGACCAAGTACGGCCCGAGGTTCTCGGCCGGCGTGATCGAAGTGAAGCTGAAGAACCACTGAGTGAGGCTCGACCGGCGGGTCCTGGTCGCGACGGCGCTGTTGCTGCCCGCCGTCGCGATGGCGCAGTTCCCGCCGGTCGGGGTGCCGCGGGGGCTCGTGCGGCTCGACCTTGACGGCGCCCTCGAGAGCGTGAACCGCGCCTACTTCGACGGCGCGCTCGGCGAATTTGCAGCCGACCTCGCGAGCCCGGCGCTCGGTGAGGATCGCATTCCCGGCCTGACCGACGCCGATGCCCGCCTCACCCGCATCACCGGCGATCCGGGCGCCCGGCTCGACCTCGGCAGCCTCGCGGCGACGGCCCGGGGTTCCCGCACCGTCGGCGTGATCGGCGTCGCGGTCGGCGTGACGTCGCGTCTCACCCTGTTCGCCCGGCTCCCGCTCGCCCGCGCCAGCGTGACGACGACGCTGACGCTCGACAGCACCACCAGCAACGCCGGGGTGAATCCCGCCGATCCGGTCTTCGGCACGGCGGCCGGCGCCACGCAGACGGCCGCCTTCTTCCAGGATTTCGGCAACGCGCTCCAGAGCCTCCAGACCCGCCTCCAGGCGGGCGCCTACGACGGCGACCCCGCGCTCCGCGCCTTCGCGCAGACCACGCTCGCCTCCGGCACGGCGCTGCGCAACGACCTCTTCGGACTGCTGGCGGACCCCGGCACCGCGTCCGCCTTCGCCCCCACGGCGACCAGTCAGCTCGGAAGCGCGGTCGCGGCCCGGGTTCAGGCGCTTCAGACCGCCCTGGCGGGCTCGCTGGGCATCGCCGGGTTCGTGAGCGCCCCCGCCCTGCCCGGCCCGCGCGCTGGCCAGGGCGACTTCACGAGCTACCTCACCAGCGCGAACGGTCCGATCGGCGGCCGCCTCGACGACACGCCGCTGTCCCAGCGGGGCGACGCCGAGGCCGGCGGCGTGTGGACCCTGGTGGACCGCTGGAACGACGACGCGCGCAGCACGGGCATCAGAGCGGCAGTCACCGGTGTCTTCCGCCTCGGCACCGGGTTTCCTCCCCGGCCGAATTACTTCCTCGATCTGGGCACGGGCACCGGCCACTCGGCGCTCGGCGGGGAGATCACCACCGACGTCGGCTTCGGCAAGTTCGCCGCCCGGCTCACCGCCGGCTATCTGCACCAGCTCGCCGGGGACCAGGTCGTCCGGCTGACCTCCCCCGCGCAACCGTACGCCCCGTTCAACCAGATCGTGACCGTTCGGGTGAACCCAGGAGACATTCTGACGTTCGGCGCGCATCCGATGTTCCGCCTGCTGCCCTCGTTCGGCATCCAGGCTGGCGTGGACTACTGGCGGCAGACTGCGGAGCAGGTCGCTTACGCCGGCGCCACGGACTCGATCCCGGGCATCCCGGCGGCGATCCTGGCCACCGACTCGCGCATCGGGGTGACGACGTTCTCGGCTGGCGTCACTTATTCACGGCCCGGTGCCACCAAACCCGGCACCAGCGGATTGCCGCTGGACGCCAGCTGGACATTCGAGCAAGTGATCGCCGGGAGCGGCGGCCGGGTCCTAAAGACCCAGACCGTGCGGGCCGGGCTCCGGCTCTACCACCGACTCTTCAAGTGAGCACCGACCGATGCGCCGTCTCGTAGGACGAGCGTTGCTGGTGGGGCTTGCCGCCGTCGCCGCCGGGTCGCCGGTGCGGGCCCAGGACGCGGGGGCCGCCCGGCTCCAGTCGCTGGCGGATCGCTTCTGGGCCTGGCGGGCCGCGAATCAGCCCGCTTCCGGCGACGATATCCCACGGGTGGAGCGGCCCGCGGGCTGGGTTCCGGACTGGGCGCCCGCGACGGTCGCGGCGCGGCGCGAGACGCTCCGGCGGCTCAAGGGGGAGTGGCGCGGCATCGACACCACCGGGTGGAGCCGCCCCGCGCAGGTGGATTACCGCCTGCTGGGATCCGCCATCGCACGGGTGGACTGGGAGCTGGACATCGTGCGGGCGTGGCGCCGCAACCCGATGTTCTACCTGGCGCAGACACTGAGCGTCCTGCACGACGACCTCCTTCGGGCGCCGCCATTCGACGGCGCCCGAACAACCGGCATCGTGCGCCGGCTCGAGCGAGTCCCGCGCACGCTGGACGAGGGCAAGACCAATCTCACGGAGGCGGTCGGCCCGTTCGCCAGGCTCGCGGTCGGAGCCCTCGACGGCATCGGCCCAAGGCTCGACGGCGTCTCCCGCGCGCTCGTGCCCCTGCTCCAGGGCCCGGACGCCGCGCGGTTCCCGGCGGCGGCCGGAGCGGCCGCGAAGGCGCTCGAGGCCTACCGCGCATGGCTGGAACAGCGACTGCCATCGATGCCGGCGCAGACCGCCGTCGGCCGGGATGCCTACGTCCGTTTCCTTCGCCGGGTCGCGCTGGTGCCGCTCGCGCCGGAGGATCTGGTCGCCATGGCGCGGCAGGATTGGGCGCGCTCGGTGGCATTCGAGACGTATGAGCGCCAGCGAAACGCCGCGCTGCCGCAGCTCGATCTGTTCCCGACGCTGGACGCGCAGCTCGCGCGCGAGTCCGCGGACGAGCGCCACGTCCGGGCCTACCTCGAAGACAAGGGCATTCTCACCGTGCCGGGCTGGCTCCGGCACTATCGGACGGCGCCGACGCCGCCGTATCTCGCGCCGCTCAGCGAGTGGGGCGTGAACGACGATCTGACCTCGGCCACCCGGCTCGCCGAGGATGCGACCAGCTACCGCCCGCCGCCCACGGCGGGGCTGGGCTACTTCTATCTGGCCACCGCGAAGGACCCCCGCCCGCTCATGGTCCACGAAGGCGTGCCGGGGCATTACATGCAGCTGGCGCTCGCCTGGGCGAACGAGGACCCGATCCGCCGCCGCTACTACGACTCGAACTCGAACGAGGGGATCGGATTCTACGCGGAGGAGATGATGCTCCAGGCGGGGCTGTTCGACGACAGCCCCCGAGTCCGCGAGATCGTCTACAACTTCATGCGCCTCCGTGCCCTGCGGGTGGAAGTGGACGTGAAGCTGGCGACCGGCGAGTTCACGATCCCCCAGGCCGCGAAGCACCTGGAGACCACCGTGCCTATGGACGCTGCGACCGCGGGCGAGGAAGCCGCGTCCTTCGCGTCGGGGCCCGGGCAGGCGATCACCTACGAGATCGGCAAGCTCCAGATCCTGGCATTCCTGACCGACGCCAGGCTCCGGCAGGGCGACCGGTTCTCGCTCAAGGCATTTCACGATTTCGTCTGGAAGAACGGGAACGTGCCGATCGCGCTGCTGCGGTGGGAGCTGCTGGGTCTCGACGACGAGATCCGGGCCCTGGATCAATAGACGGCCGTCAGGTCGCGCGGGCCGGCCTCGGCCGGGCGAGGAGGGCCTGCGCGTGACGCCGCGCCTCCCTTCCGTCGGCGTCACCCAGCATGCGGGCGAGCTCGCCGACCCGGTCTTCGCCGTGGATCGCCGCCGCCTCGCTGGTCGCCATCCCGTTCCGGGTCCCCTTGGTCACGACGAGATGTCGATCGGCCCGGGCCGCGATCTGCGGCAGATGGGTGATCACCAGGACCTGACGCCGTGCCGCGACCTCGGCGAGCGCGGCCCCGATCTGGGCTCCGATCTCCCCGCCGATACCCTGATCCACCTCGTCGAACACCAGCGTCGGAATCGCGTCGTGCCGGACGAGCACGACCTTGAGCGCGAGCATCAGGCGCGAGAGCTCGCCCCCCGACGCGACCTTGCCGAGCGGCTTCGCTTCGAGGCCCACGTTCAGCCTGATAGTGAAGGCGACGGCCTCCCGACCGTGGCCCGTAGGCTCGGCGAGGGGGGTGAGGTCGACACCGAGCTTCCCGCCGGGGAGCCCCAGGTCGGGCAGCAATCGGCTCACCGTCCGCGCGAGCCGCTCCCCGCCCTCGCGCCGCTTCGTCGTCAGCGCATCCGCGGCCGTCTGGAGGGCGGCCTCCGCGGCGACTCGGCGCGCGGCCAGCGCGCGCAGATCGGTGTCCGCCGTATCGAGCAGCTCCAGCTCCTCGCCCGCCGTGCGGCGGGTCTCGAGCACCGCCTCGATCGTGGCGCCGTGCTTCTGCGCGAGCCGGAAGATCGTGTCTCGCCGTCGCTCCACCTCCGCCAGCCTCGCCGGGTCCTCCTGCATCCCGTCGGCGTAATCGGCGGCGAGCCGCGCGAGCTCGCTCAGGCTCGCGTACGCCCCATCCAGCAGCTCGCGCCAGCCCGCCACCGAGGGATCGCCCTTTTCCAGCGCGCCCAGCGCCCGGTCGGCCGCGCCCACCGCGGGCAGGGCGCCTCCCTCGTCGCCGTCCACGGCCTCGGCGACCCGCCGGGCGTGCTCAGCGAGGGCCTCCGCGTGGCTCAGGCGGCGCGCTTCGAGCTCGAGCGCGGCGTCTTCGCCCGGCTTGAGCCGTGCCCGGTCGATCTCCTCGACGACATGGCGCAGGTAATCGGCGCGGCGGCGCACTTCATCGCGGCGCGCAGCCAGCGCCGCTTCCTGGCCGCGCAGCAGGGCGACCGTCGCGTGCGCCTCGGCCACGGCCGCCCCCTCCGACCCGGCGTCCGCGAAGGCATCCAGGATGTCGCGCTGGGCGTCGGCATGGAGGAGGGACTGGGTCTGATGCTGGCCGTGCAGATCCACCAGGAGCGCGCCCAGCCGCGTGAGGACGCCGGCCGTCGTCGGACTGCCGTTCACCCAGGCGCGGGAGCGGCCCTCCGCCGAGATCTCCCGACGCACGACGAGGCGGCCGTCGTCGAGGTCGAGGCCGAGCGCCTCCACCTCCCGGCGGGAGCGCGCATCCAGCCCTTCGAAGGCGCCCTCGACCACCGTCTTGGCCACCCCGGGGCGCACGCTAGAGCTGTCCGCCCGCTCGCCAAGCAGAAGGGCCAGCGCGTCCACCAGCATCGATTTGCCGGCCCCGGTCTCACCGGTCAGCACGTTGAGCCCGGCGCCGAGCGGAAGTGTGACGTCCGCGATGGTGGCGAGATCGCGCACCCGGAGCTCGGCGATCATCGCGTACCCTCGCGCTGCGACAGGTCGCCCCACTGCAGCTTCTCCCGCATGCGGGAGATGAACCGGTCGTGGCTCAGCCGCACGAGGCACACCGGCGCGGCGGCACGCCGCACGGTGACGCGCTCGCCGGCGGCGAGCGTGGTACCGGTCTGCCCGTCGAACGAGATGAGGAGATCTTCGGCCCACCCCTCCATCGGCTCGATGACGATGGTGAACGACCCCGGGACGACCAGCGGGCGGACCGCGAGGGTGTGGGCGCAGATGGGCGTCACCACCATCGCCTCCACCCCGGGGACGACGATGGGTCCGCCGGCGCTCAGGCTGTACGCCGTCGATCCCGTAGGGGTGGCCACGATGATGCCGTCCGCGCTGTAAGGCCCGACGTTGTCACCCTCGATGAGCACGTTGACCCGGATCACGCGGGCCACGCCGCCCTTGTGGATGGCCACGTCGTTGAGCGCAGTCTGGCGGTGGCGAATCGCGCCGCCGGCGCCCGAGATCTCGGCCACCAGCGCCTGCCGCCGGTCCACGGTGTAATCCCCGGCGACGAGCGCATCGAGCGCGTGGGTCAGCGTCGCGAGCGTCGCGGTGGTGAGAAAACCGACCCGGCCGAGGTTCACGCCGAGAATGCAGGTCTGGCGGTCGGCCAGGAGCCGGGCCCCGCGGAGCAGCGTCCCGTCGCCGCCGAACGTGAGCAGGGCGTCGAGCTTGGCGTCGTCCAGATGGGGAAGCGGCCGGGGCCAGAAGGAATCGAGCCGCGGCTCGGTGAGAAGCGCGATCCCCCGCGCCGGCGCCTCGCTGGCGAGGCGTTCCAGCACGGCGGCGAGATCGGCGTACCTCGGATTGCCGACGACGCCGACGTTCATCGCGCCTCGAGGCTTTCCTCGCGCCGAAGCGCCACGATGCGCCGGGCGATGCCGTCGGCGGTCAACCCGAACGTCTCGAGCTGCTCGGCGCGCGGCGCTTGCTCGACCAGGCGGTCGGGGACGCCGAGGGCCACGACGCGCACCTCCGGATGGGTGGTCTGGAGCGTCTCCGCCAGGTGGGCGCCGAAGCCGTTCACGACCGTGCCCTCCTCCACCGTGACCAGGACCCGGTGCCGCTGCGCCAGCGCCTCCAGCATGCCTTCGTCCATCGGCTTCAAGAAGCGGCAGTTCACGACAGCGCAGTCCACGCCGTCGGCGGCGAGCTGTTCCGCTGCGCCCCGCGCCGGCTGGACCATGGTGCCGACGGCAAGGATGGCCACGTCGTGGCCGTCCCGCAGCTTCTCCCAAGTGGCGTACGGCACCGCCGGGATGTCCGCCGCCGGCCTGGTCTCGGCGGGCGCCTTGTCCCGGGGATAGCGGGTGCAGAACGGACCCCCGTGATAGGCCAGCGCGGCCTTGAGCAAGCCGATCAGCTCATCGCCGTCCTTGGGCGCGGTGACGGTCATGCCCGGCACGGCGAGCATGTAGGCGATGTCGTACAGGCCCATGTGGGTCTGGCCGTCCTCGCCCACCAGGCCTGCCCGGTCCATGCAGAAGATGACCGGCAGCTGCTGGACCGCCACGTCGTGGACGACGCTGTCGTACGCGCGCTGGAGGAAGGTGCTGTAGATGGCGACCACCGGCCGGATGCCCTGCGTGGCCAGGCCGCCCGCGAAAGTCACCGCGTGCCCCTCGGCGATGCCGACGTCGAAGAACCGCTCCGGCCACTTGCGCTGAAAGACGTTCGTACCGGTGCCCGAGGGCATCGCCGCCGTGATCGTGACCAGCTCCGGGTGCACGGCGGCAAGGCTGGTGATCGCGTCCCCGAACACCTGGGTCCAGGTGGGCGGGCCGCTCGCCTTTTTCCGGGGCTCGCCCGTCTCGGGGTCGTAGGCCGCGAGGCCGTGCCATTTCTCCCGGTTCTGCTCGGCGAACGCGAAGCCCTTGCCCTTCTCGGTGATCACGTGGACCAGCCGGGGGCCCGAGAGCCCGCGGACGAACGCCAGCGTGTCGCAGAGCTTCTGCACGTCGTGACCGTCGAACGGCCCGAAGTAGCGGAGCCCCAGCTCCTCGAACAGCATGCCCTGCGAGAAAAGGTTCTTGGCGCTCTCCTCGAGGTTCTTGGCGAAGTCCACGACCCCCTCGCCGAACACGCCGCCCAGCGCGAACGTGAGATGTTTCACCTGCTCGCGCAGCTTGTTGGTCCGCGGGTTGGCGACGACGCTGCCGAGCATCCGGGCGATGCCGCCGACGTTGGGGGAAATGGACATCCCGTTGTCGTTCAGGATGATGATGATGTCCCGGTCGGAATGCCCCGCGTTGTTCATCCCCTCGTACGAGAGCCCGCAGGTCAGGGCGCCGTCGCCTACGACGGCGACGACCTTGTGCTTCTCGCCCTTGAGGTCGCGGGCGGTGGCCATGCCGAGCGCGGCGGAGACCGCGGTGCCCGCGTGCCCGGCCCCGAACTGGTCGTGCTCGCTCTCGGCGCGGCGGAGAAATCCGGAGATGCCCCGTGCCTGGCGCAGCGTGGGGAAGCCGTCGTTCCGGCCCGTGAGGAGCTTCCAGGCATAGGCCTGGTGCCCCACGTCCCAGACGACCTTGTCGGCCGGCGAGTCGAACTCGTAGAGGAGGGCGATCGCGAGCTCGACCACGCCGAGGCTCGCACCGATGTGCCCGCCGGTGATCGAGCAGCACTCGATCAGACGCTCGCGGATCTCGGCCGCGAGCAGCGGGAGCTGATCGGGGCGCAGACGCTTGAGGTCTGCGGGGGATTGGATGCTGGCCAGCAGGGACATCGGCACCTCGCGCTGCGCGCTACGAGTTTCTGGTCACAATATACTGCGCCAGGGCGCCCAGCGACCCCGACGGCACAGCGCCCGCCGCGAGGTGCGCCACGGCCCGCCCCGCCAGACGCTCCGCCTCCGCGCGGGCGCCATCGACGCCGAGAACCCGCACGTAGGTAGACTTGGCCAGCGCCTGATCCCGGCCGGCGGTCTTCCCCAGCTGATCGCTGGTCGCGGTGGCGTCGAGCACGTCGTCGGCGATCTGAAACGCGAGACCGATCTCCTCCCCGTAGGCCGCCAGCGCCGCAACGGTCGCGTCCTTCGCCCCCGCCGCGAGGCCCCCCAACATGCAGGCGGCCCGAATCAGCCTCCCGGTCTTGCCGCGATGCACCTCCGTGAGCTCGGACAGCTCGAGGAGCCGTCCCTCCGCTTCGAGGTCCAGCCACTGCCCCCCGACCATCCCTTCGATGCCGCCGGCCTCGAAGAGCGTCACTGCCATCCGGCCCAGCCCTCGGTCGGACAGACCGAGACCCGCGGCCGCTTCGGCGAGCACCTGGGCAGCGACCGGCACGAGGAGATATCCGACCCGCGTGGCGACGGGCACACCGAAGCGGCGGTGGGTCGTCGCCCGGCCGCGGCGGAGATCGTCGTCGTCCATGCAAGGGAGATCGTCGTGCACGAGGGAGTAGGTGTGCACGGTCTCGACCGCCGCGGCGACGCCGGCGATTGCCGAAGACTCGCCTCCCGCGGAGTGGTACGCGGCCAGCACCAGCGCCGCGCGGACCCGCTTTCCCGGGCTCCGGAGTGCGTACCCCAGGGCGGGGCCGTCCGGCGGCGGCACGTCCGCTTCCAGCCGGGCGGCCCATCGCTCCAGGAGAGCGTCGGTCGCATCGCGAGCCCGGGCGAGCAGCTCGTCGGCCGACGCCGGGACCGCCTCAGCCATCCAGGTCGCCGAGCCGCAGCGTGCCGTTCGCGTCCTCCAGCACGGTGCGGACCCGCACTTCGGCCGCGGCCAGCCGCTCGCGCGCGGCGCGGAGGCACGCGACGCCTTGCTCGAAGAGCGCCAGCGCCGCGTCGAGATCGAGATCGTCGGCCTCGAGCCGGCGGACGATCTCTTCCAGCCGGGCGAGCTCGTCGGCGAGGGCCGCCGGCTTACCGGTCGGCGGGGTGGTCACGCGATCAGTCGGCGTGCGCGGGGACGGCGCCGTCGGTCACACGGAGGGTGAACGGCTGTCCCGGGGGGAAGTCGCGCTGGCGCCGCAGCACGCGCCCGTCGGCGGCACGGGCCACGGCGTAGCCGCGCTCGAGGACCCGCAGCGGGCTCAGCGCGTCGAGCTGGGCGGCCAGGCGATCGGCGAGGTGCCGGCGCCGCGCGAGGCCGTCCTCGAGGGCGCCTTCGAGCCGGTCGCCGGTGCGCTCGAGCCGCTCCACCGCGAGTCGGGTGCGGCGGCTCAAGCCGCCCGCGAGCCGGGCGCCGAGGTCGCCGACGAGCCGGCGCACCGCGCGCGCGTCCGGCAGCGCCAGCTCGGCCGCGGCGGAGGGGGTGGCGGCCCGCACGTCGGCAACGAGGTCGGCCAGCGTCACGTCGGTCTCGTGCCCGACCGCCGACACCGTGGGCACCCGCACGGCGGCGAGAGCCCGGCAGACGGCCTCGTCGTTGAACGCCGCGAGATCTTCCCGGCCGCCGCCCCCGCGGCCAACGATGCAGAGATCGACCCGGAGCCGGTTCACCCGCTTGAGCGCCGCGACCAGCTCGGCCGCGGCCCCGTCGCCCTGGACCCGGGCCGCGACGACCAGGAGCTCGGCCGCGGGCCAGCGGCCACGGGCGACGGTGACGATGTCATGCAGCGCGGCACCATCCGGGCTGGTGACGACGGCGACGCGGGACGGGTATCGCGGGAGCGCACGCTTGCGGGCCGCGGCGAACAGGCCCTCCTTGTCGAGCGCGGCCTTCACCCGCTCCAGTGCGCGCTGCTGATCGCCGATGCCCGCCGTGGACAGCAGGCGGTAGACGACGAACTGGAACTCGCCCTTCGCCTCGTAGAGCGTGGGACGCCCCTGGGCGAAGACCTCGGTACCGTCGGCCGGGGGACGCCCCGCCCGCTGGGAGTAGGTGCGCCACATGGCGCACCGCGCCTGCGCGGCCGAGTCGCGGAGCGTGAAGTACCAGTGGCCGCTCCCATGGACCCGGCACTGGACCACCTCGCCGCGGACCCACACGGTGCCCAGGCTTCCTTCGAGGATCGTCCGGACCGCCGCCGTGAGATCGCTGATCGAGAAGACCTGGTCGGCCGGACCCATGGGCACCGCGCTCACGCGACCGCCTGCTCGAACGCCTGAAGCGTATTCTTGAGGAGCATGGCGATCGTCATCCGGCCGACGCCTCCCGGCACCGGCGTGATGGCGGACGCGACCTCCGCCACGGGGCCGTACGCCACATCGCCGACGATGCGATAGCCCTTCGGCTGGCTCGCGTCGTCCACGCGGTTGATGCCCACGTCGATCACGACGGCCCCCGGGCGGACCATGTCGCGCGTCACGAACTCCGGCTTTCCCATCGCGACGATCAGGAGATCGGCGCTGCGGCAGATACCCGGAAGATCTCGCGACTTGGAGTGGCAGATCGTCACCGTCGCGTCCCCCCCGCGGCCCGGCTGGATGAGGAGGCTGGCCATCGGCTTGCCCACGATGTTCGACCGCCCGACGATGACCGCGTTGGCGCCCTTGGGATCGATCCCCGACCGGAGCAGCATCTCCTGCACGCCGTACGGCGTGGCCGGCCTCAATCCGGTCGGATCGCCGATGGACACCTTCCCCACGTTGACCGGGTGGAACCCGTCCACATCCTTGAGCGGGTTGACCCGGTTGAGCACGCGCTCCGCGTTGATGTGCTTGGGAAGCGGGAGCTGCACCAGGAAGCCGTGGATCGCGGGATCGGTATTGAGCCGGTCCACCACCGCGAGCAGCTCGGTCTCGGTGGTCTGCGCCGGGAGCCGGATCGTCTCGGAATGCATCCCGGCCTCCTCGCAGGCCTTCCCCTTGGCGCGGACGTACACCATGCTCGCCGGGTTCTCCCCCACGATCACCACCGCGAGCCCGGGCCGCTTGCCGCGGGGCTTGAGCTCCGCGACCCGGGCGGCGACCTCCGAGCGGATGGCGTCGGCGATGGGCACGCCGTCGAGGACGCGGGCGGTCATCGGGCGAAGTCCACGGCGCGCGTCTCCCGGATGACCACGACCTTGATCTGGCCGGGGTACTGGAGCTCGCTCTCGATGCGCCGGGCGATGGACTCCGAGAGCTGGGCGGCGGCGGAATCATCGATCCGGTCGGGCGTGACGACCACGCGGATCTCCCGGCCGGCCTGGATGACGTTGCTCTTCTCGACGCCAGCAAAACCGTTGGCGATCTCCTCCAGCTTGGTGAGCCGCTTCACGTAGCTCTCGAACGCCTCCCGACGCGCGCCCGGGCGGGACCCGCTGATCGAGTCCGCCGCCTGGACCAGCACGGACTCCGCGCTTTCGTGCGGGACGTCGTCGTGATGGGCGTGGATGCAGTTGATCACCGCCGCGCTCTCGCCGTATTTCCGCGCGATTTCGACCCCGAGCTCCACGTGGGTCCCCTCGCTATCGTGCGTGAGCACCTTGCCGATGTCGTGCAGCAGCCCGCCCCGCTTCGCCAGGGCGACATCGAGGTGGAGCTCCGCCGCCATCATGCCGGCGAGCCAGGCGACCTCCTTGGAGTGGTCGAGGATGTTCTGCCCGTATGAGGTCCGGTAGCGCATCCGCCCGACCAGCTTGATCAGCTCGGGATGGAGCCCGTGGATCCCCGTGTCGTACGCGGCCTGCTCGCCGAGGTCCACGAGCTGGCCCTCCAGCTCGCGCTGGCACTTCACGACGATCTCCTCGATGCGGCCGGGGTGGATCCGCCCGTCGGTGATCAACGCCTCGAGCGCGCGGCGCGCCACCTCGCGGCGGACCGGGTCGAAGCAGGAGATGATCACCGTATCCGGGGTATCGTCGATGATGACGTCCACGCCGGTGGCGGTCTCGAACGCGCGGATGTTCCGGCCTTCGCGCCCGATGATGCGGCCCTTCATCTCGTCGCTGGGCAAGGCCACGGCAGCAACGGTGGTCTCCGCCGTGTGCTCGGCGGCGAGCCGTTGCGCGCACATCGCGATGATCCGCTTCGCGTCGCGATCGGCCGTCTTTCGCGCCTGCTCCTTCATATCGCGGACCAGCGCGCTGGCCTGGGTGCGGGCCTCGTCCTCCACCCGCTGGAGGATCTCCCGGCGGGCGTCTTCCGCCGTCAGCCCGGCGATTCGCTCCAGCCGCCCCCTCTGCTCCTGGAGCAACTTGTCGGTCTCTGCCTCACGAGCCCGGAGGTCCAGCTCCCGCTGGGCCAGGGCCTGCTCCTGCACCCGGAATTGCCGCTCCTGCGAGGCGACGTCTTCGAGCTTGCGCTCGAGGGCCCGGCTCCGATCCTCGACCCGGCGCTCGGCCCGCTCCCATTCCTCGCGGCGGCGCTGGATCTCGCGGTCGAGCTCCTCACGCAGCTTGAGGGCCTCCATCTTGCCGGCGACGATCGCGGCGTTGCGGGAGGCCTCGCCTTCGCGCGTCCCCTCGCTCCGGAGTCGCACAGCTTCGCTCTGCGCCACTGCGACGATCCCGCGGCCTCGCCGTTGCTCCATCCGGGACCGGATCAGGAAGTAGACGGTGGCGATCAGCAAGCCGATCGCGGCCCCGAGGAGCGCGAGCAGCGTGCGGTCCATTCGGGCGAGGGTACTGACGACGGTGCCGATCATTCGGGAATGGCGACCTTACCGGAAACGCGGTTCCCCCGTTTGGCCGGAGGCAAGAGGCGGGCGAGGTCGTCGGCGATGGCGGAGATCCGGGTGGCGATCTCGCGGTCGCCCCGGCGGGCCTGGAACAGCTCGTCCGTGATGGCGAGCGCTGCCAGGATCGCCGCCTTGTGGGTCTCGACCCCCGGCAGCGAGTCGCGCACCCGCTTGAGCGCGGCGTCGAGGTAGGCGGCGACCTCGCGGGTGTACTCCGGCGGCAGCTCGGACCGGACCGTGTATTCCTCGCCGCCGATGATGACGCGGACCGCGCTCTTGGGTGCCGTCACGACGCTGCGCCTCCCTGCTCGAGGAACGCGAGCCGGGCCGCGAGCGAGCGCACCCGCTCCTTCGCCGCCTCGATCCGCTCGCGCAGCGCCAGGTTCTCCGTCTCCAACTCGACCACGCGCTGGCGGGTCCCGCTGAGCTCGGGGCCCTCGTACACGCCGCCCTTGGCCCGGATGTCCTGGAGCTCGGCTTCGGCCTTGAGAGACCGTCGCCGCCACGCCGCCACCTCGGCGCCGAGATTCTGGAACAGCTCCTCCAGCTCGCTCAGGGCCCGCAGATCCGGACGCTCATAGGTGTACGCCACGTCAGCCCTCCTCGGGCCCGCCGGGCCCCGCCTCGCGCCGCCGCACCCGGAGCTCCCGCTCGAGTGCCGCGAGCACCTGCCGCTCCAGGGCGTCCACTTCCGCGGCTTCCAGCGTCCGGTCGGGTGCCCGGAACGTCAGCCGGAACAGCACGCTGCGGACCCCCGCCGCGACGCCCGGCCCGCGATACTGGTCGAGCACGCCCACGCCGGCGAGCAAGGGACCCGCCGCCGCCTTCACCACCTGGACAACCTGCGCCGCCAGAACCCCGTCCGGAAGGAGGAGGGCGAGATCTCGCTCGGACGACGGCGTGGACGGCAGGGGGCGGAAGCGCGTCGGGGGCGCGGGTGTCGCGTCGAGCTCGACCTCGAACCCCCACACCGGCGCCGCCCAGGGAGGACCATCGACCTCGACCGCGGTCGCGTGGCCCACGCTCCGTCCGTCCGGCGCCACGGCAACCCACGTACTGCCTTGAACTTGTATGGAGGCCGCCGGATTTGCCAGAGCGACCGCCGCCCGGAACAGTCCGGCCAGATCCCAACGGTCGTAGTCGGCCCGGCCGGAGCCGGTCCAATGCTGCGGGTCCCGGCTTCCGGTGACCACGCCGCCGACGTGGCGCGCTTCGTCCGGCCGCGCGCCCGGGCGGGTCCTGAAGACGGTCCCGATCTCGAAC
>Ga0070706_100004078_pt1 | contig 14204 bp, 14 predicted proteins | sample KBSK5501metaG_FD_65476 | JGI IMG/M metagenome (GOLD analysis project Ga0070706, IMG submission 65476) | Corn, switchgrass and miscanthus rhizosphere microbial communities from Kellogg Biological Station, Michigan, USA - KBS K5-50-1 metaG | ecosystem: Host-associated > Plants > Roots >...
ACACGGCCGCGATGATCGGCGGGACGTACCGCAACACTCGTCGGTTGCCCCACGGCAAGAGGACCCAAAGACCGGCGGGGAGCTGTGGACCCGATACAACGAGGATGAACGGGACGGCGCCGTCGAGCCACGTTAGCGAGATGAGAACCTGGACCGCGAGCGCAGCGGTCCCCAGGAGGAGCAAGCTCGATCCAATGCGACGGAGCCTGGCCTCGTCCATTCCCACCCCCAGGTGCGAGCGGAGCGTCGCCGACACTACTCGCAACGTGTTTCGCCCGTCAACGGGACCGTCGACGGCCTGGGTGCGTGGGCCGAACGGCATTGCGAGGAAGGTCCACGTCATCGAGTGGCGCCCCCGGACGGACTCGAACCGCCGACGCCAGCCTTAGGACGGCTGCGCTCTGTCCACTGAGCTACGGGGGCGCGCCGGCTGATCCTACTCCAGCCCTTGCGGGCGGCACCCGAGTGGCAATACTTGGAGCAGCGGGGGTCGCGACCCGGCGGACCTTGGGGAGGGTCGATGCGCTTCGCGCTGCTCGGCGCGTTGGAGGTCTGGAGCGACGCCGGCACCTCGATCCGGATCGGGGCGCCCATGCGGCGCGCCCTCATCGCGGCGCTGGCGCTCGAGGCCGGCCGTCCGGTGTCCGCGGATCGCCTGATCGACGAGCTGTGGGGTGGCGAGCCACCCCCGGCGGCCACCGAGTCCCTGCACGCCCAGGTCTCGCGACTCCGACGTGAGCTTGGGCCCGAGCGGGTCCAGACCCTGCCCACCGGCTACGCGCTGCGAGCCACCGACGAGGAGATCGACGTGCGCCTGTTCGAGGCGCACCTGGCTCGCGCGCGCACCCTGCAGCGAGCGGACAGAGCTGCGGAGGCGCTGGACGAGCTGACCGCGGCACTCGGGCTGTGGCGTGGCGAGCCGCTTGCCGAGTTCGACGGCCGGGACTTTGCCGCGGCCGAACGCGCGCGCCTCGATGGCCTGCGTGAGGGCGCTCGCGAGGACCGCATCGATGCGCTGCTCGCGCTCGGCCAACACGCCCAGGCGCTGCCGGAGCTCGAGGCGCTCGTGGCCGAGGCTCCACTCAGCGAGCGGCCGTGGAGCCAGCTGATGCTGGCGCTGTACCGCGCGGGCCGGCAGGCCGATTCGCTGGCGGTGTTCCAGCGCCTGCGACGGACCCTCGACGAGGAGCTGGGGATCGAGCCGTCCCCGGAGCTCCAGGATCTGCAGCGCCGCATCCTGCTCCAGGATCGAGGCCTCGGCGCACCGGTCCACCTGCGCCGGGCGGTCGTCCGGATTCCCGTACCGCCGACCGGCCTCATCGGCCGCCGCGAGGAGCTGCGGCGCGCTGTTGCTGTGCTCGGATCGGGGCGACTCCTCACGCTCACCGGGCCCGGCGGTGTGGGCAAGACCCGGCTCGCGATCGCGGTCGCGAACGCGATGCTCGCGGCCAACGAGGACGGCGTCCTGTTCATCGACCTGTCGACCGTTCGCGATCCGGCGGGCGTCGTCGGTCGGATCGGCGAGGCGCTCGGCGGTGGCGGTGACCGACCCGAGGCGGTCGTCGGGGACAGACAGATGCTCCTCGTCCTCGACAACTTCGAGCAGGTCATCGACGCCGCCACGGACGTGGCCCGCCTGCTCGATGCGTGCCCGAGGCTTCGGGTCCTGGTCACGAGCCGTGCGCCACTGCGGGTCAGCGGTGAGCACCGGCTCGACGTGCCGCCGCTCGAGCCCGCGGAAGCGGCTGCCCTGTTCGCCGAGCGGGCCCAGGCCGCGTTCGTGACCGCGAGCCTGCCGGCGCCGCTGGTCGAGGAGGTCGTCGCGCACCTGGATGGGCTGCCGCTCGCAGTCGAGCTTGCGGCGGCCCAGATCAGCGTCCTGTCCGCGGCCGCCCTTCGCGACCGGCTCTCGAAGCGGCTCGAAACGCTCGCCGCAGGCCCGCGCGACGCGCCGGATCGGCACCGGACGCTGCGCGAGACGATCGCCTGGAGCTACGACCTGCTGAGTCCGAACGGGCGGGTCGTGTTCAGGAAGCTCTCCGTGCTGGCCGGCGACTTCGACGTCGATGCCGCGCTCGCCGTTGGCGAGACGGACGTCGCGGGTCTCGGTGAGCTCATCGACCAGAGCCTCGTGCGACGGCTGGACGGCAGGTATCGCATGCTCGACTCGATCCAGGAGTTCGCATTCGCCGAGGCCGGCAGCGCCGGCGAGGTCGACGCGGCGCGGGACCGCCACATGGCCCACTTCGTCGGGCTCACCGACGAGGAGCGGATGCCCCGGAATCCGGGCGAGACCGCGGCCGAGGCGTGGACATGGTTCGTGCGCCTCGAACGGGCGAATCTCCGGTCGGCATTCGACTGGGCCATCTCCCGCGGTGACGACTCGGCAGCCTGGGAGCTCTTCCATACGCTGGGCATGTACCTCGTCCGGACCGGCGCGATCGAGGAAGGCATGGCCATGAGCGCGCAGGTGCTGCCCGTCGCGCGACGGCTGGGACCCCGGCAGGAGCTGAGCGCCCTCGCGACCGCCAGCGAGTTCCCCCGCTTCGGCGGACAGCTTCGCCTCGGCCTCGAGCGCAAGCTGGAAGCGCTGGCGCTCGCACGACGCGTCGGCAGCCCGCACCAGCTGGCGACGTCAATGGACGACGCCGCCTGCATCTACGGGGAGCTCGGCGACTTCCCGCGCGCCGAGACGCTCCTCGAGGAGGCGCTGACGCTGCGGGCCGCCCACGTGGCCGACGACCCGCTCGAACCCGCCCACTCCTGGGGGACAGCCGCCGAGGTGGCGCTGCGGGCGAGGCGTATCGACGTCGCCGAGAAGCGCATGGCGCGGGTCGTCGAGCTCGAGCTGGCTGCACGGCCCTGGCCGACGTGGATCGTCGAGACGGAGCAGCTGAAGGCACGCATCGACCTGGCCGCGGGTCGTCTCGCCGACGCCAGGCGGCGCTTCGAGCAGGTTGCGCGCGAAGGTGTCGATCTCGAGTTCCGGTCGATGGTCGCGCACGCCCTCGACGGCCTTGCGACGATCGAGGCGCCCGCCGAGCCTGCCCGCGCTGCGGAGCTGCTGGGCATGGCCGACCGGGTCAGGGCCGAAGCCCGATCGCCGGTCTGGGACGAGGCGCAGCGCGCACAGGTCCTCGACGCATTGGCCGACACGCTCGGGGCCGACGAGCTGGCCCGGCTCCGGGCGAGTGGTCACGCGCGGCCGATGGCTTCGATCCCGGACCGCCTTGCACGCGAGGCGGCTGTCTAGCCCGCGCTACGATCCGTCGGTGGCTCCCCTCCCCGACCTCGTCCTGTACGCGCGCGCCGGGTGTTCGCTCTGCGATGAGGCGCGAGCGGCCATCGAGCTGACACTTGCCAACCGCCGGGAACGCGGGTTGGCCGTCCCGGCCATGGTCGAGCTGGACATCGAAGCTGACCCGGAGCTGCATCGGCGGTACATGGAGCGGATCCCGGTGGTCGAGCTCGGAACGCGGCGGGTCGAGCTCGTCGTGACGGTCGGGAAGCTGCGACGGCTGCTCGGCGAATCCCTTGACGGCAGCGCCTCGCCGAGCTCCGAGACGGTCGCGCGCTGATGGACCTCACGATCGCCGTCGCCGTCGGGGCGGGGTTGCTGAGCTTCTTGTCGCCGTGCGTGCTGCCGCTCGTGCCGGCCTACGTCGGGCAACTGTCGGCCGTCGCGGTGGTGGGTCGAGCCGACGGCCGCGCGCCACGCTGGCTGGCGGTATCCCACGCGCTCGCGTACGTCGTCGGGTTCGGCGCGGTCTTCACGCTCCTCGGGATCACGGCGACATACGCCGCCGGGCCACTGTTCGACTACCTGCCGATCCTCCGCCAGGCCGGTGGCGTCCTGCTCATCGTGCTCGGGCTGAACCTTGCCGGCGTGCTGCGAATCCCGGCCCTCGATCGAACGTGGCGACCGCTCGAGGCCGGTGCCGCGGGATCCGTCGCGAGCGCGACCGGGACATCGGCGCTCCAGGGCGGCACTGGCACGGGCCTCGCTGATCGGCTCGGGGGGCGGATCGTCGGCGCGCGCGGCGGCTGGGCCGCCTCGTTCGGCCTCGGCGCGATCTTCGCGATCGGCTGGACGCCGTGCATCGGCGTGATCCTCGGCGGGATCCTGACCCTTGCTGCGGCGGGCGGTGCAACGGTCCAGGGCGCGGTCCTGCTGGCCGCGTACACGCTCGGGCTGGGGCTGCCGTTCATCCTCATCGCAGCGCTGTACGACCGTGCGCCCGCGCTCATCCGTCCGCTGGTGCGCCACGGGCAGCTCGTCTCGGCGATCGGCGGCGCGCTCGTCGTCCTGATCGGGATCGCGATGCTGTTCGACTGGCTTGCGCTCCTGCCCCAGTTCGTGCCCTTCAACACGCAGATCTGAGCCGGATGACCGACGAGCGAGCGACCGAGCCGGCCGAGGCCGCGCCGGAGGCGGCCGCGGTCGGAACGGTCGACGAGATCGAGATCGAACCCGAACCCGAGGCCGAGGCCGAGGCCCTGTCGCCCCCGACGTTTCGACGCCGGGGCGTCGGACCCTTCAGCCTTCGGCAGGTCACGATCGCGATCCTGATCGTCATGGGCACGGCAATCGTGCTGACCCTCGCCAGCGTGCCCCTCGGCACCACCGAGCCCGGCCTCCCGATCCCGGATCCCTCGGCATTCCTCATCGGTTCGCCCATTCCGGGCCTCGGCGTCGGCGCGCTCGCCCCCGAGTTCGAGGGTGATGGCCCCGATGGTCGGGTCGGGCTCACCGATCTCAACGGCACCCCGATCCGGCTCACCGACCTCCGGGGCAAGGCCGTCTGGGTCAACTACTGGGCGTCGTGGTGCCCACCGTGCCAGTTCGAGACGCCCACGATCCGCGCGATGGACGAGAGATACCGGGATCGTGGCCTGGTCATCGTCGCCGTCCAGGTGCAACAGACAGTCCAGGCCGGGCGGGACTACGCAGCGCGATACGGCCTCAGGTACACGATCGGGGCGGACGTGACCGGCGCGATCTTCCATACGTACCACGTGTTCGCCCTGCCGACCCAGTTCTTCATCGACCCCGATGGCGTCCTCCGCCAGATCGTGAACGGCCCGTTGAGCGAGACCCGCGCCGCGCAGTTGATCGAGTCGATCCTGCCGCCGAGATCTTCCGGGCTCCCTGCGCCGTCGGCGTCAGCCGCGCCGACCGACTAGGAAGCAGGTCTCGCGCGCGCCCTTGCCCTTGAGGTCCACGGCGCCTCGGGGTTCGAAGACGAACCGGTCGGCGAGCCGGTTGGCCAGATCGGCGGAGACCTGGATGCGGCCTGGCTCGGACGTCGACTCGAGGCGGCTCGCGACGTTCACCGTGTCGCCCCAGACGTCGTATGCGAACTTGGACGAGCCGACGATCCCGGCCACGATCGGCCCGGTGTTGATCCCGATTCGGATCTGCCACGTTGCCGCGGTCGCCGTCCTTTGGCCGACCGCCTCGAGCATGGCCAGCGCTGCCTCGGCGATGGCGGCAGCGCCATCCAGGCCTGCGCCATCGAGACCGCCGACGGCGAGGTAGGCGTCACCGACGGTCTTGATCTTCTCGACACCATTCGCGTCGCAGATCGCGTCGAACGACCGGAAGAGATCGTTGAGCTCGTCCACGAGCGCCGCGGGCGTGAGCGCGGCCGAGATCGAGGTGAAGCCGACGAAGTCGCTGAACAGCACCGCGGCGTCCTCGTGCCGGTCGGCGATGCGCGTCTCGCCCGCGTTCAGCCGGTCGATGATCCGCTGTGGCAGGACGTTGAGGAGCAGCTGCTGCGATCGGGCCTTCTCAGCCTCGAGGTCCTCCAGCAGACGGGACAGCAGGGTGGCGTTCGATTCCTGGAACTCCTCCATCCGCGCCACGTTCGCCTCGAGGCGATGGAGGCGGCGCTCGAGGATGCGGTTCTCGCGCTCCAGGTCGGCGTCGGCCATCGACGCTAGGAGGCGCCGAGCAGGACCGAAACCATCGTCGCGTTGTGGAACTGTGTGCGATCGGGCGAGGTCATCGGGGCGATCTCGCCGAGGCAGTACATGCCCGCGATCGGGATGGCTGACCCGAGCAGGTCGCGCACCGTCTCAAACTCGCGCCCGACGCGCGTTCCAAGCAGGAACCGCCGGGTGGCGCACGAGTACAGGAGCGCCGCGTCCGGGGTCTTGCCCGCGGGGAACGCGGCGAGGGCGTCCTGCATGGAGGCGCGCGCGCCCTCGAAGATCTGCTCCGTTCCCGCCACGGTGATCTGGACCGTTGCGCCTTCGGGCACGACACCGAAGAACCCGACGCGCCCGGTCTCAGGATCCCAGTTGATCGGCGTCCGCAGGTAGAAACGGTCGGAGCCACCACCCTCGTACACCGCCAGCGGATTGGCGATCGGCGGCTGGCCGGTGCCGAGGTAGCGCGCGTAGAAGTCGATCGCGGGCCGGCCGTCGATCTCGAGGACGCCATCGCGCGAGGTCCGGGTGACGACGCCGCGGGGCCCGACGCCCTGCCAGCCGGTCTCGACCCCGAACGAGTAGTCGAGGTCGCCGGAGAAGAGCAGGATGGCGATCGAATCGTGGCTGACCGTGTCGTTCGCGATCTGGCGGCTCTCGGTCGTGCCCAGCGGCGCCGCGGGATCCTCCGGCGCGGCACCGCCGCCCAGGATCGGTACGCCGGGCCCGAGTGCCGCGCGCAGCCCATCGAAGATCGGGCCCGCCTCGGCGCCACCGATTGTTGGCATGACGAGGCAAAGGCGGGAGGGCTGGGTTGCCTTCGCCCGGGCCATCGCCACCGCGCGCCCGGTCGCCCCGCTCGGATCGGCCAGGAGGTCGCCGCCGATCCCGGCGCTGATCTCGACTCTGTCGGAGGCGAAGACGGCCAGCGCCACCGAGTCCTCCGAGAAGCCGATCACCGACGACATCTCGCCCGCCGTCGTGGCGCCAGCAATCTCGATCCCTGGGTAGTGGCTGCGAACGCCCGCGACGAGCGCCTCGTGATCGATGTCCCAGGCACCGAAGATGATCGCCGCCCTCGGCTGCGCTCCGTCGAGGACCGCGTCGCACTGCTCGAACACAGTTGCGAGCGCGGTTTCGAGGTCGATGTCGTCGCTCTGACCGACGGCCATGCGGAACATGGCCTCGAGCGTACGCCTCTCGCTGTCGAGCGTCAGATGGGGTCGAACCGGTAGCGGTCGCGATCGGGCGTGAGCCGGCCGATCGGTGTCACCGGCTCGTGGCTGAGCACGATCAGCCAGCCATCGGCCGCCGCACGAGCGAACAGCTCGCCCTTGGCCTCGACCGAGTCGAGCGGGAAGTCGTCGAAGGCGGTGACCCAGCGCGGGTTCGCGCTCCACGGGCGCATGCCCAGGTCGCCGAAGAAGGCAAGCGTGCCGGTCGCGCCTCGGACCACGATCGCCTGGTGGCCCTTCGAATGGCCGCCGGTGGGGAGAACAGACACGCCCGGGAGGAGCTCGCGCTCGCCGTCGATCGCGCTCGCACTCCCCCATTCGCGAACGAGCCGGAGCTCCGGCTGGTCGTACGAGGCGACGATCCGCGAGTTGTCATCGAGCGCGATCTCCCACTCCGCCCGCTGGGCGACGATGGTCGCGCGCGGGAACGCCTTCGAGCCGTCCGAGCGGAGCAGGCCGCCGGCATGGTCGAAGTGCAGGTGGCTCATGACCACCACGTCGACGGAACCCGGCTCGAAGCCCGCCGCTTCCATCGCGGGGACGATCGGCCGGCCTTCGTATTTCCGCATCTCGCGGACTTTGTCAGTGACGCGCTCACCGATGCCGGTCTCGATCAGGACGCGGCCCGCCGGCGTCTCGACGAGCAGGCAGTTCAGCGCCTGCAGCAGACGGTGATCCTGGTCGATCTCGTTGGTGACCAGGCGGTCCCACAGGATCCTCGGCACCGGCCCGAACAGGGCACCCGCGTCGCTGCGGAAGGTTCCCGCCTGGACCAGCGCGACCCGCGTCCCGCCGCCAAGGTCGGTCGCCCAGTCGACGGTGTCGTTGATGGCCACGGTCAGTCGCGGCCCGCCGGCTCCTTCGAAAAGTCCTGATGGAAGGCCGAGGCGGTCGGCTCGGACTGGCCCTGGTACTTCGAGCCGAGCTCGGGGCTGCCGTACGGGCGATCGACCGGGCTGGACATCTTGAAGAAGGAGATCTGGCCGATCTTCATCCCGAAGTAGAGCGCGATCGGCAGGTTGGCGACGTTCGACAGCTCCAGCGTCAGGTTGCCCTTCCAGCCCGGATCCACATAGCCGGCAGTCGAGTGGATCAGCAGGCCCAAGCGGCCGAGACTCGACTTGCCCTCGAGCCTCGCCACGAGGTCGATCGGCAGCTCGGTCCACTCGAGTGTCTGGCCGAGGACGAACTCGCCCGGGTGCAGGATGAACGGCTCGTCGTTCTCGATGGTCACGAGCTCGGTCAGGTCCGGCTGGGGATGGCGGACGTCGATGTACGGGTAGCGGTTGTTCCGGAAGACGCGGAACCTGCGGTCGAGGTGGAGGTCGACCGAGGATGGCTGGAGGTCCTTCGGATCGTACGGCTTGATCACGATCTCGCCGGACTCAAGCGCGGCCCGGATATCGCGGTCGGACAGGACGCTCATCGGCCGAATGATCGCACGCGGGTACCCTGCCTGCGATGGACGATCGACGCCAGCTCGTTGACCGGGCGGCGGCCCGGATCGTCAGCGACTCGGGCGCTTTGAGCCCTTCTGCTCCCAGAGGGTGTCGACCTCGCGCTTGAGGTCCTCGATGCCCTCGAAGCTCTGGTACACGCTGGCGAACCGGATGTAGGCGATCTGGTCCAGAGCGTGCAGCTTGTCCATCGAGAGCTGCCCGACCCTCGACGACGGCACCTCGGTGATGCCCTCGGCCCGCAGCTGCGCCTCGATCTCGTCGGCCGCCTGCTCGGCAGCGCTCGCCGGCACGGGGCGGCGCGTCAGCGCCTTGCGCAGGCCGTTGGCGAGCTTGTCGCGATCGAACTCCTGGCGGGTGCCGTCGCGCTTGACGATGAGCAATCTGGCCGCCTCGACGCGCTCGTACGTCGTGAACCGGGCGCTGCACGCCGCGCACTCGCGCCGACGGCGGATCGTGGCGGCATCATCGAGGTCTCGCGAATCGACGACACGAGTGTCGCGCTCGCCGCAGACTGGGCATCGCATCCGGTGGCCTTTGCCTCCCCTGCACCACTATCCGTTGTGGTGTGAGCGGATCATACCACTAGATGTAGACACGACAGGGGCCCTCGGTCAGACCTCGTCCAGGAGCTCGACGGCGTGGGCGGCGAAGAGCGCCCGAAGCGCCTCGCGATCGCGCCGGGTGCCGTCGTGGAGCGCATCGATGAGTCGCATCGTTCGAGGTCGCATCACGAGGAGGTAGCGCGCCGGTCTGGCGTCGGGATTCCAGTATGTGTGGGCCAGCCCGCGGAGCCCGAAGACCGCAGTCCCGGCCGGGGCCTGCAGCTCCTCGTCGCCGAGTCTGAACGCCAGCCGACCCTCCAGGACGTACCAGGCCTCGTCGTCCTCGAGGTGGACGTGCGGCGGGGCGATGAGCTCCCCCGGACGAGCGCCGTCGTCGGTCCACTCGGCCAGGACGAAGTCGAGGTCAGGACCGGGTTCGAGGGTGCCTCCGCGGAGCGGCCGGGCAACCAGGGAGCCCGCCCGCGCCCCGTCGGTCATTTCCGTGTGCGCAGCTCGGCGAGCAGCGCGCCTCCAACTTCGAACAGGTCGCCGACGACGACGAGGTCGGCGAACTCCGCGATCGGCGCGTCGGGATCACGGTTCACGCCGACGATCATGCCCGCGGTCTGCATGCCGACCTTGTGCTGGATCGCGCCGGAGATTCCCAGCGCCAGGTAGAGCTGCGGCTTGACGATCTTGCCGGTCTGGCCGATCTGCTGGGCATACGGGATCCAGCCAGAATCGACCGCAGCTCGGGTCGCGCCGACGGCGCCACCGAGCTCCGCAGCGATCTCCTCGACGAGCTTGAACCCGTCCTCGCCGCCAACCCCGCGACCGCCGGCGACGATGATCCGTGCCTCCTCGATGGGCAACGCGGCGGCTGCCTCCTCGATCCGCTCGACGACGCGCACGAGCGGCAGGTCGAGGTCACCTTCGGCTTTCCGCACCTCGATCTTGCCCGCGGGACGCGCCTTCTCGGCGGTCACGACGTTGGGTCGAACCGTGACGATGCCCCATTCCCCGTCGGTGAACCCCGAGGTCGTGATCAGCTTGCCCCCGAACACGCTCATCTCGACGGACGGACCGCCGTCCCAGGTCACCGCGGTGGCGTTGACGAGCACCGGCCGCTCGAGCAGCGCAGCCAGCGTCCCGGCCACGTCGCGGCCGTCGGGCCCGGCGCCGGTGAGGACCGCGGCCGGCGATTCGGAGGCGAGGATCGCCGCGACCCGTTGCGCCGCGATCTGCGCCCAGCCGTTGCCGTCGGCCGCCGGCTCGGCGATCGAGACGACCCGCGGCACGTAGGCGGCGAGCTCCTCCGCGGCTGCCTTCGGCTCCGCGGCGACCACGATGCCTGCGGCGGATCCGCCGGCCGCGTCCGCGAGGGTGCGAGCGAGCGTCGCGACCTCGGACGAGCTCTTGGCCAGCGAGCCGTCCGCGTTCGTCTCGGCGACGACCCAGATCGTTCCGGCGGCCATCAGATCAGCCGCCGCGACGCGAGCAGGTCGACGATCGCCTTCGCGCCCTCTTCCGGCGTGCCTCGGACGACGTGCGTGGCAGCACGCGCCGGTGGCTTCTGCTGGCCGATGAGCCTCGTTCGCGAAACGCCGCCGCCGACCGTGCCTGCGTCGAGGCCGAGGTCGACGACGGAGCGGGTCACGATCTCCTTCGAGCGTGCGGCCATGATCCCCTTGAGCGACGGGTAGCGCGGCTCGCCCAGCAGCTGCGTGCCGACGATCAGCGCCGGCATCGGGGACTCGAGCACATCGAATCCTGTGGGGCTGATGCGGCGCACCCGGACCGTGCCGGCGTCGGGGTTCGGCTCGATTCGCGCTGCCGAGGACAGGTACGGCAGCCTGAGCTTCGTTGCGACGGCCGCGCCGACGACCCCGCCGACGCCATCGGAAGTGTCGAACCCGGCGAGGATGAGGTCGTATTCGAGCTCGCGAAGCGCCGCGACCAGCACCTGGATCGTCGACCACTGGTCGGAGCCGGTCAGCGCCGGGTCGCTGAGCAGCACGCCGCGATGCGCCCCCATGGCCAGTCCCTTGCGCATCGTCTCGACCGCATTCGGCGGCGCCATCGTGAGCAGTGTCACTTCGCCGCCGTGCGCCTCGACGAGCTTGAGCGCGGCCTCCAGGACGTACTCGTCGTTGCCGTTGATGACCGCCGGCGACGCGGCGCGGTCGAGGCGGCCGTCGGAGGTGAGCCGCTCGGCGGCGGCGGCCGGGTCGGGGACCGGCTTGGTCAGGACGACGATGCGCACGACGACAGGTTAGTCGGCGCCGGCTGCCTCGTCGGCGCGGGCGCTACTCGGCGGGGAGCAGACCCCAGCCGAGCTTGAGCATGCCGTGCCCGTTCGCCGCCTGGTACTCGACGTCCACGCGGTGGATTCCAGCACCGAAGCCCTTCGACAGGAGGAGCTCGATTGGCTGCGCCTGGTCGACCCACCGATCGACGACAAGGTCACCGTCGATCGACACGCGGACCGCGCCGGACCAGATCACCCCGATGGTGTACGTCCCGGCAGAGGGGAAGGCGAAGCTGCCGCTCCAGCGTGCCGCGAAGCCGGCATTGGCGTCGTCGAGCCAGTAGCCGCCTGGGCCTTTTGCCGTCCAGTCGAAGTTCAGGTTGGCGTCGCGCCGAACGAAGGCCTGCGGTTGATCAAGCGCAACACCGTAGTACGCGCCGCAGAAGCTGCCGAGCACCAGCTTGGCCGGCTTCGCCGCCTTGGTGTCGGGCTTGGCGTTCGCGGCCGCGCTCGGCGGGGTGCACGCGGTCGGGGGCACGCGAAGGATGTCGCCGTCGTGGAGCTCCTGCTTCTCGTAGCCCTGGAAGTAGAACGGCACGGACTGGGTGACTCCCTTGCCCTGGTGCTGCCGCGCGAAATGCAGATGCGGCGTGCACTGCGTGTAGCCGGTGTCACCGGACTTCCCGATCACCTGCCCGGCGGCCACGATGTCGCCGACCTTGACCGAGACGCTCGTCAGGTGCATGTACAGGGTCGCGCTGCCGTCGGCGTGGTAGATCGTGACGTAGTTCGCGTTGTTGAAGAGCTCCGGACCGCCACACGCGGTCTCACCGTCGTGGACAAACGCCACCAGGCCGGCGGCCGCGGCGAGCACGTCCGTGTCGAGGTCCATGTGGATGTCGTACGCGTACGCGGCCAGGCCGTTGTGACTGAACTTCGAATTCCAGCCCTGGACGATCGGGAGCTCCAGCCCGGCGGCGAACGGCAGGCGGAAGCCGCTGACGCCACCCGGCTTCATCTCGCGAGGCTCTGGGAGCGGGTCCGGCTTCAGGATCGACGGCGGGATGACGTGGCCGTTGACCGGCTCGCCAGCGAGCGCCGACGTCGGGCCGCCCACTGCCAGGGCCAGAATCGCGAGGGTCGCGAGGAGCCACGTGCCCGGCCGAAGCCGGCGACCGCGAAACAACAATACGGACTCCAGACGCGGGGGGTTGACGCGGGGATATGGCGCTCCTCCAGCGCCGTCAACCTGCGGACCATACCTGACACCACAAATCCGCGCTTGTCAATGGCTGGTCCCGCCGGCGGACGAGCCATTTGGCCCAGCCGCCGGAAAGCCTTCCGCCTGCGCTCGGCCGGCCTCAGTCGAGCTTGCCCAGGAGCGCGCGGGCGATCACGAGCCGCTGGATCTGCTGTGTGCCCTCGTAGATCTGGGTGATCTTGGCGTCCCGCATCATTCGCTCGACCGCGTAGTCGTCGGTGTAGCCGTAGCCGCCGAGGACCTGCACCGCGTCGCTCGTCACGGCGACGGCGGTGTCGCCGGCGATCAGCTTGGCGATCGCCGCCCAGCGCGATGCGTCGGGCGCCTTCGCCTCGACCTCGGTGCACGTCTTGTACGTGAGCTGGCGAGCTGCCTCGGTGCGCGCGTCCATGTCCGCGAGCATCGCCTGGATCATCTGGAACTCGCCGATCCGCTGGCCGAATTGCTTGCGCTCGCGCGCGTACTGGGCGGCAACGTCGAGGGCGCCCTGGGCGATCCCCACCGCCTGCGCCGCGATGCCCGGCCGGGACCGGTCGAGGGTTGCCATCGCCAGCTCCCAGCCCTGCCCCTCGGCGCCGATCAGGTTGGTCTCGGGCACCCGCACGCCGTCGAAGGTGAGCTCTGCAGTCGGGCTGCCCCGGATGCCCAGCTTGTGCTCGAGCCGCGCGACCTTGAACCCGTCCGCGGGAACCTCGACGGCGAACGCCGACATGCGCTTGTGGCGGGGTGCGTCGGGATCGGTGACCGCGAACACGGTGATCAGCCCCGCGACGCTGCCATTCGTGATGAACCGCTTCGTGCCCGAGATGTGGTAGCCGTCGCCTTCACGGATCGCCCGCGTCCGCAGGGCCGCGGCATCCGAGCCCGCCTCCGGCTCGGTCAGGGCAAACGCGGCCAGGGTCTTCCCGGAGGCGAGATTCGGGAAGAGGCGAGCCTTTTGCTCGTCAGTGCCGGCGAGCAGGAGCGGCAGCGCGGCGAGGGCATGCACGCTCAGGATCAGGCTCGAGGTCGCGCACGCCCGCGCGATCTGCTCGATTGCGAGGCATTGCGTCAGCAGGTCCGCGCCAAGGCCGCCGTGCTCGACGGGATACGGGAGCGCGAGCACATCGTGCTCCGCGAGCAGCTGCCGGATGTCCTCGGGAAACTCGCCGGTGCGGTCGATCTCGGCGGCGCGCGGCGCGATACGGTCCTGTGCCAGCTCGCGGATCGTGTCCCGAAGGAGGACCTGCTCCTCGGTCAGCCGGTAGGTCACCGGCTGATGCTAGTGCTTACCGGGGTCGGCTTGCGCCACGCGCGGGCTTGGTATTCCCGTGCGAGGGCCGCCCCAGAGCGGTGCACCGTCAGCGATGCCCGTCGCCGGAATACGAGGGCGCGTTCGTATCGCCGGCGACCCTGGTATTCGGCCGACGGGCATCACCCGCGGCATTCGTCCGCGGCCGTCCTGACGCTCGAACATGAACCCCAGTCCGAGCGGCGCGATTGAGCCATGCGATTGCGCGCTGCTACTGGAGCACCGGGAGTGCG
>Ga0070706_100004082_pt1 | contig 14200 bp, 14 predicted proteins | sample KBSK5501metaG_FD_65476 | JGI IMG/M metagenome (GOLD analysis project Ga0070706, IMG submission 65476) | Corn, switchgrass and miscanthus rhizosphere microbial communities from Kellogg Biological Station, Michigan, USA - KBS K5-50-1 metaG | ecosystem: Host-associated > Plants > Roots >...
CAGTGGTACCTCGATGTTCGAAAGTACGGAACGTTTCCGCATTCCGGCTTCGGCATGGGCGTTGAGCGCGTGGTGGCGTGGATTTGCGGCGTGCCGCATCTGAGAGAGACGATTCCATACCCAAGGATGTTGAATCGGATCTATCCATGAGTTGCTTGGTTGCTTGGTTGCTTGGTGGCTAGGTTGCTGAGGGTATGAGTAATTTGCTGCCGAGCAACCCAGGAACCGAGCAACCTAGCAACCCCCTGCGCATCATCCCCCTCGGCGGCCTCGGCGAGATCGGGATGAATCTCATGGTCTTCGAGTACGGCGACGCGATCATCGTCGTCGACTGCGGAATGATGTTTCCCGACGCCGCCACGTTAGGCGTGGACGTCATCGTTCCCGACATGACGTACCTCTTTGAAAACGCCGCGAAACTGAAGGCCGTTTTTCTGACCCACGCGCACGAGGACCACATCGGCGCGGTGCCATTTTTAGTGGATCGCGTGCGCGTGCCGATCTACGGAATGCCGCTCACTCTCGGCTTTGTGCGCGACAAGCTCGAAGAATTCGCACTTGACGATGTTGAGCTTCGCGAGATCCTGCCGCGCAACGTTGTCGAAGCCGGTCCGTTTCACGTCGAAGCCATTCGCGTGACGCACTCCATCGTCGACTCGCTGGCCTTCGCGATCCGCACGCCTGCCGGAACAATCATTCACACCGGTGATTTCAAGATCGACCACACGCCGATGGACAAGCAGTCCACAGATCTCGCCGCACTAGCGCGGTACAGCGAGGAAGGTGTGCTTCTCCTCCTGTCCGATTCCACGAACGCTCTGGTCGAGGGACATTGTCCGTCCGAGCGCAGCGTCGGCGGCGCGCTGTCTGCGGCGTTTGCGAACGCGCCCGGACGCATCATCATCACGACCTTCGCATCGCACATCCATCGCATCCAGCAGGTCATCGACCTGGCGCGAAAACATGGGCGAAAAGTTATGATGATCGGCCGCTCGCTGGTCGACAACACCGAGACTGCGGAGCGCCTCGGCTATCTGCATTTTCCCCGCGACGTTCGCGCCAATGGCAGCGAAGTCGATCCACGGAAGATTGTGATCCTGACGACCGGCACGCAGGGCGAGGCCACTTCCGCGCTTTCTCGCATGGCAGTCGGCGAGCACAATCAGATCGAGATCGTCCGCGGCGACACCGTCATCGTCTCCGCAAGAACCATTCCGGGGAATGAGCGCGCCGTCGTTCACATGATCGATAACCTTTATCGTCGCGGCGCGGAAGTCATCACGTGGGACACGGCCGATATTCACGTCTCGGGACACGCCTGCCAGGAAGAGCTGAAGTTGATGCTCAACCTCACGCGTCCCAAATTTTTCATTCCCATTCACGGCACGCTGCGCCATCTCGTGCATCATGCCCGTCTGGCGGAGCGGATCGGCGTGCCGCACGGCGTGGTCATCACAAACGGACAGGTTGCGGAGATCGAAGGGGAGCAGATTCGCGTGCTCGAGGACCGCGTGACGAGCGGGAAGGTGTTCGTGGATTCCGAGGCGGAGGAAGTGCCGGAAATCGTGGTGCGCGACCGGCAGCATCTGGCCGAGGATGGGTTCGTGATCGTGGTGGTGGCGTTTGACAACAACGGCAAGCTGGTCCGCGATCCCGAGATCATCACGCGCGGCCTGCTGCACGTCGATACGAACCAGGAGACGCTCGATGAGATCCGCCGCATGATGGTTGGCATGTTTGCCGAAACACCGCCGGAAGAGTTGCGCGATTCCGAGCTGCTGCGGGAATCGATGCGCGCGATGCTCAAACGCTACTTTCGAAAGACCATGGGACGCCGGCCGATGATCTTGCCGGTGGTCTGGGAGATGTGATGTCGCTCGTGGAGGCCATCGTCCTCGGACTCGTTCAAGGCCTGACCGAGTTCATCCCGGTCAGCTCGACCGCCCACCTCGAGATCGTGCCCGTGCTTTTGGGTTGGGGCGATCCGGGAGCGGCGGCGTCGGCGGTCATTCAATTCGGGACCTGGATCGCGGCGTTGATTTACTTCGCGCGCGACATCGTCCGCCTCGCCGGCGGATTTTTTCGCAGCCTGACCACGCGGCGAGTTCTCGAGGATACCGACTCGCGCGAAGCGTGGCTGGTGATCATCGGCACGATCCCGATCGGGATCCTGGGACTGCTGCTCAAGAAGCACATCGAATCGACCTTTCGCGGTTTGTGGATCATCACCACCATGGTGATCGTGGTCGCGATTCTGCTGTGGCTCGCCGAGCTGTACGCCAGAAGACAGCAGCTCCGCTCGTTTGCGCAGCTCAATGTGACCGACGCCGTCGCGATCGGCTTCGGCCAGTGTCTGGCGCTGATCCCGGGCTCCTCGCGCAGCGGCTCGACCATCATGGCCGCTCTCTTTCGCGGCATCGACCGTCCCACCGCCGCCCGCTATTCGTTTCTGCTGAGCATTCCCGCTGTCGGCGCAGCGGGATTTCTCGAGCTTTTCAAGGAGCGTCACCATCTCGCGCAACTCGGATGGACCGCCATCGTAGTATCGGTGGTCGTAGCCTTCGTTTCCGGCTACGCATCGATATGGTTCTTGATTCGATATCTCAAGACCCACACCACATCAGTCTTTATCTATTACCGCCTCGCTCTCGGAGCGGTGATGATCGTGCTTCTCGCCGGCGGCTATCTGAAATGAAGAGGGCGTTAATCCGAAAGAACCTGGATCTCCGGGATATTGCGGTAGCGCTCCGCGTAGTCGAGGCCGTACCCGATTACGAATTGCGGATCGATCGAGAAGCCGACGTAGTCCGCCCGGAAGTCGACCTTGCGCGCGGCCGGCTTGTCGAGGAATGTCGCGGTCTTCAACATCGAGACGCCGCGGCTCTCGATGTAGCGGAAGACTTCGCGCATCGAGAGTCCGCTGTCGATGATGTCTTCCACGATCAGCACCGCGCGCCCATGCATGTCGAGCTGCGGCTCTTTGAGGATGGTCACCACGCCGGACGAATACTTCTCGTTTCCGTAGGACGAAACCTGAACGAAATCGAGCGCCATGTCGATCGAGATTTGGCGCATCAGGTCGGAGCAGAAGAACACCGCTCCCTTCAACACACAGAGCGCAATCGGGTTAGTGCCGGCGGCGTAGTCCGCACTGATCTGACGGCCCATCTCCGCGACGCGCTTTGCAATCTGCTCTTTGGTGATTAGGGTCACTTGGGCCATGTGTGCGAAAATTCTAACATCTCGTTTTTCGACGCAACATCATGTCAGTCGCCGAGATAGGACTGTTGCACGGCCGCTACGCGCGCCTGTCCGACAGATTCAAGTCGATGTGGACTTACCATCAGTTCGCATCCGGTGTCTTCAAAAGTGTACTGGCGACTCCACTTCCCTATCGTATCGATTTTCAGAACACTTTTGACCGCATCAAAGCCGCCAGCGCGAATCTGAACGCCGGGCAGATGCAGGAGGCGGGAGCGGCCCTCGGACTGTGCGAGCTGGCGCTCGACCGCATCGCAACCCAGCTCCTGCGCGCCGACGATCAGGTGAGCGCCTCCTCCGTCCGACGGTTTTTCGAAAAGCTCAAGGAGCACGACGAAAACATCGTCCAGTTCGTGATCAAGTTTTATTTCTACTGCGAAGCGGTGGAAGGTGATCGCCGCGACAAGCTCGATTATCTCTTCACGCGCATCGGCGAGGATTTCGTCGCCGACCGCGCTCAATACTCTTCGCGCAGCTCGCTGGAGTTCCGCGAGCGCCTGATCGGCCTTGTGTCATTGCTGCGCCAGATCGAAGCGCCGCACGAGGAAGTCGTGCGGCTCATTCGCGCCATTCGCTCCATCCGAGACGACATCCAGTCGGCGGAGGCGTTCGAGGAGCTGACGGAGCGAAATCTGCTCAAGAACGCCCGCCTATTCAAGCACCGGCTCGGCCACCTCTATTTTCATCCCGACATTCTGATGGCGATCGTCGAGCTGAATGTGGCGACCAAGAATAAGTTCCTCAAGCTGTACAACGAAGAGGAGCATCGCATCGTCGAGGACGCACAGAAGCTCGTCGAGCATGGCTCGGCCATCGAGCGCAATTTCGGCGATACCAATCCGGAGCTGCTCGAAGAGATCAGCCGTTTCCGCGAATTCAAGCAACGCTTCGATGTCTCGCGCGCCGCTTCGAACGTCAAGCACGACCTGATCACGCATCTGAAGCAGAGCATGAGCAACATCCTGGCGCAGCTCGACCGCGGCCTGGGCGGTGACGACATGGAAGCCTCCGCCGATCTGCCGGCGTCGTTTTTCTCCGACGCGGAGAGGGTGGAGAACATTGCGGGACGCTTTGGCAATGACATCCTCCATCGATTCCTGATGCGTGTCGCGACGGCCATCGACGTCGCCGATCCATCGGTAATGCCAGAGGAGGTCGCCGAGTTTCCCAATGTCAAGGAGCTGCGCCTCGAACCGTGGGAGATTGCGGCCTATCAGAAACTCTTCGAACGCCGCGCCGCCGAGGCCGAGGAAGACAACGAGGAGCTGTGGGTGCTGTATCTGCGCGCGGCCGCGCTTCGCATCAAGGTCGACGAGGAGGCCACCATGTTGGCTGCGTCGACTGGCGCCGGTGTTACACCGGAATCGGAATTGCTCGGAGCCGCAAAGCTGAGCCTTGACTGCGGCAAAGAGCTCGACGAACAGTTCAACGACTTCCTTCACGAAGCCGTGTATTACTCGAATCCCAAAATCCTGCACCAGCTTTATCGCTCCCGCTTCCGCCTCCTGCGCGGCTTCAGCGGCCTGTGGCTGATCTACGATCGCGGCGGCATGTGACGCGAAGCGTCATCCTGAGCCGCGCAGACGGCGAAGGATCTCCTTCCGCGCATCCTGAGATCCTTCGCTGCGCTCAGGATGACGGCTGTGTGTAGAATCGCCAGGCGTTGAAGATCTACCGCTTCCTCGAAGAAGGTCCGCGGCCGACCAAGATCGTCGCGATCGGACGCAACTATGCCGAGCACGCGAAAGAGCTCGGCAATGAGCCGCCCTCAGAGCCGATCATGTTCCTCAAACCTCCGAGCGCGCTGTTACCGCATGAAGGGACGATCGTGCGGCCGCCGCAATCGCAGCGCGTCGATTACGAAGGGGAGCTGGCGATCGTGATCGGCAAGCGCGCGCGCAATGTGGCATCTGCCCGCTGGCGCGACTTCGTCCGTGGATTCACATGCGCGAACGACGTCACCGCACGCGACCTCCAGAAAAAAGACGTGCAGTTCACGCGCGGCAAAGGCTTCGACACATTCTGTCCGCTCGGCCCCTGCATCGAGACCGACCTCGATCCCGCCGACTTGGCGCTGGTCACGCGAGTCAACGGCGAGGTCAAACAGAAGGGCCGGACCCGCATGATGATTTTTCCCTGCGCCACGATCGTTGAATTCGTCAGCTCGGTGATGACGCTCGAGCCGGGCGATGTCATCCTCACCGGCACGCCGTCCGGCGTCGGCCCGCTGCAATCAGGCGATATCGTGGAAGTGGAGATCGAAGGCATCGGCATCCTGCGCAACCATGTTGCGTGACGCGCTGTTGTCGCATTTCTCAGAATTGGTGCATTTACCAGCCGGCACCATTGCCGTCGGAGGAGCTGTGCGCGACGTGCTGCTCGGCGCCACGCCGCTCGATGTCGACGTCGAGTGCGATGATCCTCTCGCCTGCGCCTCCGCGCTGGGCAAGGTGATCACGCTCGGACGCGGCGATCTGATCGTCTATCGCGTCGTCGTGCAGGATCGTGTCTACGACTTTTCCCGCAAAACCGGTCTTGGCCGCCGCGATTTCACCATCAACGCCATCGCGATCGACCTCGGCACCGGCGAGGTTCGCGATCCGTTCGAAGGCCAGTCGGATCTGCGCCGCCGCGTCGTGCGGATGATCGACGCGCGGAATTTCGACGACGACCCGCTGCGGATGCTGCGCGGCGTGCGCCTGGCAGTGCGCCTCGATTTCGACATCGACGATCAGACGCTCACCGCCGTTCGCCGTCGCGCGGGCCGGATCACGACCGCCGCCGCCGAGCGCGTGACCTACGAGCTGCACGCAATTTTCTCGGCTGGAAAATTTCGCCGCGCTCTGAGGCTGCTCAACGAAACCGCGCTCGACGAGGCTCTCTTCGGATTTCCGATCGACGCAGATCGCTTCCATGCCGACGATGTCTCGCTCGCCGCAGCGTACGCTCTTCTGCTGCGCGATCCGAAGCAGTTCGCGGAGCGATGGCGATGGAGCGACGCTCTGCTTCGCGATGTGCTCACACTGCAGCAACTCATGCGCGATCCCAGCCCGATCGCGCTTTATGACGCAGGGGAAATGCTCGCGCGGCAGTTGCCGATTCGAGCGGAAATGCCCGACTTCTCGATCAAGCCGCTGCTGGACGGCCGCGAGATCGCCGCGCTGACGGGCATGCAGCCCGGTCCGGCGCTCGGCGCCGCTAAACGCGCTCTGCTCGAGGCCCAGCTTCGCGGCGAGGTCCGCACGCGTAACGATGCCGAGGAATTCATCAGGCGAGACCCCTCTCCCTAGGGAGAGGGTCGCGGGACCGGGTGAGGGGTCAGTGCGTCAGGGTGATGTGCAGCTCGCCGACGGTCGTGTGCACGTTGATGCGCGAGCGGCCGGCGGCGTTGATGAAGTGCGTGCTGCCGGGAAAGATGCCCTCATGATCCTCGCGGTCGACGCCGAAATCGGTGTGCACCTCGCCGATGCGAACGGAGGCGTTCAACTCGCGCACCGAGGCGCGGGGAACGCGCATGTGGATCTCGCCCGCGCGCAGATCGGCATTCAGATTTCCGAAATCGCCCTCGAACGTCAGCTCGCCGTAGCGCGTCTCGATATCGACGTCCATCCCTCGTGGAACTTCGACCGTGATGCGGTAATTGGAGTGCCAGCTCCGCGCGTTCCAGCCGCTGGCATTGGGACCGTAACGGCGGCGGATCAACGCTTCATCACCGTTCGTGAAGATCTCGGCTCCGACGTCGTCGACGATGCGCTGCTGCTTTTCGCGTTGGCGGTAGCCGTCGAATTCGCGTCGGACTTCGCCCGCGACGCTGATGCGATCGGAGGCGCCATTGCGCAACGCAACCTCACCGGCTGGAATGTCGACGATCACTCGCTTGATGCCGCTTCGAGGAATCGACGCGGAGAAGGGATGGGTGACTTCCTCGTCTGCAATCGCCGGCAAAGCCAGCAGAGTAACGGCTGCGACGAGCGCTGCGGTTCGCATGAGGGTAGTGTACGTCGGGGGGCGGGAAAGGTTCATGGGCTCAAAAAACTGAGGGACCGCGCTGCGGCCCCTCAGAGTACGACTCCCCAAAGTCGATTTCGTTTTATTTCTTCTTCGACGCCTTTTTCGTCTTCTTAGCAGCTTTCTTCTTTGTGGCCATTATGCTCACCACCTTTCGTGCCGTACGGGACCTCTCGGTCGCGCATCCTTGGCATCGAGTGCCGGATCGCTCCGGCAAGCTGACTCGCAATGGAAATTGGGACCTGGAGAGGAGACACCGAAAGATGACCATCGACAGTCACTGAATGGAATATCCAGTTTCTGGAGATCATCATTTTTCTTCACATAAATATGCGATTAATAAAACGCATTGTCAAGCGACGACTTTCAAAAAGATGCGGCGTAGATTTCGCGCGTGAGCTCCGCACAACGACGCCACGTGAAATTTTTCGCGCGATCGAGACCGCGCGCGATCATCAAATCACGCGATGACGGGTCGCGAAGAACGCGCGTCATCGCATCGGCGATGGCATCGATCGATCGCGCATCGACGTGCAGCGCTGCGTCGCCGGTGATCTCGATCAGCGCCGGCGCGGTCGATGTGATCACCGGCGCACCGCACGCCATCGCCTCCAGCGCGGGCAATCCAAATCCTTCTTCCAGGCTCGGAATGACGAGCGCGATCGCGCCGCGATAGAGCGCCGCGAGCTCTTCCTGCGGCACAAACCCCGCGAGCACCACCCGATCGCGGTTCCGAAATCGCTCGAATTCTCCGCCGGCGAGCACGAGCTGCGCATCGGTCACGCGCGCGAAGGCCTCCATCAGGCGATCGACATTTTTGTGCGGCTTGTCGTTGCCGACGAAGAGAAAATAGCGGCTTTCCGCCTTTTTTCCGGCCGGCGCGAAGATCGGATCGAGGCCATTCGGCGTCACGGCAATCTTTTCCGGATACCCGAAAACGCCAACGACGTCGTCGCGGACTGAAGAGCTGACCGTGATGACGCGCCGGCTTCGCCGCACCGCCCGGCCGATCATCGTGCGGGCATAGGTGCGTGCGAGAGGATTCCGATGATGCAGATGGATCAGGTCGTGGATCGTGACGACGAATGGTACGCGCAGGAACGGGACGACGTAATGCGGCGCGTGAAAGAGATCCAGCCGGATGTTTCGGCCGACTGTGAAGAGCTCCCGGATCGAGTATTTCGGAGCATCGACGACAACGTGCACCACGCCGCTCGGCAACGTGCTGTCGATGGAGCGAGGCCCGAAAGCGATGTACTCGTAGCCGCCGAGATCGGCGAGGGCGCCGAGAAGGCCGCGGATGTAGGTCCCGATTCCGAAGTCGGCGATCTTGCGGCAGTCGATGCCGATTCTCATTCGCGTGCCGCCTGCCACAGCAGCTCGGTCATGAGCTGCGCGCTGCGGTCCCAGCGATATTTTTTTGCACGCTCGATTCCACGAGCGGCGAGATCGCGACGCAGCGGTTCGTCGCGCAGAAGTTTGAGCATTGCATCGCGCAGCCCGTCGCGATCGCCTGCGTCGATGAGCAGCGCTGCTCCGTCCGCATATTCCGGAATCGCTCCCGTTCGCGTGGCGATCACCGGCGCGCCGCACGCCATGGCCTCGAGCGGTGGAATCCCAAATCCTTCATAGCGCGACGGATAGACGAAGATTTGAGCCTGCTGATAGAGCGCACGCAGCCGCTCGCGATCGACCCAGCCCGTGACTTCGACTCCAGGCGGAACGCGGACGCGCCATCCGCGTTCGCCGCACAGAACTAGTCCCGGCCGCGGCTCCGGGAGCGACTGCCAGACCGCTATCAGATCGTCGATTCCTTTTCGCGGCTCGAGAGTGCCCACGAAAAGGATGCAGTCGCGATCGGCGTCACCCGGCTGAAAAAAATCGTCGACTCCATTGGGGATGATTTCAATGCGCGAGCGAGAGACACCGAATCCGCGCACAGCATCCTCCGCGATGGCCTTGGATACGGCGGCCACGCGCCGCGCGCGCTCGAGACTCTTTCCGATGAACAGATCGAAAGAAACCACGGTTTTGAGCAGATGACGCCCGGGCATCGTGATGGAGCTAAAGTCGTGCAGCGTCACCACCGCTGGAATTCGAAGCGCAAGCGGAATGGTGCCGTGCGGCCCCCACAACACGTCGGCGTCAGCGATGCGGGGCAGAAGGAACTGTTGCCAGAGGATGCCGTTTGGTGCGCGGTCAACGCGGAAGCGGCAGCTTTCAATGCCGTCCTTGTTGGTGATTTCAGCGTGGCTCGCGATCAGCGGCGGCGGTGAAACGGCCAACCGCCGCGCAATCTCCGCCGTGTGCACGCCGATGCCGCTTCGTGGCGGCACGAGCGGCCTGCCGTCGACGATCACGCTGAGCTCACGTAACACGCCGCAATACCTCGACAGTCTGGCTGGCCGTCTCCTCCCACCGAAACTCCGCAGCGCGGGCCTTGCCGCGCCCGACGAGGGTGTCGCGGAGCGCGCGATCGTTCAGCAGGCGTTCGATCGCCAATTCCAGCTCTTGAGAATCGCGTGGCTCGAAATAGAGCGCCGCGTCTCCGCCGATCTCCGGCAGTGAAGACGAACGCGCTGCAATCGACGGCACGCCGTAGGCCATCGCTTCCAGCAGCGGAAATCCGAACCCTTCGTAAATCGACGGAAAAACGAAGATCTGAGCGTTGCGATAAACCGACGCCAGCTCTCCCGGCTCGAGATAGTCGAGATGATGCACACTGCGTTCGCGCAGCCGCGGAACGAATTGATCCGCTTTCCAGCCGATGCGGCCGACCACGACTAGCGCGCCGTCGTATGCACCTCGCTTTTTCAAACGCTCGAACGCGTCGAGCAGGACGCCGAGGTTTTTGCGGGGCTCGATGGTGCTGACAAAAAGAATGTAGCTCTTAGGAAGTGCCGGGTGCCGAGTGCCGAGTGCCGGAAGTGCGATCCCGGAGTGGATCGCGACGACGCGATGCGGGTCGACTTCGTAATAACGCAACAGATCCCTGCGCGTCGATTCCGAGACGCAGATGACCGCATCGGCGAGGGCAACCTCGCGCATCATGTGCGCCTCGAGATTGTGCAATGTTTCCTTCTGCAGAAGATCGGGAAAACGCTTGTAGGTCAGATCGTGAATCGTGATGACGCGCCTGCGCGCGATCGCGCCAAGAAGTCGGGGAAGGAAATAGTTCGCGCCGAACATCACGTCGCAGTCGAGCAAGGCCATCCACAACACATACGCAGCGGCTGTCATGGCCCGTTGGGGCCGCGAGATCTTTCCCCTTCCCCGAAGATCGAACCAGCACAAATGCGCATTCGCCGGCACTTCGGCATGCAGCGTGGGACCGAGGTCGGTGATGCGCGCGTCGCCGAAGAGAAACAGCTCGACGTCATCGCGTTTCGCGATCTCGTGGAGCAGGTGATAGAGATACCATCCGATTCCGGTGAGCGGCTCGTAGAACGGGCGGATGTCGACGCCGACGCGCAACGACAGCCGGGGGCGGCTGTCGTCCACACGCGTGGCGCGGCGAAAGGCACGCCGCACCCGTTGGGCCAGCGCATGGCTCAAAGTGTGAACGATGGACCCGATCACGGAGTCGGATGGTAGCAGCGGTGCGCAAGATCCTCATCCTCCTGGTCGTTCTGATCGCGGTTTTGATCGCGATCGGAGCGTTGCTCGTCTTCACCGTTCCGTCCCGAAACGCTGACGTTCACGCCCTGATCGCTCAGGTGCCGTCATCGGCCGAGGCCTTCGCGATCATTCCGGAGGCGGCGGCCTTCGATGCGAAATTGCAGGCAAATCCGGTCACCAGATCTGCGATCGCGAAATGGAGTGCCAGCCATCCGCTGCCGAGTCCGTGGATGATCGGAAACGCAAACCTGGTCGCGTGGAGAAGCAGCGATCAAATCCACTATCTCGTTCGAACGGACACTTTTCGGGCATTTCTGATCCGCATGTTCGGCAGCAAGGTGCAGATCGATGTGACCGGTGAACCGCCCATGGACTCTGCGGCCGCTTCGCAGATCATCGCGCTCGCTTCGCGATTGCCGGCGGGCGACGCGCTGGTCGTGCAGCGGGAGGAAGCGCGCGGCGCCTATCCGCCGATCGGACGACCAGCAGTGACGTCGATTCAGGTGACGGACACAGAGATCACGATGACCAGTGTGGCGGCGGGCGTCCCGCCCGCCGCTGGGCCGGCGAGGGCGCCGGGCCCTACACACAGATTTCCCCGCTCCGCGATTCTCTCGGCTGCCTTCAGACAGCCTCCGCGTGTGATCAACGATCTCAATCGCATCTTCGGTGGCAGGGTCTCGTCGCTCTTCGACGATGGCGGAATGGTGTGTATCTACAATGTCGATACTCGAAAACTGATCCCCAGACCTCTGGGTGTCATCGTTCTTCCAGATGATCCGGCGCGGCGCGCAATCGTCGATTCCTTTCGCAAGGCCGAAGCCATCGGAATTCGCGCGCGAACGGCCGAAGTCAGCGGCAACATCGCGCTCGCATTCGATGACAGCATCGATCAATATCAGAAGGACGCGTTCGATGATGCGCCGGCCGCGAACCAGTGGGCGATGCGCATCGATCCGCAGAGATTGGTGCCAATCTTGAACGATCTTGGCCAGAATGTGGGCCTGCGGATCGTGGCTCCGCGGCTGTTCCGGTCCGCCCGCGATCTGGAGCAATGGATCGGCGGCCTGGAGCAGGCGAAAACCATTGATGCCACGGATTCTGCGGATTCTCAATGGGAGACGCTACACGTCCGCATTGCCGCGAAATAGAATCAGGGAGGGCGGCGTTACTCGCGAAATCTGCCATGGTGGACACCCGGGACTTCATCAACTTCGACGACATCGACGAAAACGGCCCGCAGTCGTACAGCCGGACGTTCGAGATTTCGCCGTCCGAGCTCGAGCGCTTCGAGATCGCCGGCATCGGTCCGGTCTCGATCAGCGCGAATGCACGGAAGGGTGAACTGCCCAAAGAATACGTCGTCGATGGAACCGCCAAATTCACCGCAGATCTGACTTGCTCGCGGTGCGTAGAGCCGTATCCGTTTGCCAGCTCTTCCGCCTTTAACTTAAGATTCGAGCCTCGGCCCGAAGCTCCGAAAAACGGAGAGGAAGAACTCGAGATCACGCCGGACGAGCTCGACCTCGAGTTCTACACCGAGCGATCGATTCCGCTGCGCGAGCTCGCTCTGGAGCAAGTTCAGCTCTCGATTCCGATGAAGCCTTTGTGCGATGACAACTGCCTCGGTTTATGTCCACAGTGCGGCGTCAATCGCAATCGGGAGAGCTGCGCGTGCGAGGAGTCGATCGTCGACGATCGCTGGGGCGCGCTGCGCGAGATCCAGCAGGTGATCAAGAAACGAGAAAGTTAGGAGACGAAGATGCCCAACCCCAAACGCCGTCATAGTAAAGCGAGGACCCGCTCGCGGCGCGCGCATGATTTTCTGAAACAGAAATCGACTTCGGTATGCCCGCAATGTCATGAGCCGAAAATGCCGCATCGCGTCTGCCCGAAGTGCGGCTATTACAAAGGGCGTGAAGTCATCGCGGTGAAGGACATCCTCTGAGCAGTACCGAACGGGTTCGCATCGCCCTCGACGCAATGGGCGGCGATCATGCACCCGCGGAGATCGTCAAGGGTGCGCTGCTCGCGGTAGCAGACTACCCGGTCGAAGTCATTCTGGTCGGTCAGGAGGAGGTTGTCCGCAAGGAGCTGGCGGACGCCGATTCTCTTCGCAACATCGAAGTCGTCGACGCTCGCGAAGTGGTGGAGATGGACGACACCGCGCTGGCGCCGCTGCGCCGCAAGAGAAATTCATCCGTTCGCGTCTGCGCCAATCTGGTCGCGGAAGGGCGCGCAGACGCCTTCGTGTCCGCCGGCAACACCGGCGCCACCTGGACCTCGGCGCGCGCAGTGATCGGGATGATCGAAGGCGTCAGCCGTCCGGCACTGGCCACGATCCTTCCCAATGTCAACGATCACACGCTGCTTCTCGATGTCGGTGCGAATGTCGACGCCAAGCCGAATCACCTTCGCGAATTCGCGGTCATGGGTCACTTCTACGCCCAGATGGTGTTCGGGATCGAAGCGCCGCGGGTCGGGCTGTTGTCGATCGGCGAAGAAGAGGGGAAAGGGAACGAGCTGACCAAGGAGACCTTCCGAGTTCTCAAGGAGACCGGATTGAACTTCATCGGCAATGTGGAAGGCCGCGACATCTACAACGGCAACGCCGACGTGGTGGTGTGCGACGGCTTCATCGGCAACGTCGTCCTCAAAGCTTCCGAAGCGCTCGGCGAGATGGTGGGCACGCTCTTGAAGACGGAGATGTCGCTCTCTTTTCCGCGCAAGGTCGGCGGGCTTCTCGCGAAGAACGCTTTTGACGGCCTGAAGAAACGGATGGATTACTCCGAGTACGGCGGCGCGCCGCTCCTGGGCGTCAAAGGTGGATGCATCGTCTGCCACGGCCGCTCGAACGCCAAAGCCATCAAGAACGCGATTCGTGTGGCGCGCGGCTTCGCGCTCAATCGCATCGACGAAAAGATCCAGGCCAAGGTCACCGACTTGCACGCGCGCGAGCACGACAGCAGCGTGCTCGCTACGCTGTAGCGCGCTCTTTGTACTTCGCGCGGATCGTCTGCTTCGGCGGGGCCGGATCCCACAGCTTGAAAATCCGCAGGAATGGATGGCCGAGGACTTTGTGGCGGAAGAAGTACTCGTGTTCCCACTCCACCTCCGCCATGGTCAGCAGGCAATCGATCAACTCCTCGTGGCCCGACTCCAGCGCAAATGCCGCGGCATCTTCGTACTCCACGATGTTTCTGCGCTCCAGCAAACCTGCGCCGTACATCGGGAAAAACCATCCGCCGACGTGACAGAAGACGGCTACGGCGCGGCCGATGATCCAGAAGATGACTTCGCGCTTTCGATTCGG
>Ga0070706_100004083_pt1 | contig 14198 bp, 9 predicted proteins | sample KBSK5501metaG_FD_65476 | JGI IMG/M metagenome (GOLD analysis project Ga0070706, IMG submission 65476) | Corn, switchgrass and miscanthus rhizosphere microbial communities from Kellogg Biological Station, Michigan, USA - KBS K5-50-1 metaG | ecosystem: Host-associated > Plants > Roots >...
GGCGCCGGGGTGAAGTCGAACAGGACGCTGGCGATGTCCATACCACTCACGCCGTCGATGAGCGCGTGATGCGTCTTGGAGTACACCGCGATCCGGCCACCTTCGAGGCCCTCGATGAAATAGATCTCCCACAGAGGCTTCGTCCGATCGAGCGGCCGCGAGTGAACGCGCTGGACGAAGTCCGCGAGTTCCTTATGACCGCCGGGCGACGGGATCGAGGCGCGCCGCATGTGGAAGTCGATGTCGAAGTGATTGTCGTCCGTCCACATCGGCCGTCCAACATTGAACGGCAAGAATGCGATCTTCTGGCGGAAACGCGGGACCATATGGAGCCGGCGAATGACGTGTGCCTTGAGATCATCGAATACGAGCGGACCGTCGAGCTTCGTCGACGGGTCGAGGACCGAAACACCCCCCACGTGCATATGGGCGGTGGGCCGCTCCATGTATAGGAACTGGGCATCCATCGCAGTCAGACGATCGGGCATCTGCACTCCTCTCGGTTTCGCGTCGAGCATCCCTCGTTTTGGCCGTCCCGAGCAACTCGACGGGATGCGCCCGGGGTTCGACGCGTCTACAGACGCGAGAAGCGACCGAAATCTTCGACGACGAAGATCCGCCCGTCGGCGGATACGGTTTCGGCAACGCCGATCGACGTGAAGAGCGGATCGAGGATGTTCCGACGATGCTCCGGTGAGGCAAGGAACGCCTGGTGGAGGTACTCGACCGAACCGGCTGCCCATCCGACGTTCTCCCCCAGGCGCCACCATCCAAAGACCTCGTTCCTGAGCGCGTGGTTGTGCCAGATCCTTTCCTCCGCGGCCATGCGCGCGCTCCAGTGAACCGCGATCGTCCTGAGATCTTTCCGACTTCGCAGCGGCGCTAGCCCATGGGCCTTCCGAGCTTCGTTGATCAGCTCGATAAAACGCTGCGCGTCGACGGCGGGGTTGTGCGTCCGGACGCTCGGCGTCGTTTCCAGCGGAACGCGCTCCGCCGCCGTCGTGAGAGGAGGCGATGCGAGCGTTGGTTGGGACACCGCGATGGTGTGACGGTTCGTCGCGGGCGCCGTCTTCGGAGTTGCGATGCTCGCTGCGTCGGCGGGAACGAAGGCTGCGATGACCAAGCCGACGCTCGCCAGTCGCACGAAATCTCTGCGCTTCAACGGTCACTCCGGTATGTGGAACCGACTGGGAGATTCGACCCAGATAGGCGCCCCGCGATGTCGAGGCGCGCGGAGTATATGTGTCGGCCCCGTCGAGTGGGACTACCTATTCATCGCAATGCGATGGTGTGTTTGACCTAAAACGCTCCCAATGCAATGCAGCCTCAACTCAAGCCTTGACGGCGAAGAGGTGCCATTCCCCAGGTACGCCCTTGAGCGAATGAGAGCCGCGATCCTCGAACGCGAGGCCGGAGCCGGCAACCAGGTCCTTGACCGTCTGAGACACGAGAACCTCCCGCGCGCCGGATAGCTCTGCAACGCGTGCCGCCGTGTTGACGGCGATCCCCGCAACGTCTTCTCCGACGATCTCGATCTCGCCGCTGTGTAACCCCGCGCGAACCTCGACCCCGAGCTCGCGGATCTGGTCCGTTATCGCACGTGCGCAGCGGATCGCCCGGGCGGGACCGTCGAACGTTGCCAGGAACCCATCACCCGTCGTCTTGATCTCACGGCCGCGATGCTCTGCCAAGCATTTCCGTATGATCTCGTTGTGCCGATCGAGTAGCTCGCGCCACACCGCATCGCCTCGTTCGGTTGCGACCTTCGTCGAGTCCACGATGTCGGTGAAGAGCACGGTAGCGAGCACGCGGTCGACCTCCCGCTCGGGGCGGACGCCGGTGACGAACTCCTCGACCTCGTCGGCGATCGCGTTCGCGTCGCCGACCCAAGGAAGGTGATCGATCCCAGACATCTCGACGAAGCGCGCGCCGGGGATGTGTTCGGCGAGATACCGCCCCGCGCGCACATTGACGGCGCGGTCACCGCGCCTATGAAGCACTAACGTCGGCACGCGGATCGCAGGCAGCACGTCGCGTACATCGATGTCGAGGAACATCACGAAGATGTCGCGCAATGCATTCGGGGGTGCGCCGATCCGTTCCCATCGCGAGAGCCACGACAGATACGTCTGGTCTCCCGCCACGCTGGGCGAATAAACCTCGGCGCTGAATCCGGTCCCGTGAAAAGGAACGAAGAACTCCAACGCGGATTGAACCGCAGCCTCCGCCGGCGGAGCGAACGGATAGTCGGAGGCCTCCGTGGCGCGCGCCATACCTCCGTACAACACCAGCGCGCTCGTCCGTTCGGGGCTCGAGGCAGCGAACAAGATGCTCATCGGCGCACCTTCGGAGACCCCGAACATCACGGAATCGCTGCTTCCCGCCGCATCCATCACCGCCCGCACGTCGTCTATCCGCTGCTCGAGGGTGGGTGCACCTTCGACGTGATCCGAAAGTCCGATCCCACGCTTGTCGAACATGATCACGCGCGAGAAAGATGCAAGCCGCTCGATGAATCGCCTGTACGGCGGATAGTCCCACCCTGCCTCGAACGGCATCGTGAAACCGGTTACGAACACGAGATCGCGGGGACCGTCACCCACCGTTTGGTACGCGACAGAAATGTCACCGCTACGCGCATACCGAACCTCGCGGTCACTCATTTGGTGGGAGGAAGAGGGTTCGAACCTCTGAAGGCTGAGCCACCTGATTTACAGTCAGGCCCCTTTGGCCACTTGGGTATCCTCCCGCGCGCACCGTTTGCCCGGCGCACGGCCTCATAGAATACACTCGCGATATGCCCAAAGACGCATCGTTTGACGTCGTCTCCGAGGTCGATCGGCAAGAGGTCGACAACGCGCTGAACCAAGCGCGCAAGGAGCTCCAGCAGCGCTTCGACTTCAAGGGAACCGACGCCAAGATCGACTGGACGGACAAGCTCAAGCTCGAGATCAGCGCGAACGCCGAGCACCGCGTCGAAGCCGCTCTGGACGTCTTCAAAGAGAAGATCGTGAAGCGTCACATCTCGCTGAAGGCGCTGAAGACGAGCGCCATGAAGCCGACCGGCGGCGGAGGCTTCAAGTTCGAGATCGAGATCAACCAGGGCATCGCAGATGAGAAAGCTCGCGAGATAGTGAAGACGGTGAAGGCCGCCAACATCAAAGGCGTCCAAGTCGCGATCCAAGGCGAGCAGCTGCGAGTGTCTGGGAAGAGCCGCGATGCGCTGCAAGAGGCGATCCAAGTCATGAAAGACAAAGACTTCGGCATCCCCTTGCAGTTCGTGAACTACCGCTGAGCGCGCGGCCGCAGGGGGCCGCAACTAGCGTAACCACGCTCGTTATCGCATCATCGGGCGATGCGGGAGCTTCCGACCGGAACCGTGACGTTCCTTTTCACGGACATCGAAGGCTCGACCAAGATGCTCTCGAGCTTGGGACACGAGTACGCAGGCGTCTTGTCCGAGCACAGGCGTCTTTTACGAGAGGCGTTCCAGCGCCGCGGCGGCGTCGAGGTCGACACGCAAGGCGACGCCTTCTTCGTCGCGTTCGCCTCCGCGCCGGAGGCGGTACAAGCGGCGGCCGACGCCCAGCGTGCGCTCGGTGAAGGACCGGTTCGCGTTCGCATGGGCTTGCATACCGGTGAACCGCTCATAACCGAGGAGGGCTACGTCGGCCTCGACGTCCATAAAGGCGCGCGCATCGCTGCTTCCGCGCATGGTGGCCAAGTCGTCGTGTCTGCCGATACGCGCGCGCTCGTCGACGACACCGACTTCATCGATCTCGGCGAGCACCGGCTCAAAGATTTCGAGCAGCCCGTCCAGCTGTTCCAAAGTGGAGACGGTCTTTTCCCACCGCTGCGCACTATCTCCAACAGCAACATCCCGCGGCCCGCGAGCTCGTTCATCGGACGCGAGCGGGAGGTTGCTGAGATCGTCTCACTGGTTCGCGGCGGGGCGCGACTGGTCACGCTGTCCGGGCCGGGCGGCTCGGGCAAGACGCGCGTCGGCATCGAATCAGCGACCGAGCTGATCAGCGACTTCAAAGCCGGCGCGTTCTGGGTTCCACTATCAGCCGTCCGCGAAGCCGGGCTCGTTCTCGAGACGATCGGCCAAACGATCGGAGCCGGCGGCGATCTCGCGAAGCACATCGGTGAGCGCGAGATGCTGTTGCTCGTCGACAACTTCGAGCAGGTGATCGAAGCGGCTCCTGATCTCGGAGCAGTCTTGGAAAGCTGCCCGAACCTGTCGTTGATCGTGACAAGTCGCGAGCTTCTGAGGATTAGCGGCGAGGTGGAGTACCCCGTCCCGCCGCTGGCCGAGAACGAGGGCGTGGAGCTTTTCTGTGCGCGCGCGCGAATGGATCCAAGCGACGCCATTGGCGATCTGTGCGCGCGACTCGACGACCTTCCGCTGGCTATTGAGCTCGCAGCCGCGCGCGCGAATGTTCTAACACCCGAGGAGATCATCGAGCGCCTCTCCGATCGCCTCGATCTGCTGAAGGGCGGCCGAGACGCTGACCCACGCCAGAAGACGCTCCGCGCGGCAATCGACTGGAGCTACGATCTACTGCCGCCGGAGGAGAAGGAGCTCTTCGCCGATCTCGCCGTATTCGCCGGCGGGTGCGATCTCGAGGCTGCGTCCTCCGTGTGTCGCGCAGGACTCGACGAGATGCAGAGTCTCGTCGAGAAGAGTCTCGTTCGCAGGACTGGCGACCGTTTCTGGATGCTTGAAACAATCAAAGAGCTGGCGACCGAGCTTGTTCATTCATCAGGTAAAGAAGACGAGGTACGAAAGAGACACTACGACTACTTCCTCGATCGCGCTCGCCGCGCCCACATCGCCGGTGACGAGGGCGATCAGCATCTCGAATTGATATTCAGCGACAAGGACAACTACCGAGCGGCCTTCGAATACGCCGTGTCAGGCGACAACGTCGAGCGCGCAGCCGATTTGGCCATCGCACTCGAGCTATGGTGGGGGGCACTTAACCCATCGGAAGGAAAGCAGAGAGTCGAACCAATTCTCCTGGATCAAACACTCGATGACCTTCGCCGTGGGCATCTCGTTCGAATCAGGGGCGAAACGCTCGCAATGACGGGAGATCTTGACGGCGCGAGGCAGTCTTTCGAAGAGAGTCTCTCGATCTTCCGCCACCGCAAAGATGCGCAAGCTGCGGCGATGGCACTAGAGCGGCTGGCGCAGCACCACACCCAATTTGGAAACCTCGGAAAGGCGCGTGCATACGTTGACGAGAGCGCGGCGCTTGCAGGAACGTTCGGTGGATACCTCCTTTCGGCCTTGGCGAGGATCGAGTACAAGTCCGGCGATCAGGGCCGAGCGCTCGACCTCCTGCAGGACGCCGCGCGCGTCGCTCGGGAGACCGGTTTGACTTGGTGCGAGAACAACGCGCTCATCAACTTCGCGGAACTTGCTCTTCCGTTTGGCCGCATCGATGAATCAGATGAGGCTGCTCGGCGAGGGCTTGCGGTCGCACGCGAAATCGAGGATGCGCAAGCAACGATCTACGGCCTGGGTTTGCTTGCCTGGGTTGCGAGCGCGCGCGGCGACTCCCGACGAGCTGGGATGCTGTGGGGCGCGATCGAGGCGTACAAGATGACCGGCGTGAACACGGTCGGTTGGCCCGAGGACGAGGAGAAGTACGCAGCCGCCATCGTGAAAGCCGGGGATACCTCGTTCGAGGATGGTCGGACCGAAGGGCGCCGCCTCGACATCGACCGCGCCGTAGAGGTCGCCCTGTCCTAAAGCGCTGCTCGTCTCGAGCCACACGCGTCACGCCTATCATCTGGCGGTCGCAGGAAGACTGAGAGGATCGACAACCTTATGAACGCGCGCGCGTTGCGTCAGAGACGGGGGGTCGGGCTTCGGTCCGGCCCTCGTCTTGTTGTTGCGATAGATCAACGGTTACCGTGAGCAGCAATGCCGCAAAAACCGAATCAAATCGTGAACTACCGCTGAACGCGCCCGTGCGGCGCCTGGGCGTAGCCGTCTTCACTCTTTTCATCACAGCGACTGCGTGCGGCGCGCTCGGACATCCAACGGTTCAGCGTCCGAGTGCAAGCCCGACGCCGGACGCAACCGCCGTGGGGTCGCCGTTCAAGATCGTTCCCCTCCTCGTCATCGGTGATTCGATCTCAGTCGGCGCGCGCGACATCGGTGGCCTGCCGGGGCTGCTCGAGGGAAACGGATGGATCGCGGAGATCCTTGCGGAGGTCGGTGTGGGAGTGCCCTGGGCCTTGCAGCAAGTCGAACCGCGCCTGGTCGTTCCGCGGATCGTCCTGGTGGAGCTGGGGAGCAACCCCGGGCCCAACGTTGGCGACTTCGAGAACGAGGTGCATCAGCTCATCGACGCGCTCGTTGCGCGCGGCGCCCGACACATCATCTGGATACCGCCGGAGGCGCGCGACCCGGCGCGTTATGCGGACAAGGCGGCCGTCATCGCTCGCGCGGCCGGCAGCACGGTGACGGTGTCCGGGTGGCCGGCCAAGCTCGAGCAGAACCCGCAATGGTTCGGCGACGAGTTGCACCTCACCCAGGAGGGGTATCGGGAGCTCGCGTTGTTCATCCGAGACGAGCTACTACCGCTTCACGGCTGAACGGCCGCGGCCACCATGCGCGCGTAACACGCGGCGCCCGATGGCGTGGGGTGGATGCCATCGTTCCAGAACACGCGGCTGCCGCATTCCCGCCAGCGGTTGTGCCAGTCGACGAGCACCGTGTTCGGGTATCGCTTCACCCCTTCGCCGATCACGCGGTTGTCCGGCGTTTCCCATCGACGAGGAACTTTTAAGTTAACGAAGACGACACGTTCGACGCCGGCGAGGACCTGCATGATGGCATCGAAGTCCGCGCGCGAGAACGCGCCGTTCGTACCGAGGTGGATAACAACGACGTTCCCTATCCGGTGCGCATTGCTCAGGCTCCGCAGCACGGCGATGCCCCCGCGCAAATGCCGGCCGACTAGCGCGTCCACGTAGATCCCGCTGATCTGCGCGCGCAGGGCATTCTGGGTGTCGACCATCACAGAGTCACCGATGGCGATGGCTGCGTAGGGACCGGTCAGCGACCCCACCGCGCCGAGATCCGGCCTCGTGGTTACGTCCGGCTGCTCGATCGCGACGGGGGGAACAGACGCTTCGCCCTGGTTGAGCGCTAGCTGCTGTGCACTCAACGCCGGACGGGGCGCGCTCACGACGCTGCCGACGAGGAGAGCCATCGCGATGAGGAATGCCACGGAGCCGCCGGCCCAGCGGAGCTGCAGACGCCGCCGCTGGACCCGCGAGGTGCGCGCGCGCGCAACGAGCCGTCGCCCGATCCGTCCGAGCGCGCCGCGGCGGACGGGCTCTTCGACGTAGCGGAAGGAAAGCTCGGCGAGAACTAATGTCAGTCCGAGCCGAAGAGCGAGAACCGGTCCGCTACTCCACCCGATGTCGATCCCAGGTCGCGTCACGACGAAGACCGGCCAGTGCCAGAGGTAGATGCCGTACGAGCGGCGGCCTATCCACCGCAGCGGCTTCCAGCCGAGGATCGCATGCAGCCGCGTCTCGGGGTGGACCGACGCCGCGACCAGGACGGCGGACGCGAGCGACACGATCTGGATACCCGGGCGGTACGTGAACGACGAAAACTCATCCCAGCGCACGAAAGCCCAAACGAGGATGCCGCCGGCGCCGAGCGCGGCCAGCTCGAGCGCGCGCGGACTGATGCGCGTTTTGTAACCGGGGGTCCACGGGCGCCACACAACCGCCAGGGCCGCGCCGATCAACAGGCCGGCCGCGCGCGTGTCGGTGCCGTAGTAGACGCGAGACGGGTCTGCGCTGCTGTAGAAGATCCACATCGCGCTCGCCGACAGAAGGGCTGCTCCCCCGATGAACCCCGCGACGCGCTTGGGGCTACGGACGCGCGCGAACAGCAGCGTCAGGATCAGGGGCCACAGCAGGTAGAACTGCTCCTCGATCGCAAGCGACCAGAGGTGTCCGAACGGTGAAGGACGTCCGAAGGTTTGGAAGTACGAGCGGTGGACGCCGATCAGGTACCAGTTAGAGCTGTAGCTGAACGCTGCAGCGACATCCCCGCGGATCGCTGCGACCTCGTGCGGCCATCCGATGAGGAAGGCCGCGAGCGTAACGATGAGAAGCCCGAACAAGGCCGGAAGGAGCCGGCGCGCTCGCCGGGACCAGAAACCGCGAAAGCCGAGTCCGCCACTCGCGATGAGCTCGGACCAAAGCAGCGCCGTGATGAGGAACCCGGAGAGAACGAAGAAGACCTCGACACCGAGGAACCCCCCGGGTGCCCACAGCAGATCCGCGTGATAGAGGAGAACCGCGATGACGGCGATCGCGCGGATGCCGTCGAGAGCCGGGATCGGCGGGATGTACCCGCTTCGCTTGTTGGCTCCAGGAAATCCCATGCTCCCCCTCGAACACGGCAGTGTAGAAGTTGCTCGAGCGCGCGCGCTAACACTGAGAACGTCGTTTGGCCGTCGCGCTTGGGCGAACTATAAGACTCGGGACGACCAGTCGAAGGTACTCGGGAGATTTTCTTCCCCGGACGCGACAAAAGTCACACGCGTTGTGATGGCTCTCACGAAACCGGTTTGGTCAGACGCGCGCGCCGAGCTCGCGGAGCTGTGCGAGCCGCTCCTCGAGAGGCGGGTGCGACATGAACAGCTTGGCCACGCCCTGGCCCCGGAACGGACTCTGCAGGAACAAGTGCGAGACCGCGGGGTTGACCTGAAGGGGCGGGGTCCGCTTCGACGCAGCGTCGATCTTGATCAGTGCGTTGGCGAGCGGCGTGGCGTCTCCCAAGAGGTGCGCGCCGGACGCATCGGCTTGCGCCTCGCGGGACCGGGAAACCGCCATCTGGATCATCACGGCGGCGATCGGCGCCAGGAAGATCGACAGGAGCGGGCCGATCCCGCCGCCTTCGCGGTCGTCTCTGCCGCCCCCGAAGATCGCGCTGAACATCGCGATACGGGCGATCATCATGACGCCGGCCGCGACCGTGGCGGCGACGGCGCCGATCAGGATGTCGTGGTTCCGAACGTGGGAGAGCTCGTGCGCCAGAACACCACTGAGCTCCTCTTCATTGAGGACCTGGAGGATCCCTTCGGTGACCGCAACGGCGGCATGGTGCTCGTCCCTTCCGGTTGCGAAGGCGTTCGGCTGCGCCGCAGGCATGACGTACAGACGCGGCATCGGCATGCCGGCCTTCTGTGTCAGCTCGCGGACGACCTGGTAGAGCCACGGAGCTTCCTGCTCGGTCACGGGGCGCGACTTCGTGACCTTGAGCACGATCTTGTCGCTCCACCAGTAACTGGCGAAGTTGATCGCGACGGCGATGAATAGGAAGAAGAGCATGCCGTTCGCGCTGCCCCCGAAGTATTTCTTCCCGAGCAGATCGCCGACGACGAGCAAGAGTCCGGTCAGGACCCCCATGAACAGCAGGGTCTTCATCGTGTTTCGGGCGGTAACCATCGTGTTTATCCTCCTCGATCCCCGGCGAGCGAATCTCGCGAAGGGACCTGCAAATGATGGTAGCGCCTGCCTGACCACGCTGCCGACGCGCGGGACGTTCTCTCAGGAAACTCTTAGAAAGCGACCGGCTAGAAAGCGACCAGCGTCGAGCGCGGTGAGAAGTGGTTGAAGAAGTCTGGGTACACGGTGACGGCCGCCACGATGGCAACCATCAAGATGATCGCCATCACCAGGGCGTACGGTACCGCGATGCGCTCGCGCGCTCGAGGCTCGCGCAGATACATCTTCGCGCCGACCCCGATGTAGTAATAGAGCCCTATCAACGTGTTGGCGACCATGACCGCGGCCAACCATAGAGTGCCCGCGCCGATCACCGAGCGGAACACGAAGAACTTCGCCCAGAACCCGGCCGTCGGGATCATCCCGGCAAGCGACAATAAGAAGAACAGCATCGCGAAGGCCAGACCGGGTTCTCGGAAGGCCAACCCTTCGTAATCCTCGATGAGATTGTTCGGATGTTTGCGGCCGACGGCGATGACCACGGCGAACGCGCCGAGCTGCATGAACGAATAGATCAGGATGTACGTCAGCGCAGCGGCGAACGCTTCTTTCTGAACCGCCGGGCTCTTGTTTGCGACGACGGCGAGCGGTAGCAGCATGTACCCGGCTTGTCCGATGGATGAATACGCGAGCAGCCGCACGATGTTCTTTTGCTGCAGCGCGATGACGTTTCCGATGGTCATCGTCGCCGCAGCGATGACGGCGAAACCGGGTGCCCAGACCGACGTATAGCTGGGGAACGCGACGAACATGATCTGGAGCAGCCCCGCGAACCCGGCGGCCTTCGACGCAACGGACAGGAAAGCCGCTACGGGGACCGGCGAGCCTTCGTACGTATCCGGCGCCCAGAAGTGGAATGGGACGGCGGACACTTTGAAGCCGAACCCGACGATGATCAGCAAGATGGCCGCCGCGATAACCGAGCCGGCGTGCTGGATCGGCATCGGATACGCCTTCGTGCTCAGGACGCGCGCGATCTCATACAGATTGGTCGACTTCGTCACGCCGTAGATCAACGCCATACCGAACAGCATCACGGCAGACGACAGCACACCGAACAGGAAGAACTTCACCGCGGCCTCGTTCGAGCTGTTGTCCCACTTCTTGAAGCCCGCGATGATGAACCCCGGGACCGTTACGGTCTCGAGCGCGATGAACAGCGCGATCAGGTCGCGCGCGCTCGGCATGACAAGCATGCCGAGGAGGCTCGTCAGCAACAGGAAGTAGAACTCGCCCTGGATGTTCCGAACGACCTCGTTGAGGTACGTCACCGACATGAAGATCAAGATCGCCGCGACCGCGATGAACAGGAACTTGAAGAGCATCGCGTAGTTGTCGAGGACGAACATGCCGCCGAAGGTCTTGCGCGTGCCGCCGTTCACTAACGACATCAGGGCGATACCGGCGCCGGCGACGCCGGCCATCGAGATGACGCCGTTCACCGACTTGGCACGGTCCGGCAAGAAGAGGTCAACGACCAGGACGGCGATGAGCGCGACCGTGATGATGATCTCCGGCAGGATCGCGTGGATGTCCACCGACGAGAGCGAGAAAGCGGTCTGGGCCAGCATTTACGTGAAGAGCCTCGCGAGTCCGGTCACTGCGCCGTTCGTGATCTCGAAGATCGCGCGCGGGTAGATCCCGAGCGCGAGGATCCCCACCAGCAGCGGCGACCACGCCCAGATCTCCGCCGGCCGTACGTCGTCGATCGCCGTATCGTTCGCCCACTTTTCTCGCACGACCCCGAGCGTCAGCCGCTGGATCAGCCACAGCATGTATCCGGCGGTCAGGATGGTTCCGATCCCTCCAAGCACCATGTACGAGCGGAACAGGCTGCTCGACAGTCCGGGTGCCGGGTTGAAGGCAGCAAGCAGCGCCAGCACTTCGCCCCAGAATCCGGCTAAGCCGGGTAAGCCGAGCGACGCGATCGCGACGAATACGAAGATCGCTCCTACTCGAGGGAGCTTCTGAAGCACCCCCGGGCCGATGTCGTCGATGACGCGCGTGTGGTATCGCTCGTAGAGAGACCCGGCGAGGAAGAACAGCATCCCGGTGATCACCCCGTGCGCGACCATGCCGAAGATGGCCGCGTTGATCCCCCGGTCCGTTAGCGTCGAGATGCCGAGCATCACGAAACCCATGTGTCCTACAGACGAGAACGCGATCAGCCGTTTTATGTCGGTCTGCGCGAGGCAACAGAGCGCGCCGTACAGGATGGAGATCACAGCGATGCCGCCGATGTAGGGCGCCCAGTCCTTCGCCGCGTGCGGCAATAAGGGCAGCGCGATACGGATGAAGCCGTACGCACCCATCTTCAGCAAGATGCCGGCCAGCAAGACGCTGCCGACGGTCGGCGCGTCGCCGTGCGCATCGGGGAGCCACGTGTGGAACGGCCACATCGGGACCTTGATGGCGAACCCGAGGAACAACCCAAGGAAAACAAGGTTCTGGAACCCGACCCCGCCGAAGTGCTGGCCTTGGAGACGGATCATGTCGAACGTGTGCCCACCCGTCACAGGGTCGACCGATCGGAAGTACATCGCGAGGAACCCGAGGAGCATGAACACCGAACCGAAGAGCGTGTAGAGGAAGAACTTGATCGCGGAGTATTCCTTCCGCTCGCTCCCCCAGATCGCGATGATGAAGTACATCGGGACCAGGACCATCTCCCAGAACACGAAGAACAGCACGAGGTCCAAGCTGGTGAACGTGCCGGCCATACCGGTCTCGAGGAGAAGGATGAGCGCGAAGAACCCCTTCACCTTGTCTTGCGGTTTCGGCATGATGCGTTGGGAGTAGACGACGCAAAGGAACGTCAACGCGACGGTCAGGACCAGAAGCGGGAGTGCGATCCCGTCGACACCCATGTGATAGCGCGCGCCGATCGAGTCGATCCATCGGGTGTTGACATCGAACTGGAACACGCGGCTGTGATGGAAGTCGAAGCGCACGAGTGCAACGACACCAAGTACCAACGCCGCGCCCGATGCCACCAACGCGGTGAGGCGGATCAGCGCCGCTTGTGACTTCGGCATCGCCACGATCACGCCGGCGCCCACCAGTGGCAAGAACACCACCAGCGAGAGCAGCCACTGATCAAAGGTCATTCGTTCCCCCTATCGGAATACCAACGTGAAAAGGAGTACCAAGACGGCAACGCCGCCGAAGAGCGCTGCTGCGTACCGCTGGACGTCTCCCGATTGGATGTACCGCAGTAACCGGCTCCCGTCCTGTGTGCCGATACCGACGGAATTAACTGCTCCGTCGATCACCTTCTGATCGATGTTGTCGTAGACCTTCCGCCCGGCCACGCGCGCGACCGCGGCTGCTCCGTTCACGGCGGCATCGAACACGTTCTGGTTGAGCCAATACATCGCGGCCGAGATCGAGTCACGGATGGGCCGAACGATGCCCTTCATGTAGAAGTCATCCAGGTAGTACTTGTTGACGAGCAGCGTGTGGAACCAGCCGAGCCGCTCGAGCGGTTCGGTCGCAGGCGCCGGCAAGTAAAGGCGCCGCCCGAGATAGAGGCCTGCGACCGCGACCGCGAGCGAGATCGCGATGAGCACGAAGTTCGCGCTCGATACCTTCGCTTCGCCGCCGACGCCGACCCACGTGGCGAAGCCGTGCCTCCAGGCCGGGATCCCGACGAAGCCTGCGACGATCGAGAGCACCGCGAGGAACTGAAGCGGGAACGTCATTGCACGCGGGGACTCGTGAGGATGGCCCGCTCCTCGGTACTCGCCCTCGAACGTGAGGTGGACCGCGCGCGACATATAGAAGGCCGTCAAGAACGCGGTAAGCACGCCAACGCCGTAGACGATGTACCCAACAGCGGGCGTCCCGTGCGCGGCCGCCGTGCCGTGTCCGACGCGGAACGCTTCCGTAAGAATCTCATCTTTCGACCAGAACCCTGCGAAGGGGAAGATCCCCGACAGCGCGAGCGTCGCGACAACGAAGGTCCAGTAGGTCGTGGGCATGAACTTCTTCAGCCCGCCCATCTCGCTCATGTTGTTCGAATGGACGGCGTGGATCACCGATCCTGCTCCAAGGAAGAGCAGCGCCTTGAACCACGCGTGGGTGTAGAGGTGGAAGATACCGGCGTTCCCGGCCCCAACGCCGAGAGCCGCCATCATGTACGCGAGCTGGCTGATCGTTGAGTACGCGAGAACGCGTTTGATGTCGTCCTGCACCATCGCCAGCAGCGCCGCCATCAGCATCGTGATCGCTCCGATGATCGCAACGACGTTCATCGCGGCGATCGATCCCTCGAAGACGGGGAACATGCGCGCGACCAAGAACACGCCGGCCGTCACCATCGTGGCGGCGTGGATCAGCGCGCTCACGGGCGTCGGACCGGCCATCGCGTCCGGAAGCCACACGTACAGCGGGAACTGCGCGCTCTTCCCGACCGCGCCGCCGAAGAGAAGGATCGCTGCAGCGGTCAAGGTGATGGTGGGGATCTGGTGCGCTTCAGCCTTCGCGATGATCTGGCCGATGTCGAACGTGTGCGTCGATGCGAAGAGCACGAAGATACCGATGAGGAACGGGATGTCGCCCGTCTTCGTCGTGATGAACGCCTTGATCGCCGCGTTTGAGTTCGCCTTGTCCTCCCACCAGAACCCGATGAGGAGGTAGGAGCAGAT
>Ga0070706_100004084_pt1 | contig 14196 bp, 15 predicted proteins | sample KBSK5501metaG_FD_65476 | JGI IMG/M metagenome (GOLD analysis project Ga0070706, IMG submission 65476) | Corn, switchgrass and miscanthus rhizosphere microbial communities from Kellogg Biological Station, Michigan, USA - KBS K5-50-1 metaG | ecosystem: Host-associated > Plants > Roots >...
CAGTATTTGCCGTAAGCGCTTGCTCAACCAGCGCGTCAAGTCGCGCGTCGTGGAAGTCTTTCCACCAGTCTTTCAGTTGAGCGGATAGTGTGCTGACGCCCTTGCTCGGAGACGTGCTCCATGTGTCGGGCATCTCAACCTGAGGCGTTTTGATCTGTTTCTTCTGCTTTTTCGATTGGGCCAACAGTGGATTGACGCTGCCGTCTAAGACCAGAACTAGCAGTGAAAACGAAATCAGAGCCTTCAACAACTTCATCGCGCACCCCCGTTCGCTATCGCCACGTTGTCCACGCCATCAGTGGAAATGAAGACGTCCATCTGTTGCCCGACGCGAAAGGGAACTCTCGTTTCCTTGAATCGATAGATCACCTGCAACACACGCGTGTCGACACGTTCGGTGCTTTCGCCAGTGAGTGACTTCTTCAGGACGACGTACGGCTCAAAGCGCACAAATTCCAGCGCCACTCTCTGATTGCTGTTGCCGCGCTCCGCTGCTTGGGCAGGGGCATCAGCGCGAACCTTCCAGCTTTCGTTTTCATCTACGTCAACTCGAACGTTAAGACGGCTGGTGTCGCCCATCACGATCAAAGGCTTCGCCAGCGTTCCCACTTGGGCGTATTCGCCGGCGCGAACGTTCACTTGCAGAATTTCTCCTGCTGCTGGCGCGCGCATCGTCAACCGTTCGATGTCAGTCTCCAGCCGTTTGAGTTGAGCTTCGACCGTCGTAACCTCCGCCTTCGCGATCTTCAAATCCGGCGCCCACGCGCCTGATTTCAACAACGCGAGCGCAGCCTTCGCCTCATCCAACCTGGCGGCAGCAGCGCTTGCGGCGAGTCGGCGGCGTTGCAAGTCTTCTTCGCGGATGGCGCGACGGTCTGTCACACTCTCGATCAGCTTTTGCTGCACGAGCGCGTCGGCAAGGGCGGCCTCGGCTTCGCGCACGCGCGCTTCGGCCGGCGGAATTTCTTCTGGTCGCGGTGATTGTTCAAGTTTTGCCACACGACTCCGCGCTGCCTCAACAGACGCGTGGCGGGTCACAAGCTCCGCCTTCAGATCACGATCATCGAGCGAGAACAGAGGCTGACCAGCGCTTACACGGTCTTCGGCTTTGACGTACACGTGTACGACCAGACCAGAGACCGCCGTGCTGATCGAGATGTTCTCCGAGCTGGCTTCGACGAGCCCAACTGCACCGACCGTATGCTGAAAGCCAGCCGTTGGTGGCGCAATTGGCGGCGTTGTTGAACTCTTCACCGAACGCCATTTCCATGCTGCCGAGACGGCAAAGATCAAAGCCACCAGTGCCACCAGGGGCAGACCAAACCTTTTCATGCGAACACCTCCTCCCGAACTCTTTCGTGAGGAACAAAATCATGATTACCTTGAGCAAGCGGTTCTGGCGCAACGCTCAGGATGCGCCCGTCGTCCATTCGGGCAATGCTGTCGGCAAAGCTGAAGATTCGACTATCGTGGGTGACCACGATTACCGCACGCTCCGGCCGCACAGCTTCTGCTGCCAGCAACTCCATCACGGCGTGACCAGTGTCAGCATCCAGCGCAGCCGTAGGTTCGTCGCATACCAGCAAACGCGGCTTGTGAATGAGAGCGCGCGTCAGGGCAACCCGCTGCTGCTCTCCGCCAGACAACTTCTTCGGCAGGGCGTTCAACCGGTTACCCATTCCCAGCGTCGTCAGCAGACGTTCAGCTTCCTTGACGGCTTCGCGCCTTGGCACTCCAGCAGCGAGCAACGGCACCGCGCCGTTCTCGGCTGCGGTCAAAGCTGGCAGCAGATTGTATTGCTGGAAGACGAAGCCCAGGTTTTTTCTGCGAAAGAGGATCTGCTGCCTGCCCGGCAGACGCTCAATTTGCTCGCCCAACACTTTCACCTCACCGGCAGTGGTGTTGAGCAAGCCGGCAATGACGGAAAGCAACGTCGTCTTCCCGCATCCGCTTGGTCCCACCAGTAAAGTCATTGCGCCGTAGTGCACATCCAAATCGACGCCGCGCAGCGCGAGTACTTTCCCGGCGCCGTTTCCGAACTCCTTCTGCACCCCTCGGCATTGAACTGCGATTTCTGAAATCATCTCGTCTTATCCCCTAAAGACCTCCGCTGGCTCTAAGACCAGGACGCGTCGGACGCTGAGCAAGCTCGCGAGAATAACGACCAGGAGAATGGCCACGCCGACACCCATCATGTTCTGCCATATCAAAACCAGGCCGCGCGTAGCCGGGTTGTTAAGCGTGATCGCGAAAAACAATGCGCACAGCCCAGAGCCTACCGAAAAGCCAAACACACCCACCGTCAACGCTTGCAACACGATCATCCCGGTGATGCGCCAGTTGGTGACGCCAATTGCCTTGAGCGCGCCGAACTGCTTCAGGTTTTCGATCGTGAAGATGTAGAAGGTCTGTCCGGCGACTACGACACCCACGATCAGCGCGATGGCGATCGTGATCCCGAAGTTCACCGGAATACCGGTGTGCTTCAGGTAGTAAACAACACAATCCCACTGAAACTGTTCGCTGGTCCGTGCGCGCAATCCCGTTTGCGCCTCGATGCGGCGGCAAAGCTCAGTGACATCCACTCCCGGCTGCGGTCGCACTAGTACGTAGGAAAGTTGTGTCCGCTCGCGCCCGACGAAGTTCACCGCCTGGCTGTAGCGCGTGTGCATGACGGGCCAACTTACGAAGGGCGCGGAAGCGTCGGAGATGCCGACAATGGTGGCCCTGTGATCGTTTACTTCAAGCGTACGGTCAAGCTGCAGTGGCTCGTCGGGAAACAGCAGCGCATAGCCGGCTTTGTCGATCACCACGGCATCGGGCTCGCGCAGGCGTTCCCACGATCCGAGCAACATCTTGCGGGGCGCACCCGTGAGCGTGGCATCGTCGAGACCAAGACAGAACGACACGGCGAACTTACCATCGAGAGTGCGGGCGACGGGACTGCCCTTGTAGAGCTTCACGGCCCACTGCACGCCGTCCACGCCGCGCACGCGCGTGAGGTCGGTATCTTTGAGCGCCTTGGTTTGCTCAAAGTACTCCGTCTTGGCATCCATGACCCAAATCTCAGCGTCGGTAACATCTCTGATCTGGCTGCCGGTGCGTTTGAGAATTCCCGCGAAGATGGACGTTTGGTTCTCCAGCAGGAAGGTGCAGAAAGCAATGGTGAAAATCAGGCCCAGGTACTTGGCCCGATCACCAGTCAGCATCTTCAGCGCAACGAAGTTCATTTCTCCCTCACAACCTTCTGTTTCACATAAGAACCAGCTTCCAACCTCACGACGGTTGAAAGAGCTGCCAATCGACAAGTCAAACCGTATTTACTCGGCAACGTGCCATCCAATTTCTCAGTCAGTTTCCAATCCGAACTGCTTGCGAAGACCTTTGTCGAGAAGTCCCTGTGGAGCAAACTTCTTAAGTAGCGCAAGAAATCTGGCCTCGCGCCCGCCTGGATAGCGCAATCTCGGACTACGACTGGTCAGCGCGGCTACGACAACGGATGCGACGGTGGCAGGCTCAGCACCATTGGCGATGCTTTTTGCCACGGCGGCATGAGCGCGACTTCGTTCGGCGGAATACTCCTCCAGCGGCTGCCTGATCAGCTGGCTGTTCTGGTTGAGATTTGTCCGCGTGAATCCGGGCTCGATCACTGAAACGCGAATGCCAAACCGCCTCACCTCATGGTCCAACGATTCGGAGTAACCTTCGATTGCATGCTTGGTCGCCGCGTAGATTCCCATGAAGGGCGCCGGCAGAAATCCCAGCACTGAACTGATGTTGACGATGCGCCCCTGCCTTTGCTGTCGCATGATTGGCAGCACTGCCTGACACATTCGCAGAACGCCAAAGAAGTTGGTCTCGAACAATTCTTTGGCTTCATCGATGCTTGTTTCTTCGAGGGAACCAAAGATAACCGAACCGGCATTATTGATGAGCGCATCGATTCGCCCGGCCCGGTCGAGAACCTCCTGTACGCCCGCGCTAACTGACTCGTCATCTCGGATGTCCAGCCGAACTATTTCTAAACCCGCGGCAAGTTGGCCGGGATGGCTCGTTTCTCGAATCGTCCCAAACGTGTGAAACCGTCGCTCGAGCAGTTTCTTGGCTGTCGCCAGGCCAATGCCGGAGGAGACTCCGGTTACTAACGCGACCTTCGGGTCTTCCACCTTCTGGGCTCCTTTCGAATCGCTCTGGCTTAAGATTATACTCATCATCCTATAACGCCAAAAAAAAGGACGAAGTTCAATTACAAAACGATTTGATATAAAAATCCCTTGACGCGTCCAGAACCGCCTTGCGCGCTTCCGGATCAGCCAGCGCGCGAGCGACGTTCACCGTGCCGATCAATCCCGAAAGCAAAGCCATGCAGTTGCGCTCTCGTTCCTTCTCGGTTGCTCCCGGCAAGAACCTGGCGGTGCGTTTGACCCGGCGCTTAATGGCTCGATCAATTTCCGTGCGCATGGCGCGGGGAAAACGCCCAATTTCGGAAGCCAAAGCTGCCATCGGACATCCCTCGCCGGGATTAGCGCAGTGCTCAAGGCTCAAATAATTCTCTATAAGCGTCTTGAGTTCAGTCCCAGGCTTGGCCTTGCTAACAGCCTCGGTAAATCGACCTTCCGTCTCGTCGAAGGCTTTCGCGATGGCCTCAGCTAACAACTGTTGCTTGCTGTCGAAGTGTTTATAAAAACCTCCGTGGGTCAGGTCGAGATTGCTCATCAGAGTGGCGATCCCTACTCCCTTGCCCCCACGCCGGCGGAGCTGGCGCGATGCTGTCCGCAGGATGCGCTCACGGGTTTCTTGCTTGTGCTCTGTTGAATACCGCATTGGTTATTGGATGATATACATCATCTATAGTCTGCTTGTCAAGGCGAGACTGATTATTCTGTTTGTGCGGTCGAGAGGATGTCCAATGACGAAAAGGTTTACGATGCTTCAAATCACCTGCCGATTCAACTGGTTTTGCGAATCAAAATTATTCGAAGCGGTGATGTCGATTTGGAGATTTTCATCCGTCGTACGAGTGAAAGCGAGATTTTCAACCATACCAAAACAAAAGGAGACGCAAAAATGAAATACCTGTTGTTGATTTACCAAGAAGAGAAACAGTGGGCCGGGCTCAGCGAGGCGGAGCGGCAAAAGATTTATGCAGAATACGGACAGTTAAGGCAGGAGCTTACGAAGCGTGGTCACTTCGTCGGCGGGTCGCAGTTGCATCCCGTCTCTACGGCCACCAGCATGCGCGTGCGCGATGGCAAGGCACTCGCGACCGATGGGCCTTTTGCCGAAACCAAAGAACAACTTGGCGGCTACTTCCTGATTGAAGCGAAGAATCTTGATGAGGCGCTTGGAATCGCCGCGCGGATTCCTTCAGCACGCGAAGGCACTGTCGAAGTCCGACCAATCGTCGAGAGGACTGCGGAGGCAGCTGCATAGAAGCTCGCATTGTTTGAGGGATGAATGCGCGCCCCTCCGACGAGAATCGGCGTGTCTGACGTTCGAGGCGAAGAACCCAGACAGTCGATTCCAACCCCGCTTCGGTTGACTTCGGAGACTCATTTATTGATGGAGGTGACGTCATGTTCTGTTCACAATGCGGCGCTGAAAATACTCTGAAGCAAAGATATTGCCGGCAGTGTGGAATGTTGCTGCTGACAACTGAATTCAGCCTGGACCCTCAATGCGATTGGATGTAAGAACGGAGGAAAGTATTTTGAAGAAGCCAAGGATCGTGATCTCCGTATCTCTGTGATGAATGAGTTTGCCAAGCATTCACCACGGAGACACAGAGAACACAGAGCCGCAAGGAGATTTCAAATTGCGAAACGATACTCTTGATCCATAGGGTTGCATGCACTGACAGAGTATGTAAACCTCGCGGTCATGCCGCAGGCGAGCGAGACACTTGAGCGAGTCTTTCGCGAAGAGTACGGTCGAATCGTCTCGACGCTCATTCGAATCTCCGGATCATTCGATCTCGCCGAAGAATCTTTGCAGGAGGCTTTCGCTTCCGCCGCCGCAAATTGGGAAACAGAAGGGACGCCGCGAAATCCGGGCGCATGGCTGACAACGGTGGCCCATCGAAAATTGCTGGACGCGGTCCGAAGAGAGAAAACAAAGACTGACAAGCAATCGGATTTGGAATATGAAGCGGAGAGATTGCAGCCTTATAACGAGCCTGAGTTGTTTAAGGAAACTGTGGAATATCCAGATGACAGGTTGCGTCTGATTTTCACTTGCTGTCATCCGTCTCTGAGTCGCGAAGGGCAGGTTGCTCTCACGCTGCGCACACTGGGCGGCTTAACTACAGTTGAAATTGCCCGCGCCTTTCTCTTGCCTGAGCCTACTCTGGCGCAAAGACTGGTTCGCGCCAAAAGCAAGATTCGACTGGCCCGAATTCCCTATGAAGTTCCATCGCTTGAAGTGTTGGGCGACCGTCTCGCAGCAGTGCTCGCAGTTATCTATCTGATCTTCAACGAGGGATATACAGCAACTGCCGGTGACAGTTTGGTCAGGACCGATCTCTGCGCCGAAGCGATTCGACTCGGTCGGGTGCTTTGCGAGTTGATGCCAAACGAACCTGAGAATCTTGGTTTGTTGGCGCTGATGCTCCTGCAGGATTCTCGACGCGACGCGCGCGTGAACGAGCACGAAGAACTTGTCACATTAGAAGATCAGGATCGCTCGCGTTGGGATCGAAACAGAATTGAAGAAGGGATACGCCTGGTCGAGACGGTGCTTCCATCGGGCCGAGTCGGCAATTATCAAATTCAAGCGGCAATCGCTGCGGTCCATGCTGAAGCCAGGACCGCCAGGGAAACCGATTGGCCGCAAATAGTCGCGCTCTACAAAGAGCTGATGCGACTCAATTCATCGCCAATCGTGGCTCTGAATCATGCCGCAGCAGTCGCGATGAGTAACGGATTTGAAGAAGGCTTGAGCCTGGTTGAAGAGGTTGGCGCAAATGGAAGGCTCGATCACTATTACCTGTTTCATGCAGCGCGTGCCGATCTGCTGCGACGACTCAATCGCTTTCAGGAAGCGACCACAGCCTACACGCGTGCCCTCTCGCTGACGTTGAACCACGTCGAGCAGCAATACATACGCAAGCGGTTGCGCGAAGTGACAAAAACGAATGGGCAGATCAAATGATCCCAAAGCGATCTGAAGTCGGACACGGTCATCCGTCTGATTCAGGACGCGGCCCAGGGCAACCCACTTAGACTGACAAGCTTAGAGCTGTTGCTTCTTTCGTGAAGAAAGCGAAAACTGTCAGTGTCGTGAGAACAATAGTGCTCAGCGAAAATGACAGATTGATAGCTGAAGTGTCGACAAATCACGTGGCGGAGGTGAGCGCGTATTTGAGCAAACAATTTCGGCAGGGGTAAACCATGAGTGAAGACAAACACGAGAATTTAGACAAACCGCACCTGAATAATGCGGAGATCGTCACACTGAAGAACGTCGTGACGATACGAGACCACGCCTCTGGCCCGGCAGAGGCGCCCGTGACACTGGTCGAGTATGGCAACTTCGAGTGCATACACTGCGGACGAGCTTATCCGGTAATCAAGGAAGTGCAGAAACTTCTGGGCGATAACCTGCGCTTCGTCTTCCGTCAATTCCCAACTGTGCGAACTCACCCTCATTCTCTACGCGCGGCTGAAGCTGCGGAAGCCGCCGGCGCGCAGGAAAAGTTTTGGCAGATGCACGACGAGCTGTTCACGCACCAACGGGCCCTGGAGGATCATGATCTATCGCGGTACGCCAGACGCATCGCTCTTGATGCCGAAAGATTCGCCCGCGATATGGCTGAGAATACCTACCTTAGGCAGGTCGAAACCGATTACAACCGCAGTCTCTTTGACGAGCACGTTACGGGCACGCCGACTTTCTATATCAATGATGTACGCTACACAGGCGCCGTTGATGTCGAGAGTCTGTTGGCGGCGATCAAACAAGCGGACACCGACGGGCACATTCGATTGCCAGAGAGTACCGGCCGACTACGGGGAGTGCTTGGACGGCTGCGCCGAGGCGCCAATAGTTGACACCAGGGCCGCCTCCAGTCGTCTCCGGGAACTTGGACCACTCGCTATGTTAGTCGCTTCGCGTCTACAATCCTTCGACCACAACAATATCAACCGTCGCAACAAGTAAGAGGGCTTCCATGAAAATGCTCGCGCATTCGCTGTCCAGTAGCGTCGCAATTCTCGTTCTTACGCTGGCAACCAACATCACCGTTCACGCACAGAAGCGGATCGGCATTGAAGATCGTTTCGCAAACATCAACGGGGTCAGGCTTCACTATCTGATCGCCGGAAAGACCGACCCCGTGATCCTTGTGCACGGCTACGAATGGTCGTGGTGCCCGTTAGGGAAATCTCGTCGCGGATATGACTTTCATCAAAGCCAAAGCAGTAACATAAAGGGATAGGATCTACGCGGGTTTTGACTCCAACGGTCACCCGCAAATCATCGGTAGTGAATCTCTGACTACCTTGCTCGTCGAAGTAAACGACCGGACAATCCGGTGCTGAGCAGAAACTATATGTTCCTGTCATCGCCTGTTCGAGCAAATACGGCTTGAGCATCAGCAATACGGTCTTTCGCGAGACAGGTCGGCTTTGGCCTTCGCAGTCTCGGCAGCGCGCTACTGAAGTCTCGTCCGTTTCCGCTCGGTGGCCGTCATCGGTGACGGCTTCTGTCGGACAACAATTCATATTTCCCCTGTTTGTGTCTGCCAACCTAGATTTCATTTCACATTAGCTTGTAACAAATTCTGGATTGCTTCTCGGGCGCCCTCAATTCCATGAATGACTGGAACCTTTGAGTAGGTGGGCTCCGGCGGGGCCTGCTCCCACATTTTCCCAGGTTGATACACGGCGACATAATCCCAAATCACCGATGAGCCGTCTTGTTCACCGAAAGACTTCGACACCAGATGTTCCTTGTCCCAGTACTGAGAAACTCTTAAGTCTGAGAGCCGCTTCAGCGTCATCGTCGAAGGCGCTGCTAAATCAGTTGGCAGTACCGGCTCCCAAATTACAAACACTCGTATTCTTGGTTCGCGTTGTTGCTCAAGCTGTCTTTCAAGTGCAGAGGCCCCCTGCAAACATACCGTTCAAGTGGGGGACAGCATGACGATCAATCGAACGTCATTCGCCGACGCATTGAACGCCTCTTTTATCGATGCGATGTTCGAACTATTCAACCTAACGAGAGGCTGCTGGCCGCTCGGCACACTGCTTCCCCAAAAGAAATAGAAGAACAGGAGCAATACAATTGTGACCGCAAGGGACGCGGCGATAATGCCTTTGCGCTTCACTGAACTCTCCTTTCTTATCTCGCCAAAAAGTTTGCGACGAGGTTTGCAATGAGCTGCGGAAACAGGATCGAGACGACTACGACAACCGCCGAAGACCACAGAAGAATCGCACTTAGAAGATTCGGTCGGGAGTTGCACTGTTTTGCGCGCCAGCGTTGATAGAAGCCAAATGCGACGAGGAGCACCGACGCCACCAGCAAGAAGGGTCTAACCCTCACAAAGAAGGCCGAAGAGCCGGCCGCGCCGGCGGCCAACAGAAATGGGAACATTGGCAAGCAGCAACTGGACGCCAGGATCACGCTACCAAGTGCAGCTAAACTGGCAAGAATGGTACGCTTTGAACGCGGGCTGCTGTCGGCAGCAAGCTTTTGATCCGTCATATCCGCTTTCTTTCTTAAACCTTTGAGCGTCAGTCTTTCTTTTCCTTGATCGGTAAGACGGGGCAGCACGCCGAATCGCGATGCAGTTTGAGTTCCACCTCACAACCCGACAGGTGCCGCGCCAGTACTCGACGAAAACCCTTCATGGATTTGAGCCGCTCATCTAACTCAGAGAGTTTACGTGTGAGCAGCTCACGAACCTTTCGACACTCCTCAGCGCCACCCGTCGCCAATAGCCCCTTTATTTCCTCGAGCGAGAATCCGAGTTCCTGTGCCTGTTTGATGAACCTCACTCGCTCAATGTGCTCCGGAGCGAAGAGTCGAAAACCACCGGCTGAACGTCCGGGTCGTGGCAAGAGCCTTACTTTCTCGTAATAACGAAGCGTGTCGATGCTTACGCCCGCACGTTTCGCTATTTCACCGATTTGTAGTCCACCGTCCATCAGAGCGTTTTGACTATAAGAGTATAGACTCTAGAGCCAGGTCCAGAGTCAAGAGGATATTCTGACCTGGATCAGGGTGATATCAACGCAAGTCTGGCTAACCGAGTTCTGAATGAGGAGTTTTCGGTTGTGTCGTGAGGCGGGTAACTCTCCCCCTTGAGATTCCAATCGGGAATCTCAGAGCCTTTCGCATCGTGATCGTACGTAGCGACCAAGTCTTGTGCCGGCGGAAAGCATCATGAGCGCTTAGTTGTGGGCTACGGCCCGCCCAAGGCTAAAGTCTTCAAAGTCTTGGCGGGCGTGGCCCATCATTCATTGATTCAGCCCGACACGCCGCAACAGATCGGCGAAGCGGGGGTCTGCCCGAAGGGAATCGAATCTCTGCTCGTTTGTGAGATTGACCAGCCACTCCGAGCGGTCTTCATAAGCCTTTTCCAGCCATGCGAATGCCTGGTTCTGATCGCCGAGTCCGGCGTAGATCGCCGCAATCTGGTAGGGTGAAACGTATGTGTGCTTGGCGGTCTCCTCGAGCCCCACAATTATTTTCCGCGCTTCATTTTGGTCCCCTGACACGGCAAACGCGTGCGCCAGTTGCGCTTTCGCTTGTGTGCTGCCACCGGGAAAAAGGACTATTGCCTTTTTGAAGGCGGCTATCGCCTCGGGATATTTTTTCTGTTGCTCATAGACGAGGCCCAGCCAGATATAAGTCTGGGCAAAGTTACGATCCATTTCGATAACCCTGTTGAGCTGCTCGAGCGCCTGGTCGTATTGCCGGGCATAAAGGTAATGCCAACCCAGGTGAATGTTGAGGAGCACATCGATTGGGCTTAACTCCAGAGCACGTTTACTCTCAGCCAGAGATTCATCGATGCGATGGTGGGCCATCAAATAGTGCGAATACCAGTGATGAGCGTCAGCGTTGTTTGGGTTCAGCTCGATAGCGCGTTTGAACTCTCGTTCGGAGAGCTGCCAATTCCACTCGTAGAAAAAAACTTCGTAGGCGAGCGAAGCATGAGCCTCGCTCAGCGCGTCGTCAATTGCCAGCGCATGTGTCGCAGTTTCCTTTGCCTTGGGCATCGCTTCACTTGGCGCCACTGCGCCGAGGGGAAATACCAAGTGGGCGTAAGCATCGGCAAGACCGGTATACGCTAGAGCATTATTCGGGTCCTTAGCGATAACCTGCTGAAAATCGTCGATCGCTTTTCTCGTATCCTCTTCAGTTCTTTTGTTAAGGAAGAAACGGCCCTTCAGGTACAACTGATAAGCTTCAGCGTTATCTGTGTACTGCCTTGATATGCGATTAGCATCCATGCCCGAAAGCCTAAGCCGAAGGTTGCTGCTGATCTCGCCGGCAATGTCCCGTTGCACGGCCAGCAGATCAGAAACCGTGCGGTTATATTGCTCGCCCCAAAGTTGTTTGTTGTCGCGCACGTCAACCAACTCCGTACTGATCGTGAGATTGTCGCCGCGCTGCATGATGCGTCCGGTTACAATTGCGCGCACGCCGAGTTCTTTCCCTACCGTGAAAGGATCGGTTGCCTTGCCTTTGTAACGAAAGACCGAGCTGCGGGCAATTACTTTCAGGTTAGGAAGCTGCGTAAGGCTGTTGATAATGCTTTCGGTGACTCCGTCTGAAAGGTAATCAGTGTCTGGATCGTGGTTCTGATTTTCAAAAGGCAAGACGGCAATTGATTCGATGGCCGCCTCAGAGTTGCGAACGTGGAAATAGGCAATGAAAGCAACGACGGTAATCGCAACCACCGTGATAACGGCAGCCGTGGCGACTTTGTGTTGTTTGATTCCGCTGACAATGTATTCGGCGCTTGAAGACGGTGTTGGTTGTGTCGCGCTTAATGAAATCGGCGCTGCTGTGGCGGGTGAACCGGTAGTCGAACCGATGGTCGCCGCCGGCTCCGTCGTATCGACCCCTTCGGCACTCGCTAACTCGCGCCGCAACTCTCTTAACTCGATTGCGACATCCTTGATCGTTTGATAACGATCCTCGGGGTCTTTGGCCAAACATCGCCGCACAATTCTTTGCAGGTGATTTGGTGCTGTGGGATTAAACTTGGTGATCGGAGCAACCTGCTCCCGGATAATCTTGTTCAGCGAGTCAATCGGATCTTTACCCTCGAATGCTCTGTGGCCGGTCACTGCTTCATAAAGAATGCAGCCGAACGAGAAGATGTCTGAGCGGTGATCGATCTCCGTTGTCTTTCCTTGCGCTTGCTCGGGAGACATATAGCCGACGGTGCCGAGAACCATACCGGGCGTGGAATGACGACCACCCCAGCCGGGCTGCCCGGCTGGGGACCCCGGTTGTTGCAGGATTGCCGTTGCGACTTCGCTGGAGATCTCTCCTTTAGGCGCGGGCCGCTGCCCCGCCGGCTCGATCAACTTCGCTAGTCCGAAATCAAGAATCTTCGCGTGGCCATCGTGCGTCACCATGATGTTGTCGGGCTTGAGATCGCGATGCACAATCCCGGCAGCATGAGCTTTGGCTAGTCCACCGGCCACGTGTTGTAAATGACGCAAGAGCTTCGTTAGTTCAGTCTGCCCACTGTGAATCATCTCGCGCAGCGTCTGCCCATCGACAAATTCCATCGCGATGAAGTGCAGGCCATCGTGCTCGCCAATTTCATAGATGTGCGCGATATTTGGGTGATTAAGAGCCGCCGCGGCTTGCGCTTCCTGTCTGAAGCGCCGCATTCGATCTTGATTGGCGGAGACGTCAGCCGGAAGAACCTTCAGCGCGGTCTTGCGATGGAGAATTGTGTCTTCCGCAAGATACACTTCTCCCATGCCGCCTTCGCCAATCTTCGAGCGGATTTCGTAGCGTCCCAGTAGTGCGCCTGTACTGATTGTCACGACAGTCCTTTTACGTCCCGGTTTACTGCGGAAAACCGACTTTTCTCACCAACTCCTGAAAGCGCGGGTCGTCGCGCAAAGGGTCATATAACGGTTCAACTTTGATCCAGAGAAGCTGCCAGCCAGCGTACGCCCTGTCGAGTTGAACGAATGCCTTATCCTTGTCGCCAAGCGCCGCATAATTATTGAAAAGATTGGTGCCGAGGGTGGGAGTCGAACCCACACGACCTTGCGGTCAACGGATTTTAAGTCCATCTGAAGCCATCTTACCTGATCTCACTAAACGAGATGAACCAGTATTTACCGGACTCTCAGCCGTCAAAGTCATCCTTCGTCCGGTTAGGTCTCGCGACATAAAGTCGTCATCTTGCGTCATCGCGGCGGCTTAGTATCAACAATGTCGCGCCACCATCTTCATTCCGTCATCCGACTTCGGTCTCAGGGTGCATATACCCACAGCGTCGAAAGATGCACCGCGATACACCTCGCCATTTCACCCGCGCCGATTTTGGAGACGATGCGGTAATGCGAAATCACATTCTGACTTTTGTTTGCCTCGTGCATCGTTTTAGTTTTCATTTCATCTTCGCATACTCGTTTTTGGCTTCAATCAGAATCGTCAAATCGCTGTCGGCATCTCTCCACAGCGCGAAGAAGTCTTCGTAAGCCTTGTGTGCTCTTGCGGCATCGCCTGTCAAAGAGAGCGCCCGCGCCAACCCCAGATGTGCAAGCGGATACAACGTAGACACAAGAAGGTCAGCTTGGCCCTTGCGGTCGACTATCTTTTGGAACTCGACCGCGGCCTCTGCTCCCTTGCCCAGACGCAGATAAGACAGACCACGCAAGTATTGTGGCTGAAAGTCGGCGGCGGCTTCATAACGCGTGGCAGGCTCCAGAAATTGAATCGCCCGCGCCGGGTTGTTGCGTTGGAGCTCAATTGCGGCACGGATCACTGGCAGCCAAATTCCATTGAACCTGGTGTCATTCGGATAAAGCTGCGCCAGCTTATCGGCTCGCGTCTGTGCCTGGTTGACTTCGCCACACGTCGCTAAGACCGCGGCGCTTCCTGAATATGTGGCATCCGGGACGGATTCAAGTGCTTGCACCGCTTTCTGCTTCGCGGTCTGGCAATCACCGAACAGCGCGGCCGTCAGCGCTGAGTGGCTTGCCGTCCAGGCAA
>Ga0070706_100004087_pt1 | contig 14191 bp, 11 predicted proteins | sample KBSK5501metaG_FD_65476 | JGI IMG/M metagenome (GOLD analysis project Ga0070706, IMG submission 65476) | Corn, switchgrass and miscanthus rhizosphere microbial communities from Kellogg Biological Station, Michigan, USA - KBS K5-50-1 metaG | ecosystem: Host-associated > Plants > Roots >...
GCGCACACGTCGGCTTCGCTGGCTCGGCTGCGCCTCGCTGGCGCTCCGCCTCCCGCGGCGCGAGCCTCCTCCCTCGATTACCTCGGGAGACTACTCGCGCCGCGAACCAGGGCGGGACACCGAGATCACGGCTGCCGGTGCGCCAGCAGGTCCCGAGCAAGCGGAAGCGACGTGCCTCCTCCCTCGATTAACTCGGGAGATTACTCGCGCCGCGAAGGGCACCAGAGCACTCCCGCCGCGCCCGTCGGGACGATCGACGACCGCCTCCATCCTAGATTTGCGGTTCGACTCGGATGCCCGACCTCGGGGTTGGCTCCGTCAAGCGGTTCTGGTGTTCAAACGTGTCGCCGAGGGGCCGGTCAGTCGGCGCGACGGCGCGGTTAAAGGATCAGGGCTCGCGGCGGGCGCGTTGCTCGATCGCGAGCCTCTGTTCCTCCAGACGCGCCCGGGAGCGGGCGAACCGGTCGAGCACGCGCTGCGAAAGCGGCTCCCCGGGGACGAGCCCGTCCACAAAGTCTTCGACGCGGCTGCGGTGGGACACCAGATCCGCGAAGGTCCGGGCCCAGGTCCCGACGCGCGCGAGCGTGCGGCCGCTCTCGAACTCGACCGCAGGGCGGTCGTCGACGTGCGGAGGCGTCTGTGCCACCCAGCGGCGGACATCGGCGGGTCCGAGCATCAGATAGGAGAGCAGCTCCGCCGGGTCCGCCGCTCCGATCTCCGCGAGGTCTCGCGCGACGGAAGGCGAAGAGACTCGGTCCCCGAATTCCGTGAGGCGCACGCGCGGCGCGGGCGTCGCGAGAATGATCGTGAAGGAGTTGGGAACCGAATGCGGGTACCAGATGCTGACGTTGGGGAAAACGTCCACGAACGCGCGAACGATCGCTCGATAGTTTTCCGGAAGGAGCGCGTACATGGGCAACCACATGGAGATGACCCCTCCGGGTTTCAACCGCCGCGCGCAGAGACCAAAGTAGTCGCGCGTGTAGAGAGATCCGTTGCCGGCGTAGCGGGGATGAATGGAATCGGAAAGGATCACGTCAAAGCGGGCGGGATCCGCCAGCACGAAGTTGCGGCCGTCGTTGATGGTCAGCCTCACGCGGCGGTCCGAGAGGACTCCATGATTCACGTCCGGGAAGAAGCGGGTGGCGGCGTCGGCCACCTCGGGCGCGATCTCGACGATCCGAATCTGAGAGACGGGATGGAGCGAGGCGGAATAAGCAGTGCCTCCGGAGCCGAGGCCGATATGCAACACGGAATCGGCTCGCGCGGCGAGGGAGAGGGGCAGGTGGGCCTGGAGCTTTTGCACGACCAGGAGATCGGGCGTCGTGCCCGCGACATTGACGCCGTTGAGCTCCAGAGATCGGACATCCCCGTGCGGACCGCGATAACGCTTGACGGCCACCGTCCCCGTCACGTCCTCGTCGTAATAGAGCACGTCTCCCGGGGTGACGTCGGTGAAGACGCCGGCGGACAGGATCACCGAGTCTTTCGGAGGGAGCAGCGCAAGCGGCAGGAGGGCTGCGCAAGCCACGTAGACCCACCACGCTCGCGGCACGAGGACGACCGCGATCGTCAACGAGAGAACCGCGGCGCCGAACAGAGTCGGTTGGGAACCCCAAACGGGAATCGTCAAGAGTCCGGCCAGGAGCGATCCTCCGATGCCCCCGACGGTGTTGGCCGAATAGAGACGGCCGGCCGCTGCCGGCGGGATCCCGCTCTCGAGACTTCCCGCGCGCAGCACGAGCGCGAAGGTCAATCCCATGAGGAAGGTCGGGGGAAGGAGAAAGGCCGCCGTCGTGATCGCCTCGGAAGCGAACAAGCCGCCGAAGCTGGCGGCCTGGATGAGACGTGTGGCGATCTGGATCAAGAGCGAGGTGTAGGCCTGGAAAGCGACAATCTGAATCACGATCGTCGCCGCCAGAAGCACCTGCGCCGCCGCGATGACCGCGTGCATCGGGCGCGGACGAATGGCCGCGCCGACGAGACTCCCTGCGACCAGCCCGGTGAGAAAGAGCGCGAGCATCAGAGTGAAGGCGTAAACCGAGGAACCGAGCCGCAGAACGAGGATCCGCGTCCAGGCCACTTCAACGGCCATGGCGGCCGCGCCCGTGACGAGGGCCACGAAGAGCCATAGCCTTCCCGGTGATCGGACGGCGGCGGGCGCAGGACGCGGGGACGGTGCGGGAGCCGCCATGGAAAGAAGCGCGGCCGTCAGGCTCGCGCAGGCCGAGGCAAAGAGCGTGGCGCGCAGACCGATGACCGGAATCGCGAGGAAGCCGCAGCAGACGACCCCGGCGACGGCCCCTGCCGTGTTGATGCCGTAGAGCGCCGCGGCGCGCCGACCGGCCGACGCGTCGTCCTCGACGCACTGGGCGAGCGCGGGGAAGCTGATGCCCATCAGGAACGTCGGGAGAAGAAGAGCCGCGCCCGAGAGGAGGACCCGGATGGTCAGAAGGGTCGGCGCGGCCGAGCCGAGGTGTCGGTATCCCCACACGTACGCGGAGTCGACGGCCGAAAACAACGTCGGAGTCGCGAGAGCAAACGCGGCGACACCGCTCTCGGCCAACGCGAACAGGACGTTGGGCCGCGAAAAGCGGAGGGCCAGGCGCGCGCCCACCGCGCTGCCCAGAGCAAGACCGCCGAGAAAGACGGCGAGCAGGGTCGCGGTGGCCGCCGTTGTCGCGCCGAAGGTCAGGTTGAGGTACTTGAACCAGACGATCTCATCGGCAAGCGATGCGGCGCCGGAGAGGCAGAAGACGACAAAGAGGATCCGTGGGGACGCCTTCCACGGAGACATTCGCTCGAGTGTAGTCGATCGGGGAGTCGGGAAGGTCAGCGCAGCGTCAGGACGACCCTCGCGCCGTCGCGCTCGAGCTCGACGCGATCGGGCAGGATCTGCACGATCTCGTATCCTTCGACTAAACCCCCGACCGGCAGGACGCGGCCATTCACGACGGCCACCTGGCTCTCTTCCGAAAAGACGATTCCGTCGAGCGTGATCTTCACTCCCCCCGGCAAGGGCATCTCGCCCGCGTAGCTGCGCGTCGCGGTGCCTGCCGAATGTGGTCGAGTCTCCCGAGTTTCTCCGCGAGGAGCGGACGCGATGCCGGGCCCCGGCGCGGGAGTGGCGGACGAGGCCGCCGGGCGGCCGGGTGCGGTCGTTGACCCCGGCGGCGTGGAAGCTTCTCCACGGGAGCGTGCGACCTCTGGCGCGGTGAATGCTCGAGGGGGAGCCACCGCAACGTCGGAAGAAATCGGCGGCAGCCCCGTCGCCGGCGCGGGAGCCTTCGCCGAGGGTGAGCGAGGAGCCGATGTCGCGAGACGTCCCGAGCGCCAGAGCAAGAGCGCCGCGACGAGGATAGCCGCCGCAGACCCCAGCAGGATCGCCCAACGCGCCTGCGATTGCCGCGTGCGCCGCGGATCGGGCAACGGGGGCGGAGTCCAAGGCCGGATGTCCCGTTCCCGCTCTCCTTCCTGCGCCGCCTGCGCGCGCTTCAATGCCTCGTCGATCAGGCTCACCGGTTCATCCTTCGAGCTCCCGAATCGCCTGCCGAACAGAGCCGAGCGTCAACCGATCCGTGCCGTTGACGAATCCGTAGAGCAGCGCCTTGTCGCACACCGCGTTGATCAGCCTCGGAACTCCGCCCGAATAGCGGTGGATCGCGCGAAGCGCCCAGGGCGTGAAGTTCGGCTGCCGCGATGCCCCCGCCACTCGCAGGCGATGGGCAATGTAGCGTTCCGTCTCTTCACGAGAGAGGGGAGAGAGGTGGTAGCGGACCAGGATTCTCTGGCGCAGCTGCCGCAGCTCCTTGCGCTCGAGCTTGTCCTTGAGCTCCGGCTGGCCAAGCAGCACGATCTGGAGGAGCTTTCGCTGGTCGGTCTCCAGATTCGAGAGCAGACGCACCTGCTCGAGAAGCTCCGCATCCAGGTTCTGGGCCTCGTCCAGAAAGAGGACGACGTCTTCACCCTTGGCGGCGGCGTCGAGAAGCAGCCGATTCAGGGCCTCGAGATAACCCGCGCGGTCGAGCTTCTTGGGCTTGGCGCCGAGCTCGACCAAGATCGCGCGCAAGAGCTGCGTCCCCGTCAGAGCGGGATTCCAGAGAAGAGCCGTGCGGTACGAGGAATCCAGCTCCGCAAGAATCGCGCGACACACCGTCGTCTTGCCGGCTCCGACCTCTCCGGTGATCTGGATGAAGCCCTTGCGCTCGCGGATTCCGAACAGGATGTGGTTGAAGGCCTCGCGGTGCTTGTCGGAGAAGAAGAGAAAGCGAGGATCCGGAGTGATGTGGAAAGGCGCCTCCCGGAGCCCGTAGAACTCGTTGTACACCTTGCGAGTCTAAGCCCGCAGCAGGCGCGTCGCTCAGAGGCCGAGCAGAGCGAGCTCGTCTAGGAGAGTTGCGATCTGGGGATGCTCGGCAAGCTCTCGGTAGAGCCAACCGTGCCGGTCGCGCACGTCGGTTAGATGCCGGCGGATCGTGTCCGCATCCTTCTGGGAAGCCGCCAGCCGGAGCTTCTCGACGGATTCCCGCGTCTCGTCGTCGAGCTTCTCGTGAAGGTGTTTGGTGAAGGAGTCGAAGGCGCCGTGGACCCTCTCGGCGTGATCACGGTCGGACTCGGTCGGCGGTTTCTCCTCGGTCATCGCAGCCGACTCTCTCACAAAGCGCAGCCGGCCTGCGGGGATATGATCCCGAGAACGTTTCCGCGGACAAACTCGCGTTCGGCGCCCCGGCTTGCCGAGGTCGAAGCCTGCGCGAGCGTCAGCCGAGGAGGGAACCATGAGCGCGTCGAGCGGTTCCAGAAAACAGGCCCTGGTCTTGAGCGGTGGTGGTGTAAAGGGAGCCTACCAGGCGGGTGCAATGGCCGAGATCCTGCAGCCGAAATACGAATTTCGGCCGACGGCCGTCTATGGGATCTCCGTAGGAAGCATCAACGGAGGAATGCTGGCCAGCTTCGTGGGACAGCAGATTCTCGACGGAAAGGAACCAAACCTCACGGCCGCCGCCGAACAGCTCGAGAACTACTGGCTCAAAGACATTACGGATCTTTCGAAAATCGGTAAACGACGCTGGGTGCCCATCATCCTCTGGGAAGTCCTCGTCCGGAACTTCCACGGAATGATCAACGTCGACAAGTCGATCAAGATCATGCGGGACAAAATCCAGCCCGAAAACCTGCTGCGCGCCGCCGGAGAGAAGGGCAGGCTGAAGTTCTACGCCGGCGCGCTCAATCTCACGACCGGCGAATACTTCAACGCCCCGTACGACAACAAGATCATCATCGACTATGTCATCGCGAGCTGCATGGAGCCGATCGTCATGCCGATGTGGATCATTCCGAAAGAGGGGGAGGAGAAGAAGGCCTGGTATCGGGAAAAGTGGGAAGGCCTGAACGACTGGTATGGTCGCAACTTCGGCGGTCTCAAGCACGAGGACAGGCTCGAGTCCTGGCTCGACGGCGGGATCCACAACGTCGCACCCCTCTCGGACGCGATCGACAAAGGCTATGACGACATCGTCTGCGTGCTCTGCAGGCCTCCGAAGCTCGGCCACGGCTCGTTCCAGGGAGATCTCGCCGCCATCGGCGAGCGCATCTCCGACGTCGTGACCCAGACGCTGCTCGACAAGGACATCGGATTGGCCAAGAGGTTCAGCGAGTTAGTGAAGACAAGGAGACTGGACGGCCTGCAGGTGAAGGCGCACGACGGAACGTCCAGACCGTACCGGAGCGTGGACTTGACGGTCGTGCGGCCGAAGACAGATCTCGAGGTCAACATCCAGAGCCTCGCAAAGGGGCAGGTCCCCGAGATGGTTAAGAAGGGGCGTGCGGATGCGGCCGCGGTCATGAACGGCGAGTATGCCGCGAGATTCGGGACGCCGCGACCGGGGAGCGGGCCGGCGCGGGCCGTCACGATACGACCGGGGAGCGAGCCGCCTCAGGCCGTCACGACCTGAAGGCGGCGCGCGATCGCCGCCGCGATCAAGCCCGCGTGGTGGCGACCGTTCTCGATGAAGATGCGCCCGATCTCGGTGCCCCCCAGGATGGCGCCCGCCAGATAGAGGTTCGGCACGTTCGTTTCGAGGGTTTCGGGATCGTACGCCGGCACGCGATTGGGCCCCTCGAGACGGATTCCCGATCTCTCGAAGAACGAGAAGTCCGGCGCGTAGCCGATCAATGGAAAAACCGCCTCGGCGCTGATCGCGCGCCGTCCCTCCGGACCCTCAACGAGCACCGTGTCCGGAGTGATCTCGACGACGCAGGTGCGAAACAGCGCCCGAATCGCTCCGGCACGGATTCGGTTTTCCAGATCCGGCTTGATCCAGTACTTGACCCGGTCGGAGATCGCCTCCCCGCGGACCACGAGCGTGACGCGGGCACCGTGACGGTAGAGATCGAGCGCCGCTTCGGCGGCCGAGTTTTTCGCGCCGATGACGACCACGTCCTGGTCGTGAAAGGGATAGGCGGACACGAAGCGCCGGTGGACATGCTGCAGGTCTTCTCCGGAAACGTCCAATCGGCGCGGGTTGCCGAAGAAGCCGGTCGCGAGGATCGCGGCAGGAGCGGAGATCTCACGCCGTCCTGACCGGTCCTCGATCGCGAGGAGAAGACCCTCCAGTGGGCGCGGCCGAATATCGAGCACGCGCGTGTGGGGAGCGACACGGACTCGAAACTTCTCGGCGACCCCGCGGTAATAGGCGAGCGACTCCAGGCGGGTCGGATGAGCGTCGGGAGTTGCGAAGGGAACGCCCGCTATGTCCAAGAGGTCGCGCGTCGAGAACCAGCGCATCTCCTCGGGGAAGTGGTAGATCGTGTCGAGCAAAAAGCCCTTGTCGTAGCAGACTGCCTCGATGCCCCGATGGGAAAGCTCGATCGCGCAGGCGATTCCCGTGGGACCCGCGCCGACGATCGCGACCGGGGAGGTTGACGTCGCCATCCTGCGATTCTATCGGGCGCGCCATTGCGTCACTTTCGCGTAGAAAAAATGTCAAGAGAAGGACACCGTACCGACACGATTCGGTCCTGGGTGCCGCCCCGCTTTCCCAAAGACGTCTGTACAGAGAAACTTAGGCGCCGGAGAGCTTGGCGCCTGCTTTGCGAGGTCTCTCTGCGGCAACTCTCCCGGAGGTACCCGAAAATGCGCCGATCACTCCTCTTTTCGTTTCCCATCGCGGCGCTGGCTTCTTTCTGGATCTGCGGCTCGGCCTGGAGCGCGACTGTTCCGTCCGCCCCTTCCCCGGAGCCGCCCCCTGTCCCGCGGCCCGCGACCGCCCGAGTCATCGAGTTGAAGAAACTCGTCATCCGCGTCCCCGCCCGAGCCAGCGTGGGAACGCTCCGCAGCGGCTGGGCCTGCTTGAGCGCGAAGCCGCTCACGCCGGCGGCAGGGCGCGCCTTCTTGACAGACGGCGATCTCGCCGACGTCTTCCGTGAGGAGTTTTCCGCGGTGGGGTACACAGTCCCCGGCGATCCCAATGACCTGTTCGACGAAGACTCCGACACGCGACCGGACTACTTGATCGGAGGCATCGTTCGCGACGTCAAGGCGAATCTCTGTGCCTCCGGGCCGAGCTCCGGCGCGGGGCGCGCCAAGGGTGAGGCGTCGCTCTCGGTGGATTGGCAGGTCTATTCGCTGCGCACGCGCAAGGTCGAGTTCACAATGACGAGCGAAGGAGCGGCGCGCCTGGCGAGCGTCCGCGATGGCGGAGGCTTCGAAGTCTTTCGGCAGGCCTTTCGCGGTGCGGCTCGAAATCTCTTAGCGAGCGCCCGTTTGCGGGAGATCCTCGAGCGCTCCGCGGTCGTCGAGTCGAAACCGCCGGTCGAAGAAGAGCCGATCGTGGTCGCGTTCCAGACCCAGCGCGGGAAACTCTCGGTACAAGAAGACATGCTCTCCGACGCCCGCTTGTCCGTCGTGACGGTCGTTGCGGGAGGCGCGTTCGGATCAGGCTTTCTGATCTCCACCGACGGCTATCTCCTGACCAACCAGCATGTCGTCGGAAATGCCCACTATGTGATCGCGCGGTTCGTCACCGGAAGGGAAGTTCATGGCGAGGTGGTTCGGTCCAACGCCGCGCGTGACATCGCGCTGGTGAAGCTCGAAGGCGACCGATACCGGCCGCTTCCGCTGGGAAACACGAGCGCGTTGAAGCCGGGAGCGGACGTCTTTGCCATCGGGACGCCCTTATTCGAGGAATTCGGCCAGACGGTCAGCAAGGGCGTCGTCAGCGGATTTGGCGAAAGCGACGGACAGCGGCTGATCCGCAGCGACGTGGGAATTCACAAAGGATCGAGCGGTGGACCTCTCCTGGTCAAATCCGGGCACGTGGTCGGGGTGGCGGTCGAGGGAGTGATCCTGCCTCAGCTCGGAATCGGCGTGGGATTGAACTCCTTCATCCCGATCGAAGAGGCGATCGAGGTGCTGCGACTCCGCAACACCGAGGGTGCCGAGAAGCCGCGTCTCGAGGTCGCCTCCCAGCAAGCCCCGCCGGGCAACTGATTTCGGACGGCGCCAAAGCGCGCGGAGTTGGCGACCATAACGATTTATTGGCGGACCTCATATGAGCCGCCCCGGCCCTGCGGCATTCCCCGCGGGACCACGCGGCGGGCCTCGTGAGGCGAGAGTGAAATCCTCCACGCCCGCCGCTCGCGAAATCGGTGTAAGGGGAGGTCAGACGACGGTCCGCTCACGGCCGGTGCACACCCATGCGATTTCGAGGGTCGCCGCGTGGAACGCCTCCGGGCCGGGGCTCGCAGTGAGGCTTCCTATCACGCTGTGAGCCCCGGCGGCGGGCCGCCTCCCGCTGACGGCGATGAGCGAGGAGCATGGAGCAGAATAGCTTCCGCCTCGATAAGACTGCGACGAGCGCTACAGCGACGGCCCGGTTACAACGACTGCGGCCTGGCCGGAGCGTGCCGGCGAGGGAGGCGGCCTGACGCCGGGGCGGCTTGGAGTGAACAGTATATTTGCTACAGAGACCGGATTCGGATTCCGCCTCCGCTGGTGCGCAGCCTCAGGCTTTCGCCTCCGCTTCCGAGCGCGCCGTGCAAGGACCGCTTCGAGATCTCTCCTTCCACCCGCAGAGGCAAGTCGGCTCGAACGTGGTTCCCCTCGGCGTCGATCGAAAGGGAGACGGCGGGATCGACCGCGACCGTAATTCCCCCGCCGGAGGACTCCAGCCGGCCGCCCCGCGAGTTGCCCTTCGCAAACGAGGCTTCGATGGAGCCTCCGGAGGTCTCGGCGGCCACGCGTCCGCCGGCATTTCGGATCGTGATGCCACCCCCGGACGTATGGACGTCCGCGTCGCCGGAGACATCCTCCAGGCGGATCGATCCGCCGGACGTCTCGGCGCGCAGAGGTCCGGAGAGGCTCATCGCCTCGATGCCGCCCCCGGAGGTCTCGACGCGCGACTTGCCCCGAATGTCGCGCAGGTGAATGGACCCTCCCGAGGTGTGCGCATCGAGATCCGCCGTCAGGTCGCGGACGGTGATGGACCCGCCGGAGGTGTCGAGCTTTGCCGGCGCGTGCAGATTCTCAGCGATGATCGAGCCACCCGAGGTATGGATTTCCGTGGCGGTCTCCGCCGGCACTTCCACGTCGAATTCCACAGAGCCCGTGTTGAAGAAGAAGAGGTGGTGCCTGCTCCGAGCGGTTATCGTGACCGCCTGGGGGCTCTCCTCGAAACGGAAGGTCAGCAGGTCGTTCAGGTCGCGCCCCCGCGACGTCACCACGACATGCGCTCCCGTGCCCGGCTTGCCGGTGATCCGGACGCGGCCCATCCCCGTCTCGAGCCGGAATCGGCCGCCCGGCTGCAGTTGGAAGCTCTTCTCGATTCGGTCAGCGGCCAAAGCCGGCGCGGCGAGGGCTACGAGCCCGGCCAGAGCCAAACCCCCCGCGAGGCGGCTATGCGTCGTCATGGCGATCCTCCCCCCGAGACGGCGAGGTCTCGAGTCCTTTGTCCGTTTAGACGAAAAAGCCGCCGGAATGTTCTCACGTCGCTCGCGCGCGTCGCGCTGGTGCCCGATCGCTGCGGGCTCCCGCATCGCACACGTCGGCTTCGCTTGCTCGGCTGCGCCTCGCTGGCGCTGCGCCTCCCGCGGCGCGAGCCTCCTCCCTCGGTCGCCTCGGGAGACTACTCGCGCCGCGAAGGCACGGACGATTAGCGTCTTTCTTTGGTCTGGTACGCGGCGCGCGTAGTCTCCCAGAGGGGAGGAGGCGCGCGTCGCGGGAGCGAGAGCGCGCGAGGGACCAGGCTCGCGGCCGAGGCCCTTTGGCCGAGCCGCGAGCCGGTGGCGTAGCCAGGTCCCGAGTAAGCGAGAGCGACGATCAGGTCCCGAACAAGCGGAAGCGACGGTTAACGAGGGTTGTCGGGGATCTCCTTGCGCGTCACGCGTACCCGCTTGGCGCCGGCCGAGGCGTGGCGGTGCGAGGCGAAGATCGTTCTCGAGAAGACGCGCGTGAACTCCGCCCCGAAGAGGAGGAGAAACGAGGCGTAGTAGACCCAGAGCGTGATCAGGACGAGGGCGCCCGCTGCTCCGTACGCCGAGCCGGCGTTGGTGCGCGAGAGGTAGAGCCCGATCAGCCATTTGCCCAGACAGAACAGGGCGGACGTCACGGCCGCTCCGAACCAGACGTCGCGCCACGGGATGTCGACGTCTGGCAGGACTCGGAAGATCAGCGCGAAGAGGATGCCGAAGACGACGAAGGAGACCCCGATGTTAATCGGTCCCAGCAGTCTTCCGGACAACTCGTAGTGCGCGCCGAAGTAGTCCTTGACCCCGCCGATCGCCGCCGAAAGCGCGAGCGACACCAGCAACAGGAAACTCAGGGCCAGAACGAGCGCAAAGGAGATCAAACGTTTGGTCAACAGGGTCCGGAGCCACGCGCCCTGGCGGGGCGCGACCTCCCAGACGCGATTGAGCGCATCCTGGAGCTGGAGAAAGAAGGCGGTCGCGCCGAAGAGCACGGCTGCCAGCCCCACCAGCCGGCCGAGAGTCGTGCTCTCGGCGGCTGAGACCTGAAGAATCTGCTCGATCGCGTGCCCCGCCTCTCGCCCGATCAGGGATTGAAACTCGCTTACCACTCGGCCGCGGACGACGTCCACTCCGAACACGAGCCCCGCCGTGGACATGACCACGGTCAGAACAGGCGCGAGCGAGAAGAGGGTGTAGAAGGCGAGCGCGGCGCTCTGTGTCATCGCGTCGTGCTCGTACCACTTCGAGGCGGTCTCCGACAGGATTCTTCGCCAGGCGCGGAGGCTGAAGAACGTCGGTGGCGCCGTTCGATGCGAAGCCATGAAAGGAATTGACTCAAAACGTGTGCCAGGGAGGAGCTACAGTTTCAACCGATATCCGACCTTCCGAACGGTCAGGATGTGGCGGGGCGATCCCGGGTCCGCCTCGAGCTTGCGCCGCAGTTCGGCGACGTGTGTGTCGATCGTGCGCGTGATGACCGCGTCGGCGTAGCCCCAGACCTCCCGCATCAGGTCGAGGCGCGACCCGACCGCGCCCCGACGGCGCACGAGTGCCAAGAGCAGGTCATACTCCTTGGGTGCGAGCTCGACCGGAGAGCTGCCCTTCGAGACGGATCGGGTCGCGCAGTCGATTTCGACGTCGCCAAATCGCTCGATCGCTGCACGCGGAGCGATCTCATCGGCGTGGCGGCCGCGGCGCAGCAACGCCTCCACCCGGGCCAGGAGCTCGAGCAGGCCGAACGGCTTGGTCACATAGTCGTCGGCGCCGAGCTTCAATCCGCGAACTTTGTCCGCCTCCTCGCCGCGCGCCGTCAGAATTAGGATCGGTACCGGCGACCCTTCCTGCCGAAGCGTCCGCAGGAGACGGAATCCGTCGGTGCCCGGAAGCATGAGATCGAGAATCACCAGATCCGCCCGGCCCCGCCGAGCCCGCGAAAGCCCCTCCGATCCGTCCGCGGCCACCTCGACCTCGTGACCTTCGATCTCGAGGTTGTTGCGAAGGCCGAAGGCAAGATCGTCATTGTCTTCGATGACCAGGATTCGGCTCATGGCGGCGCCTCTCCGCAGGGCAGCCTCACGAAAAACTTCGCGCCGCCGCGCGCACCCTCTTCCACCCAGGCGCGTCCGCGGTGAAGCTCAACCAGGTCCCGGACCACCGCGAGGCCGATCCCGGTGCCGGCGCGGTGCGCACCTCGGTTGCGTTCCAATCGCACGAACTTCTTCCAGATCTCGGATCGCTGCTCCGGCGGGACCCCGGGCCCCTGGTCTTCGACGGAGAGGATCGCGGCACCGTCTTCGTGCGAAAGAGCGATTCGAATCTCTTGCCCTGCGGGGCCGTAGCGGACCGCATTGTCGAAAAGGTTTAACAGCACCTGTCGGATCGCGTCGGCGTCGACGGGCGCCGTGGCGGGCGCGAGATCCAGAGTCAAGCTGTTGCCACGCGCCTGCGCCAGCGGCCGGAACGAGTCGACGGTCTCGCGCACGAGGGTCTCGAGCTCCACCGGTGTGACGGCCAGCGCGATCACTCCACGCCGGCCGCGCGAGAACTCCAGCACGTTCTCGACCAAGTGCGAGAGACGGCGCGCCTCCTGGTCGATGATCGCGAGCGATCGGGACCGCTCCTCCTCGGACCGGACGCGGTCGCGCATCAGCGTTTCGGCGAAGAGGCGGATCTGCGCCAATGGAGTCCGCAGCTCGTGCGAGACCCCGGAGACGAAGTCCGACTCCATTTGGGAGAGCGCCCGTTCTCGCCGCCACAGCACGAGCGCCGCGACGAGCAGGCCGGAAGCGATCGTCAACGTGCCGAGCAGCACCGGCAGCCGCGAGCGTGGGAGCCCCCCGATGACCAGTCGTTGCGCGGCGCCGCCCGCGACCGAGGATCGGATCCGCATGCCGCGAAAGGGACCGAGAGCGGGATCCTCGATCCTGCGCGAGACGCCGAGCGCGGGCTCGAACGCGCCGGGGCTGCGGAAGATCGGCCGATCCCAGACGTCGGAGAGCTCGAGAAAGAGGAGGTCTTGCACAGGCAGCTCAACGTCCGGAGGGGCGGGAAGGAGCGGCTCGTCGCGGTACGCGCCTACCAAGTACGGCCGGAGTTTCTCGACGTCGATCTCGAATGCGAGCGCGAACGCAGGCTCGGCATCCGGCGAGACGCCGTAGACGAGGGTGCGCGGCTCGCCGGCGACCGTCTGCGAGATAGCGGCGACTTCGCCGCGGCTTCCGGCGCGCTGGGTCAGGAGCGCCGGCAGGTTCGAGCGCACCCAAGCCAGGAGCTCCGCCGGGGTCCCCGCGGAGGCATCGATGCGCCCAGAGGCGAGGTCGACGCGAAAGAGATGCCGCAGGAATCCCGGCGCTCGCGCCAGGTTGCGTTCGGCGCGGCCCAGCGGCCCGGGATCGGGCAGCGGCGAGCCCGGTGCCTGCCGCTCCCGCGCGGAGAGGACGTAGACGGCCGGGTAGAAACCGAAGACCTCGACCTCCCACTTCGCGCGGCGGAGAAACCGCTGGGCCGCCAGATCCGCGTAACCGCGCAGAACGCTCTCGGCCGTACGGCGGTGCGACCGCTCTGCGGCGATCGCCTGCGCCGCGAGGATCACGACGAGCACCAACGCGCCGGCGAGCAATAGAGCGATCGCACGCGATCCGGAACCCACCCGATCTCGGTCGAGCGCTCGAGGCATTCGGCCAATTTACCAAGCGGTCCGACTCTTCGGTCTGCCTAACGCGCCTCTGCGCGCGATTTTGACGATTCCCGGACAGAACCCTTTCCGAATCCTTGCGGTCTCCGAAGATCGAGGCAACCTTCAGGCCGGCGCGTTCTCGTAGCCTCGGGGCGCTTCTCTCAAAGAGGAGGTCGCAATGAGAAGAATCGTCGGCGCGGTTCTCTGCTCGCTCATGCTGGCCGGGACCCCGATCGCGGCGGAGACCTCTCCAGCCGGCTGGGGACGGATCGAGCTGATCGAATCGGAGCTCTTCGGTGTGGATGCGTCCCATTCCACCGTCAGCTTCACGATCGGATTCCTGGGCCTGACGAAGATCCGGGGCGCTTTCAGGGACTACACCGGAGTCATCCTCTTCGACGAGAGAGACCCCGCCCGCTCCTCCGCTCGGTTCGTCTTCGACGTCGCCTCGATCGACACGGGCATGGAGGTGCGCGACAAGGATCTGAAAAGCCCGCGGTTCTTCGAGGCGGAGAAGTATCCCAAGATCGTGTTCCAGAGTCGGCGCATCGA
>Ga0070706_100004088_pt1 | contig 14189 bp, 14 predicted proteins | sample KBSK5501metaG_FD_65476 | JGI IMG/M metagenome (GOLD analysis project Ga0070706, IMG submission 65476) | Corn, switchgrass and miscanthus rhizosphere microbial communities from Kellogg Biological Station, Michigan, USA - KBS K5-50-1 metaG | ecosystem: Host-associated > Plants > Roots >...
CGAATGGGCTCGTGCTCGACGGGATAACGCCCCCAGCGCAGCGGCGTTTCATGGCCCTCCCACCGCTGCTTGACCGCATTGACGTCGTAAGGCATGGCCCCTCCCGTGTGCCGCGGCCCGGGTCGGTGGGCCTCGCACGATGGTACACAGGGGAGGGGCGCGACACAATCTAGCGGGCGCTGTCGCTCTTCCCCCCGTCCGGGGCGGGTTCGGACTTCGGAGCCGGGGCGGCCGGCGCCGGCGGCGTCTCCTCCTGCGAGCCTGCCGACAGGCCCTTTTTGAATTCGCTCATGGCCTGGCCAATCGAGCGCGACAGCTCCGGCAGCTTCTTGGCGCCGAAAAAGAACACGCCGAGTGCGAGAGCGAGCAAGATGTCCTGTGATCCAAGCACGTTCGTTTCTCCTGAGACAAGCGGACGCCGGGCGTCCGCGGTCCTCATCAATGGGGTTGGCGTCGCGCGACCTGCGGCTTCGCCGTGGCCGCGTGAGCGATGGCGATTCAGCTGGCTGGAGGGGCTCGATCGTGCGAGAGGTGAAACGACTGCGGAGGGCCCGCGGAGACAGCCTCGCCCGGAACGAAGTCGATGAGCGGCAGGCTGCGCATCAGGACGGGGGCGGGCCCATTGCCCGCCGCCTCCAAGGTGGCCGCCGCCACGACTGCGTCGTCGAGGTCGGCGCCGTCGTAAACGCCCGCGATCCACGTCGGATCCGGCGGGCTCGCGTGGGCCAGCGCCGTCAGGGCCGTGAGGGCGGCGACGAGCGACAGCGCGACGAGCCACGGCGGGCGCATCAGCCTCACCTTAACCCGCCGCGGCCGGACCGGCAACCATCCGCGCCCCCACCGCTCAGCCGGCCAAGCGGGCCAGCACCGGCCGCATCCGCTCGAGCGCCTTCCGGATGTTCTCGGCCGAGTTGGCATAGGACAGGCGCAGGTACCCTTCGCCGTACTCCCCGAAGGCCTGGCCGCCCAGCACGGCGACGCCGGCCTCGGTGAGGATGGCCTCGGCGACCTCGGCCGACGGACGCTTGAGCGCTTTGACATTGGGGAAGACGTAGAAGGCGCCCTTGGGCGAGCGGCAAGAGACTCCCGGCAGCTTGTTCAGTCCCTCCACGATCAGGTCGCGGCGACGCTTGAACTCGGCCACCATCTCCGCCACCGGTGTCTGATCGCCCTGGAGCGCGGCAATGCCGGCCAGCTGGGTGAAGGAGGCCGTGCAGGAGTTGGAGTTGACCATGAGCCGCGCGATGTGCTCGGCCAGGGGCATGGGCATCACGCCGTAGCCGAGCCGCCAACCCGTCATGGCGAAAGACTTGGAGAAGCCGTCGAGGATGATCACTAGGTCCTTCATGCCGGAGAAGCGCGTAATCGAGGCGAACTCGCCCTCATAGAGGAAGGCCTTGTAGATCTCGTCGGCCAGCACCGGGATCTGGTACTTCCGGGCGACCTCGGCGATGCGGCCGAGCTGGTCGGGCTCGAGCACCCCGCCCGTGGGATTCTGGGGCGAGTTGATCACGATGAGCCTGGTCTTCTTCGACGCCTTCCGCTCGAGCAGGTCGAGATCAAAGCCGAAGCCGCTCTCCTCGCGGAGGGGAATTGGCACGCCGACGCCGCCCACGAAATTGATGACCGACTCATAGATGGGGAAGCCCGGATTGGGGTAGATCACTTCGTCGCCGGGATTCACCAGCGCGGTGATCACGAAGTACATGATGGGCTTGGCGCCCGGCGTGACCACGATCTCTTCCGGCGCCACCGGGATATTGCGGGTGGCGCCCACGTCCTTGGCGATGGCCTCGCGGAGCTCGGGCAGCCCCGCCGCGGGCCCGTAATGGGTCGCCCCGCTGTCGAGCGCGCGCTTGGCGGCTTCCCGAATATGCGCCGGCGTGTCGAAGTCCGGCTCGCCGATCTCGAGATGGATGATCTCCTTGCCCTGCCGCTCGAGGGCTTTAGCCCGCGCCAGCACCTCGAACGCCGACTCCGTCCCCAGCCGCGACATCCGCTCGGCGAAGTTCATGATGGCGACGATTATACTCGACCCCATGGATTTGGTGCAGGTGCCCGCGGGCTGGTTCTGGATGGGCTGGGAGGAGGGCCACCCAGGCGAGCGTCCGCGCCACCGCGTCTGGCTCGACGCCTTCGCCATCGCCCGCGCCCCGGTCACGAACCGCGAGTACGCGCGATTCCTGGACGAGGCCGACGCTGCTCCCGCACCCTGGTGGGATGACCCACGATTCAATGATCCCGAGCAGCCCGTCGTGGGAGTGAACTGGTTCGAAGCGGAGACATTCTGCGATTGGCTGTCCACCGCCGAGGCCGGCCACTTTCGACTGCCGACTGAGGCCGAATGGGAGAAGGCCGCTCGGGGCGGGCTCGAGGGCGCCCGCTTTCCCTGGGGCGATGACCGTCCCCCCGACGGCGGCTTCGACCGGCCGCTGCTCGCCGGAGAGACGCCCGCCAATCCGCTGGGGCTCGTGGCGCTCTCAGGCGTCTGCCACGAGTGGTGTCTCGATTGGGAAGACGAAGGCTACTACGCGGTATCGCCCGAGCGGAATCCGCGCGGCCCGGCCCACGGCAGCCGGCGTGTCTCGCGGGGCGGCGCCTGGCGGCACCAGGATCCGTGGAGCCCCGTGGCCCACCGGTCTTCCCTGCCGCCCGACCTGCGCTACTCGGATTACGGCTTCAGGGTGGTGCGCCGGACGAGGTGACTAGAGGCGGGCGCGCAGGTCCTCGAAGTCGCGCCGAACCTGGATAAACGCGGCATCAATAACCGCAAACCGGGACGTCATCTCTGCCCTCAGCTCGGTGCCGAGGCGCTCGATAGCGACATTGGCCGTGACCACGCCCTCGGCAACAATCTGGACGTCGTGCCTGAGGGCCTCCGCGGTGACGTCGAAGTGACGGCGCGTTTCCACCGTGCTTTCCCGGACCTCGGTCCGCAAATCGGTGAGCTCGCCGCGCATACCAGTGAACCCGCCGAGCAGCCTCCCGACCTCGCCCTGCAAGCCCGTGAGCTCGCCGCGCAGGCCCGTGAACTCGCCGCGCAGGCCGGCGAAGTCCTGACGCATGGCTCCAATCGCCCGATCGAGGTAAGCGCGGGTCTCGGCGTCCACGTCGCGACTCTATTCGAAGGTGAGCGTGCCGTGCAAGTGTGTCCGCAAGGATACGTCAGAGATGGGCGACGGCGTCGATCTCGATGAGCGCGCCCGCTGGCAGCGCGGCCACCTGCACGGTGGACCGGGCCGGCGGCGCCGCACCCGCATAGCGCCTGTAGACCTCGTTCATCTCGGCGAAGTCCTTGAGGTTCGCAAGAAAAACCGTGGTCTTGACCAGCCGGTCGAGCCCGCTGCCCGCTGCCTCGAGAATGGCCTTCAGATTCGCAAATACCTGCTCGGTCTGCTCGCGGATGGTCGTGCCGAGCAAATCGGGCGAACCCGGCTTGAGCGGGATCTGGCCGGATACGAACACGAGGTCGCCGACACGGATCGCCTGGGAATACGGCGCCCCCGCGAACGGCGCGGGCGCGCGCTCGGTGAGCACAACGGACTTCTGGGCTATGGGTTTCCTCCTCGAAGAGAGAACCGGGAACCTACCAGAGGCTCGCGGGCAGCGGCAGGCCCTGGAAGTCGGCGGTCGGCAGGGACTCGCGCGGAGGAATGCCCAAGCCCTCGAGCAGGGCGTAGAGCTGGCGGAGATGCTGGGCGGCATGCCAGGTGGTGCGCTCAAGCAGGTCATGGCCCGACTGCGGGCCATAGTAGACATTGATCATCCGCGCGAACTCGCCGGGCGCCGCGCCCTCGAACCAGCCGCTGATCCGTCCGCGCACCAACGCGCCGTAGCGGGCCACCGCCGCGCCCTCCCTCAGGTCGCCCGGCGCCTTCTCCTGGAACCACGCCTCGGGCAGCGACCCCATGTCCATGGCGTCCACGAAGGCCAGGCTCAGCCGGAACAGATGATAGGTCAGGTCGCGAATGCTGCGGTCGCGCTGGGGTGGCTTGAAATCCATGTGGCGCTCGGGCACGGCGGCGATGGCCCGTTCCGCCGAAGCCAGGACGCGATCGAGCCGCGCGCTCAGCTCCGCGGGCGAGAGCTTGACGGGAGGCTTGTACTCCACGCCGAGCAGCTCCGCATAGGCTGGCGGATTCCAGCCATGCACCGCGCGATTCCCCACCGCCACCGCGGGCACGAGCGGCACCCCGAACCGTTTCAATTCCTCGAGCGCCGCCGGATCGGCGTCCACATTGACGGGATCGAACTCGATCCCCCAAGACGAAACGAGCTCCTTCGTCTTGGCGCAGGAGGATCAGCCGGGGCGGTAGAAAAGGCGCGGGCGCGGGGCGGTCACCGGGTCAGCTCCCCTTGAAGGTCGCCGCCTGCTTCTTGGCGAAGGCGACGACGGCATTGCGGAAGTCCTCGGTATGGCCGCTGGCCGCGATGGCCTGGGCTTCGAACTCCATCTGGGTTTCGAGGCTTTCCTGGGTGGACTGGTGGAAAAGCAGCTTGGCGCGGCCGAAAGCCAGCGTCGGCCCGTCGGCGAGCTCCCGCGCGAGGGCGCTCACCGCGCCCGCGAACTCGGCGTCGGGATGGACGCGGTTGACCAGCCCCCAGTCCATCGCTTCTCGGGCCGAGAGCACGCGGTTGGTGTAGTGCAGCTCGAGCGCCCGGCGCAGGCCGATCATGCGCGGGAGGAAATAGGACGACGAGCCGTCCGGGGAGGCCGCGATTCTGGAGTACGCCATGGTGAACTTGGCGGACTCGGCGGCCACCACCAGGTCGCCCGAGAGCGCGAAGCTCATCCCGCCGCCCGCGGCGACGCCATTCACGGCCATGATCACGGGCTTCTGGGCGCGGGCGAGGCGCGAGACCGTGCCGTGCAGATACGTCGTCAGCTCCTTGATCAGCACGCCGATGCGCTCCGGGTTGTCGGCGAAGTCCTTGACGTCGCCGCCCGCGCAGAAGGCCTTCCCCGCGCCGGTGATCACGACGCAGCGCACGGCCCGATCCTCGTCGGCCTCCAGCGCCGCGTGAAAGAGATCGCGCGCCAGCGCCAGGTTGAGGGCATTGTAGGCGTCCGGCCGGTTCAGCGTGAGGCTCGCCACCCCGTCCTTCACCGCGTAGATCACGTGCTCGTAGGCCATGGTGTGCGCTATCTCCTGTCCCCGACCCGGTGGAACTTGAGCAGGTTGGTCGTGCCCGTCACCCACATGGGGGCACCCGAGATGATGATCAGCACGTCGTTGTTCCGCACCGTCCCGTCGGCCAGCAGGGCACTCTCGATCTCCTCGATCATCTCGTCCGTGGTTTCGACCTTGTGGACCAGCCGCGAGGAGACGCCCCAGAAGAGGCCCAAGCGCCGCTGCACCTCGGCGAAGGGCGTCAGCGCCACGATGGGCACGTCCGGACGGTCCTGGGAGATGAGCCGCGCGGTGAAGCCGGACTGCGTGAAGGCGACGATGGCCCGGGCGTGCAGCAGCCGCGCGGCCTGGCAGGCGGCTTCGGCCACGGCCTCCGGGAAGCCGTAGGCCTCGGGGCGCTGGCGGCCGGCGATGCCGGGCGGCATGGCGCGCTCGGCCCGCTCGGCGATGCGCGCCATCACCTCGACCGTCTCCACCGGGTGGTGGCCCGTGGCCGTCTCCGCCGAGAGCATGATGGCGTCGGCTCCGTCGAAGATCGCGGTGGCGACATCGCTCACCTCCGCCCGCGTGGGCCGCGTGTGGTCGACCATGGACTCGAGCATCTGGGTGGCCACGATCACCGGCACCTTGCCGAGGCGCGCCTGGCGGATCACGTCCTTCTGGATGATCGGGATCTCCTCGAGCGGCACCTCCACGCCCAGATCGCCCCGCGCGACCATCACCGCGTCGACCAGGGTCAGGATGCCCGGCAGATTGGCGACGACCTCCGCGCGCTCGAGCTTGGCGACGATGGGAAGATTGGCGCCCTGCTCGTGGAGGAACTTGCGGACTTCCTGGATGTCGGCGGCCGAGCGCACGAAAGACACGGCCACGTAGTCCACGCCGTGCTCGATCCCGAAGCGGAGGTCCTCGCGGTCCTTGGGCGTGAGGCTGGAGACCGGCAGCGGCAGCCGCGGCAGGGACACGCCCTTGTGGTCGGACACCGTCCCACCGGAGGTGATGCGGCACTGGGCCTCGCCGTCCTCGACGTTCTCGACGGTGAGCTGGATCATCCCGTCGTCCATCCAGACCAGATCGCCCGGCTTGAGCTCGCTCAAGAATTCGGGGTGGTTGATCGAGCTGCGCGAGGCCGTCCCCTTGACCGTCTTGGCCGTGAGCGTGAACCTCTCGCCCGTGAGCAAAGTCGCCTGACCGCCCACGAAGGGGCCCAGCCGCACCTTGGGGCCCTGCAAATCTTGAAGGATCGTGATGGGGTGGCCCCAGTCGGCCTCGCCCTCGCGGATCAGGCGGATCGTCCGGGCGTGCTCCTCGTGGGTGCCGTGTGAGAAGTTGAGCCGCGCCACGTCCATGCCGGCCACGACCAAGCGGTCCAGCACCGGCCGGCTGCCGCTGGCCGGGCCGATGGTGCAGACGATCTTGGTCCGGCGCTCCGGGATCATCGTTTCGCCCGCGCGAGGACTTTCTTGAGGAACTGGCCGGTGTAGGACTTGTCGGCCTGGCGGGCCACATCCTCGGGCGTGCCGGTGGCGATCACCCGCCCGCCGTCGTTGCCGCCTTCGGGGCCGAGGTCGATGACCCAGTCGGCCGTCTTGATGACGTCCATATTGTGCTCGATGATCGCCACGGTATTGCCCTGGTCCACCAGCTGGTTCAGCACGTCCAGGAGCCGGCGGATGTCGGCGAAGTGCAGGCCCGTCGTGGGCTCATCGAGGATGTAGAGCGTGCGGCCCGTGGCCCGGCGGCTCAGCTCCGTGGCCAGCTTGACTCGCTGGGCCTCGCCGCCCGAGAGCGTCGTGGCCGCCTGCCCGAGGCGGATGTAGTCGAGCCCCACGTCGTGGAGCGTCTGGAGCTTCTGCTTGATGGCCGGCACGGGCTCGAAGAACTCGAGGGCCTCGGCCACCGTCATGTCGAGGATCTGGGCGATGTTGCGGCCCTTGTAATGGACCTCGAGCGTCTCGCGGTTGTAGCGCTTGCCCTTGCAGACCTCGCAGGTCACGTAGACGTCCGGGAGAAAATGCATCTCGATCTTGACGAGGCCGTCGCCCTGGCAGGCCTCGCACCGGCCGCCCTTGACGTTGAACGAGAATCGCCCCGGCTGGTAGCCGCGCACGCGGGCATCCGGCGTCCGCGCCATCAGCGTGCGGATGAGCGTAAAGACGCCGGTGTAGGTCGCCGGATTCGAGCGCGGCGTGCGGCCGATCGGCGACTGGTCGATGTCGATGACCTTGTCGAGGTGCTGCGCGCCCTCGATGCGGTCGTGGGCGCCGGGCCGGTCCTGCGCCCGGTGGAGCATCTGGGCCAGCGCGTGGTAGAGGATGTCGTTGACGAGCGTGGACTTGCCCGACCCGGACACGCCCGTCACCGCCGTGAACGTCCCCAGCGGGATTTTCACGGCCATTCCCTTGAGGTTGTGCTCGCGCGGATTGTGGATCGTGAGGAACTTGCCATTGGGCTTCCGGCGCGCCGTCGGCAGCGCGATCCGCTGCGCCCCCGCCAGGAACTGGCCGGTGAGCGAGCCCGCGTTCGCCATGATCTCGTCGGGCGTCCCGACAGCCACCAGATGTCCGCCCAGCTCCCCCGCCCCGGGCCCGAGGTCCACGACATAGTCGGCCGAGCGGATCGTCTCCTCATCGTGCTCGACCACGAGGACGGTATTGCCGAGGTCGCGCAGGCGCTTGAGCGTGTCGAGCAACCGGGAATTGTCGCGCTGGTGGAGGCCGATGGAGGGCTCGTCCAGGATGTAGAGCACGCCCACCAGGCTCGAGCCGATCTGCGTCGCCAGCCGGATGCGCTGCCCCTCGCCACCCGACAGCGTCGCCGCGGGGCGATCGAGCGTCAGGTAGTCCAGGCCGACCTGGGACAGGAAGCCCAACCGCTCCCGGATCTCCTTCAGCACGCGGCGCGCGATGAGCATGTCGCGGTCGGAGAGGCTTAGTGTCTCGAAGAACTGCCGGGCCGACTTGATCGAGAAGCGGACGACGTCGGCGATGGACCGACCGGCGATCTTGACCGAGAGCGTCTCGGGGCGGAGGCGGGAACCCTTGCAGTCGGGGCAGTCCCGCTCGGTCATGAACCGCTCCACTTCGAACCGCGTGTCCTCGGACAAGGTCTCCTTGTACCGCCGCTCGAGGAGCTTGACGACGCCCTCGAAACCGCCGCCATTGGCTTCACCGTGGAGGACGACGTCACGAATCTTCTTCGGCAGCCTGGCCCACGCCGTATCGAGGCTGAAGCGATGGCGTTTGGCCAACACGCGCAGCGTCTGCTTGAAGAGCGAGCCCGGCTGGCCGGCCCAGGGAGCCAGGGCGCCGGTGGCCAGCGACTTGGCGGGATCGGGCACGACGCGCTCCGGGTCGATCTCGTAGCGCGTCCCAATCCCGCCGCAGGACGGGCAGGCGCCGTAGGGGTTGTTGAACGAGAACATCCGCGGCGAGACCTCGGGGAATGAGATGCCGCAGGCGGCGCAGGCCAGCCGCTCCGAGAAGAGGAATGACGGCCCCTCCGGCACCTCGACCTGCACCACGCCGTCGGCCAGCCTCAGCGCCGTCTCGACTGAGTCGGCCAACCGCGTGCCGAGCGTGTCCTTGACGATGAGCCGGTCCACGATCACCTCGATCGTGTGCTTCTTCGTCTTGGTCAGCTCGATCTCTTCGGCGAGCTCGTGGAGCTGCCCGTTCACGCGGACCCGCACGTAGCCCTGGCGGCGGAGGTCGAAGAAGAGCTTGCGGTACTCGCCCTTGCGGCCGCGCACCACCGGGGCCAGGACGACCAGGCGGGTGCCGGCCGGCAGTGTCATGACCCGGTCGACCATCTGCTGGACGGTCTGGGCGGTGATCACGTTGCCGCACTGCGGGCAATGGGGCACGCCGATCCGCGCGAACAGCACGCGCAGGTAATCGTAGATCTCCGTGACGGTGCCGACCGTCGACCGCGGGTTCTTCGAGGTGGTCTTCTGCTCGATCGAGATCGCCGGTGACAGGCCCTCAATGGAGTCCACGTCGGGCTTTTCCATCTGCTCGAGGAACTGCCGGGCATAGGCGGACAGCGATTCGACGTAGCGGCGCTGCCCCTCGGCATAGATCGTGTCGAAGGCCAGCGAGGACTTGCCCGAGCCCGACAGGCCGGTGATCACAACCAGCTGGTCCCGCGGGATCTCGAGGTCGATGGACTTGAGGTTGTGCTCCCGGGCCCCCCGGATGACGATGCGATCATTAGCCATGGAGTTGAATCATACCCCGGTGAAGGGCCGCGGTAAAACGGCCGGCCTCCGCCGGCGACTCTCCATGGCCACGAAGGTCAGGAGCCCCAGCACCGTCGTGGTGGCGGCCATGGCGAATCCGGCGCCGTAGGAGATCCGCTCGACGACGAGGCCGAGGAGCAGCGAGCCTACCACCACCCCGAGGTCAAAGGCGCCCGACAGCGTCCCGACCGCCAGGCCTCGCTCCCCTGCGGGCGCGCGGTCCACCACCAGCGCGAGCAGAGTCGGATAGAGCACTGAGCCGCCGGTGGCCAGCAGCACGGCCGCCACCGCGAGCGAGGCAGCCGTCGGCGGCTGGGTCAGCACCAGGTAGGCCGCGGCGGTGGCGCCCATGGCGGGGATCAGTACGCGGGTCCGACCCAGCCGGTCAGAGATCCGCCGCAGCACGAGCCGGCAGAGGATGATCCAGACCGAAAACAACGTGAAGAACCAGCCCACGTGACGGCCGGCGCCATTGGCGATGGCGTAGAGCGGCAGGAAGCCGTACACGGAGGAGTGGCCCATGATGGTCAGGATGAGAGCGCCGGCCGCCGGCAAGGCCGGTCGGCTCCACAGCCTGAAGCCCGGCGCCGCGGCGAGGGCTTCCGATCGCGGCGGCGCGCGCAGCGAGAGCGCCAGGGCCGACATCACCGCCGCCGCTCCCGTGACGACGAGAAAATTCAGCCGCATCCCGCCCACGTCGAAGAGCACGAACCCGGTCGGCGCCCCTACCGCAAAGCCCAGTGAGGTCGCCACGTAATACACGCTCAGCGCCTCGCCCCGGCGCTCGGGCGCCGTCGCCTGGGCCGCCAGCACGCTCGCGGACGTGGAGATGAGCCCATTGCTCACGCCGAGGCCGGCCATGAGCGCCACCACCGCAGTAGGTGTCGCGGCCAAGTGAAAGGCGAGGGATGTCGCCGCCAGCGTGAGCACGCCGGGCAGGACGACGCGCCGGACGCCGAAGCGATCGATCCATCCCCCCACGACGGGCCGCAGCACCATGGAGATCAGCGTCGAAACCGAGAAGAGCATCCCCACCTGCATCTTCGTGCCGCCCAAGCGGACCAAGTGGATCGGCAGCAGCGCCATGAGCATGTACGTCGCGGCGTGGATGAGGGCGGTGATCGCGCAGCACGTCAGCAGGGGGCGCGTGAAGACGGCCAGCGACTCTACCGACGGCCGGAAACGCATCGTGACGCGCACCTCCCTCAGGCTGACCCGGCCGGGTATGGAGCGGCCATTCTAGCGCCGCGCGCGCCGCCCGGTGATCCAGAGGACGCACGCGCCGGCGGGCACGGCCACGACGGCCGGATAGGAGAGCGCCGCGGCGCCGAGGCCGCCGCCAGCCGGCAACTCGGCGGCCAGCACGAGCGCGGCAAAGACGCCGAGCCCCACGAGGCCGGCTGTCGTGGCCGCGCCGGGCCGCTCCGCCGGAGCCGGCCAGAGCGTGGACGGCGCGAGCGCCGAGGCGGCGCCGCCCAATGCGAGCATGCTGAGCCACCATGGGTCCACGGGCCAGAGACTCGCCACTCCCGCCACGCCGAAGACACTCGCCCAGAGCCCCAGGTCGTAGCCAATCTCACCGCCGCCGGTGCGATCCAGCGCGCCGAGCCGCTCGCGCAGCGCCACGCTCGAAGCCAGAAAACTCGCCAGGGCGGCGGCGAGGAGCGCGGCCTGCAGGAGCCGGCGCCCCGCCGTGCCCGCCACCGCCAGGCTCGGCGGCTCGATGAGACGCTCCGCGGTGACACCGCCGAGGAAGAGATCGGGAGCGCCGAGCACGGAGTAGACGGCCCAGGTCTGCGCCCAGACAAAGCCCAGCACGAGCCCGCCCCCGACGAGCGCGACCACGATCCGCGAAGGGCGAACCGCCACGCCCGAGCTCAGCACCGCCGTCGCTCCCGTCAAGAGGGTGAAGAACAACGCCGCGCGCCGCGGCCAGTCGTGTGAGCGCGCCTCGGCCCAGGCGACGCCCGACGCCGGCGCACCCGGCACACGCTTGCCCGCCTCGAAGCGGAGGCGCAGCGGCGAGCCGCGCTCGATCTCGTCTCCCGGACGCAGCGTGACGGACTGCCCGGGCCGCAGCTCCCAATCGATGTCGGCCACGCGATTGCCGTCCACCGTCCGCGCGCGCAGGATGCCACCCAAGGGCGCGGTGATGCGGTGCTCCTCGTCGAAGACAATGGGCGCGCGGCCGCGCGCCATCTTGAGATCGCGACCGGCTGTCACCCACGGGCTGACCGCCGGAAAGCGGAACGCGGCCTGACTCGCCACGCGATCCCAGGCCCGCAGCGGGCTAGCGCCCACGGCGCGCGCCGCCTCCACCAACGGCACGCTCGCACCGATGAGCGCGAGCAGGGCGAGCGCGGTGAGGATGCGACGAGCCCCGCGCCAGGCCGCGAGCAGCCATCCGGCGGTCGCGGCCACCACAATGCCTCGCCAGCGCGGGCCGCCGAGCCAGGCCGCGACGTCTCCTGCGAGCACGAGATTAGCCCACAGCAGCGCGCCCACCGTGAGGAGCAGAATGACCACGGTGAACAATGGCTCGCGCTCGCCGGCAGGCATGGCCTCGCGGGCACGAGCGCCGAAACCGAGAGCGGCGAGCGGAGCGCAGACCAGGGCGAGCCCGATCCAGAGCCCGTCAGGGCCAAGGTCCAGGATGAGCGCGGACATGCCGAGCCAGACGGCCGGCGTGAGCCAGACGGCGAGAATGCGGACGGCCGAGGTCATTCGGGTCCGTCGAAGGAGCCCGCCTGCGGGCCGGACAGCCAGGCGACGGCGACGATGCAGGCGGCGAGCGGCGCTGCAATGCCTCCGTACCACCAGAGCAGCGACAGGCCAGCCACACGAATTGCGCCCAGCTGATGAGGAAGCGCGCCGATCAGGGGGAAACCCGCGAGCAGCAGGAGCAGAACGAGCACGCCCTTGGCCCGATTCGTCACCGTGCGCATTATAGCGAAACCTCCCGGGGGCCCGAGCACTCTTAAGGTAGAATCTGAGAACCGAAAGGAGCGCGACGACATGGCCCAGAGAATCGAACGCGTGATGGTCATCACGGCCCACCCCGACGACTCGGAGTTCGGCGCCGGCGGGACGGTGGCAAAGCTGGCCCGCGAGGGCAAGACGGTGACCTACTGCATCCTCACCAACGGCAACAAGGGCTCGGGCGACCGCAGCATGACACCCGAGCGCCTGGTCCGGATCCGCGAGGAGGAGCAGCGCGCGGCGGCGCGGACGCTCGGCGTGGAAACCGTGGACTTTCTGGGCTTCCCCGACTGCGAGCTCGAAGACACGCGCGAATCGCGCATGGCGGTGACCGCGTCCATCCGCCGCCACCGGCCGGATCTGGTGATCAGCCAGAAGCCAGATCGGACGAAGAACCTCTACGCCTCCCACCGCGACCACCGCATCGCGGGGGGGATCGCGCTCGACTGCGTCTATCCTCTCGCGCGCGACCACATGGCCTTCCCCGAGCTGATGGCGCAGCGGCTCGAGCCGCACAAGGTCAAAGAGGTGCACCTGATGTCCTGGGACAGTCCCGACCTGGTGGTGGACATCTCCGACACGATGGATCTCAAGATCAAGGCGCTGGCCTGCCACGCGAGCCAGATGCAGGACATGGCCGCCGTCGAGGCGCGGGTGCGCGAGCGGAACGCATACTTGGGCAAGGCCAAAGGCTACGCGTTCGCCGAAAGCTTCGACCGCATCGTCATCGAGCGCTGACGCCACGACGGTCGAGCGGCCTTTCCCCTCGCCCGGGGGGCCCTGGACCGCCACCTGCCCGAGGTCTTCCAATGGCTGGAGACCCTGGGATAGAATGCCGGGCGTGAGCCCGCCAGCGCCGAGCATGCCCGCCACGCTCACCGAGCTTCTGGCGCGGCGCGTTCGCGAAGAGCCCGACAAGCCGTACTTCCACCTCTACGATGAAACTGTGACCTACGGCCGGCTCTGGCGCGAGAGCGCCCGCTACGCGGCCGGGCTCAAGAAGGTCGGCATCGGGCCCGACGACAAGGTCGCTTTGATCTATCCGACCTGCGCCGAGTTCTTCTACACCTTCCTCGGCGCGCTGCGGCTGGGCGCCGTGCCGGTGCCGCTTTACCCCACCCTCGGCGTCGAGGCCACCGCCGGTGTCTTCCGCGATTCGGAAGCGCGCGCGGTGTGCACCATCGGCTGGTTCCGGAAGGGCGTGGACGAGTCGTGTCTCGCCGCCGCCAACGTGCGCCACGTCCTCGAGCCGAACGATCTGGAGGTGGACGACGCGACGCCGTCGTTGCCCACGCCGGCCCCGGAGGACACGGCCTTCATCCAGTACACCTCGGGGAGCACCGGCCATCCGCGCGGCGTCGTCCTGAGCCATTCCAACGTCACCCGCACCGTCGAGTTCATGGCCGAGGCGGCCCAGCTCGCGCGCGAGGACGTGGTCGTCTCCTGGCTGCCGCTCTATCACGACATGGGACTGATCGGCTGCGCCTTCACGCCGCCCTTGAGCGGCACCCCGCTCTACCTCCTGCCCCCGGACCTGAAGTCGCCGCGGGTGTGGCTCGAGCTGATCACGCGGGTCAAGGCCACGTTCACGGTCTCCCCCGACTTCGGCTACCGGAACTGCGTGAGGAATATCCACGACACGACCGGTCTCGACCTCTCGTCGCTCAAGCAGGCGCTTTCGGGAGCGGAGCCGGTGCGGGCCAGCACCATCGAGGCGTTCGAGCGGAAGTTCGGTGTCACCAACCTCATCACGCCGTGCTACGGCCTCGCCGAGGCCACGCTGGCAGTGGCGATCTGGCCCCGGAAGACGCCCCTGCACTTCGACAGCTCGGGGAAGT
>Ga0070706_100004092_pt1 | contig 14183 bp, 8 predicted proteins | sample KBSK5501metaG_FD_65476 | JGI IMG/M metagenome (GOLD analysis project Ga0070706, IMG submission 65476) | Corn, switchgrass and miscanthus rhizosphere microbial communities from Kellogg Biological Station, Michigan, USA - KBS K5-50-1 metaG | ecosystem: Host-associated > Plants > Roots >...
ATCGCGTCTTCCACATCCAGACCGAGGACAAGGGAGACGCGAATCCCTGCGTCGAGTCGCTGGTCTACGTGGGCGGCGAGATCCTGGCGACCAAGCGGACGTCTTACGCGGAGGTCGTCCGCGAGGGGGGCGACGACCACGCGGTGCAGGACCTGATGGAGCAGCAGCACCGCACGATGATCGCGGCGGTCCAGCGCGGGCGCTTCGACGGTCCGAACGGCTCGGTGCAGGTTCCCGAGGGTATGGCGCTGACGCCTCCGACCCCGTTCGATAAGAACGAGGAAACGGCTGCACCGGGAGCCGCTCCTCCAGGGGCGCGCCCCGACCGAAGTCTCGACCAGATGGTGCTCGACTACCTGACCTCCGACGCCGTTCCCGACGAAGTCGAGCTGACGCTCTCGCCGAGGCCCGAGTTCATCTCGGGCCGCTCGGTGCAGACGAAGCTGAAGGCGACTTCGGGTGCACCGCCGAGGCCCCTCGTCGGAGCCGCCGTTTCGGTCCGAATCCTCTCGACCTCCGCGCGGAGCTCCACGGTGTTCCAGGGAAAGACCGCGTCCGACGGCTCCTGCTACGTCTCGTTCATGGTGCCGACTTACCCCAACGGCAGCGCCGCCGCCGTCATCCGCGTCACTTCGCCGGACGCGAGCTCCGAGATTCAGTACCCGATCCGGAAGAAGTGATGGCGGAGCTCCAGGTCACCGTCAACGGAGAGTCTCTGCGGGTTCCCGCCGGCGCTTCGGTCGCCGACCTGCTCGAGCGGCTGCGCGTCGCGACGCCCCGGGTGGCGGTCGAGCGGAACCGCGAGATCGTGCCTAAGGCGAACTATCGCGCGACCGTGCTCTCGGAGGGGGACGTGTTCGAGGTGGTCGAGTTGGTGGGAGGGGGATGAAACCAAGTTTCAGGTCTCACGTCTCAGGTTTCAAGTTGGGCTGCAGGCCTGAAACCTGAAACGTGAAACTTGAAACTTTCGGTTCCGTGACCTATCCTCCGCGTCCCGTGGGCCGTTAGCTCAATTGGTAGAGCAAGAGACTCTTAATCTCTAGGTTGTAGGTTCGAGTCCTACACGGCTCACCACGCCACCTTCGATCGTCGCGGAGCCGGATCGCGTTCGTCTTCGGCCGGCGCCCGCGCCGTCGTCCTTCGGCGCGTCGGGCAAGAGGGTAAGCTAGCGACGACCGCGATCGAGATCCCTCTGATGAAGCTCCAGGACCGCGTCGCAATTGTCACCGGCGCCACGTCGGGCATCGGCGAGGCGTCGGCGCTCCTGTTCGCGAAAGAAGGCGCCCGGGTGACGGCGACCGGCCGCGACGACGTGCGTGGCCGAGACGTCGTCGCCGCGATCGCGTCGGCCGGAGGCACGGCGATCTTCGTCCGGGCGGACGTCCGGCTCCCCGGCGATTGCGAAGCCGTCGTGGCGGAAACGCTGCGCGCATTCGGCGGCCGCCTCGACATTCTCTTCAACAACGCCGGGGTGTTCCATCCGCACAACGCCGTCGACTGCACCGAGGAGGAGTGGGACGCGACGGTGGACTCGAGCCTCAAGGGAGCGTGGCTGATGGCCAAGTACTCCTTGCCCACGATGATCGCGCAGCGGCGCGGCGTGATCATCAACCAGGCGTCGGGGTGGGGCATTCAGGGCGGAGACGAGGCCGTCGCCTATTGCGCGGCCAAGGGCGGGGTCGTCGTGATGACGAAGGCGATGGCGATCGATCACGGGAAGCAGGGGATTCGCGTGAACTGTCTCTGCCCCGGCGACGTGGACACCCCGATGCTGCCCGCCGACGCCGAGGCTCGGCGAATGAGCTACGCGGACTACATGAAGGGCGCCGCCAATCGTCCGCTCGGCCGGGTCGGCACTCCAGAGGAGCTGGCCCGCGCGGCGCTCTTTCTCGCCTCGGACGACTCGTCGTTCATGACCGGTGCGGCACTGGTGGTGGACGGCGGCGGCATCGCGGACTGATCGACGGGCGTCCACCGAAGGCCGGGGACTCGTGATGAAAGGCTTGACCGACAAGCGCGTCGTGATCACGGGCGGCGCGAGCGGAATCGGCGCGGCGACCGTGGAGCGGTTCCTGGAGGCAGGGGCGCGCGTCGCGGTCATAGACTGGGACGAGGCCGGCGGTCTCGCCCTTCGCAAGAGACATCCGAAACTCGCCGGCGTCATCCAGGCCGACGTGGCCGACGCCGCCGCCGTGGATCGCGCCTTTCGAGAGCTCGACGCTCTCCTGGGCGGCGTGGACGTCGCGATCAACAACGCCGGCATCAGCCTGCGCCACGACTTCATGGACATCACGCCCGCGGAGTGGCGCAGGGTGATGAGCGTCGATCTCGATGGCGTGTTCTACGTGGCCCAGCAATCGGCCCGGCGCATGCTCGCCGGCGCCGGCGGCGTGATCATCAACATGGGCTCGACGTCGGGCATGAATGGCTACCCGCGGTACGCCGACTACAACGCCGCAAAGGCCGGCGTGATCGAGCTCACCCGCACGATGGCGCTGGAGCTGGCGCCGAAGATCCGCGTGATCGCGGTGTGTCCCGGCTACGTCTGGACGGCGATGCAGGAAGCCGAGTACACGCCGGAGATGAAGGCGGCGGTAGATGCCAAGATTCCCCTCGGCCGCCACGCGACCACCGGCGAGATCGCCGCCCTCTTCGCCTTCCTGGCCTCGGACGAAGCCCCGTACATCACGGGGCATCCCGTGATCATCGATGGCGGCGAAATCGCCGGCGGCCTGGCGAGCCGCTGAAGGCAGCCCGACGATCGCGACGGCCGTTGCGGCGAATCCCGACGAGCCCGTCGCGGACGAACGTTTTCACGGAGCACCTCCGTTTCCGAGGCGCGGCCCCCCTCCTCCGGAGTGGGGTCAGGGATACGTCCGAACGGAGCCCGGGTTCGCGAGCGCCGAGTCCCGGGGTTCGTTTTCTAGCGCCGGATATAGGATCCGTACCCTGATGTCACTCCCATGACTGCGACGGATCTCGTCGATCGACTGGCGAAGCACAAGATGCTCGGCGCCGCCCCTCGCAAGGAGCTCGAATGGCTGGCCGGGCACGGCTCGGTACGCCGGCTCGAGGTGGGGGATCCGCTTTCGGTGAAGGGCGCGCCGGTCGAGGGACTGTTCGCTCTGCTCTCCGGCCGCATCGCTCTGTTCACCGATCGCGGCTCCGGTCCGCGCAAGCTCGTGGAATGGCGGGAAGGCGACGTGACCGGCCTCCTTCCGTACTCCCGTCTCGTCACCTCGCCGGGCCAGTCCTCCGCCCAGGAGCCCACCGAGGTCCTGGTCGTGCCGCGCGACGATCTTGGAGCGCTCACTCGGGAGTGCCCCGAGCTGACGTCGATCCTGGTCCACCGGATGCTGGACCGCGCCCGCGACTTCACGTCCAGCGAGCTGCACGACGAGAAGATGATCTCGCTCGGTCGCCTGTCGGCCGGCCTCGCCCACGAGCTGAACAATCCCTCGTCCGCGATCGAGCGGAGCGCGTCGCTCCTCGGCCGCCGGCTCGAGGATCTCGAGCAGGCGGCGCGCGTGCTCTGCGGGTCGGGGTTGACGCCCGCTCAGTTCGACGCGATCGACGCGGTGGGTCGCGCCTGCGCCGCCGCGCCCGAGCACGGCGTGCGCTCCCCGATCGAGCAGGCCGAGCGCGAGGACTCGATCGCGGACTGGCTCGCCGAGCGCGGCCTCGATGCGGCCGCCGCCGAGGCGCTCGCCGACACGGGAGTGACGATCGAGGCGCTCGATCGGCTCGCCCGGGCGGTCGAGGGGCCCGCGCTGAACGCCGCGCTGAGGTGGACGGCCGCCGGATGCTCGGTGCGCCGGCTCGCTTCGGAGATCCAGGAGGCCGGGACGCGGATCGCCGGGCTGGTCCTGGCCGTCAAGGGCTTCACGCACATGGACCAGGCGACGATCGCCGAGCCGGTGGATCTGGCTCAGGGCCTCGGCAACACGGTCGCGGTGCTGAAATCCAAGGCGCGCGCGAAATCCGTTGCCGTGTCGGTCGACGTGGAGCCGAATCTCCCGCGCGTGCGCGGCTTCGCCGGCGAGCTGAACCAGATCTGGGGAAACCTGATCGACAACGCCTTGGACGCCGTCGCGGAATCGGGGCGCGTCGAGGTCGCGGCCGAGCGGAACTCCCGGCGCGTCGTCGTGCGGATCGCCGACGACGGCCCCGGCATCCCCGCCGAGATCCGCGACCGGATCTTCGATCCCTTCTTCACGACCAAGCCGGTCGGACAGGGCACGGGCCTCGGCCTCGACATCGTCCGACGGCTCGTCCAGCACAACGACGGCGAAATCGCCGTCGAGTCGCGGCCGGGCCGGACGGAGTTTCAGGTCGCGCTGCCGATCGCCGAGCCCGAAGGCGGAGTGTGAACAAGCCCGTTCTCCTCGTCGTGGACGACGATCCGCAGGTCCTCGCGGCGGTCCGGCGCGACCTGCGCTCGAGATACCGGGAGCAGTACACGGTCATCAGCGCCGGCTCGGGATCCGAGGCCCTCGCGACGACCCGCGAGCTGAAGAGCCGCGGCGATTCGCTAGCGATGCTGATCAGCGACCAGCGCATGCCGGGCATGCTCGGCGGGGAGCTGCTCGCCCGCTCCCGCGAGATCTACCCGCTCGCCCGGCGCGTCCTGCTGACCGCCTACTCGGACATCGAAGCGGCCATCCGGGCCATCAACGAGGCGCACCTCGATCACTACCTGTCGAAGCCCTGGGATCCGCCGGAGGAGCAGCTCTTCCCGGTCGTCGACGACCTGCTCGACGCCTGGCAGGCCGAGTCGCTGCCGGAGGCGACGGGCCTGCGGCTGGTCGGGCACCAGTGGGCGACGCGGTCCCACGCGATCAAGGACTTTCTCGCGAGCAACCTCATTCCGTACCGCTGGCTGGACGTCGAGCGGGACGCGGAGGCGAGGACTCTGCTCGACGCGGCGGGCCTCGCGACCGACGCGCTGCCGGCGCTCTTCTTCGAGGACGGGAGCGTGCTGACCAACCCGGAGCCGCGCCAGGTGGCCGAGCGTCTCGGCCGGCCGCTGTCGGCCGCCTTCGAGGTCTACGACCTCGTGGTCGTCGGGGCGGGGCCCGCCGGGCTCGCGGCCGCGGTGTACGGCGCCTCCGAAGGCCTCCGGACGCTCCTGCTCGACCGCCACGCCCCGGGCGGACAGGCGGGGACGAGTTCGCGCATCGAAAACTACCTCGGGTTCCCCGCCGGTGTCAGCGGCAGCGAGCTGACACGCCGCGCCATCGCGCAAGCGCTGCGCCTTGGCGCCGAGTTCCTCGCGCCGCTCGAAGTGACCGGGGTGTCGATCGACGGAGGGTACAAGCGGCTCGCGCTCACCGACGGACGGGAGCTGATCACGCGAGTCATGCTCGCCGCGACGGGAATGATCTACCGAGAGCATCCCGCGCCGGGCGTGGCGGAGCACACGGGCGCGGGCGCCTACTATGGCGCCGCGACCACCGAAGCGCCGGCGTTCCGCGGCCGGCGCGTTCTCGTCGTCGGCGGCGGAAACTCCGCCGGCCAGGGAGCCATGCACCTGGCGCGGTACGCCGCGGAGGTGCAGATCGTGGTGCGCCGCGAGGGCCTCCGGGAGACGATGTCGCAATACCTCATCGAGCAGATCGGCAAGACGTCCAACATCCGCCTGCGCCCTCGGACCGAAATCGCGGGAGTCGATGGCGAAGGCCACGTCGAACGGGTGACTCTCCGGTCCCTGGAAGACGGATCGTGCCGGACCGAGGAGGCCGACGCGGTCTTCATCTTCATCGGAGCGCGCCCGCGAAGCGACTGGCTGCCCGCCGGCGTGCTGCGCGACGCGAAGGGATTCGTCCTCACCGGCCGCGACCTGATGGCGGCCGAGGCCTACCCGCGGACGTGGAAAGAGCAGCGAGAGCCGCTTCCCCTCGAAACCAGCGTGCCGGGAGTGTTCGCCGCGGGCGACGTTCGCGCGGGAGCCATGAACCGCGTAGCCTCCGCCGTCGGAGAGGGATCCATGGTCGTGCGCCTCGCGCACGAATACCTGGCGCTGACCTGAGCCGATCGCGCGCCGCCGGCGGAGCCGCGTGTCGTCGCCAGCACGGCGGAGCTTCTACTTCCCGAGCTTGTCGAGCTCCCTGATCAAACCCTCGAAGGGGTGATCCATTTTCAAGATCATAGAGATTGCGCCGGCGACCGAGAGCGTTGCGCAGGAGGACTCGGACACAGGACTCGGACACTGGCTTCAACTCGTTGACCTGTTGTGAACTTCTTGTAGGTTCGAGTCACACGGCTCACCACTCGAACTTTCGAGAAACTTGGGCCTTTGCGGTCCGCCCCTGATCGGGCTCTCCTGGTCGCAATCCGTTGTCTGCTGCGCTCGGGTTCTTGCTCAGCCCGCGTCCGGACACGCGGGCCGCGGGGCTAAGGACCGCCGGCGGTCGACGGGCCGGAGCGAAGGGTGGGGGTTTCGACTAGACTCCACCACCGCCGACGGGAGAATCCCCGCTGATCGACACCATCCTGGCCAACCGATACGAGATCCTCGGGGAGCTCGGACGTGGCGGCATGGGCGTCGTCTATCGCGCGCGAGACCCGTTGCTCAACCGCGAGGTCGCCGTCAAGCTCATCGCTTCGGCGGACCTGACGCCTGAGCTCGAGGAGCGTTTCCAACGCGAGGCCCAGGTCGTCGCCCAGATGGACCACCCGGCGATCGTGCCGATCCACGACGTCGGCCGTGACCAGGGCTCGCTCTTCTTCGTGATGCCCCTCGTCGGCGGAACCAACCTGCTGCGCCTGATCCGGGACCAGTCCCTCCGCCTCGGCGAGGTCGTCGACATCGGGATCCAGGCCGCCGAGGCGCTCGACTACAGCCACTCGCGCGGCGTCGTCCATCGCGACATCAAGCCCGCCAACCTCATGGTGGCGCGCGATGACGGCGGCTCGGGAGTCCGCGTCCGCGTGATGGACTTCGGCCTCGCTCATGCGACGACCGAGTCGCGGCTGACGAAGACGGGGACGCTCGTCGGCACGGTTGCCTATCTGTCCCCGGAGCAGTGTGCCGCTCGCGCCTTCGACGGCCGCTCGGACATCTACTCGCTCGGCGTCGTGCTCTATGAGTGCCTCGTCGGCGAGCCGCCGTTCACCGGCGAAGTCCAGTCGATTCTCTACCGCATCGTGCACGAGCTTCCGCAGCCGCCCCGCGCGCTCGGGGCCGAGATCCGGGAGGAGCTCCAGGACATCGTCATGCGCTGCCTGGAGAAGGATCCGGGGAGGCGACCTCAGAAGGCGGGGCAGATCGCGGACGCCCTCCGCCGGCACAAGGCGAGCCTCGCGACGGACGAGTTCCGGATGTCGGTCGTCCTCTCCGCGAGCCGCGTCATCCAGCGTCCCGCGGCCTCGGTCTTCGTCGGCCGGGAGAAGGAGTTCGGGGAGCTCCAGAGGCGCCTGAACAACGCGATCGCGGGGGAAGGGCAGTTCGCAGTGGTGGCGGGTGAGCCGGGGATCGGGAAGACACGCATCCTCGAGGAGTTGAAGAACCTCGCCACGGTCCGGAAGATCCGCGTCTTGTACGGTCGCTTCGTCGAACCGGACCGTTCTTTCTCCTACCAGGGGTTCTGCGAGCTGATCGAGGACTACTTTCAATCCCGCGACTCAGCCGGCTCCTCCGAACGGCCCGACTTCTCTGATCTCGCCGCGGATCTCGTCGCCCTCTTCCCCCAACTCTCGGAGGTCGGCGGTCTGCGCTCGGCGGTCAGCGGGGATTCCCGGATCGCGGCCCCGGCGGGGGAGAAGAAGGCCGAGGACCGCATCCAGGTCTTCGAGGTCATCGCCAAGACGCTGACGCGGCTCGCCGGCGGCAAGCCCCTCGTCCTGATCCTCGACAACCTCCACGGCGCGGAGGTCTCGATCGAGGCCCTGCAGTACATCGTCCGGCGGCTGCGGCCGACTCCGACGCTGATCGTCGGCAGCTATCGGCAGACGGAGACCGACAAGCGCCATCCGCTCATCCGGATGCTCGAGTCCTTCTCGGATGACCCGAGGTTCGTCTCGATCACGCTCCCTCCCTTCTCTCCTTCGGAGCACCGTTCCCTCGTCGAGTCCCTGGTCGGAGCTCCTAAGGTCTCGGACGAGCTTGCCCGGCGCCTGCGCGACGCGACGGAAGGCAATCCGTTCTTCACGAGGGAGCTCGTCCGTTCGCTCGTCGAGTCGGGCGGCATCGCGAAGGACGACACGGGCGCGTGGCGCTTCTCGGAGGAGACGGAGATCTCCGCCGACGCGCTGCCCGCGACCATCCAGCAGGCCGTCGAGAAGCGAGTCGAGCGCCTGCCACAGGAGCTCCGGGACCTCCTCTCGGTCGCGTCGGTGCTGGGGAGGACCTTCGAATCGAAGGATCTCGAGACTCTCGCGGAAGGCGGCCGCGACCTAGACGACGACATCGACCGGCTCGTTCGCGAGGGAATGCTCGAGGAGGAGCGCGAGTCACGCGGCGACCGGCTGACCTTCTCGAGCGGCATCGTTCGGGACGTCCTGTATGCTGCCCTCTCCCGCCGCAAGCGCCGGTCGCTCCACCGCAAGTACGCGGAGCTCGTCGAGATGCGCAACCCGGGACGGCTCGAGCGCGTCTATCCCGAGCTCGTCCACCATTTCTCGCAGGCCGACGTTCCGGAGAAGACCGTCGAGTACGGGTTGAAGCTCGCCCAGAAGTCGCTCGACGCCTTCAGCCCCGAGGACGCGGTCCGGGTCGCGAAGATCGCCCTCGACTACCTCGAAGATCGCCCTCGACTACCTCGAGGATGCGGAGGACGCTGACGACCGGAAGCTCGAAGGAGAGGCGAGACTGCTTCTCGCCCAGGGCCATCGCATGGCGGGCAACCTCGACGCGGCGCTCCGGGAGGCGGAAGTCGCGACCCGCGTCCTCGAGGCGGGAGATCAGGCGGCGCGTGCCGCCGCCGCCGTACTGCTCGTGGCGGAGACCGCGTGGCAGGCGCGCCGCATCGACGAGGCGCGCCGGTGGGCCGAGCGTGGAATCGAGACGACGCGCGCGAGCGGCGACGCCGAGCACCTGGCGAGGCTCCTCTCGCTCGCGGCCACCCTCGCCAATCTCGGCGGCGAGTACGCGAAGGCGGCGGCCTATCAGGCCGAGATGGAGAGGCTCACTCCGGAAGAGAAGGGCGCCGAAGAGGAGCTCCCGCGAGGCGGCACGCTCGTCGTCGCCGTCGCCAACCCGATCGGGGCGACCGAGCCTGGGCTTTACGAGACCAACGAGGAGCAGGAGGCCCTCGCCAACGTGTACGAACCGCTGGTGACGACCGACCCCCAGGGCAACCTCGCTCCGGCGCTCTGCGAAAAGTGGACCGTCGAGGAAGAGGGGCTCGCGGTCCGGCTCCGGATGCGGCCCGGCGTCGTCTTCTCAGATGGCACGCCCATGACCGCGGCGGCCGTCAAGGCCTCTCTCGAGCGTTCGATCCGGCTGTCGCGGGACCAGATGCCTGCGGCCTTCGTCGCGATCCGCGGCGTTTCCGAGTACGTGGCCGGAAAGACGAAGGGCGTCGACGGCATCGCGGCTTCCTCCGACGAGGAGGTCGTGATTCGCCTCACGGATCCTCTTCCGATCTTCCCCTCGCTCCTGACGGATCCCCGCACGGCCATCGTCGCGTCCACGGTGTCGGGAGGCCAGCCCGTGGGCACAGGGCCCTTCGGGGTTGCCCTTCACACACCGAATCACGTCATCCTCGAGCGCAACCCGCGCTACGCGAAGGAGCCCGCGCGCGTGGACCGGGTCGAATTCCGGGCCGCGCTCGCCGCCTCCGCGATCGCCGAAGGCCTCCGCTCCGGAGAGCTCGACATCGCGCGCGACCTGCTCCCACGGGATCTGGAAGCCATCCTCCGGGAGCCGCGCTTCCGCGCGGGCCTCGTCGAGACGCCGAAAAAGAACACGTACTTCGCGGTCTTCCACACCGAGAGCGCCGTCGGATCGAACGTGGCGCTTCGCACCGCGCTCGCCAACGCGGTCCGGACCCAGGACCTCGTCTGGGGTGCCCTCGGGGGCTTCGCCCTCCCGGCCACGGGTTTGATCCCGCCCGGGATCCTCGGGCACGACCCCGGACGGCGGCAGGCTCACTTTCCGCGCGAAAGGGCGATCGAGATGATCCGCTCCTCGGGGCTGTCGCTGCCGGTCCGGCTGCGCGCGGGGATTCATCCGATCCTGCTCAACCAGTATGCGGCGCTCACGCAGGCGCTTCTCCGGATCTGGGGCGACCTGGGCGTCGACGTCGAAGTCGCGACCAAGACGATGCCTGAGTTCCTCGAATCGTGGCTTACAAACGAGAAGCTCGATCTCATGCTTGGCCGCTGGATTGCCGACTACGACGATCCCGACAACTTCACTTTCACCCTGTTCCACTCGGGGAACGGAGCGGCGCGCGCCTACTTCTGTTCCGCCGCGACGGATCGAATCCTCGAGGAGGCGCGGAGCGAGCCCCGGCCGGCTGCCCGCGAAGCCCTGTACCGGAAGTTCGAGCACGCACTCATCGATCCGGCGATCCTGGTGCCTCTCTTTCATGACGTGGACTACCGGATCGCGAGCCCCAGGGTCCGAGGTCTCCAGCTTCGCAGCGCCGCCCCCTACGTCAACTACGCCGAGCTCGGAAAAGCGGAGGCCGTGGCGGATCAGCCGACGGCCGACCGGCAGGTCGGCGGAGGAACACTCCACGTGCCGATCGCGGGCGTCGTCCGGACCCTCGATCCGACGCTGTGCGAGACCCAAGAGCACAGCGAGGTGGCGCCCAGTCTCTTCGAGACGCTCACGCGGGCGCTCGACGGTACTCGCATCGTGCCGTGGATCGCGCCCGAAGTCCTCACCGAGGACGACGGAAAGCGCTACCGCATCCGGCTTCGCCCGGGTGTCCGATTCCACGACGGGCGGAGGCTCACGACGCGCGATGTGCGCTTCTCCTGGGAGCGGCTCCTGATGACGCCCAGCGTGAATCGGTGGCTGCTCTCGCCCATCCGAGGTGCCAAGCGGGTCATCGGCGGCGAGACCGCTGACCTCGAGGGCTTCCACATCGTCTCGCCGACTGAGTTCTTCATCGACCTCGAGAAGCCCGTCGCCTTCTTCCCGGCCCTGATCTCGTACGCGCCGACGGCGATCATCCCGGAGGGGACCGGCGCAATGGGCGTGAACGCGGAGGAAGGCGCCATCGGGACCGGTCCATTCCGGATCGTCAACTTCGAGCCCGGGAGGCGCCTGGAGCTCGAGCGTAATCCGACCTACTGGCGGGAGGGCTATCCGCGCTGCGACGGGATCATCTTCCGCTTTGGCGTCTCGCCCGAAGAGACGCGAAACGAGTTCCTTGCCGGGAGGTTCTCGCTCGCCTCGGATCTCCTACCCGCCGACACCGAGGCCTTCCGCCACGATCCCCGATTCGCCTCCCGCTACCGGGAGAACCCGCGTCTGACGACCTACTACGTGACTTTCAACTGTCACCGCGGTCCGCTTCGGGACGCGGAGCTGCGCCGCAGCCTCGTGCGCGCCGTCGACGTCGCCGGGTTGGTCCGCCGCACGATCGGCAGGCTCGCCATCCCCGCCCATGGCATCATTCCGCCCGGCCTTCTCGGCTACTCGGCCTCCGGCCCTGGCTCGGGCCGGGTCTCGAAGGCCTCCTCCGACAGCTCTATCGAGGCGACGGTATCGCGGGAGACGATCGAGTTGACGGCCGGCGTCCACCCGGTTTTCTTCGGGGAGTTCGCCGCCTTCTTCCGGGAGCTCGCCGAGGCATTCCGCGAGGTCGGATTTCGCATCCGGCCGATCAACAAGACGATGGCCGAGTACATCGACCTGCAGCGCCCGGGGGAAGGGGACCTGAACATCGGACGCTGGAATGCGGACTATCCCGACGCCGACAACTTCGTGCACACGCTCCTGAAGTCCGACTCGGGCTTTCTCGGCAGGTTCGTCGGGAATCCGGAGGTCGACGCGCTCGCCGAACGCGGGCGGGCAGAGACCGATCCCCGGGTGCGCCACTCGCTTTACCGCCGCGTCGAGGAGCTCATCGCGCGCGAAGCCCTCCTGTTGCCGCTCTTCCACGACCAGGTCTACTGCTTCGTGCGGCCGGAGGTCGAGGGGCTCGGGTCGGTCAGCCAAGGAAACCCCATCGTCGATTACGAGAGCCTGTCGATTCGCCGATGACGAAGGCGCGCCCTCGCGCGTCACGTCGCGGCGATCACTCGGACACAAGGCTCGGACACACGCCTCCAACTCGCTGACCTGTTGTGATCTTCCTGTAGGTTCGAGTCCTACACGGCTCACCACTTCGCTTCAATCAGTCACCGCTCAACCGGAGGAAACCTCTTCGGAATCATGGCGCCGGCGGAAGCGGATGTGGGACGCTACTCCGGGTCGCCCGGGACGACCGCGGAAGGCGGTCAGTCGCTCGATGGGCTGACTCGGAAAGGAGAGGTTCATGAGAACAATCCGCATCGTCACGCTTCTTGCGGTCGGACTCGTTTCCGCCTCCGCCGCGCGGGCGCAGAGACCCGCCGGCAACAAACCTCTCTACGGAACCCTCACCGAATCGGTGCTCACGCTCTATGCCTGGGATTTTCACCCCGTCGACGATCGAATGGTCTTCGGGGTCACGAGCCCGGGCTCCTACTACCGATACTGCATCAGCTCGATCGCGCCGTACGATCCGCACGGCTATCTCGAGGCTGCGGTTCATCTGCCGACGGGCGCGCTGATCACTTTCATCAACCTCGCGGCCTGCGACAACGACTTCGGCGAGGACGCCGTCGCGACGCTCTACTCCGCCGTCGATGGAACCGCTGGATCCTCCGTCATCGCCGCGGTTTCGAGCTCGGGGGTCGGGTGTCAAAATTGGGAGACGGGGCTCGACTACACCGTCGCCAACTTCCCGTTCAGCCTGGCCGTGGAGGTCCAGCTCCCGACGGGCAACTCTAACGTCTCGCTGCGAGCGGTTCACATCTTCTATCGCTTGCAGGTCTCCCCTCCGCCGGACACCGCGACCTTCAACGACGTCCCGACGACACATCAGTTCTTCCAGTACATCGAGGCGCTGGCGGCCTCCGGGATCACGGCCGGCTGTCAGACCAACCCGCCGCTCTACTGCCCGGACAGTCCGCTCACGCGAGGCCAGATGGCCGCGTTCTTGGCCAAGGCGCTCGGACTGCACTGGCCGTTCTGAGAAGGCGGCGACGCGCTCCGGGGTTCAGTCCGACTTTCCGCTGCCGCGGCCTTCGCTTGCCAACGACTCCCTTCACTTTTCGAATCTCAGCTTCTTCATCAGCGCCGCGAATCGGGGTTCCGTCCGAAGCGGATCGAACGTCCGGTCGAGCTTGAGCCAGCCCAGCCATTGCGAGTCGGCGGCGTACGCCCGTTCCAGGTAATCCAACGCGCGGGCGCGGTCTCCCAGACCCAGAGACACGAGGGCTAGGTTGAACGGGGTCACTGATCCGCGCAACGATCTCTTCTTCAGGTCTTCGGCCTCCGCCGTCGCGCGGGCTCGATCCCCGGAGGCCCCGTATGCGTAGGCAAGCCACGCGGTGACGAATGCCGGCGACTCCATGGCCTTGGCCTTCAGGAACTCCGGGATGGCGTCGCGGACCTTCCCCGCCTGGATGTCGATCCACCCGTCTTCGAACGGAGCGAAGAAGTAGGTCGGATCGAGATCGGCGGCCCTCTTGGTCAGCCCTCTGGCCGCCTCGTATTGACCGTGAAAGGCGAACGCGATGGACGCGTCGAGAGGGATCTGCGGCGAGAGCGGGTCGAGCTCGACCGCGCGCTTGCCCTCGGCGATCGCTTCGACGAACTTTCCCTGGAACCCGAGTCCGATGCCGAACTGATCGTGAGCGAACGCGTAACTGGGATTGAGTGCGAAGGCCCGGCGGAACTCGACCTCAGAGCCTGCCCAGTCGTACTCGTAAAAGAGCTTGAACGTGGCGAGCGAGGCATGGGCTTCGGCGGAGGTGTCATCCAATGCGATGGCCTTCTCGGCAGCGGCCTTGGCCTTGGGCCTCGCTTCCGACCCGGTCAGCACGCCCTCGTTGTAGCCGGCCCAGAGGTAGGCGTCGGACAGTCCCGAGAACGCCGGTGCGTAGGTCGGATCCCGTCCGGTCGCCTCTTCGAATAGCGTGATCGCCTTCTTCAGGTTCTCGTCGCTCGGGCGGTTGAAGAAATACCGGCCCTTCAGGTA
>Ga0070706_100004094_pt1 | contig 14181 bp, 5 predicted proteins | sample KBSK5501metaG_FD_65476 | JGI IMG/M metagenome (GOLD analysis project Ga0070706, IMG submission 65476) | Corn, switchgrass and miscanthus rhizosphere microbial communities from Kellogg Biological Station, Michigan, USA - KBS K5-50-1 metaG | ecosystem: Host-associated > Plants > Roots >...
CGCGCTTGCGCGATTTTCTCCGCGTACGGGGCCTGCGGCGCCGTGGAAACGAACCGCTCGAGCTCCCGTCGAGCCTCTTTCGGGCGGCCGAGGCGCCCGGCGAGGATCGCGTGATTGTAGAGAGCGTCGTACTGGCGCGAGTCGGCGGCAATCGCACGGCTCCAGCAATCGTACGCTGCCCGCTCGTCGCCGAGCGCCGCCTGCGCGAGGCCCAGTCCTGTCAGCGCCGAAGGCCTCCCGGGCTCGACCGCGAGCGCCTTCTCGAACCACCCCTTCGCGGCCGCGGGGTCCTTCTCGCGCAGACAGAGCATGCCCAGGTGTTGCAGCGCCGAAGCGTTGTGGGGCTCCATGCCGAGCGCGCGCTCGAACGCCAGCCGCGCCTCCGAGGCGCGCCCGGCCTCCGCCAGCACGACTCCGCGCACGTCGAGCGTCGCCGCGTCGTCTCCCGCGGCGTCCGCGGGCAGAAGCGCCAGCGCCTCCGAGGCGCGCCCGGCGTCCGAGAGCAGTCGCGCGAGCTCGATCTTCATCGCGTCGGTCGCGAGGCCGCGCGCGATCGCTCCCTTCAAGGCGCGCTCCGCACCGGCGCGGTCCCCGGCCTTCTCGAAGGCCGTCGCGAGCTGTTCGTAGGTCTGCTCGAGCTCCTCGGCCGGAGCGGTCTTGCACAAAGCCAGCCCCTTTTCCAGATCGCGCGCGGCCCCGCCCGGATCTCCCAGCCGCTCGCGGCTCTTGGCGAGGATCCGCCAGACCGACGCGATGCCCGGGTCCTCGGCCAGGATCTCCTCCGCGGCCTTGACCGCCTCTCTGTCCCGCCTCGCATAGAAGAGGTCGAAGAGACTCTTGTATTTCGCCAGTGCCGCGACCTTGTCCTTCGGATCCGGAAGCGGCGACGCCGCGACGCCGCGGGAGACGCTGATGTAGCCCAGAGATCCGAGCTTCTGGATCTCCTCGGCCGAGGCCTGCGCAACGGCGTCCGGGCGGCGAAGCTTTGAAAGCTCCGCACGCAACGAGCGCAACGCTTGGGGCTCGCCGGCCGCCAGGTCGTGCCGTTCCTGCGGGTCCGAGGCGAGGTCGTAGAGCTCCGGCCTTGGCGCCTCGATGTACTGGTACCGGCCGTCGGTCAGCGACGCTAAGTCGCTCCAGCCGAGCGCGAGCCGCGGATAGAGCGTCTCGCTGTAGAGGCGCCGCGCTCCGGGGTCCCCGGCCGGCGCGGCGAGCAGATCCCTTCCCGGCAGCCCAGGAGGCGCAGAGACTCCCGCGAGTTTGGCGAGCGTCGGGAACAGGTCGACCAGCCCCACGGGCCGCGAGACGACCTGGCCGGCGGAAGCCGCGCGGGGAAGCCTGACCAGGAGCGGCACGCGGATCGCCTCGCGATAGAGAAAGACGCCATGCTCCGCCTCGCCGTGGTCGCCCAAGCCTTCGCCGTGGTCGGAGAGGAAGACGACGACGGAGCGGTCGTAGAGGCCCCGGGTCTTCAGGAACTGGACGAAGTGCCCGACCGCTGCGTCGGCCGCGGCAATCTCCCCGTCGTAGGGGCACGCGGCGTAGCGCGTACGGTACGGCTCCGGCGGCGCATAGGGGGCGTGCGGCTCGTAGAGGTGAAGAAACGCGAGCACGGGCCGATCGGAGACTGTCTCCATCCACTTCGTCAGCTTCTCGACGGTCTCCGGCGCTGGCCGCTCGTCGGGCGATTCGACGGCGAACCGGTCGTCGTAGAAGTCGAAACCGGCGGCGAGGCCCCGGTCGGCGCGCAGCGCGAGCGAGGAGACGGCGGCGCCGGTCGCGTAGCCCGTGGCTTGGAAGACCCGGGCGAGCGTCGGGATCTTCTCCGACAGCCGGAACCCGACGTTGTCGCGCACGCCATTCTGGTAGGGCAGAAGCCCGGTAAAGATCACCGCGTGCGACGGAAGCGTCAGCGGGACGTGGCAGTAGGCGTTGTCGAAGCGGATCGAGTCGCGGGCAAGCGCGTCGATCGCGGGTGTCTCGACCTGCCGGTAGCCGAAGGCGGGAAGGTGATCGGCGCGCAGCGTATCGATGGAGATCACGATGACCGGCACACCGTGGGCCGCCCGGCCCCCCTTGGCGCAACCGGCAGAAAAGAGCGCCACCGCGAGAAGCGTCACCGCGACGCGCTCGAGGAATCTCTTCACGATGGCCTCGCCGCCAGGGCGCGGAGCAGGCCCCGCGCCTTCGCGATGTCGTCGCGGTAGAGGGCCGGCGGCGCCGTCGCGACGAAGCGCTCCAGCGCCCGGCGCGACTGGTCCCTCAAGCCATTCTTGCCCGCCGTCAGGCCCAGGTTGAAGAGCGCGTCGTAGAGCTTCGGGTCGAGGGCCACGGCCTTCTCCCAGCAATCGATCGCCGCGCGCTCGTCGGCGAGCCTCGCCAGCGCGACCCCGAGGCCGTTCCAGGCGCGTGGGAAGCGCGGGTCGATTGCGAGCGCCTTGCGGAAGAAGTCGCGGGCCCCCGCGGCGTCGTTCTCGCGGAGGCGCACGATGCCGAGGTTCCCATACGCCTCGACGTTCTCGGGGTCGAGGGCGAGCACGCGCTCGAAGACGCGGACGGCGTTTGCGACGCGACCCGAGTCGGCCAAGGCGACACCCAACGCGATCAGCGTGTCCGGCTGCTCGCTCTCGGCGAGCGGCGAGAGGAGCTGGACTGCCTCCTCCGGACGCCCCGCCTCGCAGAGCGCCAGGCTGTACTGCGCCCGGAGCTCCTCGGTCACCGCGTCGCGTGCGAGCGCCTGGCGGTAGACCGCGAGCGCCTCGCCCGGCCGCGCCGTTTGCCGCAGGAGGAACCCGAGGCTCTCATAGGCGATCGCCATCGTCGGGCGCTCGGCGACGACCCGGCGGGAGACCGCGATCGCCCCAGGCAGGTCTCCGCGCTGGTAACGGTCGATCGCGTCGTGGATCTGGCGATCCACTTTCACGAGATTCTTCGGGTCGTCCTCGGCGGCATAGCGCTCCTTGCGCGGCGCGCTCCCGGAGAGATAACCGAGGCTTCGAAGGCGCGCGATCTCGGAGGCGTCCGCGACGCCGCGCGTAGCCGCGCCGAACTCCGACTCGGCAGGGAGCGCCGCCCGGAGCTTGCGTGCCTGGTCCCGGTTGGCATCGACGAGGTTGAGCGTCTCCCCCGGATCTCGGGCCACGTCATAGAGCTCGGGCAGCGGCAAGTCGATGAACTTGAACCCGCCGGAGAGCATCCCCCGCAGAGGCGCCCACCCGCGGTTGTAAGCGGTCGAGTAGGCCTCGAAGTAGGTCGGGGCCGGTCCCGACGCCCGACCGGCGAGGCGATCGAGCAGCGACAGGCCAGGCAAGGTCGCAGGTTTGGCGACTCCCACGGCGGCGAGGATAGTCGGAGCGATGTCGACATGCCGCGCGAAGATGGCGCTCTTCCCGGACGCGATCGCGCCGCGCATCCAGAGCAGGAGCGGCACGTGGAGCGTCGCCTCGTAGGCGAAGAGGCCGTGGGTGAGCTCTTCCTTGTCCCCGAGCGCCTCCCCGTGGTCCGCGGTGACGACGACGAGCGTCGGCGGCGCCTGCCCCCCGAGGAAGGGATCGAGCAACGGCTTCAACGCCGCATCGACCGCAGCGACTTCTCCCAGATACGGATCGTCGCGGTAGCGTTCGTCGAACGGCGGCGGCGGACGGTACGGCGCGTGGCAGTCGTAGAGGTGGACCCAGAGAAGGCGCGGCCGGCCCGCGTTCTCCGCGTACCACTTCTGCGCGGCGGCGACGACCTCCGCCGCCGGACGCTCCGGCATCTCGAAGTCGAGGGCCGTCTTCCCCTTGGGGTAGCGGTCGTCGTAAGTATCGAAGCCGCGCGTGAGCCCGAACCGCGAGTCGAGCGGGAAGGCGCCTACGAAGGCTCCGGTCGCGTAGCCTCGCCCCTTCAGCCAAGTGGCGAGCGTCGGAGTCCTCGGGTCGACGCGGAAGCCGGTGTTGTCCCGGACGCCATGCTGGTAGGGGTAGAGGCCCGTCAGGATGTTGACGTGCGAGGGGAGCGTCACGACGTTGTGCGCGTGGGCGTTGGCGAAGACGAGCCCCTGAGAGGCCAGGCGGTCGAGCGTGGGGGTCTCCACGCGCCGGTTGCCCGCGAAACCGAGAGCATCGGCCCGCAGTGTGTCGATCGTGACGAGGAGGACGTCGGGTTCCTTCGGCAGCGGCGCCCGCGCGCGGGCGCCGGACCGGCCGCACCGGACCGACAGAAGAGCCGCCGAGGCCGCGGCGACCAGAAGAAGCGCCCTCCCGGCGCGGGACGATGCCAGCATTCGAAGCTCAAAAAAAAACCGCCGGGAAGATCATTCCCGGCGGTTCCGAAAGAAGCAACCGAAAGGCTAGAAGGCGACCCGGGCGCCGAAGCGGAAGATGCGCGGACTCTGGATCTCGCGGATGGTCTGCGTGCTGGTGAGTCTCAGGCGGTTCTGCCGCTGCAGGACCGTGCCGTCGTTGAGGAGGTTGAACACGTCCATCGAGAGGGTTACCGTCGAGTTCTGCGTGATGTTGGCGACCTTCTCCGCCCGGATGTCGAACTCGTAGACGCTCTTGAGCCGCTGGTCGTCCGTGGCCACCACGACCACGTTGCGGGTGAGCTTATCCGTCGCGCCGGTCGTGCGGACGAAGTAGTTGATCGGATAGCCCTGGCGTCCATAGAGGTTCGCGGCGAGGTTGAACCCCAACGGGAGCTGGTACATGCCGACGACGTTGAACTGCCACTTGGAGTTTACGAAGATGTTCCCCTTGCCGCTGCCGCTGGACTGAACCGAGACGAAGTCGCCGTCGCGGCAGGTCTGGGCGTTGGTCGTATTGGTGGTGAGGACGTTGGTCGGATCGGCGCACCCGTTCAACCCGACATGCTGCTTGTTGATGTTGTAGGCGAAGCTGCCCCGAGCCAACCAGCGGTTGGAGAGCCGCTTGTTCAACGTCAGCTCCGCGCCGTCGTAGGTTGTATTGAAGTCGGACCGGTTGAAGGTGAAGAAGCCCGGAGGCACGTGGCCGAGAGCCGTGAGGACGGACTGCTTGATGTTGAAGGCAGGCTCGCTGTAGGGTGTGCCGTCCGGAAGGGTGCCCGTCAGCGTCGTGTACTGCACGTAGTCGTCGCGATTCAGGACCCTCCCCGTTGCCGCGTCGTAGCGCGCCGTGTAGAGCTGGTCTTTGAATTTGCGATGCGTGTAATTGACCCCCACGGCAAAGGCCGGAAACAGCTCGTGATCCACGCCCACGATGAACTCGTCGGTCTTGGGAGCCTTCAGGTTCGGATCGACCGTGCTGTTCGGGGCCGAGACGCTGCTGGGATTCGTCGGGTTGTAGTTGCGCGAGAACTGGAACCCGGCCGGGCTCGTATCGACCTCGCAAGGCTGGACCAGGTTGTCTTTCTTTGCGGCCGCGCAGCCGGTGCCGTCGTGCCACGCGTAGTACCCGTAGCCCGCGCCGGCGGAGTTGTTCGGGATCGACACGGTCCCTGTGCCCATGGCCTCGGCGTAGCGCGCGTAGCTCGCCTTCAAGATCGTCGTCCGGTTGGTTCCGAGCGCATACGTCAGTCCGGCGCGCGGTTCCCAGCTTTTCCAGGTGAAGTCCGTGGGCCGGCCCGGGTAGTTCAAGCCCGGCAGGATGTCGGGGAAGGTCGGGTTCCCGTTCGTCTTGCTCGGCAGGTTCTCGCCGGACGACTTGTCGTAGCGCAGGCCGACGTTGACCGTGAGGCGATCCGCCGTGATCGTGTCGCCCAGGAACACGCCGTAGTACTTCGCCTGCGCCGAGAATACACCGTCGCGTGTGATGACCGCGCACGGAACGTCGCAGTCGAAGAGGTCGCCGTAGGTCTTGGCCGCGAGGCCGTTGGAGCCATCGCCCGGCCAGATCGAGGTCGAGGTAACACCGACTTTCAGGTAGTTGAACCCGGCCTTGAGCTCATGTCCGATCGAGCCCGTAGTGAAGAAGTAGGAGGCGTCTGCTTTCGCCTGCCGCTCCGGCCGCGGCGCCGAGTAGAACTCATAGGTGTTGTGCCAGACGCCGTCCGCGTCGAGGAAGGTCTGGGTGGTGAGCCCGCCTTCCGGCGTCAGGTTGAACTGGCCGTTCAGGCCGCTGTACTGGGCCGAGGCGAACAGGTTCGAGGAGAAGACCTGCGAGTCCTGGACCTTCCAGGTGTTCTGCGGAAGGATCTGGTCCCACGTCGTGGCCTGCGGGTGCGTGGCGCCCGCGTTGCGACCGAACTTGAGCTTGTCGCTCCGCATGTACCAGACCTCGACCGAGTTGGAGGGAACAAACTGCGCGTTTAACTTGGTGTTGAAGTCCCAGAGCGTCGTCTTGTCCGAGACGCCGCTGGCGGCGATCAGGTCGATCTGGTCCCGCCCATAGGAGCCCCACAGCCAGAGATGGTCGCGCCAGACCGGGCCGCCCGCCTCCGCGCCGTAGTCCTGAATCTGGTCGATGTGGTTGCCAGCAGCGAGCGGCGTGGATTGCGTTGTGGCCTCCGCCGGCACGTTATGGGACTGGAAGTGGTGATCGACTCCGAAGACGCGCGCGCTGCCGTGGATGTCGTTGGTCCCGCGCTTGGTGATCATGTTCAGGTGCGCCCCCGAGCCCTGGATGGAGGGGTCGCTGCCGCCCGTGATGACCTGCATCTCCTGGAAGGAATCGAAGTCGTAGTACCCGGCCGAGGAACCGAGCGCCGACATGTCGGTCATGTTGACGCCGTCCACCGTAAAGGTGCCGCCCGACGAGCCCTTCGAGGAGAAGAGCGACTGCGAGCCGCTTTCGCTACCCGCCACGTTGACGCGGTCGATCTGCACCCCGGGAATCGTCTGGAGGATGACCCACGGGTCACGCGCCGTCGGGATCGCCTTCAGCTCCTCCGGGGTGACCTGCGCGCCGAGCTGCACCTTGCGCGTCTCCATGATCGGCGCTTCGCCCGAGACCGTGATCGTGGCGGCCACGGACGAAAGCTTCATCTGGATGGAAAGGTCCGTATTCCGTCCGACGTCCACGGTAACGTTCTCGCGGCTGACGGCCGAGAAACCCTGGAGAGCCAGGGACACCGTGTACCTGCCCGGGGAAAGGTTGACCGCACGGAACTCCCCCCGGGCATCCGTGAACATGGTCTGCGGCGCTGCCGGGCCCTTGATCGTCACCGTGACGCCCGGTAAGACGCCCCCCTGCTCGTCGGTGACCCGTCCATAGATGCCACCGGTGGCCGACCCGAACTGAGCGAGTGCGGGGGCAGCCACCAGGAGCATCAATACGAGTGGGATCGCCAGGCCAATGAGTGGGAACCGCTTCGGCATAGCTCCTCCTTACAGTATTGAACTAAGAATCGAAGAACTGAGTGCTGTGTCGCGATGCATACTGTCAGACGCGTCTGAACATAAGCAAACCGGAAGCCATGGAACCATAGAATCTGACGTGTCGGGATCGAACAATAAGTCATTCCAAACAAGTCACTTATAGCCAGACCACCGGCCAGGTCCTAAGTCCTGCGGTTCGTCTTTTTGGATTTTACTTCAGGAATCCGGATATGTGATCGTTCGCGGTTTAACTGCCCACCAGCCGTTGGGGGGCAAGCTGGCGCCACTTCCGCGCACAGGCCCGGTCCCCGACGATCTCGCACACACGAACGGCGGTCTCGAAGCTGCGCGATGTCGGCAGACGCCGGGTCATCTCCGAGAGCAGTTGCTGGAACTCGCCGCGTCGGCCTGAGCTCGCGTAAACGAGCGCGAGCCGCGACCACGCATCGAGGTTCTCGGGAAAGTCCCGGATCTCGGCGCGGAAGGCCTCCTCCGCCTCCTTCTCGCGCCCCAGGCGCGCGAGGATGTCGCCGCGCGTCGACTGCAGGTTCACCAGCGAGCCGTCGCCGCGGGTTCGACCGATCTCGAGCGCCCGGTCGCAGAAGGAGAGAGCGAGCGAAAAGTCGCCGCGGCGCTCGATGACGAGCGCGAGCAGCAGCAGCGGTCCCCGGGCGGAGGGCCGCTCGGCCAGAGCAGCCTCGGCCTTCTGGCGCGCGGTCGCGAGATCTCCTTGGGCGAGCGCGATCGACGCGAGCTCCTCTTCGACTCCCGTCGCGCCCGTTGCCTGCGCCGCAAGGACCAGCTGCCGTGCGCGCGCGTAATCGCCGAGCTCGCGTTGCATTTCGGCCAGGCCGATCAAGATGGGTGGCGTGCCAGGAGAGAGCCGGTCGGCCCTTTCCAATGCCGCCAGCGCCTCCCGCGTGCGGCCGGCGCGCCGCAGGATCCGCGCGAGCTCCTCCCACACGTCGAGCATCAGAGGGTTTTCCCGCGCGAGCGCCGCGAGCAGCGCGACCGCCTCGTCGTCCCGGTGCTCGGAGACTAAGCGGTTTGCCTCCTTCAACCGGTCGATCGCTCCGATCCGGTCCTTCGGGTCGGGCAGGTCCTTGCGGTCCGTGGCCGGCGCCGCCGCACCGATGTAGCCCAACGACGCGAGCTTCTTGACCGTCTCCGGGTCCGACGCGCCGGGCGGCTGGAGTGGGCGGTTCATGGCCTGCAGCTCCACGCGCATCGAGCGGAGAGGCGGAGGCAATGGCGGCGCGAGGTTGCTCTTCTCTCCCGGGTCGGCGCGCCAATCGTAGAGTTCCGGCCGCGGTGCCTCGATGTACTGATAGCGGTCGTCGGTCAGCGCGGCCAGATCGCTCCACCCGAAGTGGTAGCGCGGGTAGAGGGTCTCGCTGTAGATGCGGCGCGGCGCCCCCTTCGCCGCCTGGGGAGCGAGAAGCGACCGGCCGGGAAGGCGCTCCGGGGGACGCTCCCCGAGCGCCGAAGCGACGGTCGGGAAGACGTCCACGATTCCGGCGGGGTCGGCGAAGCGCCGGCCGGCGAAGCGCGAGCCGGGGAGCTTCACGAAGAGCGGGACGCGGATCTGTTCCCGATAGAGGAGCACGCCGTGCTCGTCCTCGCCGTGTTCGCCCAGGCCTTCCCCGTGGTCGGAGAGGAAGACGATGAGCGACGGGTCGTAGAGGTTTCGGTTTTTCAAGAACTCGAGGAAGCGACCGACGATCGCGTCGGCGGCCGCGATCTCCCCGTCGTAGGGGTGCGTCGCATAGCGTGTCCGGAACGGTTCGGGAGGCTCGTAGGGCGTGTGCGGCTCGTAGAGGTGCAGGAATGCGAAGAAGGGAGCGGCCGCGCTCCGTCCGGCGATCCACTCCTCCAGCAGCTTCTCCGTCTGGCTCCCCGAGCGCTGCACGCGGCCGAGCGGCTCGGCGACGTCGCGGCTCTCGATCGCGTCGTCGTAGAAGCCGAACCCCTCCGCGACCCCCGTCGAGCGCGCGAGCACGAAGGCCGACACCGCCCCGCCGGTCGCGTAGCCGCGCCCGCGCAGATACGTCGCGAGCGTCGAGTGTGCCTTCTCCAGCCGGTACCCGATGTTGTCCCGCACGCCGTGCTGGAAAGGAAGCAGTCCCGTGAAGAGCGAGACGTGGGAGGGGAGCGTCAAGGGAACGTGCGAGATGGCGTTGTCGAAGACGACCGCGTCGCGCGCGAGCGCGTCGAGCGCGGGCGTCTCGACGGCGTGGTAGCCGTAGACGGGCAGATGGTCAGCCCGCAGCGTGTCGATTGAGATGAGGACAACCGGGGCGCGCGGGAAGACGGAGGCCTTCCGGGCGCAGGAGACGAAAAGGAGAAGCGCCGAGACAGCCGCGAGAGAGACGCGTAACCGACGCATCAGAGCGTCGGAAACGGGAAGGTTGGCCGCGGCACCTTCGTTTACCGTTTTCCGTTCGTCAGAGCGTCTTCAAGATCTCGCGCACGTCCTTGGCGTCGGCCCCGTTGGGCGCAAGCTCGAGGTATTTCTGCAGGTCGGCCTTCGCTTCCGCCATCTTCTTCAACTGCAACCGCGCGAGCCCGCGCATGTAGTAGGCGTCGGCGAGATCCGGCTGAATCCCGATCGCCTTGGTCAGCGCCACCTCGGCCTCCTCCGACTTCTTCTTGTTGTAGAGCAGGATTCCCAGATTCAAGTACGGCTGGGGGTCCCTGACCTTCTCCGCAGGAACCTTCTCGAGCGCGGCCTTGCCCGCCCCGAGGTTGCCCCGCTGCAGCTCGATCTCGGCGACCATCCGCCAGGCGGCCGCGTTTTGTGGGTCCTTCTCGACGACCTTCTTCGCGTAGTTCACCGCCTCGTCCGAGTTCCCCTCGCCGTAGTAGGCGGCCGCCAACCGCATCAGGAGCGGCCCATTGTCGGGCGCCTCGGCGAGCGCCTTCGAATACTCGGCGCGCGCCTCGGCGTAGCTCCTCTTCGCCTCGTCGCCGCTCTTTCCGGCGGCGGCGGCGATCGCCGCGTTGCCCTTCTCGATCGACTCGGCGGTCTCCTTGGAGATCTTCTTGCCGGCCAGCAGGACCTCCTCGTGCGCCGCGACGACCTGCGCCGGCTGGAGCTGGACGTCGATGGGCGGATTGCGCTCCCCCTCCTTCAGCTGGGCCGAGATTTGCTTGGGGACGTAGCCGGACGCCTCGAAGTCGATCTTCCAGGTGCCGCCGACGAGGCCGAGGACCGCCCACTTCCCCTTCTTGTCGGTGGTTAAGTCCGGTCCGTCCGTGTGCGCCTTCCAGCGCAGGGACACCTTGGCGCCCGCGATCGGCTCCCCCTTCTCATTCTTGATCGAACCCTCCACGCGCGCCCGCCCGCCACGCCACTCCTGGGCGGTGAGCGCCGGAGCGGCGGCGAGCAGGAGCGGGAGAGCGAGAAACGAAATGCGCTTGATCATTTCCTCCTCCGGCAGAGAAACCTTCTGCCGAAGTATATTGTTTCCATCATCCCGATCACGACCCGGCCAGACGCAGCCGCGGCAACGGGAGGGCCTTGAGTTTCCCCTCCCCTTCGCGGATTTCATAAAAGCGGTTCGGCGCCACGTCCCGGAAGGTCTGCCGAATGCCGCTCGTGGGCCAGAACACCTCGACACGGGTAATCGCGTGCGCCTTCCCGAGGCCGATTTCCTGCCGGTACGGCGAGCCGCCGAAGGAGGAGACCGCACCGACTGTGCGGAAGATCGAGCGCGTCTGACCGTCTTCCTTCGGGACGACGACCTCGATGCGCGCGCCAATCGCGTTGCGGTTCGAGCGCGTGCCGACGAGTTTCAACTTGATCCAGGAGTTGCCATTGCCCGGGTTTTCGTAGAGGACCGACGGATACGCGTCGCCGGGGTAGGCCCCGCCCATCTGCTCGAAGACGTCCTGATCCCCGTCGTTGTCGACGTCGGCGAATGCGACCCCGTGTCCCTTTTGCAGGTGACCGAAGCCCCCGGAGAACGTGACGTCGGCGAAGCGCTTTCCGCCGACGTTTCGGTACATGCGGTTGGGCATCAGCGATTCGAAGGAGGGCAGCCCGGTACCGAGATAGATGTCGAGCCAGCCGTCGTTATCCAGGTCGCCGAAGTTCGACCCCATCGGCAGCAAAGGGTCGGTCAGTCCTGCCTCGACGCTCACGTCGCGAAAGGTTCCATTTCCCTCATTGTGATAGAGGCGGGGATGTCCTCCGGTTGCTTGTCGGCCGAAATAGACGCTGACGACCTCCGCAACCGAAGAGCCGTAATCGGCCACGAAGAGGTCGAGGCGCCCATCGTTGTCATAATCGAAGAACCAGGTCGCGAAGCTCCTTCCGATCGGCTCGACGACCCCTGCCTGCGTCGCGACGTCGGTGAAGGTCCCGTCGCGGTTGTTGTGGTAGAGGCGATTCGGACCGATGTTGGAGACGTAGAGATCGGGGTATCCATCGCCGTCATAGTCCCCCCACGCGACCCCCTTGGCCATGCGGAAGTTTTCCACACCGGCCTTCTCGGCGACTTCCGTGAACGTTCCGTCGCCATTGTTGTGGAAGAGCCGCGACGGATACGCGACGCCGTCGTCGTCGGCCTCGCTGCCGACGAAAAGGTCGAGGTATCCGTCGTTGTCGTAGTCGGCCCATGCGGCCGTCTGGGTCGGATACGCCTTGCCGGCCAGGCCTGCCTGCCGCGTCACGTCGGTAAACGTGCCGTCCCCGTTGTTGTGGAGCAGCGACAGCCGCGTGCGGCCATCCGAACCGAACCAGCCGCCCCGCAGAATCAGCAGGTCGAGAAAGCCGTCGTTGTCGTAGTCGGCGTGGATCACGTTCAAGCCTCCCCACTGGCCATCGAGACCCGCGCGCGCGGTGCGCTCCTCGAACCGCCCCCTTCCGTCGTTGTGGAAGAAGTGCATCGGGGCGCAGGGGTTGATCGTCGTCGTCACGACGTCCAGCAGGCCGTCCCCGTCGAAGTCGTCGATGATCGCGCCGCCGGAAGAATCCATGATGTCGAGGCCGACGGCCATGGCGACGTCGCGGAAACGTCCGATGTCCTCCGGGGACACGAACGCCTTCGGGTCGGCTCGCCGGGCCTCTGGCACACCTTCTGGATATTGGCCTGCGGTCATCGCAGCGACGTTCAACAGCCATTGCACCACGAGGTCGTCCGGCTTCTCCCCGAGGTACTCGGAAAAGATCCGCATCGCCGCGAGGGCCGGCTCCTTGTCGCGGTGGATTCCCGCCTCTCCGATCGGCAGGATGCACGCCGCCGGCCCGTGGTAACCGATGCAGTTCTTCTGCTCGCCGCGCCGCAGCTGCGCCAGCCCCAGGTCGCGCAGGACATGAAGACGAACTTCATCGGGAAGCTTCTCCGCCCGCGCGATGGCGCCTGCTTCGGTCAAGACGCGCACAGCCTCCTCCGGCTGTCCCACGCGGAGCAGCTCCTGCGCAAGCCGTCCGCGAAGAGCCACACGCTCGGCCGGATCCCTCGGTTCGACGATCAGACGACGCTTCGTGTCCTCGATCTGGGCAAGGCCATAAAAGGAGTTACGTCCGGCGCGAAAGTTTTTGCAGATCGCTTCGAACTCGCGCCGCACTTGCGCCGCCGGCTCCCCAACGAGGCGCGGCGTCTTCCTCGGCGCGGCGGCCGTTGCGGCGAGGATCCCGCCCGCGAGCAGGAGGCTGGCGCGGGCAGACGGTCTCATTGCGACGGCTCTTCGATGGTCTGATAGCGCCCCGGCTGAATGTTTCGGACTTCCTGGACGATTCCGGAGGGCCAGCGGACCGAGACGCGCTTGATGGAAGTCGCCGTTCCGAGCCCGAAGTGCACGCGCGGATCGCTCGAGGAGAGGTAACTGTCGCCCGCCTTGACTTCCCGCACCTGGCGCCCCTTCTCCGTCTCGAGCGTGACGCGCGCGCCAATTCCTTGCCGGTTGGATTTCACGCCGCGAAGCAGCAGTCCCACCCAGCTGCCATGCTTGCCGTCGTTTCTCAGCAGCTCCAGGGGTCCCCCCGAATTGGAGACCGCGATGTCGATGTCTCCGTCATTGTCGTAGTCGGCGGCGGCGGATCCGCGGCCGACGAGCTCGCGGCGAAACGGCTCACCGCATCCCCTCTCGATGAAATGCCCCCTGCCGTCATTCCACATGAGAAACGGGCGTTCGGCGTAGGTCACACCCTGCATCTTTGGAACCTCCAGCACGTGACCGTTGGCGATGAAGACGTCGAGATGGCCGGCGTTGGCGGCGTCGAGCAGATTGAGACCGAACCCGGAGAAGTTGAATGCGGGAGGTCCAAACCCGCTCACGGCCGAGACGTCCTCGAAGACGCCGGAGCCCAGGTTGCGGAAGAAGCTGTTGGGCTCCGCCTCGAAGTTCGCGACGACCAAGTCCATTCTTCCGTCGCCGGCAAGATCACCCGCGGAAACCCCCATGCCTCCCATTGCGCCCCCGGTGACGTTGACCCCGGCCCCGGAAATGAGCGACACGTCTTCGAACTTCATTGCTCCCAGATTCCGAAAGAGAAAGTTCATCGTCGTGTCATTGGCGACATAGATGTCCGGACGCCCGTCGTCATCGACATCCGCCACGACAACGCCCAATCCCTTGCCCAACGCCTGGCCGACTCCGGAGGAGGCCGTGACGTCCGTAAAAGTGCCGTCCCCATTGTTGTGAAAGAGGAGATTGCCGATCGGAGGATAGAGACTCGGATGGCAGTAGTCGCGCCGGCCCTTGACCGGATCTCCGCAGAAATAGTTTTTCTCGACCGAATAATCGAGGTATCGCACGACGAAGAGGTCGAGGTATCCGTCTCCGTCGAAATCGGCGAAGGCGGCCGAGGTCGACCAGCCGGAGCCCGCGACGCCCGCCCTTTCCGTCACATCGGTGAAGGTCCCGTCGCCGTTGTTGTGATACAGGATGTTCCGGCCGAAGTT
>Ga0070706_100004095_pt1 | contig 14179 bp, 15 predicted proteins | sample KBSK5501metaG_FD_65476 | JGI IMG/M metagenome (GOLD analysis project Ga0070706, IMG submission 65476) | Corn, switchgrass and miscanthus rhizosphere microbial communities from Kellogg Biological Station, Michigan, USA - KBS K5-50-1 metaG | ecosystem: Host-associated > Plants > Roots >...
TTCCGCCTTTCAACAATTCGACGTTCGATGTTGGATGTTCGGCGTTCAGCGTTTGCTTCTTGTCCGCCGGTCTTCGTCCTCCTTGGCGCGCCATAACCCTTGGCGACGGCGGCTGTCCTCTGTCGCCTTCCGCCTTTCAACAATTCGACGTTCGATGTTGGATGTTCGGCGTTCGGCGTTTGCTTCTTGTCCGCCGCACTTCGCCCTCCTTGGCTCAGCCTAGGCGGCCTAGAACTTATACATCAACGCTATGGTCGCGTTATGCTCCATCAGCGAAGCTTTGCTGGTGCCGATAAAGCCCTGGTTTGGTCCCGTGCCTCTGGTGTTGAAGTCCTCATTGCCCAAATCGTCATATTGATATTGAGCGCGAACACTCCAGTGATCGGTTATTCCGTATTGTAACCCTCCGCCCACCATCCAACCGGCGTTGGTGCGGCTATGGCTGCCACCTTCTTTAAAGGCTGCATTGTGCTGATCGATCTCTTGGGCAAAATCGAGGTCGCCCAAGGCGAGCCCGCCGGTCACATAGGGAAGGAATCGTCCGAAAGCATACCCGACTCGCGGACCTACTGTGACGAGATAATGAGTCTTGAACGAGTTGCGCACGCTGAATGCGTCCCCCGTGGCTGGCACAGTGAAAATGCCGGAGTCGCGAAAGTTGCGGAGCCACAAGTAAGATCCGTCTGCTTCCAGGCCGAACACCCAGTGATTGATCTGATAATTGTATCCGAGCAAGCCGCCAAGGCTGCCACCGTCCGCGTTCAATGATCGTGTTCTGCGGGCGTCCTCAATCGCCTTGCGGTCCGCTGGCGCCGTGAGCCAGTCGCCCCCCAGGGTGAGATCGGGATCAAAACTGCCATAGCTATAGCCGCCCTGCGCCCCGACATAGAACCCGGTCCAATTATATAGAGAGGGTGTCGCCTCCGCGGACACCACGTTCTTAACGCTTTTATCGCTGCTGTAATCGCTCCCCGCGTAAACTGGCCCCACCAAGGTGGAGACCGTTAACGCCATCCCTGCGAATATCCATTTTTTCATGTCCCACTATTGGAAGGCGCACCAAGGCGCGCACCCTAACCTTCATGTGAGGCAAACCCCTACTGCCTATCTCCCGACTCACTGTCTAGGACCAGGAAGAAGATCGATATCCTCTTTTTCGTCCGACTGCTTAAAGCAGTCAGGCATGCAACAGGCGTGGCCGCCTGCGCAGTCAGCTTTGAAACTGTACCACAAGAAGAATGATGTAGAGACATTTGCGCCGAGCGTCTAAGGTGGCGCCCAATGGAGGAGGGGCAGGAAACCAAGTTGCGACTCGAGATCGCGCTTGGATTATGAGTTCCAGAAAGCGGCAAAGCTACCCGTCGATGACCTGTTGCTCATTTCGCCGTTATGACTAAGGCCTTACAGAGCGAACTCCGCCTCGCCAAGCGCATGGCGCGTCTCGGCACCGAGACCGCCTTCGAAGTACTGGTGAAGGCGCGAGCGCTGGAGGCAAAGGGCCGCGACATCGTCCATCTCGAGATCGGGGAGCCTGATTTCGATACGCCGGGTAACATTATCGGGGCGGCGACCGACGCCCTGCACAAGGGCTTCACCCACTACGGGCCTTCGGCCGGCTTGCCGCAGTTGCGCGAGACCATCGCTCAGTACGTGAGCGAGACGCGCCGGGTAAACGCAACCCCCGAAGAAGTGGTCGTTGTCCCCGGCGGTAAGCCCATCATCTTTTTCACCATCCTCGCGCTGGTTGAAGAAGGAGACGAGGTCATCTACCCCAATCCCGGATTCCCGATCTACGAGTCAATGATCAACTACGTCGGCGCGAAAGCGGTGCCGATCCAGTTGCGCGAGGAGATGGATTTCCGACTAAATGTCGACGAACTCGGCGGGCTGATCAACGACCGCACGAAGCTCATCATTATGAATTCGCCGCAGAACCCCACCGGTGGCGTGCTGACACAGAAGGACTTGGACGGCATCGCGCGCGCGATCGGCGACCGCAACATCATGGTGTTGAGCGACGAGATCTACAGCCGCCTCATCTTCGAGGGTGAACATCACTCCATCGTGACAATAGACGGGATGAAGGAGCGCTGCATCCTGCTCGACGGTTTCTCCAAGACCTACGCCATGACCGGCTGGCGTATGGGCTACGGCGTAATGCGTGCCGACCTGGCGACGCACGTCGCCCGCCTGATGACCAACTCCAACTCGTGCACGGCCAGCTTCACCCAAGTCGCCGGCATCGAGGCGTTGCGCGGACCGCAGGAGTCGGTCGAGGCGATGTGCGCCGAGTTCAAGAAACGGAGAGATGTTATGGTCGCCGGCCTCAACAAAATAGGCGGTTTTTCCTGCCGCTTGCCCAAGGGCGCGTTCTACGTTTTCCCCAACATCAAGGGAACCGGGTGGCCATCGAAGAAACTGGCCGACGCGCTGCTCGACGCCGCCGGTGTCGCCGCGCTGTCTGGTACCGCCTTCGGCGATTTCGGCGAAGGCTATTTGCGGTTTAGCGTCGCCAACTCGATCGAGAACATCGAGAAGGCACTCGATCGCGTCGGTTCCTGGGCGAAGAAAAATCTTTGAAGCAAGTAGGAAGTAGGAAGTCACTAACCGCGATACGGTAAGATCGGCTGTGACTACGAACCGCCTGGATTCTCAAGCTCCTCCGTTCGGACGTGCGCTCCGCGTCGTTGTTGGCCTCTTGCTCATGATTTACGTGACGCCTGTTTACTTCCGAGTCCCGTTGCGAATTTCCGTGACCGTGTTGCTGCTTGTAGTCGGATTGATCGGCGTCTACAGCCTGATTCATTTTTTTATGTCGCGGCGAATCATCGGTTTTGGCCCGCGCCTTGGAGCTTTCGCGGCGGTGGGGTTGCTCGTCGCGCTATGTGTTCTCAGTTGGCCGGCGGTAGCGATTCTTGGACGCGGTCAGGGCGAGCTGGCAGCAGTTACTTTTCTCGGTATCTCGTTGTTGATTGCGGGCTGGCGCGCCGCTCCCGGTTGTGAGCTGATGGCAATCCCTGATCTCCTATTCGGCAAGCACACCGACATGCCGTGCTTGATTTTTTCCCCTCTTGATTGGCTTGAGCGAAGATTGCGGCGCAAGTGATTTGGTGTCTTGGATTGAAGCGAACTCCACGCTTGTAAATCTTGCGGGCTGTTCGTTCTTACAGGGTCTTGGTTAAACTCCTCTCGCGATCACAACGACGAGCAATGCCACGAGCACAACCCCGTCGAGACAGCAGATAATCTCTAAACCACTCATTCGTTATGTTTCGTCTTGTTCATGGTTCACTCGGCGCAGCAGGAAAGCTTCGCCGGATCTTTGAAGCGCGAGATGGCAACGATTTTCAGCGCTTCGGCCATCGTCGGATACACGTGAAGCATGTCGATGAAGTCGTGAATTTTGGCGCGAAACCGTAGCGCCATCGCGGCCTCGTGAATAACTTCGCCCGCGCTGTTGCCCACCATGGAGACGCCGAGCACTTCTTCGGTCCGGTCATCGGCTACCATTTTGATTATTCCTGTTGTGTTGCGAATCGCGCCCGCGCGGGGCACAAGCGACATCGGTAGTGTGTTGCACCAGCACTCATGACCGGCAGCGATGGCTTCTTCCTCCGTCATGCCCACGGTTGCGATTTGCGGATCAGTGAAAATCGTGCGCGGAATCACGCGGTGATCGACGCGCCATGGCTGGCCGTTTGAAAAAGCGTTGTGCGCGGCGACGCCGCCATCGTGACTTCCAACTGGCGTCGCCATCTGGCTGCCGGTTTCGCGCCCGACCACGTCGCCTGCGGCGAAGATGTGAGGGATATTTGTGCGCAGAAATTCATCAACACGCACCTCCCCGTGCTTGCCAACTTCAACTCCGGACTTCGCGATATCGATCTTGTCGGAATTCGGGCGGCGGCTGGTCGCGACAAGTAATTTCGCGGCACGCAGCTCGCGCGCCTTACCGTCAACATCTGCGCTTATGATCGTTTCCTCTCGATTCTGTCGAACGGAGCGGACGGCGACCTTCGTTAAAAAGCAAATGCCTTCTTTTTCAAAAACTTCGCCGATGGTCTTGCCAACTCCGGATTCATATCCGTGAGCAAGTAGTTGCTCATTGCGTTCCAGAATCGTGATCTCGACGCCGAAACGATGAAACATTTGTCCCAGCTCCAACGCGATGTAGCCGCCTCCAATGATGATGAGCGAGCGCGGCAGCTCGCGCATTTCCATCGGCTCATCGTTTGTTAGCAAATCGCTGGTTAAAAAAGAAACGTTACGCAGACTGTCGATCTGCGGAATGACCGGCCGCGAACCGGTGGCGATGAGAATTTTCTCGCCGGTCAGCCGCTTGCCATCCACCTGCACCGTGTGCTCATCGACAAATTGAACGTGGCCTTCTTCGATGGTGAACTGTCCGCCAGTCAGGCTCTCGTATTTCTTTTTGCGATAGCCGTGAACGAGATCGTCTTTCCGTTCTATCAGTCTGCGGAAATCCAAACCGATCTCCGCCGGCGTGAGTCCCGAATAACGCGGATGCCGCGCATCATGAATAATCTTTGCCGCTTCGATTAGATTTTTTGACGGCAGACATCCACGGTTCACGCACGTGCCGCCGATGACGCGCTCCTCCGTCATCACCGCCGTTTTGCCGAGCTCTTGTGCGCGCAGCGCAGCCGCAAAAGCGGTCGAACCCGAACCAAGAATAACCAGGTCGAACTTTGCGATATTCCCCATCTCCGGTGCTGGTCGGAATGTCAGCCTTCTTTCGGTACTGGCTGCTCACCGTTCTCAACTGCCTCTTCGTCTTTAATTGCATCTTTCAAGATCTTTAATTGCTCTTGATCGAGATAATCTCGCGCGACGTCCTCGAGCCGGTTGGGGCCAGTGCTCTTGCCAGTTAGGTCCTTGCGCAAAGTGTCCGAGAAGGCGTGTTGAAGCCCCTCGGCTTTGTCTTTCGGCAACGCCGACTTTGCTTGCACCCAGCGAACCAATCTAGCAGCGATAACATCAGCTTCTTCCTCACTAAGCCGATCGACATCCGCACCGTGATACCAACCCTTTCCGGTCAGGAAGTCTTTCACCGCTTCGTCGCGAGGTTTTCCGTCCAGCTCGATTGCATGATCTTCCTTCAGTTCCGCAACTACCTTGCCTCGAGCTTCGGCGTCCGATTCTGGCTTCCACACAACGGCAATTCTGGTGCCGGCGCGATTTAACCATGCTTCGAGCACGCCGGGTTGCCGCTCCAAGTCTAAAAGAATCGGTTTTGAAGCGCTGCCGCAACCAATCTGCGGCGCGGCCGGACAGACTAACGGAGCTTTGAATACGCTGATCCGATCTGCGGTAAGGGTCGCTGCATTTCCAGCGACGCTCGCGAGCGGCAGCGCGTAAAGCAACCCGCCCGCTAAAACTGCAATGAGGTGTCTTTTCATATTTTTTGTCCTTTCATGTCAATGGCTCGGTTAAAACCTTATTTGTTAGGCAGCACTCCGCGATATCCGGTGGAGTTAATTGCCGCGACCAGTTGTTCCGGATTCGTTTTCGCAGGGTCGTAATCTACTGTCGCGGTTTTCGTCGCCCCATTGACGTGCGCGGCTTTGACGCCGTCGATTCGCCTGAGCGCATGGTGCACCGGAATTTCGCAGGCCACGCAACTCAGTCCCTCGACGGAAATAACGATGCGATTTAGCCCGTTCGCGAGTTGCGTTTGGGTTTGCGCTGCAACTGGCGCGCTCGCGAACACATACCGGCTTATGTCCAGGCCGGCAAAACCGAGCACGAGCACTGTAACGAATAGCAACGTGAGCATTGCGCCTCGTCGCCCTCGCATGGGTTTTTGCTCGCAATCGCAAACCGTTTTTTCGCGGAGATATTTTGCCCAAGCCCAGAGAAGGATCGCAATTGCGGCAATGATAAAAAACCAGTGATACCGGCCGATTAGCATTGCTCCGGTCCCAAGCCCGAGCGCCACCAATAGCAATGGCCCGACACAGCAAATCGATCCCATCACTGCGGCCAAAATTCCGGCATATTTTGCTTTCACGCCGAGACGCTAGACCCTCTAGCCCAGTAGAGGGTCAACGACTTTTTTGACAAATTTTTTGCCTAGGGCAAGTGCTCGATCAAATCGCAAAACTCGCCTGCGCAATTCCGCCGGTGCGCTGTTGTCTCGCGCCACGAAACTAGTGATTGTGCAACTGCGTGGCGGTATCGGCGCAGCTTCGCGAGGCGCGCATCGATGTCGCGCAAATGTTTTTCAGCCAGCTCGGTGATCTTGCGGCACGGCGCTCGTCCGTGACTTTTCAGCGCAAGAATCTCTCTAATCTCTGCGAGCGTAAAGCCGATGGCTTGCGCCTTTTTTATAAACGTGACGCGTCTAACAATGTCAGAAGAGTAAAGACGATAGTTCGCTTCTGATCGTGCGGGCTTTGGGAGGAGATTAATGCGCTCATAATAATGAAGTGTCTGTACGCCCACGCCCGTCTTTTTTGCGACCGCTCCTACATGCAGTTCGAGTTCCATCGTCTCTAACTTAGCAAAAATGCGCATTCAGAGCGAGATTGGCGCGCTTGCCTACTCGCGTTTTTCGCGCGCTCTGGTAAACGTTTAGTCATTTCAAGTCAATAGCCAAACGCCAGGAACCGCGTTTATGTTTGCGGTTCCATTTCTTCAGCCATGACTGACAAGAAACGAATCTTTGCCACCTCTCGCATCGGCGAGCCTGCTGAGAACCGTCTGCGCGAGCGCGGCTACGAGCTCGAAGTTTTCCAAGGCCCCGAGGCGCCGCCCAAGGAGCTGATCATCGAGAAAGTGAAGAGCGGCATCGACGCGTTGATCACAACGCTCCGCGATCGGATTGACGCTGAAGTTTTTGAAGCGGGAAAAGATTCGCTCAAGGTGGTGGCGCAGATCGCGGTCGGGTTTGACAACATCAACCGCGCTGACGCGAACAAGTACAAGATCCCATTCACGAATACCGCCGACGTGCTTACCGAAGCGACGGCCGAGTTCGCTTTTCTCATGATGGGGATGCTGGCGCGCAAGATGTGGCAGAGTGAACGCCTGGTGCGGGAACAGAAGTGGCCTTCGTGGCACCCATTCCTGCCTTTCCTTGGGGACGAAGTCACGGGCAAGACCATCGCCATCATCGGCACCGGACGCATCGGTTTGGCGATGATCAAGAAGTGCTCGGGTTTCGACATGAACATGCTTTGCTACGATCCGGCGTATCACAATGACAAGTACATCGCCGCCATCCAGGAGTTGATGGACCTGCGCCACGCCAAGGGGATCCAGGAAGAGAAGACCTCGATCAAGTACGTGGAGTTCGAGGAGGCACTTAGCGGCGCCGATTACGTGACCGTCCACGTACCGCTGTTGCGCGAGGGCGAAACCGACAAGCCGACGTACCACCTCATCAACGAGAAGACGCTTAAGCTGATGAAGCCAACGGCGTACCTGGTGAATAGCTCACGCGGTCCGGTCGTTGACGAGAAGGCTCTCGCCAAAGCATTGAAAGACAAAGTCATCGCTGGGGCGGCGCTCGACGTCTTTGAGAAAGAGCCTCTGCCGCCGGATTCGCCGCTCCTCGATCCCGAAATCGCGGACCGCACGCGGCTGTTCCATCATTTCGCCAGTGGCGCGCAGTTGACTCGGCTTTCGGTCGATCCCGAGAAAGGCATGGCTGGGCGCACGGTCCAGGCAGTGATCGACGTACTGGAAGGGAACTACGGCGGCGACCCGACGAAGATGCCATATGTTGTGAATAAGGAAGCGTTCGCGTGAGGCAAAGTGACGTGTGACGAGTGACGAGCTGACATCGAAGACCTGGAAGCCGCGGCGCTAGCCCAAATCGACTGGCTAAGCCAGTTAGGTCCAATATATGCGACGGATCGGCTCCTGGCGACGGCGCCGCGGCTAAAACGGTAACTTGATGCCGCAGGCGCGAATTGCGCACCATGCGCGCCACGCCTCAAAGGCACAGAATAGGCCGATCAGAATAAAGATCGTGGCGAGTACAGGTGCTTGCGTCACCAGGTAGGCACCGGCAAGGAGGAAAATCACGGCGATGCCGCCGCGCGCGGCGCGCCCTGTGTTGTCGATGTTCGGCTTCATTTTAAGAAACATACGCGGTTTTTTGTTGTACCTGAAAAAATTTCAGAATCAGAAGTCGGAGGCCGAGGGTCAGAAGTCAGATATCAGCGAGGAAGCGGTTGATCATAGATGGGAATTCGAATCCCGATAGCCCCACACCCTCGCCACACACGAAAGCCGGCGCTTTGCGCGCTCGGCTTCGGAACTGCGCCACAGTGTGCGAATTGGTGTCGATTTAACGAACGCGGTAATCACCGCGGCTACCCGCTTGCACTCGGTGTCGGCGTGGGTCGTGAATGTGTACTCGTTTTCCTTAAGTGCTTGCGGGTATTTCGCGATTCATTTTTTGTGGAAGCGTTCTCGCTTCGCGCCGTCGTTGTCGTCGTGGTGTTCGGCTGAGCGCCAGCGCCGTTAGGTTGCTCGGTATTCACAGGTCGAACGTCGGGACCAGTTCCAGTCATGACGCCGCCACTTCCAATGCCGCGACCGCTGCCAGCGGTCACTCCGGTTGTGCCAGTGCCGCTGATTTGGGCATCGGCGACCAGCCACGTTACGCTCAGGGTGAGGGCAGCGAGGGTACTACGAAGAAAATTGGGCGAGTTCATTGCAGTTGTTACATTGTTGGTCGTAGGCGAAGCCGCACACTGCCAGAATGGCGGCACACGCCTGTATTTGATGATCGCATGAGCGAGAGCATCTGGTTGTCGGTTAGTTGTTAATGATTATTGCGGCGCGGTTATTAGTATAGCGTTCTCATGGATGCTTCTCGTCAAGACGACGGCAGCAACATAGAACTCATCGAGGAGTCCCACCGAACCTCACTGAAACCGAAACGGCTCGTCAGCTAACAATCCTCAAAACTCCTGACTCCAAATCAGTGACGCCTCTGTCAACTCCACTGTTTAACCAGTTAGAAGAACGGAAAGAGGAAGAATGAGGATAGAAGAGGAAGCTGGGCGTCGCGTCTACGCTCTGAAGGCGTTCGCCCGCCGCGGCGGGCAGGCCGAGCGGATTTGAACAATCGCACGAGCTAAAGGCTCGCGGTTATCGGTTAATTGTTAAAGTTATCGGGGAACGATGCACGCTTTGATTATCGCTCGATGATGACAAGGATATCGGAGCTTGATCGGCCGAACGCGTCACATTTTGAACGACAACTCAGCGGGACCGTCTAGGTTGCCACCATGACTAAACTCATTGCGTTGGTGGCGGCGGGGCTGTTTGCGGCAGGCACGATGTTCGCGGGGGAACATGGCGACTGCACAAAGAAAGTCGGAAACGAAGCGAAGGCACCGTGTCAGGTTTCATTCGCCAGTCTCAACCTGACCCCGGAGCAGAAGACGAAGATGGACGCGGTTAGGGCCGAGCATGAGAAAGCCGGTTGCTCCGAAGCGAGCGAAGCTAATTACATGAAAGAGGCAAAAGGAATCCTGACCAAGGAGCAGTACGCGAAGTTCAAAGCCGAATGCAAGAAAGGCGAGAAAGATCAGACGCAGACCTGATCGCGGACTTACAATCAGATCAACGCTTCGCGCCGAGAGCATTCTCGGCGCGTTCCGCGTACCGGTTCAGGGGAGAGGAGAATAAAATGATGAAGCACGAATGACGAATGACGAATGAATGACGAAGCACAAATGGAGCCCTCTTGCTCTTGCTCATGCTCATAATCCTGGCTGAGGTCGGAGATTCAGTTGTTTGGCCGCCATTTCGCCATCTCCATCTTTTGGCGTTTTGACTTGCGCGCAGCAGCGCACGTAAGGTGCACAAGAGCACTGTTGCTAATCTATTATGGATGCGATGAAAGTCATGGCAGACGAACAAAGGGACGAACAGTTCTATCGGGACACGGAAAGTATCGCTTTTCCGAAATTGGATGATCGTCAGGTTTCTCTGCTCGAGCCTTTGGGAAAACGACGCGTCGTAACGCGTGGCGACTTGGTTTTTAAGGCGGGGCAGCGCGATCTTGGCCTGACAGTTGTGCTACGCGGCGAGATCGAGGTTTTTGAGTCACGCGATGGCACGGAACAAATTCTCGCCACCGCGCACGAGCGCGATTTTATCGGCGACGTCGCGATGTTGCAGGGCACGTCCGCATTGGCCACTGCACGGGTAACCTCGGAGCAAGCGGAAATTCTTGAGGTGCGCGGGGATGAACTGCGGCGCGCGCTGGCCGAATTGCCCGGCGTGGGCGCGCCCATCGTAAACGCACTCATCATGCGTCGCCGCCGGCTGCGGCGCGATCGGGAATTCGCCGGGCTGCGCATTCTCGCGATGCGCGGCGAACGCGAAGGACGCCGGCTCGATGATTTCCTCGACAAAAATCACATTCCGCATCGGCTCATCGATTTCGAAAGCGAGCAAGGACAAATACTGAGCGGGCGACTACATCTAACGAGTCGCGATTTGCCCGTGCTCATCACGGCAGCCGGCGCTCCCTTGCGTCACCCTTCATTTCGCGAAGTGGCGCGAGAGGCCGGTCTGCTTCGTCCCGTTGCGCTCGAGAATGAAAACGAAATCACTTCCGACCTAACGATCGTTGGTGCGGGTCCGGCTGGCCTGGCCGCGGCCGTTTATGCCGCGTCTGAAGGATTGAAAACGGTGGTGTTGGAAAGTTATGCGCCCGGCGGCCAGGCTGGTTCCTCTTCTTTGATTGAAAACTTTTTCGGTTTTCCGACCGGCATTAATGGTGGCGATCTAACCTGGCTGGCGCAGCTTCAGGCTTATCGATTCGGCGCAAAATTTTCCACGCCGGCGCAAGCCCTCTCGCTTGATTACCACGGCGCAGAGGAACACCGCGCCTGTCTCCAAATCGAAGGCTGTTCGGCTGTGCTGCGAGCAAAAAGCGTCCTCATTGCCACGGGCGCCGATTACCAGCGGCTGCAAGCCGAAGGGCGCGAACAATTCGAAGGCCTGGGCGTTTATTACGCGGCCACCGCGCTTGAAGGTCAGATTTGCCGCGGCGAAACTGTCATCGTCGTTGGTGGCGGCAATTCCGCCGGGCAAGCCGCGATGTTCCTTTCGGATGGCGCGGCCAAAGTATTGCTCGTCATCCGCGGCGATGATCTTTCCAAAAGTATGTCGAGCTATCTTTTGCGACGGGTGCAAGCGCAGGGTAACATCGAGATCCTCCCGCGCACCGAGATTCGAAAGATGTCCGGCGGAAACAGGCTCGAGGTAGCTGAGTTGAAAAATACGAAGACGAGCGAGCGGCGCGTCGTAAGAACACCGGCTATTTTTTCCATGATCGGCGCGAAACCGTGCACTGATTGGTTGCCGGCGGAGATTGAACGTGACGAAAAAGGCTTCATCAAAACCGGATCCGCCGTTGCGAATGCGCCTGGTTGGAAAGCGAGCAGGCGCCCACCCGGCCCGCTTGAGACCAGCCTTCCCGGTATTTTCGCGGCGGGTGATGTGCGCTCCGGTTCGGTCAAGCGTTGTGCTGCCGCCGTTGGCGAAGGCGGCATGGCGATCGCGGGCGTGCAAGCCGCTCTTGCACTTTCGTCCGAGCGCAGTTAAGCGGCGATTCGCCGCCGCTGACGCCAGAGATCAGAGGTCAGCGGCCAAATGCCAGAGGAGAATAAAATGACGAAGCACAAATGACTCTCTTGCTCTTGCTCATGCTCATAATCGTAGCTGGGGTCAGATGTCAGACGTCAGTTGGCTCACTCCAACTGCTCACCCAAATCAACTGGGTTTCTCTGCCTAACAAAAACTCGGCAATCCAAGGGGCTGCCTCTTTCAACTCGACTGGTTTAACCAGTCGAGTTTATCACCGTCACGAAATTCCAATCTGACTGTCTTTAGGCTTGCAGGAATAAAAAGGGGTTCAGTCCCCAGTTTTCAAACCGCGTGACGAGCGGAGCTGAGAGCACGGGCAAGCAGCAAGCGAGGAAATGTTTTCCCAGGAAGAGTCTGATTGGATCGTCGAACCATGGCCAGGCAATTCCAACCAACGCGATTCTTCGTGATGATGGGAGTGCTGGTGTTTTTTTGTCTGCGGCGTGACCGCGTTCTACACCAAGCGCGCGGCGCATGGGAGAACGCCCGAAGAGCGTGCCGCTTACGCAATCGGGGTAAAAGCGGGAGAGGAGACGGCACCCGATGCAAAGCTGCCCAACGCGGCCGACTTGAACATCATGGCTCAAAACTATTTCAAACGGCAAGGGGCGGGGGAACAGGAAAATTGGAATCTTGCCTTCGAAAACGGTTACACGGACGGATTCAAGAAGAGGCATCGTGCGCCCTGAACGGCTGATGTCTGATTCTCGCTGGAAAAAGTTGCCGCCGCGGAGCTTCCACGCCCGAAAGCCATTTCCAAAATATGCTAAAACCACGTAGAACGTGGCAGGCTGCGGGAAGGCTGAAACGCTGACATTAGAAGACCTCCGAGCCAGCTACCGTGAATCCGCGGCCTCCGGCGCGGTGACTCGTTAAAATCGTTACCTCATTAAATTGGTCAAAGCAGGCGGAAAAAGCGAAAAGAGCAATCCCGACATCTGGCTGAAAGACAGAAGCGGGAGGAGAATGACATGTAACGAATGACGTGTAACGATGGCTGCCGTGAATCCGCCGCCATTACCCGCTCGAAAACGGTTCCCTTGGATTTTTTATTGGATCATCCTCGCTCTCATCGCCATCGTGGCGTTCGCGCCGATGGGCTCTGTGGTGGCGTGCGGTTTGATTGCTAAAACTCACGGGTGCCGGGTTGACGAAGGGTCAGTGCATCCTTGCGTGATCGGCGGCAAAGATTACGGGCAACTGCTTTATACGCTCGGCATGATGGGCTGGCTTATGCTCATCACCATTCCCGCCGGCGCGTTGGCTTTCGCGACGTGGTTGATCGTGCTTGTTCTTCATCGAAGCGCATGGCGCAAGCGCACCGCCAACGCCGGCGCGACAAGGCCGGGAGCAGGGACAATCGAGAAAGTGAATAGTGAATAGTGATAAGTGATAGAAGCGGGGAGCCGGCAGAATGGGCCGGAGCCGGAAGCGGGGGATCGTTCAACTCCCAGTGCTCATAATATTACAATCGTAGAATTGGGCGTGGCACAGCGTCCAGGGACGGGGCGTTCATGATCTCGTGCAAGCATGGGCACGTGTTAAGCTATCAGTTCATGAATTATGCCGCAGAGACAGCTTCGTTTGATTGTCGTCGAGGACCACGCAAACACGGCGGAGGCGTTGAAGAAATTCCTGAAAGCAGTCGGGTACCAAGTCTTTGTCGCGACGGACATGGCTTCCGCCCTGAGTCTTGCCTCTGCCGTCGAGTTCGATCTTTTACTTAGTGACCTTGCTTTGCCTGATGGCAACGGGTGGGAATTGATGAAACGATTAAGCGCAGAGCGACATATTCGCGCCATCGCATTTAGTGCCCACAATTCACCTGCCGACCTGCAACGAAGCGCGGAGGTCGGCTTCATCGAGCATTTACCAAAACCGCTGTCCCCCGAGAAGCTTTGTGCTGCGATCGAACGGGCTGCCGTGGCTGCGTAATGCGGACAGAAGTCAGAGGTCAGCGGACGAAAAAGCTGAAACGCTGAAAACTGAAACCACGTAAAACGTGGCAAGCGCTGAGCCGCCTTCGCCAAGGCTTCGGCGGACTCTTTTAGGCTGCAGTGCTTTACTTTAAGGCATTCTCAGTTCGATCGGTAAGCTTGCGAACCATCGAGAGCCGCAAAAGAGAAGGCCAGTGTGCCAATTTCGAACTCTAGTTTGTCTATTTCTGATTAAGCTTAATGAGCGTCGCCGTCGCGGTGTGCGTTAAAAGCGGAGTGCCGCCCTGGCCGGTGACGGTAAAGGGATATGTCCCGCGCGTCGTAGAAGAGCTGACAGTTATTTCTAGTGCTGAAGAGCTAGTAGCGGGATTCGGGTTAAAGCTTCCGGAAGCGCCAGCGGGAAGGCCGCTCACGGATAAATTCACCGGCGAATTGAATCCTCCTGTTCGTGTGATTGTGACGGTATAGGAGGCGGTTCCGCCACCGCGCTGCACAGTTACGGACGACGGCGTGATCGATAGCGAAAAGTTAGGTGCAGGGGTTGGCGTTGGTGTAGGTGTGGGGGTTGGAGTCGGCGTTGGTGTTGGTGTTGGTGTCGGTGT
>Ga0070706_100004096_pt1 | contig 14178 bp, 10 predicted proteins | sample KBSK5501metaG_FD_65476 | JGI IMG/M metagenome (GOLD analysis project Ga0070706, IMG submission 65476) | Corn, switchgrass and miscanthus rhizosphere microbial communities from Kellogg Biological Station, Michigan, USA - KBS K5-50-1 metaG | ecosystem: Host-associated > Plants > Roots >...
GGATTGTAACCAAATTGATCAACGCAAATCTTTGCCGCGACCACGGGCAACGTTACCACGTCACCAAACCAAGCCGCTTCACTTCGGTACAAAAGATCGACAAGTGTTCCATCGAATCCCCAGACCGGAACGGTGAATAGTAAATTGCGCAGGTTACGTCGCGTTGGGCGACCGCGCTGAAAAAAAAGTATTAAAAACAGCTCGGGAATGAGCGCGCCAGCCGTGATGGATGCGACGATGACAAAGAGCAACCCATGTGCGCGCTTAAATTCAGCAAGTCCAGCGAATGCCGATGATACCCTGTGATTTGTGTAGTAAGCGATCAGCAGCGCTAGCATGAACGCTTGAATGATCAGCGCCGGGACCGCATTCGCGCGCGCAGCTTCCCAACCAAGAGTGAGCGGCGTGCGCGATTTTTGCATCGCTGCAGATACTTCGCCGAGTCACTTGTCGATCAAGCAGAATCTGGCGACGGAGAGCGGGAAATGGCTCGTCTTGTTTTGAATCGTCGGGATTACCAGTGAACGTTCGCGCCCGCTCCTGGGGCGCCGGGGGTAACCGCTCCCTGATCAGAAACTCTTTCGCCCGGAACAGTGGATCCGGTTTGCGCGCTGGGCTCCTCGGTCGTGATTTCGTCGCGCGAGGCACAGGCGGAGATTAAAAGTGCGATTGCCAAAAACAAGGCACCGAAAATTGCCAGCCGTTTCATCACAAGAGTCAAAACTAACCATGATTCTGCTATCTCTCAAATCGCTTCGGTTGCGTGTCGTGGGAATCAGCGAAAGTAAGTTGTCGTCGTTTGCTGTAGCGTCAGTCGATTGGTAATCTTCATCGTGGCGAACACCGCTAAAGTCGACGTCAAGTCTTTCCAGTTTGAAGAGCTGCAAGAGATGCTTCGCGGTTTGGGCGAGCCAAGTTATCGCGCCGGACAGATCGCCGACTGGCTTCACAAAAAACGGGTCGAATCTTTCGAAAATATGACCGATCTGCCGCACGCTCTGCGCGCACAGTTGGCAAAACTTTGTACATTCGATCGATTAGAGATAGTTCGAGTTCTCGGTTCGCGCGACACCACGCGGAAATTTCTGTTTCGTTTAGCCGACGGAAATCTTATCGAGTCTGTCTTGATTCCAGCGTCGCCGGCGCTTTATGGAGAAAAGTCAGATCGGCGAACGATTTGCATCTCAACACAGGTCGGTTGCGCTTACGGATGCAAGTTTTGCGCGAGCGGACTGGAGGGATTCTCTCGCAACCTGCATCCGAACGAGATCGTCGATCAAATCGTGGCGGTGGAAACCCAAGGCGCCGAAAAGATCGACAATATCGTTTTCATGGGAATGGGCGAACCGCTCGGGAACTTCGACAAAGTGATGCGGGCAATTCGCATCATCAACGCGCGGTGGGGCCTTGGCATCGGCGCGCGACACATCACCGTCTCGACCAGCGGTCTGGCGCCGCAAATTAAAAAACTTGCAGACGAACCGTTGCAAATTCGTCTTGCTGTCTCTTTGCACGGCGCGACTGACGAAGTGCGCAATCAGATCATGCCGATCAACCGCAAGTACAACATCGAGACGTTACTTTCAGCTTGCGACTATTATGCGGAGCGCAAAAAGCAGCGGCTCACGTTCGAATATATCTTGATCGCTGGCGTAAACGACTCTGAGGAGCAAGCGCATCTTCTCGCGCAGCACGCCAGAAGGCTTTCCGCAAAAGTGAATTTGATTCCTTACAACGCCGTCAAGGGTCTTGAATGGTCGCGACCATCGCGCAATCGACAGGAAGAGTTCTTGTCGATCTTACGCACTCATAAAATTGCCGCGACATTGCGCCGAGAGAAGGGACACGACATCGATGCCGCTTGTGGTCAATTGCGATTACAAACCAGGCGGAACGAGCGACAGCGATTGATTACCGCTTAGCCATTGTCACCCAAGAGTGCCGAGGGCTTCGTGCACGCCGGCGACTGCCATCCCACCTTCACCGACAGCAGCAGCGCAACGCTTGACCGATCCGGAGCGAACATCGCCTGCCGCAAAAATACCCGGGCAGCTCGTTTCGAGGGGCCCCGGTGGACGTTTGCTCTCCTTCCATACTGGCGCCTGGGCGACTGCGTGTCCTGTCTTGATGAATCCTTTTTCATCGCGTTCGATCTGAGGCGGCAGCCAATCTGTGCAGGGTTTCGCACCGATCATGGAAAAAACGGCCGGTGTTTCTACAACGCGCCGCTCGCGTGTCTGCGTATTCTCGAGCTCGACGGATTCGAGCATCTTATTGCCAGACATCTTCCGAATCTCGGTGTGGGACAGGAGCTCGATGTTTTCGCACGTCTGCACGCGACGAGCGAGATAGCTCGACATGCTTTTCGAAAGATCGTCGCCGCGGATGACCAGCAATACCTTCGCCGCGCCTTCAGAGAGAAACATGGCGGCTTGTCCTGCTGAATTACCGCCGCCCGCAACGATCACAGTCGCGCCCCGACAGAGCTGCCCTTCAAATGCCGTAGCGGCGTAATAAACGCCCGAACCTTCGAACGGCTCGCGACCCTCTGCGTCCAGTCGCCGGTAGTCTGCGCCGGTCGCAATAAGGAGGCATTTCGCCCGCAGGGTCGAGAGGCAACCCTCGATTTGCAGGCTCGCGCGATATTCTTGGCCATCGTGGTAGTCGAGCGAAAGTGCCTGGGCGGGCGTGGAAAATTTCGCGCCGAACCGGTAGGCTTGGAGCTGCGCGAGATAAGTCAAATCGCCGCCGTTAATTCCGGTTGGGAAACCAAAAAAGTTTTCGATTAGGGAAGAGGACCCGGCCTGTCCTCCGGGAGCGTAGCTTTCCAGGACGACGGTTTTCAATCCCTCGGATGCAGCGTAGACTGCTGCGGCCAGACCCGCCGGACCAGCGCCAACAATCGTCAAGTCGCAGGTAATTTCGCCTTCGCCCTCGAGAGCTAGGGGCCGAAGCAAACCGGCGACCTGCGCAACTTCGCGCAAAGATGGCCGGCGTAGCGGGGCGCCAGTCACAGTGATGAGCGCGGGCAGATCGCGAGCCGTTAAGTGCAATCGACTGGAAAGCGTCTGGCCCTGCTCGCTTTCGAATTCGATCAGCCGATGCGGAATGCGGTTCTTGTCGAGAAAATCATCGAGCTGATGTCCCTCGCGCGAGTCCCGCATCGCGATGATGCGCAGTCCGCCGAACTCACGATCGCGCATCAGCCGCCGCCGGCGCATGATCAAAGCGTCGACAATGGGGCGGCCCACACCGGGTAGTTCCGCGAGCGCGCGCCGCATCTCGACTGCCGGGACTTCCAGAATTTCGGCCTCTTCAGACTTCACGCGTGCAGTGGCCAACGCGGAGGTTCCTTGCAACATCGCAACATCGCCGATGAAGTCGCGCTCCCTGCCCGTGGCGAGAATTTGTTCCGTGCCTTCCCGGGCTTCGAAGACTTCGGTCTCGCCGCGCAAGATAACGGTCAGCCCGAGATCGCGTTGCCCTGCTTTGAAGATAAACTCTCCGCGCTGTAACGTTCGCCGCTTCCCCAAAGGATCGAGCAGCGCCAGCTGGCGATCGTTGATTTTCGTAAAGGCGATGCTTTCGGTATCGCGATAAAATTGCTCATCATCATTCTCGTCCGTCATAAGACCAGTTGCGTGAGTGCCGGGTCGGCACCAATCACCTTACGCGCGCATCCGCGATTCGGTCAAAGGGATCGCGACGCCGCACGAAAGAAGATCGCTCGATGCGAAACCTTTTGCGCAAAAAGCGAAGCTGACGTTTAGTCGAGCATGGCCGGTTACGAGGGCGAGTCCGAACCGATGTGGGATGAGTACGACTGGGAGCGTTTTCTCCAGCAACAGGATCATAAGACCGAGAAGTACATGGAATTGCTGGAACAATATCTCGACGATCCGCAACGCGATCAGATCATCGCCCGGGAAATGGGCTGGACGCAATTGCTTGATGCGAACGATTGGAGCACGGAAGTCGATGCGCTGTTAGATGAAAGTCCGGCGGAAGAGAGCGCTTCCGACACAGATCAGGCAGCGGCGGCGTTCGACACATTTGAAGACCACAGCCTTTATCGCGCTGCCTTTGCTCTGACGATTTGGATCGATCAACTTTTCGATGAAGATCCTTCACTTCAAAACGAACCGGCCGCAGTGAAACTTGCCACCCATTCAGCCTTGGCCAGCGCAAAACTTGCCGCGGCTCTGAGCGACGATGATGTCGATGAAATCGGGATGACCATTGCGTATCTGAAGCGAGCCCTGAAGGCGATCACGATTTCAATGGACGCGGCAGCTCAACTTTTATCCGGGAAACTGATTACCGCAACGCAGCATTCGGTGCTGCAACAGCGGCTTTTCCAGGTGCGCGACGGCATCATCACCTTAATGGGTGAATATCGCGGCGAATGGCGTCGCCGTTTCGGCTCCGAAGGCTTTCGGAGTTGAATGAAATAGGACCCGTTCCGTCCAACCATGCAAACGGAAGCGACTCCGGCTCAGGCCGATGTGTCGGAACTGGATTTGGTGAAGCGGTGCCAGGCCGGTGACACCGAGGCGTTCGACGAGCTTGTGACTCGCTACCGAACACGAATATTCAGCATGATTTATAACATGGTCCATAGCGAGCAGGATGCCTGGGACCTCGCTCAAGACAGCTTCGTAAAAGCGTGGAGATCGATTAAGCGCTTCCGGGGACGCTCCTCGTTTTACACGTGGATTTACCGGATCGTGATGAACGTGACGATCGATTGGCTGCGGAAAAAACAGGTGAAAGGCGCAGGCGCGGAGTTTGACGATGCGGTCGAACTAAAAGAGATCGATCCCGCATCCAGGACGGTGCCGAAAGCGGACGCCTTGCCGTTCGAGACAATGGAGCGCTCTGAAATCCGCGCACGAATCGAAAAAGCAATTGCGCAACTGTCACCCGAGCATCGCGCCGTGATTTTGATGAAGGAGATTGAGCAGATGCAATATCACGAGATCGCTGAGACCCTCGGATGCTCGATCGGCACAGTGATGTCGCGTTTGTTTTATGCGCGCAAGAAATTGCAAAATTTACTGAGGGACGTTTATGAAAACATTTGAAGAAAAATGGACGGCATGGCTCGACGGCCAGCTCAGCGGCAAAGAGCTGGTCGAGTTCGAAGCCTCGCTGCCCGACAAGGCTGCGGCTGAGGCTGAAAAGCGCGATGCGAAAAAATTGGGCGTGCTTTTGAAGCGCGAACTCGGCGGAGATGTGTTGAGGAACGAAGAATTCTTTAGCCATCAACTCCGGGAGAGACTCGCGCGTGAAAATGTCGAGCCGCCTCGGAAGCAGGCTGCCGAAGTTTCCACCTGGTGGACGATTCGCCGTCTGTTTTGGACGGGAACGGTTTCGCTGGCTCTCTTTCTCGTTTTTGCCGTTTTCGTCATGCGGGAGAAGAACCCGGCCGAGCAGTCGCAATACCTCACCCAGATTCTAAACGCGCGTGTCGATCCGGCGATCAGCCCGAATGCGACGATCTCGATGTTCGAGGCAAAAGAAGATCACGTGACGGTGCTTTGGACTGAGGGATTACAGTCGTTGCCGTCCGATTACGCCGCCAAATAACCGCTCATGCGCCGCTTACTCCTGGCCTTCACCATTTTCTTTGCGCTGGTGATGAGTGCAGCGATACCAGCGCGCGCTGACCAGACGGTTTGGAGCGGCCTGGTGATTGCTCAAAATGTCCAGCAGCCAGAGCCAATCCCGGTAGAGTTGACTCGAATCGAACGGCCTTTGAAGGAACTTTTTGGCTACAACCAATTCCAAGTCATTGGCCAGTCGCAGAAAACACTCAAGACTGGCCAGGAAGATTGGCTGGCAACGAGCAAATTTTTCGGACTGCATGTCGATGCGCGAGGCGAAAGCGCAGCCGGTTACGTCCTGAATCTGAAACTGTATAAGGAGAAAGAGCTCTTGCTGGAAACGGACGCCAAATTGAGCAAGCGCAGTCCGCTCATCATCAAGGGGCCGCAGGTAGGCGGCGGGCAATTGCTATTGGTTTTGGTTGTGCAGTAGGTGGATCGAGCAGTCCCGTGCTCGATGCTAACAATGGCGGCAAAGCCGCACCTATTTAAATATCGCCCGCGGAGCGGCCGATCCACCTTGCGCGACTTGTGGTCCGGCGTTAATGGCGAAAATGCGTCTCGTGCTGCCTTGTTTCATTTGGCTGCTTTCCATTATTTTGCCCGTCACCGTGACCGCAGAAAAGCCATTTAACTTTGAAAGCACCCCAGGAAAGCTGCCGAAGCAGGTTGTCCCGACAGAATATTCCATTCGGATCGCTCCTGATATCGAGAAGCTAACGTTTAGCGGGAGCGAAACGGTGAAACTGAATGTGCGTGCGCCAGTTCGGGAGCTCGTTCTGAACGCGCTTGAACTCGAGATTACAAGCGCATCGGTCGATGATAAGATGTTGCCGCGGTCCGCCGTTAAGATCGACAAGAGAAACGAACTGCTCACGCTGACATTGCCATCCGAACTTGCGGCTGGCGATCACACGCTGGCCCTTAGCTTTTCGGGAAAGATAAACCAACAAGGCCAGGGACTTTTTTATATGCGGTATCAGGAACAAGGCACCGGCGCGACAAAGATTGCGCTCGGCACGCAGTTCGAAGCGACCGATGCCCGCAGATTTTTCCCCTGTTGGGATGAACCCAGTTTCCGAGCGCGCTTTCAACTGGCAGCCGTCGTTCCGAAAAACTGGCTCGCGGTTTCCAATATGCCGATCGAATCCGAGACAAAGATCGACAACCCCGAAATAATCGGGGCGAGTGGAAAAGAAGTGCGTTTCGCCATGACCCCCTCGATGGCGAGTTATTTGAATGTTTTCGTCGCCGGCGAGCTCGATTTGATCGAAACGAAAGCGGCCGGCACGCAGATTCGCGCCATCGCCACAAAGGGCAAAGCGGAATGGGGGCGCTACGCACTCGAAAGCACGGCGCAGATTCTCGAATATTACAACGATTACTTCGGCGTCCCCTATCCGCTGCCGAAACTCGATCAGATCGCCATTCCCGGAGGATTCGGCGGTGCGATGGAGAACTGGGGCGGGATCACCTATTACGAAACGGGATTGCTCTTTGATCCTGAGAAATCTTCCGCCGCAACACGGCAAGGCATTTACGAAGTGATCGCGCACGAAACCGCTCATCAATGGTTTGGCGATCTCGTGACCATGGCGTGGTGGGACAATCTTTGGCTCAATGAAGGGTTTGCTTCATGGATGGGCACGAAATGCACGGCGCATTTCAATCCGCAATGGGAGGTCTGGCTGGAGAAAAATATTCCTCGCGACCCAACTCGACGCACCGGCATTTCCAAGGAACTGGAAATGGAAGGCGACGCAAGATCGACAACGCACCCGATCCAGCAACCGATCGCAAATGAGGCGGAAGCAAACAATGCTTTTGACGACATCACCTATCGCAAAGGCCAGGCGTTTCTGCTCATGCTCGAACGTTTCCTCGGCGAAAATGCTTTTCGCGACGGCATCCGGCGTTATATGGCCGCGCGTAAATACTCGAATTCGACCACAGCGGATTTGTGGAACGCGTTAAGCCAGGCATCCGGCAAACCGGTGGGGGAAATCGCAGCGGGCTGGACCGAGCAGCCTGGATTTCCGGTGGTCAAGGTGAAACGCGACGGCGAAAACGTGTCGCTGACGCAGGAAAGATTCACGATCCATTTTCCGAATGCGTCGGCCCTGCAATGGAAGATTCCGCTTACCTATTTCTTTGTCGGCGACGCCAAACCGCAGAACCGGTTAATGACGGAGAAGATCGACAAGCTGCGGAATATTCCAGGCGATCGCGCGCTTAAATTGAACGCCGACGGCGCAGGAAATTACCGCGTCGAATATGACGAGCCATTGTGGAAGCGGCTGCTCGACTCTTTGTCGAAGTTAAGCATAGCGGATCGCGTCAATCTTTTGGGCGACGCGTGGGCGTTTGTGCAAGCGAACCGCGCGCCGCTCTCGACCTATTTCGATCTTATTGAAAAATTGCCTGCTGGCGTCGAGCTGGCGGAACGCGAACAAATCATTAACGCGTTCGATTACACTAACCGTTTGCTCATCGGAAATGCGGCGCGCGAAAAATTCCAGAATTATGCCCGTTCAATTCTGCGCCCGACTTTTGACCAACTTGGTTGGAAGCCAAGAAAAGATGAAACGCCACGCGCGGCGCTTCTGCGCGCAAGTTTGATCGAGGCACTTGGCGACTTAAACGATCAGGAAATCGTCGCCGGCAGTCGCGAACGGTTTCAGAAGTACGTTGTCGATCCTGGATCGATCCCGCCGGATTTGCGGGCATCCGTTTTCCACGTGGTGGGCCATTACGCAGATGACGCTACCTGGATTAAATTGCACGAGCTCGGTCTGAAGACGACGAGCACCGAGGAAAAGCAAAATTACTACGATGCGCTGGCTTCCGCGCGCGATCCTAGGCTCGTCACGAAAAGTCTGCAAATTTCGCTGACCGACGAATTGCCGACGAGTCGCGCCGTTTTTCTCGTCGGAAAGGTTGCTCGCGACAGTGATCATCCGGATATCGCATGGGATTTCGCAAAGGCGAATATAAAAGCGCTGCTGTCCAAGAGCGATGCAGTGGGCGTCAACCGTTACGCCCCCAGCCTGTTCACGTTCTTCTCAGAAGAATCTCGTGCTGATGAGCTAAAGTCCTATGCGAAGGCTAATCTGCCTGCGGCAAGCGCTAAGGAAGTCGCCAAAGCAGTGGACGAAATTCGGTTCCGGTCCGAATTCAAAAAACGACTAGCGAATCAGTTGAGCGCCTCGGTCGAAAGCCGCAAGCGCAAATAGCCTCGCCTCGTTACGGACTTGGTTTGCTCTGCTCGGTTTCCGGAGTGATCAGGAGCCGCATCGGAATCATTGAAGATTCGTGGAACCCGTGACGTCTGAAAAATTCTTGCGCGAGGTTTTCCGGTCGATCGGTCAATAAAGTGATGCGAAGGAAATTTTTCTGGCGCGCAAAATCGATTGCGTGTTGGAGAAGTTTCGAGCCGTAACCGTGACCCTGATACTGTTTGTGCACTACCAGGTCCTCCAGAACAATGACGAAGCCGCCTTCAGCCGTGCTGATCGTAAAAAGCAAATTGATCATGCCGACGATCGCTCCCTCTCGTCGCAGCACAAAAACGCGGCCCCGGCTGGGTTGCTCGAAAATCAAACGCAGACCACGAAGCTGTTTTTCCTTGTCCGGTCGGAAATCGCTCTCTTGAGTAAACAATTCGCCGAGCATTTCTGACAACTCATCCAGGTCGGCCTCCGTTGCCGGCTCGATCACAATCTTTTCGCTCATCGTTTTCATCGGTTATTTCAAAAATCTACGGCGCTGGCAATCCTGGAATAATAAAGGGTCGATATCGATAAGCATCTGGGGCGCGGGATTGACAATGTCTCTCCCGTTCCTAGTGTAGCCGCTCTCAAATCCCGTCGAGGTTATTTTGGCTTTATGAAACGGACTTATCAGCCATCGAAGCGCACACGCAAGCGCCAGCATGGATTTCGCGCGCGCATGAAGACAAAAGGTGGCCGTGCCACGCTCGCGCGCCGGCGGCAACGTGGCCGCAAGCGGCTCCTCCCGAAAGGCGTTGAGCTCCACTACGCGCGCCATACGCAGGCGTAAATTTGGTTTTGTATTTCGATGTTCTGATTGCAGATCGCATTTCGCGGATAAATTTCACAGTGTGCATTCGCGCCGTTTGCCGAAATCGAAAATCGGCAATCTAAAATCTAAGCTTGCACACGCACCGTTAGCTCAATTGGCAGAGCAAGTGACTCTTAACCAGCGTTGTCACGGCGCAAACTGCGAGGCGTTACCAAAAACGCTACCGATCCGATAAGCCGCAAAATTCCTGACATCCGACTACTGGGCGACACTGCTTCGAGGCATGTCAAGCAATGGGGCGGTTTTTGGGACGGAGTAAAGCGAGCCTACTCCACTCTTTGATTTTCGCGACTCTAGCACAAGCCGGCGAATCGCCTACGCGACGACCAGCGGCTGGTGCCGCTGACACGCCAGACCGACACTCTGCGACGCCTCACCGCCGGACAACCCATTGCTTGAGTTTGCGTTCGCTTCAAATGGCCTGTTTTCGGGAACTTTGCTGCCCCAGAACCCAATCGCCGCGGACGCCATAATGTGTCAGCTTCGTCATGACCAGGCTGAACGCCGGTAACGATCAACATGAACGACAGAGTCGTGTCACATTTCAAATGTCGCAAACCGTGTCTCTTCATGAAGGCGCGTCTTCAGCGGGCGACGACGGACCTCTTTTGGTCGGTCGCCTTCTCGCCTTCGGAGCCTTTGCGGGCGCAGCCTCGGTAGCGTTGGGCTTGGCCCCCATCCCGACGACATGGATGGATCCAGGTTGAAGACTGCTCTGAGCGACGCCAGAAAGCAGCGGCCAAAACTCGAATCGAGCGTTCTCAACGTTCAGCTTTTGGTTTGCCCACGACGCGAAACCCAGTAGCGCATAATGGTGCTCAATACCGCGCGGGGGAAGCGGCTGTGGATTTAGTTCGTCGTCCTGCGGCCATTCAACACTGCCGGTCGCGACACGCGCGGGGATCAACCAGTAATCGCCAGCGCGATATTCGCCGCCGGCCGAAAATTGAATTTGCACGCCGTCCTCCAAATCAATCCACACGTCACTTCCCGCAGGCGACTCTTGAATCGGCATCGCGTCATCCACAAGCGTGACGGCGTCGGTTTCGATCTGGTCCCAGCGCCGCACCTTTGGATTGTTCGGGAAATCCGTGATCGGCGGCGGAGGAATGGCTGCATCTACGGTGAGCGTGCCGCCTTCAGCTTTGGCGAGCTTGAGCAAAATGCCGGGCTTCCCAAGTAAATCCGAAAGGTCGTCGGACAATTCCACCCAATTGCCCGCCGCAAAACCACGCGTGCTCGCGACTTGAAGATCGCTGCCCTCGCCACCCAGCCACGCAGTAGCCACGCTACCATTGTCGTGCGACCACTTAAGCGTCGGCGGTGTATTGTCGCCGACCTTGCCACCTTGATGAATCTCCACGCGGTAAAGTTGATTTTCTGCGCCGCGATATTTTGAAGCCGGCGGCGTCACGCAGGCATCCTCCGTCTTTTGTCCGGGATCAACGCGCGCCGCGAGTTTAGCGTTACTCAACCGAACAAGCCGGCTCAACAACACCTGATGCGGCCGTAAAAACGAGAGCTGATTCAACCGTGCCAATTCTTCGTCGAGCGGTTGAAGTTGTTTGAGCCAGGTTACCTGCTTCGTTTTGTCAGCCTCCGCGATGAAGTTTTTTTCCAGCTGCGCTTTGCGGGTATAAAGTTTTTCGATTGATGCCGTCACTGAGGTTTTCGCAGCCTCCATTTCCTGTTGCATCTCAGCGCTCAGCAGCAGCGCCTTGACCTGCCACACGACTTTGGCGCGGGTGCAAGTGTCTGGCCCACCCAGCGCCTTCTCGCGAATGCTGTCGTCTTCAATCCGAGTTATGTGCCGCTCCCAAACGTCGAGATAAATCCAAAACGACTGGCTGGCGTTGGCGTTCGCGTTCCCAGCCAGCGCGGCCAGCAGGGCGTCGTCGGCCGGCACGGGAAAATCCAGCTGAGTTTTATAAGTGCAATTTTCCGTGTCATTCTCAACGAGAATTCCGTCAACGTAATAACGCCCCTTGCTAATGGTGAAAACGCCATTGGCATCTGTCGCGAGCATGAAGCCGCCGTCCGCGCCGGCAGGCGCGGCGTAGGCCCCGATGACGTCTCGCGCAACAGTGCGCAAGTAGCGAAGTTCAATCGCCGCCTGCTCGTTATGGTCCGCGTCCAGCGTGACGCGTCCCTGCTGCATGAGGACGCGGCTGAAATGTTTCGCGGGATCAAATGTGTCTCGTGTGAAATCGCCTTTCATAGTTCGTTTCCTTTAGTTGAATTTCTCTCAAATCATCGCGTCACGTTGCGTGCAGAATTCCGACCTCCATTCCAGCGGGCGTAAATTCTTCCAGCCGGGCGAGCAGATTCGCTTCGCGCTGGGGTTGAAACAGATCGTGGAAGGCGCCCATCTCCGATTCGTCGTCCGCCCCGCGTTTGATTTCGTCCGCGCAGGTGTCGGCCAACTGGCAATACGTCGGCGTGCCGTAACGCACGCCGTTGAACTGCGGCTTGACGCGCAATCGCTCGCGCGCTTTCGCTGCGTCCAATTCAGCCTGCGTCGGCAACGGAATGTTTTTCGCCAAAGCCTCGGCGCGCAATTTTTCCTCAATCGCTTGTGCGACGAGATCGGGCTGGCAATGATAACGGCGCGGCGTGCGGCAGCCGTACGGCACGTGGCAAAATCTCATGCAGCCGAGCTGCCGCCGCGCGACGTTCAGGCAGTCGTTGAAAATGCAATTCTCCGCCAGCTCGACCGCATGAACGTCCACGATGCCAAACACCGTGCAGCGCAACATCGTCAAAACCGCGTGCGCCACTGCGAAACCAGGCGCGCCGATGGCTTCGCGCTCCGGTGACGTTGCGTCCAGAATGCTGTCGGTGACACGCACGGGAATCGGATCGGTCGTCACTTCGTCTTCGTGAATCTGGATCGAGCCGAGAATGCTATGCTCGATGCGAACCTTCGCGCGGATATTGTAAAATTCCAAACTCGGTTCGCCCTCGCGCGCTGGCTCGCAATCGCACGCAAGCTCCCAGCCCGGCACCAGTGTGCAATGGCGGATGACCACTTCCGCGCCGCAAATCGGATCGCGCGGATCGTCGGGTTTCTCGCGTTTCGGCCCGTGGACATGCATGCCGCGCCCAGTCAGCAGTAATCCGTCGAGCGTAAACCGGCTTTCACGGCACATCGTCACCGTGAGGGCGTCGGGTAAATCCATTTGCCAATCCAACATTCGGATGACAGGCCGCACTCCATTCGATGCGCGTAGCTGCAGCGTCTGGCCGACCTGCAGGTGGATATTGACCGGCTCGACGTAGATGCCGCTGTCGGTCAGCTCGATGACGGCGTCCAGGGGGTTTTCCTCGCGCCAATGATCTAGCGCGTCGCGCAAATGGCGCAGCGGCTGGCCTTCGCCGACGCGATAAAATGACGGCTCGACGGTTTCAGAAATTGTTTTTGTCGGATCCTGTGGATCGGGTTTCTCCACCTCACGCGCTGACGGATTCAAAATTGGCCGCGCATATTCGCCGCCGCCGATATCGGCGCTGAACCCGTAATGATACGCGACACGAACCCCTTTCTTCGGCAACTCATCTTGATCGAGTGGAAAAGCGAACCGGCCCAAAACCGGATCAACGGCAATGTGCTTGAGTGGCGGCGCGTACTGCCAGTCGGACAAATCGGCGGGAATAATTGCTTCGACCGGCACTGGGCGCGTCGCATCAAGACCAGCCCAGCCTTCCGCCCAGATCGCGAGACTTTTGTCCGCCCCGTAAAATCGCTCCGGATGTTTTGCAAGCGCCAGCCGGCGAATCGCCGCGGGGACATTCACCTCTTCCGCGATGTGTGTCGGCTCCGCGTCCGGCTCCGGTTTGATGAATAGTGGCGCGTCCTGGCTGAGCAAGCTGAAGGTGTAACAATTCGGATGCACTTTTTCTTCGCAGTGGGGGGGCGAGCGTGTCACCGAATACGATTTGAGCCGCCACACAAACACGGCGACCGACGGAATGTTGTAACGCCCGATCGTGCGATGCGAATTAATCCGGCGCACGTCAACGGTGTGCGCCAGCGGATCGAACGACCCGCCAATCAAATCCAAATCCTGCACGCGGCGCAGGTCCGTCGTCATCGCGCGGTCGAGGTGAACGTGGTTGTAGTTCTGGTTCCAGCCGAGCAGCTTGAAAAATTCCACTGCGCGCGCAGGCCAGCCAGCCACGTCGCTTGCGAGCAATTCCAGCAGCGCCAGGGTTCCTTTGCGTCGGCGATACGCGATCGTGTTGGCCACTTCGCGGCGCGGAATGAGAATGCGGTTGAGCGCGCGGCCTTCGGCGGTGGTGATCTCGCCCGCCTGACCCGCGTCCGACACCGGATGATAGCCAATCAAGTCGGCGATGTATGGCACCACCCAATCTTCCGCGGTCTCGATGAACCAATCTTCGTATAGCTGCTGAACATCGTCCTCGACAACGTTGACCTGCTCGGCGATGACCCGGAGCAACGCTTGCAACA
>Ga0070706_100004099_pt1 | contig 14172 bp, 19 predicted proteins | sample KBSK5501metaG_FD_65476 | JGI IMG/M metagenome (GOLD analysis project Ga0070706, IMG submission 65476) | Corn, switchgrass and miscanthus rhizosphere microbial communities from Kellogg Biological Station, Michigan, USA - KBS K5-50-1 metaG | ecosystem: Host-associated > Plants > Roots >...
CAATAACCATGTGGTCGAGGAGGCGGCCGAGATCGAGGTGCGGCTCTCCGACGACCGAAAGTTCAAGGCGACGATCGTGGGCCGCGATCCCAAGACCGATCTGGCCGTGCTCAAGATCGACGCCCCTCCGGGGAAGCTGCCGGTGGCCCGGCTCGGCGATTCCGACAAACTCCGCGTCGGCCAGTGGGCCATCGCGATCGGCAATCCGTTCGGCCTCGACCGGACCGTGACGGTCGGCATCATCTCGGCGACGGGGCGAACGCGGGTGGGCGTGGCGACATACGAGGCCTTCATCCAGACCGACGCCTCGATCAACCCCGGCAACTCGGGCGGGCCGCTGCTCAACCTCGAGGGACGGGTGATCGGGATCAACACGGCCATCGTGTCGAGCGGCCAGGGAATCGGCTTCTCGATCCCCATCAATATGGCGCGCGACATCATGAGCCAGCTCATCAGCAAGGGCCGCGTCGTGCGCGGGTGGCTCGGCGTCGTGATTCAGGACCTCACCCCGGAGCTGGCCGCGGGGTTCGGCGTGGCGCCGAGCAGCGGCGTGCTGGTCTCCGAAGTCATGAAAGGCGCGCCCGCCGAGGCGGCCGGCATCAAGGCGGGCGACATCATCGTGCAGTTCGACGGCGCGCCGATGAAGGAGGTCACCGAGCTCCAGAAGCGCGTGGCGGGAGCCCCACCTGGCCGGCCGACGCCGATCGTGGTCGTCCGCGACGGCAAGCCGACTTCGCTCACGGTGAGAATCAGCGAGCAGCCGGGCGAGGAGGCGGCCGTGTCGCCGCAGCCGAAGGAGCAGACGCTCGGGCTCACGGTCGAGCCGATCACGCCCGAGACGGCCGCGCGATTCAAGCTCTCGGCGCAGGTGGGGGTCGTGGTGACCGAGGTGGCATCGGGGAGCTCGGGGGAGCAGGCCGGCATCCGCGCCGGGGACGCCATCCTGGAGCTCGCCCGGCAGCCGGTCTCGGACGTGGACGGCTTCCGCCGCCTCATGGCGGGGCTCAAGCCCGGCGAAGCGGTGCCCGTGTACATCCAGCGCGGTGGGGGGCGCAACGAATATGTCGTCCTCACGATCCCTGAGTCCAAGCGCTAATCCGGGTCGCGAGCCCGGCTCCCACCGGCCGCCGCCTGTCGCCCTCGTCATCGACGACGACCTGGGCGTTCGCGAGTCGCTGCACGTCATTCTCGAGGAAGACTTCGAGGTTCTCGAGGCGGTGAACGGCGCGGCCGGTCTCGATGTCCTCCGCTCGCGGCGCGTCGACGTGGCGCTGCTGGACGTGCGCATGCCCGGCGAGCGCGGCCCCGCGGTGCTGCCGCGCATCCTCGCGCTCGACGAGAACATCCCCGTGATCCTGATCACCGCCGTGCCCGAGGTGCGGGACGCGGTGGAGTGCATCAAGGCCGGCGCATACGACTACGTCGTGAAGCCATTTGACGTGGAGGAGATCTTGGCCCTGGTGCGGCAGGCGGCGAACCAGCGGGTGCTCGAGCGCGAGGTGCGCTACCTGCGCTCGGAGCTGGACCGTGCCCATGGCTTCGACGAGCTGGTGGGCCGGCACCCCTCGATGGTGCGCCTCTACGAGCTGATCGCGCAGGTGGCCCAGACCCACGCCACCGTGCTCGTCACCGGCGAGAGCGGCACCGGTAAGGAGCTCGTCGCGCGCGCCATCCACCGGCAGAGCCCGCGCCGGGACGAGCCCTTCGTAGCGGTCAACCTGGCCGCGATTCCCGACACCCTGCTCGAGTCGGAGCTGTTCGGCCACGAGAAGGGCGCCTTCACCGGCGCGCACTCGCGCAAGCCGGGCAAGTTCGAGCTGGCGCACGGCGGCACGCTGTTTCTCGACGAGGTTGGCAGCCTGCGCGTGGACCTCCAGGCGAAGCTGCTGCGCGCGCTCCAGCAGCGGGAGATCGAGCGGCTGGGGGGCACGCGGACCACTCCCGTGGACGTCCGCGTCATCGCCGCCACGAACACCGACCTCCTCCGCGCGACGCGCGCCGGCGCCTTCCGCGAGGATCTCTTCTACCGGCTCAACGTGGTGCCACTTGGCGTCCCCGCGCTCCGCGAGCGCAAGTCCGACATCCCCATCCTGGTCGAGCACTTCGTGCGCAAGTACTCTCGGCGTGGGCTAACTGGCCGTGGTCCCTGCGCTTCCGAGCCTGCTGCGCTAGGGTTGGTTGCGTAGAGGTTGCGTCCGGTCGCGTCGTCCAGCCGATCCACTGCCTGACGGTTCGCCCCGGGCACCAGGTGGCCGTAGGTGTCCACGGTCATCCTGATGGAGCTGTGCCCGAGCTGGTCCCGCACATAGGTCACCGACTCGCCGTTCTGGAGCAGCAGGCTGGCGAAGGTGTGCCGCAGGGCGTGTGGGTTCCGGTAGCGGAGGCCAGAGCGACGCAGGAGTGGCCACCAGGCGGTTTTGTAGAACTCCAGGGGCGTCATAGGCTCGTCCCGACTGTCCAGGGCAGGGAAGAGCCACTGAGAATCGGCCTGGCCGGCCACGACAGCCTCCGCATCCCGCAGGGTCAGGTGGGCTTGCAGGACTCGTTCGAGCTGCTGGCTCATATCCACCCGGCGGGCCTTGCCGGTCTTGGGTGTCCCGATCTCCCGCCGTCCCCACGTCCGCCGTACCCAGAGATACCCTTGGTGAAAATCCAGATCCTCTCGCTTGAGAGCCAATGTCTCACCGATCCTGACGCCTGTCCGGGCCAACGTCAGAATGAGCGGGTAATGCTCGGGCATCTGCCGCTCGGCGGTCGTGAGCAGAACGGTCAGCTCGTCGGCACTGAACGGATCAATCGTGCGGATTTCAGCGTCGCCCGGCTGGCGGGTGAAACGGCCCAGCCGCATGGATGGATTGCTCGGAACGAGCCCGGCCTCCACAGCCGCATTGAGAGAGGCCACCAGCGGGATCAGAGCGGTGCGGAGCGAACTGGGCTTCAGTTCCCTCTTGATGAGCTTCTCGGCCATGACCGCCTTGATTCGCTCGCGAGTGAGAGCGCCTAATGGCAGGGCTCCCAGCGCGGGAAGCCAGTGTCGACGCATCGCCACTCCGTAATTCTCCTGCGTGGCGGGCTTGAGGTGGAGCGCCACCGAGGTCTTGAGCCAGTTCTCGGCGAAGTCCTTGAGGGTCTGTACCCTGTCTCGACCACTATCGAGCACGGAGGTATCCCCAGCAGCGAGCTTGCCCTGGATGATTTCTGCCGCTCGCTGGGCCGCTCGCTTCGCTTTCTCACCCCCGCCAACACGTTTAGCCTTCCGCTGGCCCTTATGATTGACAAAGACCCAGTAGGCCCCCTTCCAGTGCTTGACCTTGACTCCCATTGTCAGCGGCCCCCCTTCCGACGTAGCCTGCTACGCCGTTCCAGCCAATTGCGAACTGCTTGCCGAATCAGCTCGGTCATGACAGTGCGGTCCTCCAAAGCGGCGATGACTAATCGCCGGTGGTCCCGTTCGTCCAGTGCAACGGAGGTAACGACCATGCCTTCTCGACTCTCAGCACGCTTCCGTGGCATGACACTATAGTGCTATAGGACTCTAACTCTGTCAAGCTCGTTGGGAGTACGACACTGATAAAAGCTGGTCAGCCTAGATCGCGAACTACGTCGCTGACTACCCTGTCCACGTCAGGCTGCCCCACCTGCCGGTAGCTGGCAGCCCAGCCGTCGTACTCCGAGCGTCTGACCACGATCTTGCCCCCGATCCGGTAGCAGGGCAGGGGGTGGGTCGGGTCAGTCAAATAGTCGCGTAGTTTCCGCCGGCTGAGGCCGCTGTAGGTGGCGAGCGCTTGGAGGCTGAGGAAGGGGTCGAGGGCCGTACTCATGACCACCCGCTCGGCGAGGATGCCGCGGATCTGGGCTACGGGCTGACCAAGGCCGGCGCGAGCCTCACATTTTCCTGCTGCTTGGCCGGCACCAATTCGCTCGCCCGACCCGTTGCCCTCGGTGCCCATTCTTCGTGGCTTCTAGAGCCCGGAGGTCGCTCTGGGTGTTGGAAAGGGGCTCCGCCCCAGCGTCGCTCGGGAGCTAACGCTCCCTACGCTCCGCCCCCGGACCAGCTTTGGGGACAGGGAGCCGCCCTGAGAGTCCATAGAGGACACCCAGAGCGGCCCGCCTGCGAAGGGCATACCCTCAGGTATGGCCCCCTGCCTCGCCGGAGAGCTGGTCAGGAACTCCGACGGGGATGAGATCAAGTTCAGCACTCCGGTTCCCCGGCACTCACACCTGGCCAGCCTTCGGAAGCAGTGTCCCCTTGCCGCAGTCTAGGCACCGCTCGTGAGGGAAGCCCTTGATGAAAGTTTCACCGCAGGCCGAGCAGGTGAGGTCTTCCACCAGCTCCGTCGAGCTGAACGCGGCGGCGGGATACCAGACCAATATCTGGAGGTCTTCGTCGAAGCCGCGTACATACAGCTTCCCTTGAGGGGTGAGCCCAACGAGGGTGGCGTCCTCCCCACTCCCAACTTCAACGATCTGTGCAAAGCGGAGGGGAGTGGGTCCGGGTGAGGAGCTGTTGAACTGCGGGTAATCCGTCATCAACCTCTCCTTGGGTCAAGGGTGCGCTGCTCTGTGCGGCTTGACTCCCAATTCCGGGGACCTGGGACTCGACGTCGGCGAGCTCGCCGGAAAGCGGTCGGCCACCCTGCCCGCGCGAGCCACAGTGGCGCTCCTCGGCTTTCCAGGGCGGTACGGCACGGTTTAGATCTCTGCCCAGCCGGGCGGAAGCCGAAGTCTTCCGCCATGGCGGAACATGGCGCTGGAGGAGGTGGCGGAAAGGGTGGGGGCGGCGCACTGGAAGCGCCGCCACCGCCATACACTTATAGGGTGGCGGCTGGCGGAATCCCTCACCGATTCGCGGAGCAAGCTCTTACTAGCCAGCATTTCCTTGGCCTTTGAGCCGGTACGAGCCACGAACTGGCTGCTCGAGCTGACCCTGACGCTTCATCTGGCCCAATGCCCGCTCTACGGTTCGCGGCTTGACTCCTCTCCCGTCCGCGTGCGACAGGATCGCCTCCCTATCGGCTGTCTGTTCTGGGGTCACTTGAAGGAAGCTCTTGATAATGCGCCGCGCTTGCTCAGTCCTGCCGCCTTCGGCCTCGTATTGGGTGCGGGCTCCGTCGAAGTGCAGCTCGATGGGGCCATCCTGTGTCTGGTCGTACAGACTGACCACGAAGGGCTCGGGCTCTTCTGCCTCGCGGAGCTTGGTGCATTCCATGACGAGGGCGTCCGCCCCGATGCGCTGAATGGCAAAAGCGGCGTCCGCCCCAGCCAGGATGTCTGTTGACCCGCTGGCGCGTTCACGCGGGCTGGCACTGGCCATCGGGCTTCGCTTGCGCATGTGGTGTGAAATGATGAGTGTTCGGTCTTTAGCGAGCGGGGCCACGGCCCGCCAGAATTCCCCTACGTCGCTCGCCTCGTTCTCGTTTCCCGGAAGGACGCGACGAAGGGTCTCCACAATGACCACCTCAGGATCAAACTCCTTGCCTTGTAGTTCGCTGAGAAGACGCGTCGCCCCTACGGTGTCGAGCCGCACACCGTATCGAGAGAGGAAACGAAGGGGTAGCAACTTGGAACTCTGACCCATCCCAAGAGCTAGGCGCTGGATGCGGCGCTTGAGCGTGTGTGGGTGCATTTCCTCGTCGATGTACAGCACTCGCTTCGGCTGCGGGATCGGAAACTTGTCAAGCCACGGGCGATCCGCCGCCAGATGAAGTGCGAGACTGGGGAGGACCCACGATTTGAACGAGCCAAATTCCCCATACAGCACGACGCGGTCGCCATCCGCGATCAGTGGTTCCACGAGCCATTTGATGGGCTGTAGCGGCTCGGACATGATCTCCTCGAATGAAACGAGCGGCAGCCCTCCACTCGCTCGCTCAGTGGGAGCCATGGGATATCCCCGTCGGGCGCGGTCGCAGCCGAAACAAGAGCTCGGGTCGCTCTGGCTGCCACGTGCAGAAGAAATGCCGCAGCAGTGATTGATTCATCGGCCGGGGAGCGGTGGGAGGATCGGGGGTGAGCGGCTTCGTGTTGCCCTTCGCGGGCTGTGGTCTCCATGCCTCAGTGGTCGTCCCCTTCGCTGCCAGCGCCATATGCTGGTCTCCTTTCCGTGCTCGCTTTCTCTCTCCACCCCCCATAGAGGGAACGAAACGAATCCGGCTCACCGGGGAGCCCCGTGATGGGCCTCGTGGCACCCGCCGGCGGGCTTCACGCGGAAGGTCGGCTTCAATGCTATTCACTGCACCACCCCGCCGCGTTCGCTCGGTCATCGGTCTAGGCTCTCTGTCGATGAACGTAGCATGGGCGACGACGGGGAATCAAGCTAAGTAGCTGTATTAATTATCTTTTCTACCCGTGAAATGTGCGGCGAGATTCACGGAGGGAACTGACGCGCGCAACCCTCTAATTTGAGACGAGGAGCGGGCTAGCGACTCTTCTTAACGTGACGCGGGTGACGGTAGTTGCCGATTGTGTTCCTGATCTTCTCAGGCGTTGCGTCGAGGAGCGAGCCGAGGACAGCGTAGGCCAGGTAGGCGGGTTTGCCTTCGCGACCTGCGCGGCCCATCCTGCCATTGAGCATCGCGTCGAGAGCGGTGTCCAAGTTGAGCGGTTTCCACCCGCTGGGGTGGGCTGCGTGTTCGAAGTCCCTATAGCCACTCCACCAGGGCACGGAGGAACAGGGCACGTAGGAACTTTCCAGGCAGGCCACGGAGGAACTTTCCAGGACCTGCTGTGCGAGCTCCCGATACCACTCCTTCGCTCCCGTCTTCGTCCGAGGTTTGCCTTCTGCCGCATCCAGTCTCCTCTTGAACGCTGACCGGAGGGCATGGAAGTCTGCAGCGATCTCTTCGGCGGAGATCCGTTCCGACCACGGCTCCCAGGTCGGATATGGGTTCTTGAGACCGCCCTTCGGGCCCGGTCGTCTCCGGGCTCGCTTCCACTGGATTCGCTTCTGAGGCAAGAGGCCGGCGGCGTGAGCCTCTATTAGATTCGCCAGTTGCTCGTTGACGAGGGCAACCTCTTTGGGTGACGTGTATACCTCATACTCGCCGTCAAACTTGGACTCCCACTGCCATCCAAGTCGCTTCCACTCTTCGTTGTCAGACCGGAGTCGGTGCAAGTAACGGACCTGCCCCTGAACCAGCGGGTGCCAGTAAAGCTGGGGATGAGATTTCAGAACCTCACCTAACTTGGGCAGTGTGGGCGATTCGATGAAGGGGCGGAGAGGCCAGCCGGTTCCTGCGATGATTGACCTTGCCATCTCCTCGGCAGTGGGGCTCGCTATCTTCTCAAGTTCCTCGTTGGTCAGCCTCAGCTCCTTGTCGATCGCGCCGGACTTGAGAAGGTCGGCGATCGGCGGGATCGACGGCTCAATCAGCGTAGGCTCGACTCTTGACGGGACGCGCGCGGGTTCTCGACGCCCGACGGACGGGGGCGGCCCTTCACTATTCCCCACGCCGCGCTCCGTGGCGGGTGCGCGATTGAGCTCAGTTGTCCGGCGGTGGTCCTGGCGGTGCGAGTTGGTTGTCCTCTTCACCTTCACCGTGCGCTCACAGTGAGAACGTCCTGATCTTACGTCCGGCCGGCCTTGCGTCAGCTTGGGTGCATCGCGTCCACGTCATGCTTCCATCGTACCGAGTAGCCTGTGTTTCCGGAAGGAGGGGTCAGGTAGGCCGCACCTCAGCCCTACCCGCGAAGCTGCCCAAGGGGGCTGACTTGGGCAATATCCACTCCGCTGCCCTGCCCTAGCAATCTCACGCACTTAGAGAGCCTTGGTGGCTGCCCTGAGGCGATTCACGGCGCAAAGATTCGTTGCCGGCAAGTGCCTGCCGGCTCTAGTGTCTTGGTGCTGAGAAAAAGGCCCGATCTTTCGGCGCGTTAGACGCGAAAGCACTGGGCTAAATGGGCAGTAGGTCGGCGTGGGTCACACAGACGGGTTGACAAATGTCTAGCCAGAAAGGAGCGGGTGCTCAGGGGCGGCGCAGTGCCAGCGCCCTGGCGTATTCCAGGTAGGGGGCCGCGGGATCAGCGGGCGGGTGCGCCAGCCGAACCCTTTTACAATGCTGGGGGGACCCGGGGTAGGCGAGCCGGTAGTCGGGCCCGCTGCGCATGGCGCGCTTGTACCGCTTGCTCGGGGCGGGCCTGGCGGGGAGGCCCCGCGCTCGACGGCGGGCGTTCTTCATGTTGCCCGTGACGTGCTCCAGATAGAGGTCCAACACGAGCTTGGCGCGGGGGATCTTGGCCACCCGGCACACGGTGGCCTGCGACAGGCCCAGGGCCTTGGCCACAGCTCGCTGACCGCAGCCCACGCCCAGCAGCAGGTGGACGTACCACTTTGCAGAGTTCTCCAGCACCTTCGCCCAGTGCAGGCGGGCACGCTTCGCACCCCTGCCGGCGGCAGGGAGCGGGAGGTCACGGGGGTTTAGGCCTCTAGGCAAGTAGATCACCCCGCGGCGCTGCGGCGGCTGGCCGCGGACCAGGATGCGGGTGATCTCGTGCCGGTTGTAGCCGGCCTTGGTGAGCCCCTCGACGTCGCCCTGGCTCACCAGGACGCGCTTGCGTCCCTTCCTCGTTGAGCGGTCTGCCTGCGGTGAATTCGTGGCTTCGGTGTCCATCTGCTCTATGCTCTCACGCTCCGCATCGGGTAGGGATCAGCAGAGCTAAGCGGCCGGCAGGAGCTTAGACGACAGCCGGATTCGGGCCCGATCAAACGGCCGACGTACTTGTGACTGAGAATCGCGACGTTCAGGATCAATCAGGCCCGCACGCTGCGGTGAGTTTGCCCGACTCCGCTGGTCCGAGGGTTCGCTTCGGCCTGCGCCTTCGGCGTGGCCTCAGCTCACGATAGCCCCTCGTTGCGTCCCCGCAGCCGCGTCTTGCTATGCTCTAGTCCCGATGCCCCCGCCCCTCTGGCTCGATGAGGGTGGCCGGCCCCGCCCGACGCGGCCCTGTCCCCAATGCGGCCGAGCGGCGCCGGTATTCCACTTCCGCCTGGAGCACCTGCGGCTCATGGGCTGGCGCTTGTTCACCGTCGCCAGCTATACGAACTGGTGCGGGCACGGCCAGGAGTTCATTCCGGTGCCGGATGCGGACGGCTGGTGTTGGATGATTCCGGTGCTGGGGGAGGCCGCCTAGCCACATGTTCAACGAGCCACTTGCGGATGTGACCTACGATGACGTGCTCGCGTTCTGCCAGACCTATCCTGAAGGTGTGCGAGCAGAATACAAGCGACAGCTCGTCAACATTCCGAAGGTAGTGTCGTCGTTCGGAACCTGTCAATGAGAATGAGACGGCTGATGCGTGAGTTTAGTGTAGGAGCGCCTCGACAGCGCCGTCGTTTCGGTGTCACCGGCGGACGCTGAAATCCACTCAACAGCGCAACGTCGCGGAATCACCCGCGATCACGAGTCGCGACGACTGCGTCGAGGTCGAAGCGGGCGAGCGGCGGCAGGTCGAGGTGGGCGAGAGCGGATGCCGCTGGCTTGCGTGGGCGATACAACTGGCAAACAGTCGTCGTGAAGTCACGGCAAGCCAACGCCTTCGTGATGCCGAACGGCAAGATTGTGGTGTTCACCGGCCTCCTGCCGATCGAAGGTGATACGCAGTAAGCACATTTTCGCGGCTGCCCCCGATAGTGTCCTGCTAGACTCCCGGTCGAGCCAGGAAGGCGAGTGCCGTGTCCCCTCATCGACGCGGGAGGAGCAAACATGAAGACCCTTACCTTGATCCTGGTAGCGGTGCTGTGTGCTGGGTGCGTTGCTGGAAGCCAAGCAGCGGACTGGGCACGCCTGTATAGCAAGCCAGGAGTCACAACCGATCAACTGAACAACGATGGGTTAGACTGCCAGCATGGCCCTGGAGAAAAGATATCTACCGGGCAGGCGTTCTGGCAGGGCGGACTGCTTGGGATGGCTCAGGGAATTTCTACGCCCGAGGCTCACGCTGCCTGCATGAAGGAGAAAGGCTATACGGTCAACACCGGTCAACAATGAAAACCATGGCGATGCTGTTGGTCGCTGTCCTGCTTTCAAGCTGCGCGACCCAGACTGCCGTCCAGCGCCTGGCTGAATCTGAGCAGGAACACGTCTATGTAATATGGGTCGACCAGGAGGGTCGCACTCTAGTGACACGGAACTGCCCGTTCTACCCAATCATCGAGGGCAATTCGGTCACCGGATGGCGGAGCCCGGTGTGTACGGAAGTCGCAGGGACCCGGAACCAGGCGGACACCGAATTTTGGAAGTTTGAGCGCTATCACGCCGCCCAGATTTTTGCCCCAGTGCCAATTCTGGGCTTCATCCCGACGGGACCGTCCTTCAAGGGTTCCAGTACTACTAAGATCGGGGTCATCGGACCACAGGCCGCGTGTGAGGCGATCCGGGCCACCGTTCGCAAGCCGCGCGGGGTGGCAGGTGACGACACGGATTCCTGGACGGAACCATGCCAAGGGCCATACTATTTCCGTCGCGTGGAGGAGAAGTGATGGAACTGATGGCGATGATCGGCGCATTACGGCAGCGAGTGCCACTCCGACCTCTGCGTTGGGTGCCGGTGATGAAAGGCATGAAGCTGATCGAGGAGTACGTCGATGCGGGCGAAAGCGGTGCGGGCTTCACTGTCCGAGGCTACATACTACCCGCACGAATGCCGCTGCTCCCCACAGGAGCATGACCAGAAGCGCCGCTCCTGGAGCCCCCCCATCGAAGTAACCATGGACAGTGCCGCTCGCTCCATGATTCCGGGGGGCAATTGCTCCGACGGTCCAGCCTGTCCAAGAACCAGTCAATCCTGCTGGCAGTGATCGACCGCAAATAAAACTGTCAGAACACGTAGAACATGCCCGCTAGCCCCGTCACCGCCAGGAGACCCACGAATAGAGCTTTGGCCCAGGCAGGGTAGCTGCTCCACCGGTTGGGACCGAAGAACAACACTAGCGCGCCGCTGACGTAGAGCGCAGCCGCCAAGTAGCCAAGCTGCTCCTTGTGATTGTGGTAGGTGCCTTGATAGTTGATGAACGCCCTCAAGGTGTCGGGGTCAAGCTCGCTAGGCTCAGTCGCCATATCTACTTCCCCTTCGGCTCACGTGGGTCCACGGTGTCGGGTATGCACTTGAACTCCCATATCAACGCACTCGTCTCACCGATGACCTTGATCCGGACGGGCCGTTCGCCCTCGACCTTGTACTTCCCTGTCGCGCCCAAGGACTTCTGCCAGAAGTTCATATTCGAGTCCCAAACCGCGCGTTGATAGGAGAAGCAGTCTTCGGGCTTTGCTAATGCCGACCCGTAGGTTGTCCAGTACACCTCGCTCGAATTGGTGTTGAAGCTCTGCCACAATACCCATGCGCCCTCGGCCGAGGCAGACGCGACGGCGAGCAGGCAACAGAGGGTGGCGGGCAGGATGGATCGTCCGCCTCCTGTCATCGGCGTTTCTCTTCGCGCTTAGTCGCCCTGCTCGGCGGGACGGATTCCAGAATCTCGGCGACGAACGCTTCCAGGTTTTTCCCCTGCCGAATCGCCCTTGCCGTCAGATGCTCCACCTGGGCACGGCCTAGCGTAAGGGTGAGGGAGACTTTGACTTTGTCCCCGGACGGCCCGACAGAGACGTCGCGCTCCGTCGCGACCTGGGCAACCTCCTCGGGCGTTCGGGCCCGAGACCGCCTCGGTACCGAAGGGGCGGACGGATCTGGCTTGCGGTCAGCTGGGCGGACACGGCGAGCAGTCACGGAACGCTCCAGGCCAGTGTGTCCAGCGTGGGCTCGGTCATGGTGGGTCTCCCGTTTACGGGAAGTCGATCCGAAACTCCTTGCCGTGGTCCGTGAACCCGAGCCTACCGTAGAGAGCGTGGACCCGGTCACGGGCGTAGCGACTTGTAGCGATGAGCTTGTAGCAACGGCGGCGCTTCGCCTCCGCGATGACGCCCTTGACGAGGTTTGTGCCGATCTCACTCCCTCGATGATCGGGCTCGACAAACACGTCCTCCAGTAGCCCGAAGGGGCGCTCGTGGAGGTCGTTGGTCATCACGTACAAGTAGGCGCGACCGACGACTTTGCCCTTGAGGGAGTTGGTGACCTTCACGCCATACGCGCGCACGCGAGCGGTCTTGAGCGCCATGCTCGTCTCCTCCGTTCGCCTACTGAATGACCTCATCTGCCCGCAGGAGCAGCGACGGCGGGATCGTCAGGCCGAGGGCCTTCGCGGTCTTGAGGTTGATCACGAGCTCGAACTTGGTGGGCTGCTCGACGGGGAGATCTCCAGGCTTGGTGCCCTTCAGGATCTTGTCGACATAGGTGGCGGCGCGCCGGAAGGGGTCAGGAAGGCTGGCCCCATAGGACATGAGGCCGCCCACGTCAACCGCCTCCCTGAATGCGTAGATCGCCGGGAGCCGGTTCCTTATCGCGAGGTCCACGATGCGTTTGTACTCACCATAGAACATCGGGCTCGGCAACACGATGAGGGCGCGGGCGCGCTCTCTGGTCATCGTCGAGAATGCCCTGTCGAAATCGTTGGGATCTCGCGCCTCCACGAGTTGAAGCCGCACGCTCAACGCCTGGGCTGCAACCTCTATCTCCTTCAACATATCCCTCATCGTGCGGTCGCCGTACGCCCCTGGTTGCCAGAGCGCAGCCACATGGGAGGCTGCGGGAACCACCTCCTTGAGGAGCCCGACGCGTTTGGGCACTAAACCGGGGCCGAGGAAGGTCGAGCCCGTAACACTCCCACCTGGGTGCGCAAGGCTGGCGACGAGCCCGTCCTTGATAGGATCACCCATGGCCGGCGCGATGATGGGAGTCGCGATGTTCGCTTGCTTTGCCGCTCGCGCCGCCGGCGTACCGCCGAGAATAACGATGAGATCGATCTTGAGACGCACGAGTTCCGCGAAGAGGTCCGGCAGCCGCTCGAGCTTGCCATGCGCCGATCGGTCCTCGATCACGATGTTCTGGCCCTCTACATACCCGAGCTCGCGCAGCCCCTGCCGGAGTGCGTTGGACAGTTCTCGGACTTGGGGAAGCTCAGCGGAGAAGGTCGATACCAGAGCTATTCGAGGGACCTTTCCCACCCGCTGCGCCTCGGCTGCAAGCGGCGCGGCGAGCAGGCCACCAGCCATAGAGCCAATGAATGCCCGCCGGCTGATCATCAGGGGCTATTTGCTCGGCAGCGTGAACCTGAAGGTCGAGCCCTTGCCGACGTCACTCTCGACCCAGATCCGGCCGCCGTGCATCTCCACGAACTTCTTGGTCAGCGTGAGCCCGAGCCCCGTGCCCTCAATCTTTCGGGCCTCGTCGCTGCCCACCTGGCGGAATTCCTCGAAGATGGCCTCCTGGTCCTTCGGGGCGATCCCGATGCCGGTGTCACGGACCGCGATCTCGACCGCCCCGTCGGCGAGCCCGGCCTTCACCCCGATTCGGCCCCCTTCCGGCGTGAACTTCACCGCGTTGGACAGGAGGTTCAGGAGGACCTGCTTGATCTTGCGCTCGTCCCCAACGAACTCGCCCAGCCGCGGGTCCACGCTGATATCCAAGCCGATCCCATGGCGGGTGGCCCGTTCCTTGACCAGGGTGATGGCATTCTCGAGGGCCAGCGGGAGGTGGAAGGTCCCCAGCGTCAACTCCATCCGGCCGGCCTCGATCTTGGACAGGTCGAGGATGTCATTGATCAGGGACAGCAGGTGCCGGCCGGAGGAGAGGATGTCCTGCAGGTACTCGGTCTGCTTGGGGTTGATCTCCCCAAACATCCGCTCCAGCAGCACCTCGGAGAAGCCGGTGATGGCGTTGAGCGGGGTCCGAAGCTCATGGGACATATTGGCGAGGAACTCGGACTTGTGCCGGCTGGCGGCCTCGAGCTGCCGGCCCTTGTCCTCGATCTCCCGGAACAGGCGGGCGTTCTGGATGGCCAGGGCGGACTGCGCGGCAAAGGTCTGGAGGAGAGTCACCACCGCTGGCGCGAACGCTCCCGTCTCTTGCCGGTGGACCACCAGAGCGCCCAGGATCCGCTCCTCAAATATGAGGGGCACAGCAAGGATGGATCGGTAGCCGAGCCGCGCCAGGATGGCCCGAACCCGTGTGAGGGAGTATTCCTTCTCATCTAAGAGGTTGGTGACCTGGAAGGGCGCTCGTGTGGCTACCGCCTGCCCTGTCGCACCCTCGCCCAGACGAAGCGGCTCGCGCCGAAGGGCCTC
>Ga0070706_100004101_pt1 | contig 14172 bp, 12 predicted proteins | sample KBSK5501metaG_FD_65476 | JGI IMG/M metagenome (GOLD analysis project Ga0070706, IMG submission 65476) | Corn, switchgrass and miscanthus rhizosphere microbial communities from Kellogg Biological Station, Michigan, USA - KBS K5-50-1 metaG | ecosystem: Host-associated > Plants > Roots >...
ACGGTGGACTTCCTGCCCAAGATCAAAGTCGAGGTTGTGGTCCCGGACAACTTAGTGGACAAGGTCTCGGGCGTGCTAGCGAGCGCGGCCAAGACCGGGAATATTGGTGACGGCAAGATCTTCATCTATCCGGTGGATACGGCGGTGCGCATCCGCACCGGCGAGCGCGATGAAGGCGCGCTCTAGCCCTGGCCTGGCATCCGACGCTCAAGGAGACCACTCGGTGACACGAACGACGCGATCGGCGGTGCTGGCTCTCATTCTGATCCTCGCGGCCCTGAGCCTGGCCGCGCCTGCCTTGGCGCAGGCCCCAGCGGCGCCGGCTTCGCCGTCGGCGCCTGGCCCCGCGACGCCGGCAAATCCAGCGCCCCAGGCTGCGAAGATCGACTCGGGCGATACCGCTTGGGTGCTGACCTCGGCCGCGCTCGTGCTGCTCATGACGGCGCCCGGCTTGGCGCTGTTCTATGGCGGCATGGTCAGGCAGAAGAATGCGCTCGGGACGCTAATGCAAAGCTTCATCGTCCTCGCGCTGATCTCGATCCAGTGGGTGCTCTGGGGTTACTCGCTGGCCTTCGGGCCCGACCGCGGGGGCCTCATCGGGGGGCTCGATTGGGTCGGCCTCCGGGGCGTGGGGGCGGCGCCCAATCCGGACTATGCGCCCACGATCCCGCACCAGGCCTTCATGCTGTTCCAGATGATGTTCGCCGTGATCACGCCGGCATTGATCACGGGATCGTTCGCGGAGCGGAAGAAGTTCTCCACCTTCCTGGTCTTCATCCTGGCCTGGGCGACCTTCGTCTACGATCCGCTCGCCCACTGGGTCTGGGGCGCGAAGGGCTGGTTGCACGAGTGGGGCGCGCTCGACTTCGCAGGCGGAACCGTCGTGCATATCTCCTCCGGTATCTCGGCGCTGGCGGCGGCGCTGGTGATCGGCAAGCGCAAGGGATACGGCCATCAGCCGATGCCGCCCCACAACCTGCCGCTCACCGTGCTGGGCGCGAGCTTGCTGTGGTTCGGCTGGTTCGGATTCAATGCCGGCAGCGCGCTCGCCGCCAACGGCCTGGCGGCTCACGCCTTCACGACCACGAACACAGCCACAGCGGCCGCGGTGCTGGGCTGGATGTTCACCGAGTGGAACTCGCGCGGCAAGCCCACCGTGCTGGGCGCCGCCTCGGGCGCCGTGGCGGGCCTGGTCGCGATCACTCCCGCGGCAGGCTTCGTCACGCCAATGGCCGCCATCGTGATCGGGGCTGTAGCGGGGGTGCTGTGCTACACGGCATGCAACTTCAAGGCGAAGCTCGGGTACGACGACTCGCTGGACGTGGTGGGCGTGCACGGCGTGGGTGGAACCTGGGGGGCGCTGGCGACCGGGCTGTTCGCGACCAAGGCCGTCAACGACGCGGGTGGCGACGGGCTCTTCTACGGCAACCCGCACCAGCTCTGGGTACAGCTCGTCGCCGTCGTCGTGACCTGGATCCTGGGCTTTGTGGTGACCACGATCATCCTCAAGGTGCTGGATGCCGTCATGGGGCTGCGGGTGACCGAGGAGGACGAAGTGGCGGGCCTCGATCTCTCCCAGCACTCGGAGACGGCCTATGTATTGGGAGGCTCGTCCTACGGGGAGTATTCGGTCGGGGCCGGCTCCGGCGCCTTCGCGGAGGCCATGAAGGCGGCGGAAGCCAAGGCGCGCGCCGGGCATTAGGCAGGGTGGGCTGAAGCCGACCGGAGCGCTTGACGGGGCGAATCGGGCCTCGTAATCTTGTCTGGCCTGTGGGGCAGAGGCGCCCTGCCGGTCCCCGTTTCCATCCCACGCTAGTGGACAAGGAGGCTGACGCATGACCCCGAAGGACGTTGTGAAAATGGCCAAGGAGAAAGGCGCCAAGATCGTCGATCTGCGCTTCATCGATCTCCCTGGCCTCTGGCAGCATTTCTCCATTCCGGTTTCGGAGCTCAAGGAGGACATCTTCGAGGAGGGCCTCGGCTTCGACGGGTCCTCGATCCGCGGATTCCAGACCATCGATGAGTCGGACATGCTGCTCATGCCCGATCCGAGCACGGCCCAGATGGATCCCTTCACGGCCGTCCCGACGCTCGTGCTGATCTGCAATGTGAAGGATCCGGTGACCGGCAAGGCCTATAGCCGCGACCCCCGCTACGTAGCCCAGAAGGCGGAGGCCTACGTCAAGAAGTCCGGCGCGGCCGATACGGTCTATATCGGGCCCGAGCTCGAGTTCTTCTTCTTCGACTCGATCCGGTTCGACCAGACCTACAACTCCGGCTACTACTTCATCGACTCCGAGGCCGGGTTCTGGAACTCCGGCCAGGAGGGCACCCCCGACCGGCCCAACCTGGGCTACAAGCCGCGCTACAAGCAGGGCTACTTCCCCGTGCCGCCCATGGACAAGTTCCAGGACATCCGCTCCGACATGGTGCTGGCGCTGGAATCGGTCGGCGTCCGGGTCGAGGTCCATCACCACGAGGTAGCGACGGCGGGGCAGACGGAAGTCGACATGCGCTTCGACACGCTGACCAAGATGGCCGACAAGGTCTGCTGGTACAAGTACTGCGCCAAGAACACCGCGAAGAAGTGGGGCAAGACGGCGACGTTCATGCCCAAGCCGCTCTTCCAGGACAATGGCTCGGGGATGCACACCCACCAGTCACTATGGCGGAATGGCAAGAACCTTTTCTACGAGCGCGGTGGTTACGCTGACATCTCGAAGATGTGCCTGTACTACATCGGGGGCATCCTCAAGCACGCTCCGGCGCTGCTCGCCCTCGTTGCGCCCACCACGAACAGCTACAAGCGGCTGGTGCCGGGCTACGAGGCCCCCATCAATCTCGTCTACAGCCAGCGCAACCGCTCGGCCTGCATCCGCATCCCCGTGTACAGCAAATCAGAGGGAGCCAAGCGTATCGAGTTCCGCACCCCTGATAACACGTGCAACCCATACCTCTCCTTCGCCGCTTGCCTGATGGCGGGGCTCGACGGCGTTGCCAACAAGATCGACCCGGGCAAGCCCGTGGACAAGGATCTCTACGAGCTGCCGCCGGCTGAGGCAAAGAAGATCAAGCAGCTGCCGGGCTCGCTCGACATCGTGCTCGACAATCTCGAGAAAGATCACGAGTTCCTTCTCAAGGGCGACGTTTTCACGCCCGACCTGATCGAGACCTGGATCGACTACAAGCGGAAGAACGAGGTAGACCCCGTCCGGCTGCGTCCGCATCCGTACGAGTTCGCCCTGTACTTCGACATCTAGCCTGCGCGCTCGCCACGCAGCTTTCCGCCCGGCGCATTCGAGCGCCGGGCGGGCTTCGCCCTCGACGGAAGGCTGCTCACGCGCTGAGCGTTCGAGTCTGCTTGCTTGCCGCTTGAGCAGGTCCTCTCGCCCCCGCGCCGCGAATACCCCGCTTTTCCCCCGTTTTGGTGCTGGCACTATGTTTGCGTGATCACCAAGCCATGAAGCCACGGTGGCGGGTGCTGATCGTGGACGACCATGCGCCTTCGCGCTCATCCATCGTCGAGGCGGTCGCGCTCCAGGGCGGCGAGGTGGTGGGTCACGGCAGCCGCCTCGAGGACGCCGTGCCGCTGGTCGAGCGGCTGCAGCCGGATGTGGCGGTGCTGGCGGTGGGGCTCCCCGACGGCGATGGACTCGAGGCTGCGCGGCGGATCATGGCGTCGGCTCCATGCCCGCTCGTGCTGCTGACGAGCCGAACGGACGCCGCCGTGGCGGCGCGTGCCGTCGAGGCGGGCGTCCTCGGTTTCCTCGTCAAGCCGCTGCGCCACCCGGAGCTCGGGCCGGCGCTCGATCTGGCCGTATCGCGTTTCCGGGAGATGGAGGCCGTCCGCCAGGAGAACGAGGCGCTCAAGCGCAAGCTCGAGTCGCGGAAGGTCATCGATCGCGCCAAGGGCCTCCTCATCCAGCGGCTCGGGCTCACCGAGCCGGAGGCCTACCGCCGGCTTCAAAAGACCGCGATGGACACTCGCAAGTCCATCGCCGAAGTCGCCCAGGCTCTCCTGCTCACCGACGGGCTCGGCCAGCCTCGCTCTGCCCGCTGACCTCCGCTGCCGATTTCTGAGGCAGCAATTCGGCCTTGCCCACAAAGTGGGCATTCCGGCGCTCGAGAAGCGATCCAAATGTCTGCAACTATCCGAAATCGCTCACCGTGATTTCGGGCACGGGCCTTGCTCTCGCCGTAGGCGGCGCGCCAAGACAGCGGGGTCGGCGGTCAGCGCCAGTGCGACCCATTCACCATGACCCAATGGAGGGTCGGACCCCTCACCCCTACCGAGGGCAGCGAAAGGAGAGGCGCATGGAAGGGCTTTCACGAAGGGATTTCCTCAAGACGACGGCGGCCGTCGGTGTCGGCGCCGCCGCGGGGATGGGCTTTCCGGCCATCATCAAGGCCCAGGGCTCTGCTCCCATCAAGGTAGGCGTGCTCCACTCGCTCTCCGGCACGATGGCCATCAGCGAGGCGCCGATCAAGGAAGTCGTGCTGATGGCGATCGACGAGGTCAACAAGGCGGGCGGCGTGCTGGGCCGCAAGGTGGAGGCCGTCGTGGAGGATCCGGCCTCCAACTGGGACCTCTTCGCCGAGAAGTCGAAGAAGCTGCTGCTCCAGGACAAGGTTGCGACCGTCTTCGGCTGCTGGACCTCGGTGAGCCGCAAGTCGGTCCTCCCGGTCTTCGAGAAGAACAACGGCCTGCTCTTCTATCCCGTCCAGTACGAAGGCGAGGAGTGCTCGAAGAACGTGATCTACACCGGCGCCACGATCAACCAGCAGGCGACGCCGGGCGTCGACTACCTCATGAGCCCCGAGGGAGGTAGCAAGAAGAAGTTCTACCTGCTCGGCTCGGACTATGTGTACCCGCGCACGACGAACAAGATCCTCCGCGCGTATCTCCTGAAGGTGAAGAAGGTGCCGGAGGCGAACATCGCCGAGGAGTACACGCCGTTCCACCATCAGGACTACCAGACCATCATCGGCAAGATCAAGAGCTTCAGCGCCGCCGGCGACGCCGCCGTGATCAACACGATCAATGGCGACTCGAACGTGCCGTTCTTCAAGGAGCTCGGCAACCAGGGTCTGACCGCCGACAAGTGTCCGACGATGTCGTACAGCTTCGCGGAGGTCGAGCTGCAGACGCTCGACGTCAAGCCGCTCGCCGGCCACCTGGCGTCGTGGAACTACTTCATGTCGCTCAAGAATCCCGAGAACCTCAAGTGGGTCAAGGCGTGGAAGGAGTGGGCTAAGAAGGCGGGCATCCCCGACAAGCAGGCCGTCACCGACGATCCGATGATGCACGCCTACGTGCACGTCCACCTCTGGGCCAAGGCGGCGCAGAAGGCGGAGTCCACCGACGTGGACAAGGTGCTGAAGGCGATTGAGAATTTGCAGATCTCGAGCCCGGTCGGCAAGTACAAGGTCGATCCGGAAAACCACCACACCTGGAAGCCGGTGTTCATCGGCAAGATCCGGGCCGACGGTCAGTTCGACATCGTGAAGCGCACGCCGGACTGGGTGCGGCCGGAGCCCTGGAGCAACGTCACGTATCCCGGCCGCGGCTGCGACTGGTCGAAGGGCGGCAAGGGCACCTTCGACACGGTTGGCGGAAAGCGCGTGTGGCTTTCGGAAAAACAGTAAGCCTGCTGGCTGTCACGCTCGGCCTGCTGGCGATCCTGCTGGGAGGGTTGGCCGGGCCCGGGGCTGCTGCCCCCGGGCCCGCCACGCCCGACCTCGAAGGGCCCGCCAAGCGGCTGTCTGTGCCGGCCACCCAGGAGGCGGCCATCGCCGCCTTGAAGGAGATCCCGGACCCCGCGGTCGAAGTGCTGCTCCGGGCGCTCAAGGACGGCGCCCTGTACCGGTTGAGGGATCGCGCCGCCATCCTTGGCGACGACGGCACGCTGAAAGACCTGAGCGGGCAGCCGATCCTCGACGCCGCCGGCCAGCCGGCGGCTCCCGCCGACGGCCAGGAGCCCGTGCCCCTGGACGAGCGGCTGTTCTCCGTCGTGCAGCGGGCTCTCGAGCGTCTGGAGATCTTCGGCGCCGATGCGGCCGCGCGCCGGTCGGCGGCGTTCAAGCTCGGCAGCTCGCAGGATATGACGGCGATCGCCGTGCTCGAGAAGGCGCTCGCGCGGGAGACGGACCCGGAGGCGAAGCCGGTCATGGAGGAGGCGCTCGCCAAGCTCCGCCTGGCTTCTCCCGACCCGGCCGCCCGCGCCGTCGCGGCCCAGGCGCTCGGTCGGCTCCGTTCCGAGGCGGCGCTCGGCCAGTTGCAGGCGGCGCTCCAGCAGGAAACCGATCCGGCGGCGAAGCAGGCGCTGACGGGGGCGATTCGCAGCATCGACTCCTTCCTCGTCATCCGCAATGTCGTCGGCTACGCCTTCAACGGCGTGAGCCTGGGCGCCGTGCTGCTGATCATGAGCCTGGGGCTGGCGGTGACCTTCGGGCTCATGGGCATCATCAACATGGCCCACGGCGAGATGTTGATGCTCGGCTCCTACACCGCGTACGTCGTCCAGGAAATCTTCACCTCGCGCTTTGCGGCGCAGCAGGACTACTACTTCCTGGTCGCGCTGCCGCTGTCGTTCCTCGTGGCGGGGCTCGTCGGGCTCGCACTGGAGGGCGGGATCATCCGCTTCCTCTACGGGCGCCCGCTCGAGACCCTGATCGTGACGTGGGGCGTGGGGATGATCTTCCAGCAGTCGGCGCGCCTGTACTTCGGCGATCAAACGAGTGTCAACTCGCCAACGTGGTTTCGCGGCGGCCTGGAGCTCATGCCCGGGCTGATTCTCCCGTGGAGCCGGATCTTCATCGTCATGCTGGCGCTGGTGGCGCTGGGGGGCCTCTATCTCCTCCTGAATCGCTCCTACGCCGGACTGCGGGTGCGGGCCGTCATGCAGAACCGGGACATGGCCTCCTGCCTCGGCGTCTCCACGCGGAGGATCGACTCGCTCACCTTCGCGCTGGGCACGGCGCTGGCGGGGGTCGGCGGGTGCGCGCTGGCACTGATCGGCACCGTGGACCCCGAAGTCGGCAAAACGTACATCGTGGACGCCTTCATGGTCGTGGTGCTTGGCGGGGTCGGCAAGCTGCTGGGCGCCGTGGTTGCCTCCTTCGGGATCGGCATATCGAACAAGCTGCTCGAGCCCGCCATCAGCGGAACCGCGGCGCCCATTTACGCCAAGGTGGCCATCCTCGTCCTTGTGATCTGGTTCCTTCAGTGGAGGCCCACGGGCTTCTTCCCCGCCAAGGGACGCGCGGCCGCCGAGGCCCGGTGAGGCGCGCTCGATGACCCTCGGCGGCGGCCCGCGCGGGGACGCGCAGCGCCTCTGGATCGCGGCGTTCGGGATCGTCTTCGTCGTCCTGCTCCCGGTGGCCAATGCGCTCGGGCTGCTCTCCGACTACTACCTCAATCTCTTCGGCAAGTACCTGTGCCTGGCGCTGCTGGCCGTGGGCATGGACCTCATCTGGGGCTACACGGGCATCCTGTCGCTGGGGCAGGCGATTTTCTTCGGCGCCGGCGCGTACTCGATCGGCATGAACATGATGCTTGAGGGCAGCGGCAAGGGCGTCTACGGCGAGCCGGTTCCCGACTTCATGATCTGGAACCAGGTCTACCAGCTGCCCCTCTTCTGGAAGCCCTACAAGTACATCGCGCTCGCGGTCGCGTCCTCGATGCTGTTGCCGGCGGCGATCGCCGCGGTGATCGGCTTCCTGACCTTCCGCCGCAAGCTCCGCGGCACCTACTTCGCGATCCTGACGCAGGCCATCGCCTTCGCCGTCTGGCTGATGGTGAGTCGCAACGAAATGAAGCTTGGGGGCACCAACGGGCTCACCGACTTCAAGAGCGTCCTCGGTTTTTCGCTGAGCAGTCCCGCGACCCAGCGCGCGCTGTACATCATCACCGCTGCGACCCTCCTTGCGGCGTTCCTGCTGAGCCGGTGGCTCGTCACTTCGAAGACGGGCCTGGTGCTGCAGGCGATCCGCGACAACGAGCGCCGGCTGGAGTTCCTGGGCTACAACGTGGCCGGCTACAAGATCTTCGTCTTCGCTGTGTCGGCGGCGCTCGCTGGCCTGTCCGGGCTGCTCTATGCTCCCCAGGTCGGCATCATCACGCCGAGTCAGATCGGCGTGCTCCCGTCACTTGAGATCGTCATCTGGGTCGCCTTCGGTGGGCGCGGCACGCTGTGGGGAGCCCTGTTGGGCGCGATCTCGATCAACTGGATGCGGAGTGTGCTGACCGGCACGTATCCGAGACTCTGGCCCATCATCCTAGGCGCCCTGTTCGTGGGCGTCATCATGTTCTTCCCCAAGGGCTTGGTTGGGTTTGCCGCGCGGCTCCGGAGCGTGGTGCCCGGCAGGCGGCGTCTGGTCGAAGCCGGCGGCGTGGCCGCCTCGAAAGCGGAAGAGCGTCCCCTCTGAGCATGGACACCCTCCTCTACGTCGAGAACCTGCACGTCTCGTTCGAGGGCTTCCTGGCGCTCCATAACCTCAACCTGATCCTGGAGCCCCAGGAGCGCATCCGCCTGCTGATCGGCCCGAACGGAGCGGGGAAAACCACGTTGTTCGACGCGCTGACGGGCCAGGTCGAGCCGGTGATGGGCCGGGTGCTCTTCAAGGACCACGTGAACCTGTTGGGGCTGAGTGAGCATGTCATCGCGCACCACGGGGTGATCCGCAAGTTTCAGACGCCGTCCGTGTTCCCCGACCACACGGTGTACGAGAACATGGTGCTGTCCTCCGGCAGCAAGCATTTCCTCGCGAGCTTCGCGGCCCGCGCCGCGTCGCATGAGCAGGAGCAGATCGCGGAGGTGCTGGAGCAGGTGGGGCTGCTGGACCACGCCAACGAGCTGGCGGGCACGCTGTCCCACGGGCAGAAACAGTGGCTTGAGATCGCCATGCTGCTGGTCCAGTCGCCCACGCTGCTGCTGCTCGACGAGCCGGTCGCCGGCATGACGCGGGCGGAGAAGGACCGCACGGTCGCGCTGATCGACGGCATTGTGAAGCGGTCGGCCTGCAGCATCATGCTCATCGAGCACGATATGCAGTTCGTCCGCCAGATCGCGGGCCGCGGCCACAAGGTGACCGTGCTCCACGAAGGCACGGTCCTATCGGAGGGATCCATCGACCACGTCCAAGCCGACGAGCGGGTCATCGAGGCCTACCTCGGGCGCGGGAAGGTAAGCGCCTAGGGCCATGCTCGCCGTCAACGGTGTTGACGTGTTCTACGGCGAGAGCCGTATCCTCACCCGTCTCAGCCTGGCCGTGGGCGACGGCCAAGTGGTGTGCGTGATGGGGCGGAACGGCGTCGGGAAGACCACCCTGCTCAAGACCGTCATGGGACTCGTGCCCCCGCGCGAAGGCAGCGTCGTCTTCAACGGGCGCGACATCACGCGCCTGACGCCCTACGCCCGGGCCCGTCTGGGGATCGGCTACGTGCCCCAAGGGCGGGACATCTTTCCGCTGCTGAGCGTGCAGGAGAACATCGTGCTGGGGGCCCGTACGAAGAGGCCGTCCAAGGAATCGGTGGACTACGTGCTCTCGCTCTTCCCGGCCCTGGCCCAGATGCTCGGCAAGCGCGGCGGCGACCTCTCCGGCGGCCAGCAGCAGCAGCTCGCCATCGCGCGCGCCCTGATCTCGGATCCCAAGCTCCTGCTCCTGGACGAGCCCACGGAGGGCATCCAGCCGTCCATCGTCCAGGAAATCGCGGCGGTGCTCGAGCGGATCAAGCAGGAGCGCACGCGCTCCATCCTGCTGGTCGAGCAATACCTTGAATTCGCACGCTCGATCTGCGACCACTTCTACGTTATGGAGAAGGGCGCCGTCGCTCTTGAGGGCGACCGGAGCAGGTTCCGGGTGGACGAGGTTAGCAGCTTCCTCAGCGTCTGAGATCTCTCGTGGGACGCCCGCCCCACGGCGACCGGGAGAGAGCCGTGCACTGACGCCGCGCGAACAGGACAGGCTCCTCATCTTCACCGCCGGGGAGGCGCGCCGCCGAAGGTCACGCGTACGTCGCCACCCTTGTCGCGCTCGCGCCGGCGCGCGTCTGCTTTGCCCGTCGGCGCCGGCTCTCGCGATGAGCGTGAATGCTCTCTGGGCCGGCTGCGGCCGGCGACTGCTCGATCTCCCCCCGCTCGGGCTGCGCAAGTTGTAGTCATCATGCCTAGATCTTCGGCATCCGCCGACCATTTGGCGGAGGCCCGCCTGCTGAAGCGATTGATTTAATTCACTCTGTCCGGCGGCACACGCTTTGCTCACTTCATCCTTATATAGGTCCGGGACAGAGCAGTCGCCGGGCTGGAGGCAAGGGCGCCCCAACAGGCGCCCTTTCTTGTCTTCTCTGCGATTGGGTGCGAGGAGGTTCACATGAGCGACCGTTCCGGGACGGAAGAGTTCGAGCGGCTCGTCACCGCCGCCCTTCCGCCCCTGGTTCGCGAGGCCGCGGGCGTGGAAGGCGGGCGGCTCTACCGCAGCGTCATGGCGCGGGTGGAGCTGCCGCTGCTGCGCCAGGCCCTCGAGCTGTCAGGCGGCAATCAGCTCAAGGCCGCCCGCCTGCTCGGGATAAACCGCAATACGCTGCGGAAGCGCCTGCGATTGCTCGGGCTGCTGCCGCCGGCGGGGCAGAACGGCAAGAGCGAACGCTGAGCGGCTGGCTGGGCGCCGGGGCCCACTGTACACTGTCTCGCAATGCGGGCCTGCGCCGCGCTCCTCCTCTTGCTCATCCTGCCGGCCGGCTGTGCCACGGTCGGCACCGAGCCGCTGCCGGGCCAGCCGCTCCATCACGTCCAGGGCGGCTTCCGCAACGTCAACCCCACGTTCAGCCGCCCGGAAGGCTGGACGCGGTGGGGCTTCTTCATTCGGCGGGCGTGGCACTCGGTGACGACGAGGCGCGAGTTCGAGGCCCCGCGCGTCGCCAATGACGGCAGCGCGCTCCGCGCCGGCAGCGAGAACCCGAGCATCACCTGGATCGGGCATTCCACGCTGCTCGTCCAGCTGGACGGCCTCAACATGCTCACGGATCCCAATTGGGGCCGGCGCGCCAGTCCGCTCTCCTGGCTCGGCCCGCGCCGACTGAACGCGCCGGGACTCGCCTTCGAGGATCTGCCGCGCATCGACCTAGTCCTCATCTCTCACGATCACTACGACCACCTCGACCTCGAGACGGTCAAGCGCCTGGCGGCGGCCCACGACCCGCTCTTCCTCGTGCCGCTGGGGCTCAAGACGTGGTTCGCTGAGAACGGCATGACGCGCGTAGCGGAGCTGGACTGGTGGCAGAGCCACGAGCATCGGGGCGTACGCTTCGTCTGCGTGCCGGCCCAGCATTTCTCCCAGCGCACTCTTCTTGACGGCAATACGCGGCTCTGGGGCTCGTGGGCAATTCTGGGGGCGGAGCGCCGGCTCTTTTTCGGCGGCGACAGCGGCTATTTCGCCGGCTTCGAGGAAGCGGGCGAGCGATTCGGCCCCTTCGACTTGGCCGCCATCGCCATTGGCGCCTATCTGCCGGCCGAGATCATGAGAGCAGTGCACACGAGTCCCGAGGAGGCGGTACAGGCCTTTCTCGATCTCCGCGGGCGCATTCTGCTCGGGATTCACTGGGGCACCTTCGACATGGCCGAAGAGCCGCTCGACGAGCCGCCGGTGCGGATGGTGGCCGAGGCCCGACGCCGCGGCATCGAGCCGGAGCGCGCCTGGATCTTCAGGCTGGGGGAAACCCGGCGCTGGTAGAGTGACCGGCCCGGCGCTAGAGCTTTGGGCGTTTTCCGCGCCGGACTTGGATACTCGCCCAGGCCACCAGTGGGGTGCCGATCAAGGTCGGCAGCGTCCATGCCCAGGGCGAGTTCAGGCCCGGATTCCCCGTCAGGATCCGCCAGTTCACGACGAGGACGGCCGTGACCATGGCGATGTACGAGGCGCCCTGGCCGCGGACGTGCCAGAGGAGCCAGCCCTTCCACCGTTGCTTGGCCGCCAGGTAGCCAACCAGCGCGAAGGCGTAGGATCCCAGCGCGATCGGCAGGAAGAACCAGAAGCGGAACCAGTCGAGAACGGCGAGCGCTCCCGCCGTTGCGCACACAGCGAGCATGACCCAGTGGTAGGCCTCGCCGGCCCGCGTATGCCGCCCCGGTCGCTTGACTGCATACATGGCTACTGGGCCCAGGATGATTCCGACGGTGCCCGCCGCGATGTGCAGCGCCAGGATCAGACCGAAGAACGTCATGGTTGCCGGGGAGTCTAACACGCGGCCACGCTCGCCCGGATCTTCAAGCTGAGCGAATCCCGTGGCTGGTAAGATAAGCGCGGGCATGACCAGCCGGGTGCTCATCGTCGAGGACGAGGCCGACATCCGGGACCTGCTGGCCTTCCACCTCGAGCGCGAAGGCTATCAGGTCTCCAAGTCGCGCACCGGAGCCGACGCGCTCCGCCGCGTCAAGGCCTCGCCGCCGGACCTGATCCTTCTCGACATCATGCTGCCCGAGCTGGACGGCCTCGAGGTCTGCCGGCGCCTTCGCCGTGAGCCCGCCACCGCGGCGCTGCCCATCGTGATGCTCACGGCTAAGGGCGACGAAGTCGACCGCGTCCTGGGCCTCGAGCTCGGCGCCGATGACTATATCGTCAAGCCATTCTCCCCGAAGGAGGTCGTGGCGCGCGTTCGGGCCGTACTCAGGCGCGCGCGGCCACCGTCTGGAGCCGAGCGCATCGTCACGGGCCGGCTCAGCATTGATTCTGGCCGGCACGTCGTCTCGGTGGGCGAGAGGCCCGTCCAGCTCACGCCGAAGGAATTCGACCTGCTGCGCGCGCTCGCGGAGGCGGAGGGCCGCGTGCTCTCGCGCGAATTTCTGCTGGACCGCGTCTGGGGATACGCGGCCGCAGGCGAGATCGAATCCCGTACCGTCGACGTTCATATCCGGCGGCTGCGCGTGAAACTGGGGGACGAAGGCCAGCGCATCAGCACGGTGAAGAGCGTCGGGTATCGCCTGGAGCCGGCGCCCTGATGTGGCGCCGCCTCGTTCGGACGATCCGGCGCAGCATCGCGCTCAAGCTCACGCTGACCCTGGTCGGCTTCGCGGCTCTGACTACGCTGACCGCCGGGTTCTACCTGAACCGAGCCCTCGAGGAGTTCGCGGTGGAGTCACTGGAGGCCCGACTCGGCTCGGTGGGCCAGGTCCTGCACGATGATGCCCGGGGTCTCCTCCGCGATGTGGCGCGGCCGGCGGAGGTGCAACGCGTCCTCGCCCTTGCCGCGGAGCGATCCGGCGCCCGCGTCACGCTGATCGCTCCCGACGGCCGGGTGGTGGGTGAATCGGAGCGCCGGCCGGAAGACTGGGGCGCGATTGAGAATCATGCCGCCCGGCCCGAGGTGAAGGCCGCTCTGGGTGGGCGGGTCGGGCGGGATCTGCGTCGGAGCGCCACACTGGATACGCCGCTGCTTTACGTCGCGGTTCCGGTGCGCGACGGCGGACGCGTCATCGGCGTGCTGCGGCTCGCCTTGCCGCTCGCGGCGGTCACGGCTTCGTACGCGGCCCTGCATCGGGTGATGCTGGCGGGCGGGGCCGTGACCCTCCTCGTCGCCCTCGGCATCGGCGTCTTCGTGGCGGGCCGCGTGACGCGCCCGGTGATCGAGATGCAGTCCATCGCCCGCCAGATGAGCGAGGGCAATTTCTTCGCCCGCGCGCCTACCCGCTCGCCCGATGAGATCGGCACCCTGGGCCGCTCGCTGAACGTGATGGCGGGACGGCTGCGCGAGAAGATCCAGGACCTTCAGCAGGAGCAGTCCAAGGTGACCGCGATTCTGGACGCGATGGTTGAAGGCGTCATCGCCGTGGATGGGCACGAGCACATCGTGCTGATGAACGAGCGCGCTCGGGGCATCTTCGGCCTCGGGCCCGGGCGCGGCGAGCGCAGGCCCTTTCTCGAAGTGGTTCGCAACGCGGATCTGCACGAGGTGTTCCGCGAGAGCCGCGGCGCGCCCGAGGGGAATGTGCTGCGCCGGGAGGTGCGGGTGACCGGACCCGCCGACCGCGTCCTCCAGGTCCACGCCGTGCCGCTCCGGCTGAGTGGCGGCGAGCTGGGCCTCGTGATGGTCCTCCACGATGTCACGGCGCTCCGGCGGCTCGAACAGGTCCGCACCGAGTTCGTCGCCAATGTGTCGCACGAGCTGCGGACCCCGCT
>Ga0070706_100004102_pt1 | contig 14169 bp, 10 predicted proteins | sample KBSK5501metaG_FD_65476 | JGI IMG/M metagenome (GOLD analysis project Ga0070706, IMG submission 65476) | Corn, switchgrass and miscanthus rhizosphere microbial communities from Kellogg Biological Station, Michigan, USA - KBS K5-50-1 metaG | ecosystem: Host-associated > Plants > Roots >...
CGAAGGATCGCGAGGTGGCCGCCTCGCATCACGGCGACACGCCGGACTAAGGCAAGCCAGTCACACCCTGGATCAGTTACCCCATACACCACTTCCGTGGACGTGAACCCGGGCCACGCTCGACCTGCACTGGGCCACCTGGCCGTGCTCTTCGCCCCCTGCCCGGAAAGGACCCGTGGCTGCCCCCAGGATGATCGCGCGGCGCATTCCGCGCAAGCGAAGGCAGAAGGTCTCAATGAGACGAATCAATCCCATCGAATGGACCAGCGGCTGCTTGCACTCCCCGGCAGCTGAGGCCGGTGCAAGATCGTTTGCAGCTGCTGACTGGGTCCCGCAAACGTTGGGAGCCGCCGCGGATCCTGCTCGCCCGCAGACTTCCCGCGCAACCCAACATTCAGAAAGGCACGGCAATGGTAACGCTGAGGCAGTTCTCCAATATCTGCCTTTAGCGAGTACGCGCGCGGTGACCACCGCCGGGATCGTAACAGAACGTGATGGGAACGCTCGGTTACCAAGCTCCCTATCGCCGAATCGGCGCGGTTGATGATCAAGGTGGCTGCTCTGGTGATGGCACGCAGATCATCCGGTTCTGGCGCCCTGGACCGGTCACCTCTTGGCGACATCACGCGGGGCGGCTTGACATGACCAGCGCCCCGGCAAAGGTGCGGCCCCGGGCAGCCAGGCGCGATGACATACCGCGATACTCGAACGTATGATCGATAAGCGTCCCGGAAGCTGACCGTACCGTCGTGGCGCAGCTGCACGGCGAGGCGATGCATCATGTGAGGTGGCGAGAACTCACGGCTGCCGGGCACGATGCCGCGGTGACTGCGCTGCGATCTCGCCGCCGGGCGGGCTCTCTTGCTGGCCGAGGTTGCTGTGATTCTCGAACGCGCCTCCGAGGTCTGCCGCCAGGCCGCGCAGCTGTGCCGCGATGCCGGGGCCGACCGGGAGGCGATCCCCCGCATGGATGGAGGAGGGGCGCAGCCGGAGGGCTCCCGCGAGCGTGCTGCGGTTCTCGGGGCGGTATGCACGCCAGAGGAGCCGTCAGCCCCCGATACCGTCGCCCCGAGCGTCGGTTCTCATAAACCTGTCCGTAAACGTTGAACCGCTGGACGTAATCGCAGAGCCAATGCATAGCAGCCTGCTATGCATTCGGCTGAAAATATTATAAATCAATGCTGTAAGGGGATTTCGAGGTCTTGCTTTACGCGCGGTTACGTGCGACATTCTCTCCGTGGGGAGACTTGTTTTAGCTATTGTGCGTCAACAGGCCTCGGCTTCCGGGTCGTTGATCAGCAGCCACATGTTCTGGTATGGGATCCTGCTCGCCCTGGGTTGCATGGATCCTCCCCGGGCGGATGGCGGGTCTACTGTTCGTCATTGCCTTGCTCGCGACGGGGCTGCTTCACTCGACTGGTGGCCACGCTCATTCCGTCGGGGTGCCCTATGTGATCGTCGCCGTGATTGCAGTTCTGGTCGGCCCGTATTTCGGGCGGATACGCGGGCTCAGGCAGCTGGGGAATCCGACTTCCGAGTGCGCCTTCGTAATGCCGGAGGAATCAGCCGCTGGCTGTAGCCCAGGTCACCTGTCCGCCCGGTGGAAAGAGCGGTAAGAACCAAGAGGAGGAAGCATGACGGTAACGCCGCTATCCGCATCCGGGCGATGGATCGTTAACGCTAACGGGCAACGGGTCAAGCTCGCAGGCGTCAACTGGCCGGGTGCACACGAAGACGACATGGTCCCGTCAGGACTGGACTACCGGGACCGGAACGAGATCGCGCGGCAGATCGCGGAATGGGGCTTCAACTCCGTTCGTCTCACGTTCGCAGTCCGTACCCTCACCGTTACCGGCCAAGCTAACCCCGGGCTGCTCGCTGCCAACCAGGATCTGCTCGGTCACACGTCGTGGGAGGTCTTCCAGGCAGTCGTCCAGGCGCTGACCGGCCAGGGCTTGATCGTTATCCCCAACTGTCACATGCTCTTCGGCGGCTGGTGCTGCTCAACCGCCGACAACAACGGCCTGTGGTACAACGACAACTGGCCGGTGACCCGTTTCCAGACGGCATGGCAGACCATCGCGACGGCGTTCGCGGGCAACCCGCTCGTCGCCGCCTACGACATCAAGAACGAACCGAGGAACGCAACGATCGGCGGCGCCCTACGCACGCCGACGTGGGGTGACGGCAACACCGGGACCGACTTCCGGTTGATGTACCAGCAGATCGGCAACCTGATTCACCAGCACGACCCGGATGCGCTGATCATCTGCGAAGGGTTGTCGTACGCGGCAAGCCTGACCGGCGTCCCGGCAAACCCTGTGCGGGTAACACATCCGAACAAGGTCGTCTACAGCGGGCACGACTACCCGTGGTTCGGCCACGCAGCGAACCAGAGCCAGGCGGACTACCTCAACCAGATGCACACCAACCTCGGCACGGTGATGGACTCTGGTTCGTGGCAGGCTCCACTGTGGCTCGGCGAGTTCGGTGTCGACAACCAGTCACCGTCGATTCTCGACCCGGGCATCCCACGCGGTGCATCATCACCGTACAACGCCGGAACCGCGAACTGGTGGCAGAACGTCACAGCGTGGCTGACCCAAACCGATGCGGACTGGTGCTATTGGCACCTCGGCGGAACCCACGTCAGGGGAACCGAACCGGTCACGAACCGGCTCATTTACAGCAAGGACGACCGCTGCGGAGACGCCGTGTTCGCACAAGACTGGCAAGGCCCATCGTCACCGTACCTACTCGCCGCTCTTCAGAAACTGCAACCCGCAAGCTCCGGTCCAGGCGTCGCCTAACCGGCAACCCGGCAAAATACGGCCAAGGGAATCAAGAGGCGAACGGTTCTCGAGCCCGAACAGCCATACCAACCAGTTAGCACGATGCCCCCGGCGCTGCCGGTGTCCTGGAAAGCGTCCGCGTACCAATCCGCCGTCTCTTCCGGCGGAACACTAATAATCGGTCGGACATGCCACCTTTGACAGGGTAAAAAGACCCGGATCCGCCGGTCGTCGGACCTGATATCGCGCCAGTTCCGGGAAATTATCAGTCCCGATTCATGCGCCGGCGGTGCGGTCATGGGCAGGGCCCGCGGTAGCGTCACAACCGCCCAGATCCTGGTGCCAGCGGGGCGGCGGACGGGTCAACTGGACCGACCCAGGCGGTACGGGGTCTTCCTGACCACTCCCCGAGCCGCAGACCGGGCGGGCATCAGCATCTACCACGAACCGCACCGCCAGGGCATGCGTCATGATCGGTGCCCCACATGTCAGAGCAGGGCAGATCCCTCAGGGACTCCGCACGCTCTGCCGGCAGCCCAGGCGCAACAACGCAGAATATCCCGTTCGGTATGGCAGCCACGGCTACCGGAACGAACTGGGATTGGCGACAGATCGGCGGCAGTGTGCGCGGCCCCCGGTGAGGCGTGATTACCCGCGGTCTTCGCCTGCTCGCCGGATTCGGCCATGCTGTGTTACGGGTATCAGTCCCGGTTACCGAGAGGGAGGTTCCCGGAGATGATCATCGACTGTGCGCACTATCAGGATGGCCAAAGGCGCGATGAGGGCGCGGTGCCGCTGGCCGAGGCGGCGGCCCGGTGCACGGAGGGCGGCTTTGTCTGGCTCGGGCTGTTCGAGCCGGGGGAAGAGGAGCTGTGCCAGGTCCGGGACACCTTCGGCCTGCACGAGCTGGCGGTGGAGGACGCGCAGAACTTCCACATGCGGCCGAAGATCGAAAGCTACGAGCAGGACGTGCGGCTGGTCATCTTGCGCACCGCGCGCTACGACGACGCCGCCGAGGAGGTCCAGTTCGGCGAGATCAGCATCTTCCTCGCGCCGGCCTTCGTGATCACGGTGCGGCAGGGCGTGGGCAGCGGGCTGCGCGGCGCCCGGCAGCGGCTGGAGCAGCGGCCCGAGCTGCTGGCGGCGGGCAGCTCATCCGCGCTGTGGGCGATCCTGGACCAGGTGGTGGATGATTACGCACCGGTGGTCGCCGGGCTCGAGCACGACATCGACCAGATCGAGGCCACCGTGTTCTCCGGCGCCGCCGCGCCGACCGAGCGGATCTACTCGCTGCGCCGCGAGGCCACCGACTTCTACCGCGCCGTGCACCCGCTGCTCGCCGTGGTCACCACCATCGAGCGCGCCGCCGGGGACCCGCGGCTGCAACCGTACGTCCGGGACGTCCAGGACCATCTGCTGCTGGTCAACGAGGAGGTCGCCGCGCAGCGTGACCTGCTGGGCACCGTGCTGGAGGCCAATATGGCAGTGATCTCGGTCGAGCAGAACAAGATCAGCGTCCAGCAGAACGCCACTGTCGAGCAGCTCACCATCCTGGCCACGATCTTCCTGCCGCTGACCTTCGTCACCGGGTTCTTCGGCCAGAACTTCGGCTGGCTGGTCAGGCACCAGGACAGCTTCGCCGCCTTCGCCGTCTACGGCATCGGCGGCCTGGCGGTGCCGCTGACGCTGCTGGTCCTCTGGCTCAGACTCCGCACGCCTCATGCGCGGACCGCCCCCGCGCCTGACGGCAACTGAAGGTATAACCGATCCCGGCAGGCCGACAGCAACTGCGAAGACCACGACCTGCTCTGCATCCTCACCGGCACACCCCGGCTCGCGCAGATTGTCGAGATCAGGTTGCCTTGCTCGCGCCACCCTCACTGCGAGGAGGCAGCGCAGATCGTGGTTCTGGACGCGTTGGGCTGCCTAGTGTCAGCGGCGGCGGCTTCGGGCGGGGGTGCAGGTGGCCCGGGCGGGTGCGGAATGGTCATTCCCGTGGGGTGGCTGGCGCGGCAGGAAGGGCCAGGGCCTCGGCTGCCAGGGCGGCCTGGTGAAGGCTGCCGCGGAATACCTCCGCCGCGGTGACGGCCTGCTCGGTCAGGCCGGTGATCTCCGCGAGCGCGTGCCCGCCCGCCGCCGTCCGGGCAACGAGATCGAGGTACTGGCTGTTAAGAGCGGACAGTCTCAGGGCGCTGAGCCAGTCCTGTTGAGCCGCATCTGCAGCCTGCACCTGCGCGGCATAGCTTTCCAGCGCGCCGACCCTCGCTTCGGTAACATCCCGCGCCAGCGCGACAGCACGCTGCTGGGAGTCCAGCACGGCGGCCGCCAGGGGGCCAGCCCCGCCGGCTGCGGCGCTGGCTGCAAGCTCGGCGCGCAACCTCGTGATCTCGCGCAAAGCAGCGGCAATATCCCACTCATGCCACCTCAGCACCATCTCTCCCGCGGCGTGGTCCAGCATGTCGCTGGCGTATACCTCCGAGCCCAGGACGGCGGCGATGGCCCGCTGGGCGCGGAGCAGGAGTTCACGGCAAGGATCGTCCAGATCGGACAGGTCTACGATCCGATCACGGTCACGATGATCTGGCGCGCCCGAAGACACCTCGATGACGCGGGTTGCCATCAAGACGGCTGCTGCGGCAAGCACGCTGCCGCCGACCCACCACCAGCTCAGCCCGGCCACGAAATGAAGCACAACCGCGACGGTCAACCCGGCGGTGCTCACCACCAGGCCACCACAGCCGGCAGCCGCGGCTGCCCCGTTCGCGGGATTGCCGGCCTGGCGAGCCAGGCCGCGCCGCGCCTGGTCCGCAAGACCCGGGTCGGCCACTGGGCTGACCTGCCCTGGATCCTCGCTATCCATGAACTTTGCCCTGCCCTGCTCCCACGCGCCGCATGGCACCCGGTAACAACCCGTTGCCACCACTCAGAACGCGCCCATTGATGCCAGTCTCGCACGTCCTCACCAGCAGCCCGATGACTCCACGAGTACCTGGAAACTAACCGGCATGCCACGCAGAACCGTCTCGTTATGCGTGCCGACAACAGGACCCCGTCCGGGAACCAGTGCACGACAATAACGGCGGCAGTGTGCGCCTCGCTCCAGGGCAAGGGGCTCATTACGCAGCGTGGTGTTAAGCGGGCCGTCTTCGGGATGCCCGGCTGGCCATGCGCGGGCCCGTCGATGCCGGGTTCGCTGCGGCCGGACCCGGCCGGAGGGCCGAGGTGGCCGGCGAACCGCCTGGTCGGCGTCTACGCCTGCAGGTAGCCAGACACCCTGGTGACAAGGACGCGCGGGGACAGGCGCACGGAGAACGCCAGGACGCGGTTCCGCAGGCCGGGAATGATCAGGGTCTTGCCCCGCTGCAAGCCATCGCGCCCGGCCTGGGCGACGCGGCCGGCGTCCATCACGCCCCGCCGGAACAGCCGCGTGCCCGCCATGCCGGCCTGCGCCGCGAAGCCGGTGTCCGTGGCACCCGGGGCCAGGCAGGACACCCGCACTCCCGAGCCGCGGACCTCCTCGGCCAGGGCCTCGGTGAACGACAGTACGTATGCTTTCGTCGCGCAGTAAACGGCCTGGTTAGGGCCGGGCTGGAAAGCGGCTGTGGAGGCGACATTCAAGATCGCCCCGCGGCGCCGCTCCAGCATCCCAGGCAGGAGCAAGGCGGTCAGCGCCGTCAGCGCCGCCACGTTAACCTCGATCATCTCCAACTGCCGTCCGACGCCGATGCCAGCGACGGGACCGTGGGTCCCGAAGCCGGCGTTGTTCACCAGGACGTCCACGTCGACATGCCGCTGGGCCAGCGTCTGCGCGATCTCCTCAGGACTGCCGGGTCGGCTCAGGTCGGCGGGCACGACCTGCGCCTGGACCCCGTATTCCGCGGCGATTTCGTCGGCCAGCTCCCGCAGCGTGTCCTCGCTGCGGGCGATGAGCACCAGGTCGGCGCCATCGCCGGCGAATAGCCGGGCCAGTTCCCGCCCGATCCCGGACGAGGCGCCGGTAACCAGCACTGTCTCGCCCCGTCGCCGCCGCAGCAGCTTTCCTTCGGCTTCTGCCGGTGCCGTGCCTCCGGTAGCCGTCATGCCGCACCTCCGTCGCGTTCTCCCCGGATCAAGTTACCCATCGACGCGGGGAAGGGCTCACGGACGAAATACCCGCCCCGGGGGCAACCCATCAGGAGGCCAGCAAGCCAGCCAGGCCGCCGACCACAACGGCAGTGTGCAGCCTCGCCCTGACGGAGGGCTAATTACGCAGCGTGGATAGGAGCGTCCCGCCTCCGGATGCCGATCGCCGATTATTCGCTCCCAGCTGCCGGTGCTTACCCGGTGGTGGAGGCGCGCAGATTATCTATTCGGCGGCGTGCGGGTTTTCAGTCGGCGCGGTACGCCGGTGCGGTCTGCCCGCACTATGTGCTGCCTCTGGGTTATGAACACTACGGCGCACGTCTCCGGTGTCTCGCGCAGCCTCCCGTTGGTACGTTGGCCAGGCCAGATTTCCGGCCCGGAGTCCTGGCCGACCCTCGGCGTCTCCGCCGTTGCGCCGTGTCTTGCTGTGTCCCGTTTACAGATCCGATTACAACTACTGTGATCTTCTGCCGGTGCTGGGCTCAAGCGCACACGGCTCCGGAGAGGGTGCGGAGTTGTAATGCAAGTGGGTAGGACCCGGCGACGCTGATCGTGTTCGGCGTCAGGCCAGGCCGGCCGTGTCAGGCGGTTTGCGCGATCACGGGTTCGCGGCTCGTGGTCCGGTGCCGGAAGAGGGTTCGGTACTCCTGAGGCGAGGTGCCCAGATGCCGGTGGAAGGCGGCTCGGACGCCGGCGGGGGTGCCGAGCCCGGTGAAGCGGCCGATGTGTTCCACGGGTTGGTCGGTCGTTTCCAGCAGTTCACGGGCGCGGTCGAGGCGTGCGCCGGTGAGCCAGGCCATCGGCGAGGTTCCGGTCTCCTCGCGGAACCGGCGGACGAGGGTCCGGCGGGACATGTGGGCGCGTTCGGCGAGCGTGTCGATGCTGAGCGGCTGGGTGAGGTTTTCGAGCATCCAGTCCCGTAGCGGGGCGAGTTCGCCGCCGCTGGATTCCGGGACGAGCCGTTCGATGTATTGCGCCTGGCCGCCGGCTCGCTGCGGCGGGGCGACGAGGGCTCGGGCGCATGCGTTGGCGGCGGCGGCGCCGTGGTCGGTTCGGATCAGGTGGAGGCACACGTCGACTCCGGCGGTCACGCCGGCCGAGGTGAGGATATCGCCGTCGTCGACGTAGAGCTGGTTGGGCCGCACGTCGATCTGCGGGTACCGGCGCTGCAGCTGGTCGGTCAGCTGCCAGTGGGTGGTCGCCGGACGCCCGTCGAGCAAGCCGGCGGCGGCGAGGGCGAACGCTCCTGCGCAGATGGAGACGAGCCGGGCACCGCGGCGGTGAGCCGCCTGGAGCGCGGTCACTGCGCCGGCCGGCACGGCAGCGTCGACGTCCTGGTACCCCGGCACGACCACGGTATCCGCGCCGCTCAGCGCATCGAGACCGGCCGTGGCGGTGATGGTGAAGCCGGAGGTCGGCACCGATCTGGCTGGCACCGGCGTGCAGACGGTCAGCCGGTATTGGGGTTCGGAGCCGAAGATCTGCGCCGCAATCCCGAGTTCGAGCGGGAACACGCCGGGCAGGACGAGAACCGCGACATGGTGCGCCGATACGGTCATGGCCCGATTATAGCGGTCGATGGCCCTCGGGCCACTGTTCGGGGATCGGCCGGATTCGTACGGTCAACCTGTGAACGACGTACCCGCCCTGCCTTCGGGGCCGCTGGCCGCCGCGAGCCTGTCCCTGGTGCAGGCCACGGCGAGCGCGCCGATCGCCGACCACAGCATCCGTACCTTCCTCTACGCGCGCCTGCTCGCCGGGCACGACGGCCGCCTGAACGACGCCGCCTACGACGAGGACCTGCTGTTCGCCGCCTGCGTCATGCACGACCTCGGGCTGGGCCGTCTCGCCGCGGGCCAGGCCCGGTTCGAGGTGGAGGGCGCCGACCTGGCGGCCGCACTGCTGACCGAGCACGGTATCGCCGCACCCGACGTTGACCGGGTCTGGGAGGCCATCGCGCTGCACTCCTCGGACGGCATCGCCCACCGGCGAGGACTGCTGACCTACCTGACCCACCGCGGCGTCCTCATCGACATCGGCCGCGACACCACCGGCATCCCCGCCGGCCTTATCCAGCGGGTCCGCACCGCCTACCCCCATCGAGCGGGGAAGCGCTACCTGGCGGACGCGATCGCCGACCATGCCGCGCGCTCCGAAGCAGCGGCACCCCCGGGCTCGCTCGGGTTCGACCTGCTGCGCCAGCGACGAGCCGAAGCCGGGCTCGAGCGTTGAGCTGCTCACGCGGTGAGCGTCCGGAGGGCCAGGCCCTGCGCGTACCCGAGGTGGTCACCGGCCGCGCACTCACCGGGCCCTGCTGGGTTGATGACGTTGTGGCTGCTTCCGCCAAGAACAGGAGTGTTTCCCGTGTTTGAAAAGGTCCGTGCCGAGTTCGTCTTGCCGGAGACGGAGGTGGCCGAACAGGCATACAGGTTCGCCGAACAGATCGAGCCCGCGTTCGTGTTCGCTCACAGCGTGCGCAGCTACCTGTACGCGCGCGAGCTGGCTGGGCGGGGCTCTTTCCGGGACTATGACGACGAGCTGCTGTTCCTCTCCTGTGTCCTGCACGACATCGGGCTGACCGACCAGGGCAACCGCGAGCAGCGATTCGAGGTCGACGGCGCAGATTTGGCCTCGGAATTCCTGCGCGAGCGGAGCGTGGATGAACGCCGGGCGCGAATCGTCTGGCTGGCGGTGGCTTTGCACACCTCGGACGGCATCGCCAGCCGGATGGGTCCGGAGATCGCGCTGGCCCAGGTTGGCATCCTGGCCGACATCCTGGGTCTGGGCCGCGAGGAACTCCCCGCCGACCTGGTCAACCGCGCGCACGCCGCGTTCCCGCGCAACGACCTCGGATTCGCCCTGGCCGAAGCGATCGTCGCGCAGGCGACGGCCAAGCCGAACAAGGCCACTCCAACGAGCCTCCCAGGCCAGCTGGTGCGCTGGCACCAGCCGATCGGGACACTGCCGGACTGGTACGACCTCGTCAGAGCGGCCGGCTGGGGTGATCGGCCGGCCGCCGCCCGGCAGGAGGGAACAGCCACTACTCCGGATCAGCTGGGCCCGCTGTTTACGCGCTACCTGGCCGCCGGCGACTTGGCAGCACTAGTGTCGCTGTACGAGCCGGCGGCCACGTTGCGCCCCGAGCCGGGCCGCGTCGCGTCCGGAACGGACGCGATCCGCGAGAGCCTCCAGGCCTACGTCGAGGCAGGCGCGCGCATATCCCTCGAATTGCGCACCATCCGCACGACGGGGGACCTCGCCTTGCTGTCCAATCGGGCCACGGCCGAGGGTCTGCTGCCCGGCGGCGCAGTACTGTCCACCACCACTACCGAGGTGGCGCGGCGGCAGCCGGACGGGCGATGGCTGTACGTGATCGACGACTCGTTCTTCGGAGACTGAACACGCGCGATCCGCGCGGTCACGATCTTGGGCGGAACTGCACAGCGGTGAGCTGCTGCAGCTTCGCATCGGTATTTGCTTGAAGCGTCAACAACATGCAGCCATCGAGGAGGAGACCAATCCCGTGGATTCATTGAGCAGGCGGCAAGTGCTCGGCGCGGGAGGGGTGCTCGGGGCGGCGGCCGCGCTGGGCCCACCGACCGGGGCCGCGGCGGCGAGCGCCGCCCGGAGGGCATCGCGCCCGGTCCGGCCGGTGCAAGAGGAGACGAGCTCGCTCGACGAGTTGTACGCCGACGCCCTCAAGGAGGGCGGCGAGCTCGTCATCTACGCCGGCGGAGACACAGCCGATCAACAAGACGGCACCAAACAGGCGTTCCTGTCGCAGTTCCCCGATATCAAGCTGACCTTGGTCGTGGACTACAGCAAGTACCACGACGTGCGAATCGACAATCAGCTTGCCACCGACGCGCTAGTTCCCGACGTCGTGCAACTGCAGACGCTGCAGGACCTCGTCCGGTGGAAGGACGCGGGGGTACTTCGGCCGTACAAGCCGGCCGGCTTCTCCGCCGTGTACCCGCACTTCAGGGACCCGGACGGCGCCTGGGTCGCGATCGCGGTGTATGCCTTCAGCTACATGTACGACGCCAGTCTCGGCAGCGCCGCGCCGGCGACGCCGGCGGACCTGGCCGACCCGCGCTGGAAGGGCGCTATTGCCTCCTCGTACCCGAATGACGACGACGCCGTGCTGTACCTGTACAAGCTCTACGCCGAGGCGTACGGGTGGGACTGGGTGAGTCGGCTCGCCGCACTGAACATCGAGTTCGGCCGCGGTACCCCGACCCCGGTCATCGCGGTCACGAGCAAGAAGAAGCTGATCGGTATCGGCGGCGCTGGCTCGCTGACCGCGCCGCTGGCGCCCGGCGTGCAGTGGGTCGTGCCGGACGGCCACCCGTTCATGGCATGGGCTCAGCGCGCCGCGATCCTCGCCCGCGCCGCGCACCCCGCCGCCGCGAGGCTCTATCTCAACTGGGCCATCTCCGCCGGGGTGCAGCAGAACTCCTTCGACGGCTGGTCCGTGCGCACCGATACCATCCCGCCGGCCGGGCTCAAGCAGATCTGGGAATACCCGAACGCCCACGTCGACGGGTTCCCTCGCTTCATGGCCGACCGCGCCGAGGCCGAACGCTGGCGACAAACATTCACCCTCTACTTCGGCGAGGTTCAGGGCGCACCCACTCCCGGCTGGCTCGGCCTGCACCCTGGCCAGTAGCCGGACAAGAGGTCCGGCCGGCGGTGCGGCACAGCACCCGGGAGCGAGGGCTGGTGAGCGGTTCCTCAAAGGCCGGCAGTGGTGAATAGCCGTGCGCGGCCAGCGTGGCCGAGTACAGCTCCACCGTGCGCGACGGAGTTGCGAATCCGTGGCCGGCGTACTTGCGGTACCGCGTGACCAGTGGCGCCCGCACTCCCTCCGGATGAGCCCGCAGTTCCTCCAGGGTGATCCCGCTTGGCGCAAGCTGATGGCGGAACGCCGCTTCGATGTCGCCCTCCAGAACGCTGCGCCGAGGCCCAGCCGCGTCGCGAGGTCGAACACGATCTGCAGGTCCGAGCGGGCCTCGCCGCGCGGCGCGACCAGCGGCTGTCGGAGCTGGACGAGCGACTGCGCCTCCTGGCTGATTTCGAAGCCGATCTTTAGTGCCTCGGATTCGAACGGGGTGGTCACCGGCAGCACGATGTCGGCAAGTTCGGCTGTCGGGGTCATGAACAGGTCGGCCTGGACGAAGAAATCCAGGCCGCGCAGGGCCTCGCGACCGCGGACGCTGTCCGCGTGGGCCATCACCATGTTCCCGCCGAAGCTGACCGCGCCTTGATCCGTCCGTCCAGGGCAGCGGTGTAGAAGTCTTCCCCGGTGACGAACTCGTACCGGGCCGGGCCCAGCTGGCGCTGGTCGACGCCCACCGCGGGAGGGCGCGCATCGGACAAGAACTCCCTCCCGTCGATCGGGTTGGACGGCGCCGCTTCGAACAGCACGTTCCCGCCGGGGACATCCAGGCTGCCAGTCAGGGCGTACAGGACGTTGATCGCGCGGATGGTCTGCGTCGCGCCGCTGTGCTGCTCCAGACCGCTCCACGTGTAGAACGCAACCGGCCGGGCCTCCCAGAGAGTCTTCGCCGCGGCGACAATGTCGGCAGCCGACACGCCCGTGATCCCCTCGGCCACCTCCGGTGGGAACTCCGCGCACCGCGCCGCGAGCATGTCCCAGACCCTCTCGCCGTCGACCTCGTCAGCGGCATTGGTCCAGTCGCGCACGAAGTCGGAGTCGTACCAGCCGTTCTCGATCATCACGTGCGGGAGGGACAGGGCGAGCGCCGCGTCGGTACCGGGGCGTACCCGCAGCCAGTGGTGGGCCTTGGCGGCAAGGCCTGCCTTACCCGGATCGACCACGATCAGCTTCGCGCCGCGCGCGACCGCAGCGACGGTGCTCGTCGCGTGCGCGAGTCGGGCAACGGACGGGTTGTAACCCCAGAACAGGATGCAACCGCTGTTCTCCAGGTCCGGCACGTAGACGCCGGGCACCGGGGCGCCGAACGTGTAGAGCGGCGCGAGGAAGCGGCCCCACCCACACAGCTCCATGTAGTTGCAGTAGTTCGGGCTCCCGAACGCACGGATCAACCGCTGAACCCAGTCGACAGCGTCGCTGATCGCCGATGTAGACGGCGAGCTCGAACTGAACCCGACCGACTCAGGCCCGCCCGCAGCCGCTGCCGTCTTGAGCCGCGCTGCTACCCTGCCCCAGCGCCTCGTCCCAGGTGATTCGTTCCCACCCCGGCTCCGGGGCATCCTTGGCCTCGTTCGCCGGAGCGGGTGAACAAGCCTCGACGGGTGGTAGACGATCTCGGGTGCCGCCTTGCCCTTCAGACAGATGGCCTGACCCGTCGGGTGCGACGGATCCGGACGCAACGCCAGGAAAGCCCCGTCCCTGACCTCGGCACGCGCCCCACAGCGCGACACGCACAACGGGCAAAACGTCGGAACCAGGTCCCCACCTACCACCCGATTATGACGCGCGGCCTACACCCACGCAACGGACTCGAGTACCCCGGCGGCCATACCACCCGCGGACCAGCCAAAGCCTCACGGTGACGCCCGAGGCGGCCTTGCCCAGGGCGAAAGCAACGGTGTTGCAGAGTCGGAGGAATCATGCGCCGCGTTGCCGCTCGGCTACGACCGATCGGCTTTCCACTGAGTGCTCGCTCATCGGCATAACATGCAGATCCGGTCGACCTCGGCGCGCAGAGCGACCTGATCGGCGCGCCTGAGTGGGTGAGCACCGAGGCCGTCCTGGCCGCCCCGATAACGGCGGGTACGCGTGCGTTTTCCCTGACCTCCCTCGTCGCTCAGCGTGATGCCGGAATAGGAAGATGGACGCTCCGGGCGGCCGCATCCTCCTGCGCCCTGGCGGCCTGGGCCGCGGCGGCCGGTTCCGCCGTGGCGGTCCCGGGCATGGCCGCCTGCCGGGTTCCGGCTCACTGGATGATCCGGGGCTGGTGCCCATCTCCGGCCCGGGATTCCAGATCGAGGACACTGGCGGCATCCGGATCGTCCTGGCGGGGGTTCCCGCCGCTTGCCCTCTGCGTCGTGACCGGCGGTCAGTTTCGCCGTCAGGATGACGGACCCCGTGCGGCATGCACCTGCGGACGGAGGTGCCAGCGCGACGGCAATCCGGAAGACCCTGTCGGCGGCATGAGCGCGCACTCTCCGTGCGGATTCTATGTATAAATATTCAGACCGGGCGGCTGCATGTTGAGCCGACCGCGGGTCTGCTGGAGTGCCGGTGTGGCGGGCGCGCCGGTCCAGC
>Ga0070706_100004104_pt1 | contig 14168 bp, 13 predicted proteins | sample KBSK5501metaG_FD_65476 | JGI IMG/M metagenome (GOLD analysis project Ga0070706, IMG submission 65476) | Corn, switchgrass and miscanthus rhizosphere microbial communities from Kellogg Biological Station, Michigan, USA - KBS K5-50-1 metaG | ecosystem: Host-associated > Plants > Roots >...
AGGTAACGGCTGGAAGCCCGTCCGGCTCGGGGAGCTCGTCGAGGTCAAGCATGGTTGGCCGTTCAAGAGTGAGTGCTTCGATCAGCACTTGACGGGTCAACCGATTGTCATTGGCGTTGGAAACTTCCGGTACACCGGCGGCTTTCGGTTCGACGAGACCGCCAACAAGGAGTACCGAGGCAGTTACCCGAAGGAGTATGAGCTGGCGCCGCGCGACATCTTGTTGGTGATGACTTGCCAAACTCTGGGCGGCGAGATTCTCGGTGTTCCCGCAAGAGTGCCAAACGATGGTCGGGTGTACTTGCACAACCAGCGTCTCGGTAAGGTCATCATTCGGGACAGCGCGCGGGTTGATGCTGACTACCTCTACTGGCTGTTCCTCTGGAGTGAGTTCAACCGCGAGCTTGTGACCTCGGCAAGCGGTACAAAGATCCTTCACACGGCGCCTTCACGAATCGAGGCGTTTCGCTTCAACCTCCCGCCCCTCCCTGAACAACGCGCCATCGCCCACATCCTCGGCACGCTGGACGACAAGATCGAGCTGAATCATCGGATGAACGCGACGCTGGAGGCTATGGCGCGAACGCTCTTCAAGTCGTGGTTCGTGGACTTCGAGCCTGTCCGTGCTAAGGCTGAAGGCCGCGACCCCGGCCTGCCCAAGCCCATCGCCGACCTGTTCCCGGATTCGTTCGATGATTCACAGCTCGGGAAGGTTCCGAAGGGGTGGAGGACGCAGCTTGCTGCTGAGATTCTGAAACTCGATAAGGGCTTGTCGTACAAGGGCGCATTTCTGTCGGATGCCGGCGTACCGATGGTGAACTTGGGTTGTTTTCTCGGACGAGGACGATTCGACGAGAAGGCGCTCAAGTACTACACAGGGGAGTTTCAGAGCCGCCACACCGTCAAGCCTGGCGACTTGCTCCTGGCAAATACCGACATCACCCAGAAGCGCGAAGTTCTCGGTAGTCCGGGAATCGTAGCGCCCACCGTGAACGGCGCCGATGTACTCCTGTTCACTCACCACGTGTTTGCTGTCCGGTTCAATCCCGGAAGCGAGCGTTTGAAGCTGTTCGTTTACTTCACCTTGTCGAGCGACGAGTTTCGCGACCGAGCGGCTGGCTTTGCGACTGGAACAACAGTCCTGGCGTTGCCACGTGATGCGGTTCTTGGTCTCACGCTTCCCATACCGCCGGACGGCCTGATCAACGCATTCAACACGACGGCCCAACCGCTCCTGTTACGCCTATGGGCCAATGGGGAGGAATCCCGCTCGCTCGCCGCCCTGCGCGACACCCTGTTGCCCAAGCTCATCTCCGGTGAGCTGCCGGTGAAACGCGTTGAGGCTTTCGACAAGGCGCGCGCGTGAGTGCTTTTGCCGAATCCGTCGTCGAGGATGCCGCTCTCGTCTGGCTCGCAGCCCTCGGCTACGCGGTCCTCCACGGTCCCGAGATTGCGGCAGGCGAGCCGGCGGCCGAGCGCAGCGACCCGAACTATCGCGATGTGGTTCTTGAGCAGCGTCTGCGCGAGGCCCTCGTGCGACTCAATCCCGACCTATCTGCCGAGGCACTGGAGGACGCCTTTCGCAAGCTGATGCGTGCCGATGCACCGTCGCTAATCGAGCGTAACCGTACCATGCACCACATGCTCGTGGACGGCGTGACGGTGGAGTATCGTCGGCCGGATGGCTCTATCGCCGGCGCGCAGGCGCGTGTGCTGGATTTCGACACGCCGGAGAACAACGACTGGCTGGCCGTTAACCAGTTCACGATTGCGGAGGGCCAACACAACCGGCGGCCGGACGTAGTGGTGTTCGTCAACGGGCTACCGCTCGCCGTCCTCGAGCTGAAGAATCCCGCCGATGAAAACGCGACGATCTGGACGGCCTTTCAACAGCTCCAGACTTACCAGGTCCAGATCCCGTCGCTTTTCGCCTATAATGCCGCGCTCGTCGTATCCGATGGCGTCGAGGCGCGGATCGGTGCGCTCGGCGCCGGCCGGGAGTGGTTCAAGCCGTGGCGCACCATCACGGGGCGAGAGATCGCAGCGACCCATCTCGCGGAGCTCCAGGTGGTGCTGGAAGGCGTGTTCGACCACCGCCGTTTCCTCGATCTCGTCCGGTACTTCATCGTCTTTGAGGATGCGGGGGGCGGAAACCTCGCCAAGAAGCTGGCAGGTTACCATCAGTTCCATGCGGTAAATGTCGCCGTCGAGGAGACGTTGCGCGCTGCTCGGAGCCGTCGTGTGGCGGAAGGCCCCGGCCGCTACGAAGCAGGAGCGCGACCAGGGGGCGAGCCCGGCGACCGGCGGGTCGGCGTGGTCTGGCACACTCAGGGGTCAGGCAAGAGCCTCACGATGGCCTTCTACGCGGGGAGAGTGATTCTCCACCCCAAGATGGCCAACCCCACGATCGTCGTGCTCACCGACCGCAACGACCTGGACGACCAGCTCTTTGGGACTTTCTCGCGCTGCCGGGATCTCCTCCGTCAGTCGCCGACACAGGCCGACAGTCGTGCGGATCTCCGCGCCAAGCTACGTGTGGAGGCTGGCGGCGTGGTGTTCACGACGATCCAGAAGTTCTTCCCAGAGGAAAAGGGAGACCAGCACCCGGTACTCTCGGAGCGACGCAACATCGTAGTGATCGCCGACGAGGCTCACCGCAGCCAATACGACTTCATTGACGGCTTCGCCCGCCACATGCGTGACGCCCTGCCGAATGCGGCCTTCATCGGGTTCACCGGCACTCCAATCGAGCTGACCGACAAGAACACCAGGGCGCTGTTCGGCGACTACATCAGCGTGTACGACATCCAGCGGGCCGTGGAGGACAAGGCGACCGTTCCCATCTACTACGAGGGCCGGCTGGCAAAGCTCGCGCTCGACGAGTCCGAGAGACCCAAGATCGACCCCCGCTTCGACGAAGTCACCGAAGGCGAGGAGGTGGAACGAAAGGAGAAGCTCAAGTCGAAGTGGGCGCAGCTCGAGGCGATCGTCGGGTCCGACAAGCGTCTGCGCCTCATTGCCCAGGACATCGTGAAGCACTTCGAGGAACGGCTCCAGGCGATGGACGGCAAGGCGATGGTCGTGTGCATGAGCCGCCGCATCTGCGTCGAGCTGCACCGTGAGCTCGTGGCCTTGCGGCCTGCATGGAAGGACGACGACGACGCCCGGGGCGCCATCAAGGTCGTCATGACGGGTTCGGCGTCCGACCCCCTCGATTGGCAACCGCACATCCGCAACAAGCCGCGCCGGGAAGGGCTGGCGAGCCGCTTCCGCGATCCCAAGGACCCGCTGAAGATCGTGCTCGTCCGCGACATGTGGCTGACCGGCTTCGACGCGCCGTCGCTCCATACGATGTACGTGGACAAGCCGATGCGGGGCCACGGGCTCATGCAGGCGATCGCGCGCGTGAACCGCGTGTTCCGGGACAAGCCAGGCGGTCTGGTGGTGGACTACCTCGGACTCGCCCAAGAGCTGAAGCAGGCCCTCGTCACGTACACCGAGAGCGGTGGGACCGGCCGGACTGCGATCGATCAGAGCGAGGCGGCCGCGCTGATGGAGGAGAAGTACGAAGTCTGCGCCGGCCTAATGCACGGTTTCGACTGGTCCAAGTGGGTGACGGGCTCCCCGGTCGAGCGGCTGGGCCTCCTGCCTCCGGCTCAGGAGCATGTCCTGGCGCAACCCGATGGCAGGGATCGCTTCCTCCAAGCCGTCCGCGAGCTGTCCCAAGCGTTCGCCTTGGCCGTACCCAACGACAGGGCCCTACAGATCCGCGATGATGTCGCCTTCTTTCAGGCCGTGCGGTCTGTCCTGGCCAAACGCGCCCCAGGTCAGGCGACACCCGAGGAGGACCTGGACTTGGCCGTGCGACAAATCGTGTCGCGGGCGGTGGCATCAGAGGGGGTGGTGGACATCTTCGCCGCGGCGGGATTGAAGAAGCCGGACATCTCCATCCTCTCCGAGGAGTTCCTGGCCGAAGTGCGGGGGATGCCGCAGCGGAACCTCGCCGTCGAGCTGCTCCGCAAGCTCCTGGCCGGCGAACTGAGTACGCGGTGGCGCACGAACGTGGTCCAGGCCCGCTCGTTCGCGGAAATGCTGGAGCAAGCCATGCGGCGCTACCAGAACCGGGCCCTCGAGGCAGCGCAGGTGATCGAAGAGCTGATCGGGCTGGCGAGGCAGATGCGCGAAGCTCGGGCGCGCGGGGAGGCGCTGGGCCTCACCGACGATGAACTGGCGTTCTACGACGCTCTCGAGACCAATGATAGCGCCGTGAAGGTGCTGGGCGACGACACGCTTCGGACCATCGCTCGCGAGTTAGTAAAGACTGTGCGGGCCAACGTGACCATTGACTGGACGGTGCGCGAGAACGTGCGGGCCCACCTTCGAGTGCTGGTCAAGCGCCTGTTGCGCAAGCACGGGTATCCACCTGACAAGGAAGAAAAGGCTACTCAGCTGGTGTTGGAGCAGGCGGAGGTGTTGTCTGAAGGGTGGGCGATCGCGGCGTAGTAGGGTCAATGCGAGTGGCAAAGGTCCCTGCAGAGTGACAGAGAACGAGTTTGTCCAGCTTCTGTACCGCGGTGAGTCGGAGTCGCTCGATTTCAAGAGCGAGCAGTACGTGTTCGTGGGAGCGAGCGAGGAAGAAAAGGCAAAACTACTCAAGGACATCCTAGCGTTCGCCAACGCCTGGCGGAACGAACCCGCGTACATCTTGATCGGTGTTCACGAAACGCCCAGTCGCAAGGCCCACGCGAAGGGCATCTCGCCGGCGGATCACATCGACGATGCGACGCTCCAACAGTTCGTCAACGGCAAGACAAATCGCCCAGTGCACTTCGCTTACGAAAAGCTTGAACACGACGGCAGACACGTCGGGATCATCCGGATCGCCCATCCTCACGCGCGACCCATCTTCTTGCGCAAGGACTATGGTCCCCTCAAGGCGCAAGTGGTCTACATTCGCCGAGGCAGTTCCACGGACATCGCGGGCCCCGAAGAGATCGCCGCCATGGGTCGAAGCGATATCCGAGCCTCGGAGATTCCCCAGATCGAGATCGAGTTCGCCGAGCCCAGGGACCGCCGTCGCCTCGGACGGGAACCCAGCGTGACCGTGGCTCATATGCGAGTCCAAGAGTCAGCGAAACCCGGGCCGGTTGCGGCACAGCCTGTGGCGCAGGAGACGGCCGATGCGATGCAATACGAAGCGCGCCTTCAGCGTGCCCGCGATGTCGCCGCTCGGGCAGGGTTTGCACCGCTTGGCCTTTGGGTTGCGAACAACGGATCGGTTACGGCGCACGATACGCGGGTCGTTGTCACGATCACGAAGGCAGAGGGGTTACGGGTCCTCGAACGCAGACAGGTTCAGCCGCGCTCTCGGTTCAACCCATTCAACCTGCGCATGACTGGCGACTTCTTCGTAACCGAACTAACGGATTCGTGGGAACTCAGACTCGATGTCGGGAAACTCCAGCCGAAGTCTGAGCATTTCGCGCCTGCGGTGTTCTACGTTGATACCCATCATGAAGTCGAGACACCGGTCTCGGTATCGCTCTTCGCTGACAACCTGCCTGAGCCCATTACGTTCGCCTCGGTGCTGCACATCACAGTCGAGGAGTTGGACGTGACGGTCGAGGAAATCGAGGAGGCGTCCAAGGGGACGGAGGGATAGACGGGCTGGGACCGGGTCCGCCATGCCGCATCCGCGCCCCTCGATGCCGCAAAAACGCCCTACCGGAAGTTGCGCGCCCGTCCCATCATGGCTCTGTCCTCGAGTAGGGAGTCCTCAATGGCCAAGGTGTCGCCGTACCACACGAGCTCGATGGAGTATCCACCCGAGCACCGGAACGTGCATCACGATCACGACAACTGCCCGGACGGGAAAAGAATCAAACCGCAGCATCGCCTGAGCGGGACCGGGGGCAAGCCCCGGTGCAAGGAGTGCATCGAGCTTGGCTAGTCCAGCGCCCGGGACGCGGAGTACGCCCTCGCGATCGTCAGACCAGCACTGTTTGAAGGGGGTGGGCGCCGTTTGAGTTGGTGCCTGTGGGTCGCCGGCTTGGCGATGGGACTCGTTCCGTCTGGCACCGCAGCGAGTGCGTTCCGAAAGGAGCGATCCGCAAGGTCGCTCCACCCGGATGTCTTGTCGCCATGAAGGCCTTTGTCTTCCGCTTCTTTCCCGCTCTGGCCGTGCTCGGCCTGATGGTCGGCTTCGCGTTCATTTTCGCTCTCGATCTCGACGACAAGCCGACCCTCATCGCTGCCCTGATCGCTGGCGTTCTGGGGTTCTGCTACTTCGTTCAGCAGCAGCGACTCGCCGAGACGCACCTGTTCAAGGAACTCTTCACCGAGTTCAATCGCCGCTATGATATGTTGAACGACGATCTCGCCGAGATCAGCACAGGCAAGTCTACAACTCCGGAGCACCCGCAGCTAATCATCGACTATTTGAACCTCTGCGCCGAGGAGTACCTCTTCTTCCGCGACGGATACATCCACGCAGAAGTCTGGAAGGCTTGGTGCCGGGGGATGCTGCAGTACCTAGATCGTGAGCCGGTTCGGACCATCTGGCGTAGGGAGCTTGCCTCGGATTCGTACTACGGGTTGACTGAGACCGTGATTCGCCAGGGAGCGGCTTGACGAACCCGGTTCGGACGGTGAGCTCGTGGTTCCCGCGGCGGCGCCCCATCGGCTGGGGCCGCGTACAGGCGTGTCGGGGCGCCCCAGTTGCAGCATCACGTGGGCCGGCGTAAAATCAGAGTTCGGGCTGGCCACCGCAGCCGTGCTCGAGCGTTAGCAACGGTGCCCCTTGGTGTAACTGGCAACACGCCTGACTCTGGTGACGCCTTACGGCGTACTCGCCGGACACCACGCCCGAAACGGCGTGCGTGAATGTTCTCGAAGTCGGCGAACCCTTGACTGGCAACGCCGAGCCAAGCCCCGAGAGGGGAAGGTGTAGAGACTGGTTGGGAACCACCTGACCGCGTAACGGCGAAGGTGAAGGCACAGTCCAGACCACGAACGCTCGGCGGATCGGGCGGCGGCGAAAGCCGAAGTGGCATGGGATCAGGAGAGTCCTGGTTCGAGCCCAGGAGGGGCAACTCAGAGCCCGACGGCGCCACTTGCGCCGTCGGGCTTCGCCTTAACCCGTCGGTCTACGGTCGGGGGGCCGCCGCAGTTCAAACCAAGCCCGCCCGCGCGGGCGATCGAACTCCACCACCGCACGGAGTGTTTCCTCGTCTGGTTGCTGGTATCGGAGTAAGGTGCTCGTGTCGCGCCAGCCGCCGGCCGCCGCCACGTCCTTGAGCGGCAGGTCCTTTCGCTCCGTTGCCCAAGCGCGCCGGAACATGTGCCAAAGCCCGCCCTTCGGCTTAAGGATCCTCCCGCGCTCAAACGCTTCATTGAGCCAGTAGGCAGCCAGGTGTCGCGTCACAGGTCCACCGCGGTGGCGACGACGCTGCGGATGTGGGAACAGCAAGACTGAGCCGATGCCCGGGCGCTCTGCTCGGAATCGCCGCAACTCTTTGAGCAGGTCGCGACGCGCTGGAACGATCCATGTTTGGCGGATTTTGTCGTGTTCAGCGCGCCACCTGATTGTCCCCTTCTCGAAATCCACGTCGTCCCAGCGCAGGGCCAGGATTGCGCTGAGCCGCCGTCCGGTGCGCCAAGCTAACAGAACCATCGGACGTAGGAGCAGATGGACGGTCGGAGCCACCGCTAGGAGAGCCCGGATGGATTCCGCATCAAGGGACGGTCGCTTGGGGTCCCTCTCTGTGGGGATGCGGACCTTTTCGAGGGCGTGTCGAGTTAGGAGGGGGTGGCCTCCTTCGTGCTTCTGGCAGGCCCAGTTAAGCGCCGCCTTGAACATCCCCAAGTCGCGCTGAACGGTGTTCGCGCCGACACGGCGGCCGCCCACGCCGCCGCCGCGCCGCCACACTACGTAATCGTGAATCCGGTCTGGCGTCAGCTCAGCCACTAGTTGGCCACGCCCGAAGAACCGGGCCAGGTAACGACCAGTCTGTCGGATGTGCTCGAGATAGCCCTCTGTTTTCAGAGAGCCGTCGGGGAGGTGACGACCCTCCTTCGTGTACCTGTCAAAAAGGGTCTCTAATGTCAGGGACAGGGCAGCACGATCACCTTTCACCCGCCGAGGCGCTGTTTCAAACACGGTGATCGGATGACTTGGCATTGCGCCTCCTCGATCGGGGATCCCACGGGCGCCCCGCCCCAAAAACATTGCGGCAATGTGCGCCCAGATGTCACGGAGGTACAAGGGGTCGAAAACCAATGTAGGGATTGCGTTTCACGGGCTGTCTATTAGAGCACACGCTGGCAGCCGGGACGCTCCTACCCACGTTCCCCCAGGCCGATGTCGCAAACGCGCCCCTCGTTGCCGCATTTTCGCCCTAACGACGACCACACTCCCGCATCACCTTCGATGCGTAGTGCATTTGATGTGCGCGGATCCCCACATCACGGCCCAGTTTGGGATCACTTCCGGGCTCTCTAGAACCGGCGGCCTGCTTCTAGCGCGGCAGTACGCTCTCATGACGGACCGACCAGGGACCCCGGTCGGGGGACTAGCGGTGAGATACAGAAAGGTGTAGCGGATCGCCGGTCCGTTGCCGCACGGCGACCCGTCGGAGGATCACTATGGGACTCGCCAGACTCTTGACCAAGCACGGCTTCGGCACCTCTCCGTTTGATTCGTGGACCGCGGAGAACGAGGCTCAGCTTCCACAGTGGCACGTCCCGCCCGCTTTCTTGTCCACCCTCCTCGGCGTGCCATCGGGCTCTGGCCCAAGTGTCACTCCGGCCCCTCGTTCTCACGTCGTCTTCGGCCGGCCCGGGGACGGTAAGACAGCTCTACGGATTGTGCTGGAACGGGACATCCTTACGAGGACGCGAAATGCCCTGTTGCTACGCTACTTGGATTTGACTCCGGCATTAGCTGTAAGTCCACAGCCCAGTCTCGCGACGCACGCAGATGAAATCCTCAAACTCGGAACGATCGCCTTGATTGGCCGGTGGTTCGAGTCTCCTCCGGTTTACGGCGCTCTTTCGCCACCTGTCAAGGAAGACCTGGCCTGGTTAGTCGAAGCCTACTACGATCGGCTACCACCCCAGGTCAAGGACCAATATGCTCAGCTCAGCGTTCTCGGCCCCCGTGCAGCCGCGCTACTCAAGCAAGGCGTCCGAGCTGCGATTGACGCGTACAATGCAACAATCGCAGTCCTGCGGGCGGAACAGATAAAGCCGACGGTCTGGGGCGCCGCGTCGGCAGGCGCAGGTCCCCAGGACACCCCGTTCCTTCGTCTGCAGCGGTTCTGGGGCGTTGCCGCTGCGATGGGGGCGAGCGGCGTTTGGATCCTCATTGACAAGGTTGACGAAGCTCCTGGAGTTCAATCCCCGGAGGCGATCTTCAAGGCAATAAGCAGCATCCTGCTCACGCAAAACCTGCTTGAGTTCAGCGAAGACAAGAAACAGGTGCTTTGCTGCAAGATATTCCTAACACGGCCCGCGGAGGTTCTGGAGCAACTCAATGCTGCAGGGTTCCGGAGGGATCGGATAAAGACGGACATGATTCGATGGAGCCGTGCAGATCTCCACAACGCGCTCGTCAAGAGGCTCGGTCACTTCAGCGGCGACACCGTTCTTCACTTTGATGAAATGTGCGTGCCGGAAGCAAAGGGCACTCACGACAAGCTCCTGGACTCCTGCGACTTACGGCCCCGCACTTTGTTCCGAATGGCCCACGAGATCCTCGCGGAGTTCGATCTGACATCGGACTACGCTGCGGAGAAGCTCGACCGTCAATCGATCGACAGAGGCATCGCACGCGGTCTAACGGCCGTCGTGGGATAGCGCAGCGTCGCTGCAGGAGCGGGGCAATGAGCGGATCGAGACAACGTGATGGCGAAGAGGGGCCTGACCGGCCACGTTGCCTTTCAAGCCGGGGCTCCGCTTCGGCTCGCTCATCGTTTGAGAGCTGCGGGGGCTTGCCCGAGTTGGGAGCCAGGTTTCGGGGACGCGCGGGCGTCGCCAGCAATATTCCAGCCTTAGCGCGTTTTCGTCTGAAGCCACGCAAGCACGTCCTTCGCGATGTACCGCTTCGTCTTCCGTCCTAGATCGATATGTGGAATCCGAAGACGTTCTACCTGTCGGGGCCTCAGCCTGAGCCACTCAGCGACCTCGTCCCGGGTCAAAATCGCGTCAGCATGTACCGGCAACATGTGCCCTCCAAGTGAGGTTCCAGGGTCTCCCCATGGCTGTCGCCCTCGCCTCAGGCGGGATCCGATGAGCAACCGTGCCTCTTAAGGGGGACATCCGGGGGACAGCTACGCGAAAAGTGCCGATCTTCCTGGGCGCTCTCCAGGCTCGGGAATCAGGAATCCTCGGCGCGTCTAAGTTACCGGCGGCTCAGCGGGTCGCGAAGTGTGTTCGCATCGAGTTCGGCACAAGGCAGGGGCGCGGATTGTCGCGAACGCGCGGCTCGGTGCCGCAAGAACCCCCTAACGCTCCACCACGCGGGCGCGCATCGTTCAGCACGGTGAATCTCATGCGCGGGCTGTACCTCATATTCCGTTCGCCCGAGCGGTTCGCACAGCTCGCAAATGAGGATGCGGCGCAGCTCCCGACGCCGGACCCTGCACAACACTTCACCCAGGCAGCGCGGGCCGTGCGCCGCGGACTGGGTCAGTCGTTCGGCCTGGTCATTGGGACAGTCGTCGCCGGCTGGGTGGGCGGCGAAGCGCTCGAGCACCTCGTTGGCCCGGCGTCCCCTGTGGTCAACCATATCCTCCAGTACGGCGGTGTTGGTGTCATCCTCTGGGCGACGCTCGCGATCCAAGTCTGGAACATCCAGACGATCAAGGGTCGCTCTCTGCCCGAACGGCTGAACGGTGCGATCTACCGAGCGCTGTATCTTGTCGGTTCGTTCCTCCTTGTCCTGTCCGTCGCGTGGCCAGCCACGGACGCGGTCGGCACGAACGCGGCGGTCGGTGCGCCGCTGTCGGCGTCCTCCGCTGGCCAACCAGGGGCGTCGTCGATTGTCGTTGATCTGCTCAAGTATGTAGGGACTCCCGCTGTCGTAGTGGCGGCGTGTGCCTGGCTCCTAAGGGCGCTCGTTCAAGAATCGCTTCGCCGTGAGACGGATCGGCTTCGAGCAAGCGTCGAGCGCGACTCCGCGGTCTCGCTCGAAAAGCTGAGAGGTGAGGCGGAACGGCAACTGGAGACTCTCAGGCACGGCTTCGACCTCCGGCTCGAGGAGCACAAGGTCCGCTTCGCCCGACTACAAGAGAAGCGGGTCGACCTGATCGTCGCCCTGTATGCTGGAGTCTCCAGGGTTGCAAGTGCGGTGAGCGTCGCGAGCCTGCTCCTCAGGGTTTACAGCGATCCGAAGGAATGGCACGAGCTGCTCGATGAGGTGGAGAGAGCCTGTGCGGAAGCGGAGCCCGCCTCCCACGCCGCTCTGTTGTACCTCCCAACGCCGATTGCTGACCGAGTGTTCAAAATGATTAGGGCCGCCAAGGACGCCGGGCTTTATGGGAACTTCGCTGCTAACGAGAAGGACGCATCCGCACAGAAGGTCGTCGCGGCGTTCACCAACGAACTAAAGATGGACTTCCCGATCGTGTTCGAGGAGTTAGGTCGTGATCTGCGGTCGCTGCTGGGCGTTGAGTTGGACGCTCCGAAGGTTCCTGCTAAGTAGGGTAAGGTCGCCAATGTGACCCGATCTGTCGCGTTCCCGCCCCGAGGTGCGGTTCCGGGGCTCTCCGCCCACCTCACCGCTGACGCTTTTTTCGCACCCGGGCCCGAACCCGACGGGTCTTGGTTTGGCCACGTACCCGAGCCATGTCCGTGACTCCTGGCGTCAACTCCGAGCTGCCGCTGGACGTTGCAGCCGCGACGTTCATTGGTAGCAGCCACATCGGACCGAATCGACCACGCCCTGTGATGTTGGCGATGACCTCCCGCACAAAAGGATAAAGGGCGGCAGGGCCGGCAGTACGCACGTAGTCCTTAAGGGGCATGTTCTCCTTGCCTTCGTAGACCTGAACTAGCGCGACCATCGTAACATCAAGGTTGTAAAGAGGTCGCTCGTCCGGGTTAGACTGCACAGTAATCCGAACCAACCCGGTTTTCTGATCTGGCGAGACCCCGCCTTGGAAGTTCACAGCAAGGTTCGGCTGACCGAGCTGGGTGTTGGGGGGCAAATGTAGGACGTCTTCTCGGTGGCTAAAGTGGACCCTCTCGAGGAAAATCTGGCCGACTACAATGCCCGGCGGTCGCGAGGGATCCATTTACGCTGCTAAAGCCAACTCGCTATTGGCGACCGCCGCAACCTGAACTCCCTCGACCCTCACGAGCTTGTCGGTGGTGCCTACGACGTGCGTAGCGCCGCCAACGGGCACATACCCGAACGCAACGCCCTTCAAGGCGGCAATAGCCGTCTGCTCGGTTGCGATCGCCTCCGCCGCCTCGGGGTCGGCCACAGAGAAAGTCGCCGTGGTGGCGGGTGCCGCTTTTGCAGCGCCGCTCGATGCAAGCAGGCGCTGCACGACGTTCAGCACCCGAGTGAGGGAATCAAGCGTCGGGTTGGCGGTCCCACGCTCGAGTTGAGAAACCCGCGCCTGAGTCGTGCCTGCCAGTTCCGCGAACTCCGTTTGAGAGAGGCCGGCTTGCACGCGTGCGCGGACGATCAGATCCGCGAGGTTCTCGGCGAGATCCAACTCTGGATCTGCGACGAGAAGCGCAGGGCGCTGCTCGGTTAGGCGGGCCCAGGATTCGCGAAGATTCATGCCTTCTCCATCCAGTCAGCGAGGCGGTGTTCGGCGATCGGCGTGTGTCGATTGAGATCGTTTGGGCGCTTGTGTACGAAGCCGCGCAGCATCAGAAACCGGTGCCCGATGAGGCCGTAGATGAACCGCACTTCGACTTTATCGGCGGTCATCCGAAACTCCCACAAACCCTTGTCTGACGCCTCGATCTTCTTGAACCAATCTCCGTCAAGGTTGAGGCCGTGCTCCTCTAGCCGGCCAAGCTGACGCTTTACACGCTTCAACTGGCGGTCCGTGACCTCTTCCGCCAGCTCCGCAAGCGCGTCGGTGCGGTCGTCGAGATCGTAGAACTCCACCTCCCAAACGGCCACCGATTATATCACCTGAGGTATACGGCTCGCTAGAGCGAATAGTTCCCGAGCGCTCTTATCATTGTCATGAAAGCACTTACAATATACCTTGCGCGATATAAACGGTGCGGTTACCTTGGTCCCCAGCCCAGTAGCGCGGCCGAGGGAGACCACCCCTGTGTAGCGGCCGCCCGCGCGGTGTCGGTGGTCCAACTGGTTAGGGCAATGCGTTGGTACCGCATGGATACGGGTTCGAATCCCGTCCGACACCCGCCTGGGCATTGTGCCGACGCTTAGGACCGTGAGCGCGGTCACTTGACGGACTCGGCTATGTAACATAGGTTCGGCCTGCGGTACCAACGCATGTGGCCGGTTGAGCCACCTGTACATTGGGCCCCCGTGGTAAGTGGCGGGGGCCCTTTCGTTTGCCTGTGTCATCGCCGACTTCAGATTGCACAGAATCGCCGGGTCCCGCCGCACGTAGTCCAACCCGCCCGAGTCACGAGGCAACGATACTAGGGTGTCGGCGGTCCGTTAGGGTGTTTTTGCGGCGCGAGAGGGTGGAAATGCGGCAGCACGGCCATCCTACGAGAAACCGGAGTCAAGCATCGAGCTCATGCACGGGTCGCGTGTTGTCAGGGGTGTTCGTGCGGATGCATGAAGCGAGGGGCCCGCACGAGGCCGCTCGTCACTTCAGTCCGCTGCCCTGTGCGCTAAGAACGCGCTCTCCAGCGGCCCGGGCTCGGGGGTGCTCGCCTTCGCCCGAGAACTCAGACGCCTATGTCCCCTCGTTGTCCCCCGGAGCGCCGGACATGGGTAGCCAACAGCGAACACGACGGCCGCCGGGGCGGCGGCCGAAGTGCTGGCGTGGTAACGTGTAGTGTGCCATCCTGTCTGCTGGCCGGGTCCACCGATGCCGCACAGCAGAACTGAAAATCCGCGTGTCGGCAGTTCGATTCTGCCCCTGGCCACTCGCCGCAATCCACGACGGACAACCTTCCCGCAAACCGGAGGTCCCGCATGGTCGATCCAAACGAGCAAGGCGTCG
>Ga0070706_100004110_pt1 | contig 14158 bp, 12 predicted proteins | sample KBSK5501metaG_FD_65476 | JGI IMG/M metagenome (GOLD analysis project Ga0070706, IMG submission 65476) | Corn, switchgrass and miscanthus rhizosphere microbial communities from Kellogg Biological Station, Michigan, USA - KBS K5-50-1 metaG | ecosystem: Host-associated > Plants > Roots >...
CCGCGCGCGATGGGTGCGGAGCGCCGCTCCGGTGAGCGGTCGCAGATCCTGCCCGCCCATCCGGACCGCGCCCTCGGTGGGCACGATCGCGCGGGACAGGCACCGGAGCAGCGTGGTCTTTCCCGCCCCCGAGCGGCCGATGATGGCCACGAACTCGCCGGGGCGGATGCACGCGGTCACCCCGGCGAGCGCCACCTGGGGGCCGAAGCGTCGCCCGACTCGCTCCAGGACCACCACCGGCGAGGTCGTCGAGCTCATCTCGCGCTCGACCCTAGCCGACTCCTGTTGCAGGGCGATGACCGCCGGGTGAAGGTTCCGTGACCCACCCCCGCGCCGGCGCTACGACCGTCGCAGGTAGCGGGGGGAGTAGGCCGCGATGTCGGTCAAGGGGTCGGTCAGCAGCTTGACCACCCACACGAGGGCCAGCCACAGGTTCTGGGCCCACATCAGGTAGAGCACGCGGCCGCCCACCACCGCGCCGGTCCAGAGGAACCACTGCCAAGCGACCGTCGCCATCAGGGGGGACAGCGCGGCCACACTCCAGACGGGGGCACAGAGGAGGTGGAACGCGGGGATTGCCAGGTAGGCGCCCAGGATCAGCGACTTGTTCCGGGTGTTGAAGCCGAGGAGCAGCGCCTCCTTGTCGTGGCAGGGCGGCTCGAGGATCGCGTGGCCGAGCTGGCGCAGGAAGAGCGCGGCCAGCCCCGCCCACATCGCGGTGGTGAGGTCCCAGAACGCGAGCACGTAGCAGCCGAGGAAGACGCTGGAGCTGATGATGTGGAAGAGCTGGTTGGTCAGGTCGCTGTGCGAGGCGTGGTGGTCGTCCTTCTTCCGCCGCATGACCTCGGTGTAGAACGTCTGAACCGGTCGCGGCATCCGCAGCAGGCTGCCCAGGACGTCCCGAACGAGCATTCGTCGCATGTGGGTCTCCCTCCCGGGGTGCTCCGCCGCGGTCAGCCACCATCCGTCCGCGTTCATGGCCTGCGCCGCGGCGAGCAGCTTCGTCTGGAGATCGTCGTAGTCCTTCTCGGTGAAATCCATGTTGGAGAGGCAGCGCCCGGTCCCGACCCAGCTGAGGGTCACGCCCTGGGCCCGCAGGTAGTACTGGAGGAGCCAGTTGTAGCGGCCCGGCTCGGTGAAGAGCAGGGTCCACACCGTGCCCATGTGCACCAGGCGCAGTGGCAGCGCCAGATCGGCGAGCCGCTGATTGGTCGACCGCGCCCACCGCGCGCACCGCTCGTTCATGAGCGCGTACTCGCCCACGGTCGCCCCCTCATCGATCCAGCGGAGGAACTCGTTCATGGCGCCCATGACCGCCGGGTGGCCGGCGAAGGTGCCGATGACGTACGCGATGCGCATCGGCCGCTCCGGGTCGAAGCGGCGCATCAGGGCGCGGGTGCCGCACACCACCCCGATCGGCATGCCGCCCGCCACCGTCTTGCCGTAGACCACCATGTCGGCGGCGACGCCGAAGTACTCCTGGGCCCCGCCCGGAGCCAGGCGGAACCCGGTGTAGACCTCGTCGAAGATCAACGGGACCTGGGCCTCGCGGCACACCGCTCGGAGGCGGCGCAGCCATTCGGCGTAGCGCGCGGAGCCGTCCTCGGTGCGCCGCACGTCGCTGGTCATGAGCACCGCGTCGCTGGGCGGCGGCGCGTTCGGATGAAAGGACTGGACCGGGTTGACCAGGACCGCGGCGATCTCCCCCGCCCGGCGGCGAATCACCTGAAGCGACGCGGGGTGCAGGTCCTTCAGCGTCAGGCAGTCGTCCAGCGGTCGCTCGCTCCCGAGGCCCGGCTGCACCCCGTCCCACCAGCCGTGATAGGCCCCCGAGAAGGACACGATGAGCGGGCGCCCGGTGTTGAAGCGGGCCAGGCGCACCGCCGCCATCACCGCCTCGGTCCCGCTCATGTGGAACGACACCTCGTCGAGGCCGGAGATGCGGCGCAGGCGCGCGATGTTCTCCGCGGTCATCGGATGGAGCGGGCCCAACACCGGCCCCAGGTCGCGCACCCGCTCGAGGCCCCGCGCCATCCACTCCTTGTAGCGGCCGAAGCCGGCCACGTTCACCCCGTAGGAGCCGCCCACGTCGAGCGTCCAGTGCCCGTCCAGGTCATGGAGGCGCGGCCCGTCGGAGGCGGTCACCACCGAGCAGAGCTCGAAGCGCTCCCGCATGACCCGGGCGAACGGGAACGGCACCCGGTTGGCGTCGGTGAACCGGAGGTCGGAGAAGCCGGGCCCCACCTCCGCGGCCCAGGCGCGTGACCGGGGGTAGGCCGCGCGCAGGCCCGCGGCGAGCCGCTCGAGCCCGAGCCGCCGCCGCGTGGCCCACACCTCGCCGGCTCCGTCCGCCCGGAAGAACTCGGCGTCCGAGTAGCTCCGGGGTCTCACGAGACGGGCGAGGCGACGGGAGAGCCCGGGCAGAAGCGCCCGCGCCCGCAAGGTCACGAGCGCGGTCAGCGCGCGCCGACATCCCACCAGGCCGAGGCCCAGGGCGGCCGCGCCGAGCGCGAGCCAGCCCACGAGGCCAGAGCCGACGGGGGCGCACTCCGTCGTCATGCACGCCAGCACGGCACTCCAGAGACCGCTCATCGGCTGCTCCTTTCTGTCGTTCGGGCGGCCGCCGAGGACCGCGCGCAACCGGCCAGCAGGGCCACGAACCGATCCACCACCCGATCCCATCCGAGCTCCTGCACCGAGGCCCCGGCCTCCGCCCCCATCCACCGCAGCGTCTCCGGCGACCGCGCCAGCGCGGTGGCCGCCGAGAGGAAGCCCGCCGCGTCCCCCAGGGGCACCAGCGCGCCGGTCCGCCCGGGCCGCACGTGCTCGCGGGCCGCCGCGTAGTCGTAGGCCACCACCGCGAGGCCGCTGGCGAGCGCCTCGAGGGTCACGTTCCCGAAGGTCTCGGTCTCGCTGGGGAACAGGAACACGTCGGCGGAGGCGAAGTGCGCGGCGAGGGGCTCGCCGGTGAGCATGCCGCAGAAGAAGAGATCGGGGTGGGCCCGCTCGAGCGCCCGCCGCAGCGGGCCGTCGCCCACGATCACCAGGCGGCACGACGACTGCGCCCGCTGCATGGCGCGGTAGGCCGCGATGGCGAGCCGGATGTTCTTCTCGGCCGCGACGCGCCCCACGCAGAGCGCCACCACGTCGCGGTCCGAGACGCCCCACGCCCGGCGCAGCGAGGCGCTCCGCCGCGCCGGGCTGAAGAGGTCGCCGCTCACGCCGCGGCCCAGCACGCTCACGTTGCGGAAGCCCCGGGCGTGCAGCTGGTCGCGCAGCGCCGCCGTCGCCACCACGGTGCCTCCCGCGCGGTTGTGCAGCACACGCAGGTACCATCGCGCCACGCCCTCGAGCCCGCCGAGATGGTAGTGACGCGTGTAGTGGTGGAAGTTCGTGTGGAAGCCGGCCAGTACCGGGAGCCGCAGCCGTCGGCACGCCCGGACCGCCGACCAGCCGAGAGGGCCCTCGGTCGCGACGTAGACCGCGTCGGGTCGGCGACGGCGCCAACGCCGGCGGAGCGAGGCTCCGGCGGGCAGCCCGAAGCGCACCGCCGGGTACCCCGGCAGCGCGAGCCCGGGCACCAGCGTGACCGCCGCGTCCGTGGGCTCGCCCGGGGGATCCGCCGCGGGCTGACGCGGCCTCACGATCGACACCCGGTGCCCGCGGGCGCGCAGCCCGCTCACCAGGTGCCCGAGCGTCAGCGTGACCCCGTTGATCTCGGGCGGGAACGTCTCGGTGACCACGCACACGTCCAGCGCGCCGCCGGCCTCGGATCGGCCCTCCGCCACCACTGTCGCCTCGTGCTCCCGACCGAGCATCGCTTTCGCCTCCTCGCGCATCCGCGTAGTGGGCGCCTCGAGACCAGTGTCGACGGTGGGCCTCTCGCGCGAGCCATGAAGTATCCGCGACCGGATGATTGCTCTACGATGTCGGGCGCGGTCGGCCAGACCTCCCGTTGTCACGCACTCGTCGGCGCCGCGTGACGTCGGCGTCACGCCCCCGCGCTAGCGTGGAAGAGCGACCATGACCAGCGCCGATCTCCTCACCGATCTCGGCTCCCACTCCGATCTCGGCCGGCTGGTGGAGCGGGTGGCCCAGGATCGGATGCCCTGGGTGGTCGTCTCCAGCGCCGCGGTGAGCGCGTGGACGCGCCGCCACCCGCACGAGTGGCGAACGTCTCGGCCAGGCTCGCCGAGCAGGGCCTAGAGCTTGTTGATCCCGGCGAGCGCCGCGACCTTGTAGCACTCGGCCAGCGTCGGATAGTTGAAGACGTGGTCGATGAAGTACCGGATCGTCCCGCCGAGTGCGATCACCGCCTGCCCGATGTGGACGAGCTCGGTCGCGCCTTCTCCCACGATGTGGACGCCCAGCACCGCCCCGGTCTCCCGGTGGAAGATGAGCTTGAGGCGGCCGATGCTGTCGCCGATGATCCCGCCCCGGGCGATCTCCCGGTAGTTGGCGATGCCGACCTCGTACGGCACCTGGGCCTGGGTCAGCTGCTCCTCGGTGTGGCCCACGAACGACACCTCCGGGATCGTGTAGATCCCGTAGGGCAGCAGCGAGGGCAGCGTCACCGTCGGGATGCCGAAGGCGTTCGCGGTGGCCACGCGCCCCTGCTCCATCGAGACCGACGCGAGGCTCGGGAAGCCCACCACGTCGCCGGCCGCGTAGATGTGCGGGACCGCGGTGCGGAACGTCTCGTCCACCGCGAGGCGCCCGCGCGCATCCGCGGTCAGCCCCGCCGCCTCGAGGTTCAGGCCCTCGGTGTTGCCCTGGCGTCCGGCCGCGTAGAGCAGGGCCTCGGCCTGAAGCTGCTTGTGGCTCGCCAGGTGCGCGACCACGCGGCCGCCCTCGCGCAGCTCCACCCGCTCGACCACCTCACCCAGGCGAAAGGTCACCCCGCCGCTCCGCATCTGGTAGATCAGGGCCTCGACGATCTCGGTGTCGAGGAAATCGAGGAGGCGCGAGCGGCCGTCCACCAAGGTCACCGCCACCCCGAGGGTGGCGAACATGCACGCGTACTCCATGCCGATCACTCCGCCGCCGACCACGATCAGGCTGCGCGGGACCTCGGCCATGCGGAAGAGCCCGTCGGAGTCGATCACCGACGCGTGGTCGGTCGGCACCCCGTGCGGGCGCACCGGAGCGGTCCCGGTGGCGATCACGAAGAAGTCGGCGCGGACCCGGGCGCTCCCCGACGCGCCCTCCACGGTCAGCGTGTGCGGGTCCTCGAAGGCGGCGTGGCCCTCGAGCACGTCCACCCCGTTCCGGGCGAACTGGGCGCGGTAGACGTCGCCCTCCTGCTGGGTCACCCGGTCGCACCGCAGCATCAGGTCCCGCATCGTGACCTGGCTCTTCACCCGGTACGAGACCCCGTAAAAGCCGCGCTGCTGCACGCCCGAGAGATAGAGCACCGCCTCGCGCAGGGTCTTCGAGGGAATCGTGCCGGTGTTCAGGCACACCCCGCCCAGGCGCGCCTGGCGCTCGACGACGGCGACCCGCCGCCCGAGCTTCGCGCCCTGGATCGCGGCGTGGTGCCCGGCCGGACCGCTGCCGATGACGATCAGGTCGTAGTCGGTCATCGGCAGGCGGCGTCCCGGCCCGCGCGCCGGGTCAGCCGCGCGGACCCCGACGCTCCGCGTCCTCGGCCAGCAGGCCGGCCAGCCGCGCGATCAGCGCACTGAGCCGGAACCGGCTCGCGTGGCTGTGCTTGCCCACGTCGCGGAGCTCGGCCGAGATCTCGAAGTAGGGCGCCGCGTTCTCGGGGGCGAGCACGAACGGGGGTCGGCCCTCGCGGGCCAGCACGTAGGACATGGCCAGCACACCGGTCCGGTGATTGCCCTCGATGAAGAGCTGTGGGCGGCCGAGTATCATGGCGTAGACTCCGGCGGCCCGGTCGCAGGCGGGCACGTCCGGGTGGCCTGCGACCCACTCTACCACGTCGCGGACGCCCGCCACGTCTAGGCCGTAGAAACGCTCCTCGGTGGCCTGCAGATGACGGGCGTAGGCCACCCGCCGCTCCGGACTGTCCCCGCAGAGCACCAGGCAGTTCAGCTCGAGCAGGTGCCGGAGGTGGCCCAGCGCGAACGGGTCGACCGAGGCGGCCACCAGCCCGTCCACGTAGGCGTAGCCGGCGAGGAGGTTGTCCCGCACCCGATCGTCGAGCGGGTCGCGATCGCCCGGCCGGCCCAGCTCGGCCTGGGCGCGGCGCAGCGCGGCCTCGACCGCGGTCAGGTCGAGGCGACGCGGAACGGTGCCCTCGGACGCGAGCCGCACCGGGGGCCGCTCCTCAGCTGAAGTGGCCGGCGACGTATTCCTTGGTCAGCAGCTCGGCCGGGCTTTCGAAGACCTGCTGGGTCGGGCCGGACTCCACCAGGTAGCCGGTCCGGGTGCCCTTGGTGATGTCGACCGAGAAGAACGCGGTCACGTCCGCGACCCGCTGCGCCTGCTGCATGTTGTGAGTCACGATCGCGATCGTGTAGTCCTCCTTCAGCTGCACCATCAGCTCCTCGATCCGGCGGGTCGCGATCGGGTCCAGCGCCGAGCACGGCTCGTCCATCAGCAGCACCGCGGGCTGGGTCGCCACCGCGCGGGCGATGCACAGGCGCTGCTGCTGGCCGCCGGAGAGCGAGAGCCCGCTCGCCTTGAGCTTGTCCTTCACCTCGTCCCAGAGCGCGGCCTTCCGGAGCGCTTCCTCCACCCGGGCGGCCACATCGCCCCGGAAGCGATTGAGCCGCAGCCCGAAGGCCACGTTGTCGAACACGCTCATCGAGAAGGGGTTCGGCTGCTGGAAGACCATGCCGATGTGCCGGCGCACCGCCACCGGATCCACGCTGCGGGCGTAAACGTCGGTGCCGTGGAAGCGGACCTCGCCGTGCAGGCGGAAGCCGCGGATCAGGTCGTTCATCCGGTTGAGCGAGCGGAGCACCGTGCTCTTGCCGCAGCCGGAGGGGCCGATGAAGCCGGTGATCTTGCCCCGCTGGATCTGCACGTGGCTGTCCCGGACCGCGAGGAAGCTCCCGTAGTAGACCTGATCGAGCTTGCAGTCGATCACCACCGGAGGAGCGAGGCTCTCGACCGGTACCGACACCGTCCGTCCGTTGCGTGCGGTGGTCACGGTGCTCATCGATGACACGTCCTTTCAGGCTCGCGGCCGCCCGAGCAGCCGGCTCACGACGTTGATGATCAGGACCATGGAGACCAGCACCAGGGAGGCGGCCCACGCCAGCTCGATCTGGTTCTCGAACGGCATCCCCGAGAAGTTGTAGATCAGCACCGCCAGCGAGGCGGTGGGCTGCATCACCTGCGGCCGGCCGCCGTCGAACGGCCAGAACCCGCTGAAGAGCGCGGTGAAGAGCAGCGGGGCGGTCTCGCCCGCCGCGCGGGCCACCGCCAGCATCACCCCGGTGAGGATCCCGGGCAGCGCGGTCGGCAGCAGGACCTTCCAGGCCACCTGGCTCCGGGTGCAGCCCATCCCGTACGCCGCGTCGCGGGTGATGCGCGGGACCGCCTTGATGGCCTCCTCCGCGGTCAACACCACGATCGGCAGCATCAGCACCGCGAGGGCCAGGCCGCCGGCGGGCGCCGAGTAGGTGCCGGTGGCGAGCACCACCACCGCGTAGGCGAACACGCCGGCCAGCACCGACGGGAGCCCGGTCAGGGTCTTGGCCGCGAAGCGCGCGGTGCGGGCCAGCCGGCCGGTCGGCTGCAGCTCGGCCAGGAACACCGCGGCGACCACGCCGAGCGGCACGCTGATCAGCCCCGCGATCCCGACCATCATCACCGTACCCACGATCGCGTTGCCGAACCCACCGCCCATCTCGAAGCCGGCGGGCGGCAGCGCGGTGAGGGCCTCCACGCTGAGCCGGGCGCCCCCGCGCACGATCAGCAGGTAGAGCACCGACACCAGCGGCACCCCCGCGATCAGGGCGGCCAGCCAGATGCCGGCGGTGAGCACGAGGTTGCGCATCGCGCGGGGCTCGAAGCGCGAGCGCTCGAGCAGGGCCACGTCCGGCAGGGTGCGCGCCGCTCCCGCCGCGAGATCGTTCATCGGCGGCCCGCCCGCCGCGCCGAGCGCGACATGATGGCCTCGCCCGCCACGTTGACCACGAGGGTGATGGCCAGCAGCACCAGCGCGGCGTACATCAGCACCTGCACCTCGCGCGGGCCCGCCTCCGGGAAGTTGAGCGCGAGGAGCGCGGCCAGGGTGTTGGCGGGCGAGAACAACGAGAGCGAGATCTGGTTCGAGTTGCCGATCAGCATGGCGAGCGCCATGGTCTCGCCGAGCGCGCGGCCGAAGCCCAGCACGAGCGCGCCGAAGATGCCGGTGGAGGCCGCCGGCACCATCACCTTCAGGATGGCCTCCCAGCGGGTGGTCCCCATCCCGTAGGCGGCTTCCTTGACCTTGTAGGGCACCAGCCGCAGGGCGTCCTGCGAGACCGCGGCCACCGTCGGCAGGATCATGATGGCCAGCACGAGGGAGGCGGGCGCGAGCCCCGGCCCGCTCAGCGTCGTGCCGAAGAACGGGATGAACCCGAGGTGGGCGGCGAGCACGTCGGCCACCGGGCGCATCGCCGGGATCACCACGAAGAGGCCCCAGAGCCCGTAGACCACGCTGGGGATCGCGGCGAGCAGCTCGACGATCAGCCGGAAGACCTGGGCCATCCTGGGGGGCAGGAAGTCCTGGGTGAGGAAGATCGCCATCACCACCCCGAAGAAGCCGCCGATCGCGAGCGCGAGCAGCGAGCTGTAGAGGGTGCCCCAGATGTGGGGCAGGATGCCGAACTGCTGCCGCCCCACGTCCCAGGTCGTCGAGGTCAGGAACCCGAGCCCGTGCTCCCGCATCCCGAGCCACGCCTTCGCCCCGATGGACCAGAGCAGGTAGCTCAGCAGGAGGACGATGAGCCAGACCGCACCCTCGGCCGCCGCGCGGAACGAGCGATCGGCCAGGTAGTCCCACTGCGTGGGCGGCTTCGAGACCGAGGCCGGCCGCGCGACCGCGCCGAGATGGATCACCGGATGCTCGCGGACGCCTTGCGGACCGCGGCCACCACGTTCTCGGGCAGCGGCACGTAGCCCATCGCGGCGCTCGCCTTCTGCCCGTCGGTCAGGCAGTACTCCACCATCGCGCGCAGGGCCGCCGCCTTCTTGGGGTCCTTGTTCTCCTTGTAGAACATCATCCAGGTGTAGGTCGCGATCGGGTAGGCGGTGGCCGCCTCCGGATCGGAGACCCACGCGCGCAGGTTCGGCGGCAGCACCACGCTGCCGAGCGCGGCCGAGCCCCCTTCACCGCCCGCGGCCACGTACTGGCCGGCCTTGTTCTGCAGCGCGGCCATCTCCACCTTGGCGAACTTGGCGAACGAGTACTCGATGTAGCCGATGGCCCCCGGGGTCTGCTTGATCGTGGCGGTGACCCCGTCGTTCTTGGGCGAGGCAACGAACTTGTCGCTCTTGGGCCACGCCACCGTGGTCCCCGCCCCCGGGCCCTTCTTCCACTCCTCGCTGATCGCGCTCAGGTGGCTGGTGAAGACGAAGGTGGTGCCGCTCGAGTCGGCCCGGCGCACGACCGTGATGTCCTGATCGGGGAGGTTCACCCCGGGATTGGCGGCCTTGAGCCGCGCGTCGCTCCACTTGGTGACCTTCCCCAGGAAGATGCCCGCGTACACGTCGCGGGGCAGCCTCAGGTTCTTGGGATTGCCCGGCAGGTTGTAGGCCAGCACGATCTCTCCGCCGGTCATGGGCAGGAGCTGGACGCCGCCGGGCACCTTGGACATGTCCTCGTCGGTCATGGCGGCGTCGCTCGCCGCGAAGTCGACCGTCCGGTTCACGAGGTCCTGGATGCCGGCGCCGCTGCCCTTGCCCTGGTAGTCGACGCTCACGGTCTTCTGCTTGGCGCTGAAGGACTTGAACCACGACGAGTAGAGCGGGAACGGGAACGTCGCCCCCGACCCGGTCAGTCGCAGCCCGTCCTGTGAGCCCGCGGTCGAGGGGCCGATCACGCTCAGCCCGACCACCATCGCCCAGACGATCAGTTTCCCCACGTGCAGTCCTCCTCCTTTGGCCCGGGATACTACGCGGGCGTCCGTGACAATTGGGTTACAAGCTCGCTGCAAGATCGTGACCGCGCGTGTCCCACGGCTGGCGGCCGAAGCAGGCCTCGAGCAGGTCGCGATAGGCGGACAGCGCGGGCACGATCGCACCCGGCTCCTTGGCCTCCTCGTCCCATCGGCGCACCGCGAGCGCGTCGGCGAGCCAGGGCTGGCCCTCCAGCTCCTGCCGGGTCTCGCGATCGAGCGCGCCGCCCTGGCGGATCCAGGAGCGCGTCGACCCGAGCGAGAGGCTCTCCGCGTAGGCGCGATCCACCGTGCACAGGCATCGCTTGGCCAGCACGTGATGCTCAACGAGCCACGCCACCCGCGGCGGCACGAAGGGGCACAGGAAGCGCGCGGCCCACAGGCCGTGATGGCTGAACGGGGTCTCCTCCGCGTCGCTCAGGAGATGGCCGACGTCGTGGAGGAGCGCGGCCAGCACCACCTCGTCGGCCGCGCGCGCGGCCCGGGCCCGCGCCGCGCACTGCAGCGCGTGGTCCAGGGCCGAGACCGGCTCGTCGCCCCAGTGCGTCGCGCCCCGCTTCACCAGCAGCCCCGCGATGTTCAGGTCCCGGCACGCCATCTCGGCCTCCTTGCCCTCACGCGTCGCACCCCAGTACCGCGCGCGCGACCTCGCCCATGCGCATCCCTTGCTCCATGGCCCGGCGGCGCAGCCATCCGAACGCGTCCGCCTCCGAGAGACCGTCGCGGCTCATGAGCCGGGCCTTGGGGCCGCCTCCACCACCGGCCGGTCCGCGAGGACCCGGCGCAGCCGGCGCAGCTCGCGGAAGCGCGCGATCGCGATCTCGAGGGTCGGGCGCAACTCTTCCCGAGCGCGGCCGCGGTGCTCCGCTCCAAGACGAGGACGATCGGGGCCGGGAGGTCGGGCGGGAGGAGCTCGGCGCGCGAGCGCGCATTCGAGTCGAGGACCCCGAAGCGCCAGCGGGGGCGTGGTCCGAGCATGCGCCGAGCCTCGACGCAACCCCACGCGGGGTCAAATCACATGTTCGCTACGGGCGCGTGAGCGCGGGCGACGGCCAGATCCACCCGCCGGACGTCGCCGGCCTGGGCGAGCAGCGCGTCGGCCACCGCGCGATCGTTCGTCACGCGCGGCACCTTGTGCTGGTCGCCGAGACGTCCGGCCTCGCGCATCCAGCGGTGGAAGGTTCCGGGCGGCAGCACCGTCATCCGCGGCGCCACCATCCCCACCGAGCCCGCCCGCTTGGTGCGGTAGTCGGTGTTGAGCGCGGAGAGAGCCTCGTCGAGGATGCGCACGAAGTCCTCCGGCTCGGTGGGCGGCACCCGGAACTCGACGAGCCACTCGTGCCGGCCCCGCGGCTCGCCCGCGGTCGGGAAGTCGGGCGCCACCGTGAACTCGACCACCTCCGCCTCGGTACGCCGGCACGCCCGCACGAGGGCGCGCTCGACCTCCTCCACGATGACGTTCTCGCCGAAGGCGTTGACGTAGTGGCGGGTGCGGCCGGTGATCTGCAGCCGGAGCGGATCGCGCGCGGTGAACCGCACGGTGTCGCCGAGGGTGTACGACCAGAGGCCCGCCGGGCTGCTCAGCACCACTGCGTAGGCGCGGCCCAGCTCGACCTCGGCCACCGTGTGGCGACGCGGTGTGGCCAGGCCCAGGTCCTCCACCGGGACGAACTCGTAGAAGATGCCCTAGTCGAGCATCAGGGTGAGCCCGCCGGTGGCCTCGGTCTGGACCGCCACGAAGCCCTCGGACGCGGGGTAGACCTCGATGCGCTCGAGTCGCCGGCCGAGCCACTCGTCGAACACCGAGGCGTACGGGGCGAAGGCCACGCCGCCGTGGATGAGCGCGCGCAGCTCGGGCCAGAGCTGGCCCAGGTCCCGGAGACGACGGCCGCCCGCCTCGCTCTGCCGCGCGATTCGCTCGAACAGGATGACGAGCCACGACGGCATGCCGGAGAGGAGGCGGATGTCCTGGGTCGCGGCCAGCGCCGCGGTGGCGTCGAGCCGGGTCTCCCAGTCCGCGATGGACGCGCACGCCGGGCCGGGCGAGTAGCGGCTCCGGAAGCCGAGCGGCAGGCGGCTCGCCACCAGGCCGGAGAGATCGCCCACCCGGCTCCCCGGTCCGAGCGGGCGCAGCGTGGTGCAGCCGCCCAGGAACAGCATGGGCCCGCCCATCAGCCGCGGGCCCCCCGTGCGCGCGGCCATGGTGAGGAGCGCGTCCCACCCGCCCTTCCGCTGACCGGCGAGTGCCTCCGGCGTCACCGGGATCAGCTTGTCGCCCGACGTCGTGCCGGAGGTCTTGACCCAGTCCCGGCACTCGCCCGGCCACGAGACCGACCGCTCCCCGGCCGCGGCACGCGCGAGCCACGGGCGATGCTGCGCGTAGTCGCGCACCGGCACCTGCCGCTGGTAGTCGGCCACCGAGGTGATGCCGCGGAAGCCATGCTCGAGGCCGAAGTCGGTGTCGCGCGCGGCGGCTACGAGGCGCAGCAGCGCGCGCTCCTGGGTCCCCGCCGGATCGCGCCACACCGACTCGAGCTGACGGCGGCGCCGCGCCGCGAGCCAGTCGATCGCCCGTCCGGCCAGCCCGGCGGTCACCGCACACCTCCGAGCGCAGGCGCGCCCGCGGCCCGGCGCTCCCGGGTGTCGTCGAGCCAGTGGTCGAGCACCTCCGCGAACGCGTCCGGGTGCTCGAGCATCGGGGCGTGCCCGCAGCGAGCCAGGCACACGAGCCGCGCGTCGGGCATCAGATCGCGGAACCGCTCGCCCACCTCGAGCGGGGTGATGCGGTCCTCGCGGCCCCACACCAGGAGGACCGGCACCCGGATCCGGCCCAGGCGGGCTTCCAGGTTGTCGCGCCGGGCGTCGCGCGCGAGCCGCAGCACCCGGATGGCGGAGCTCGGCGTGGTCACCACCCGGTGAGCCTCGTCCACCCAGCCATCGGTCGCCAGCGCTCGATCGAAGAAGACCTCCTCCATCTTCTCGCGCACCCAGCGCCGATCCGGTCGGTGCGGCACCCCGCTGCTGAAGCCGCGCTCGAAGAGCCCGGACGATCCGGTGAGCACGACCCCCGAGACCCGCTCGGCGTGCTCGAGGGCGACCCGCAGCGCGACGTGGCCGCCGAGCGAATTGCCGCCCACCACAGCGCGCGGGAGCTCGAGCACATCCATGAAGTCGATCACGTGGCGGGCGAGGACGTCGAGCGAGGCCTGAAGCGGCCGGCGCGGGAAGATCGGCAGGCCGAGCGCAATGCCCCGGTGGCCGTCGCCGAGGTGGTCGAGCACCGCGTCCCAGTGGTGCATCTGGCCCATCAGGCCGTGCAGCAGGATCACCGGCTCGCCGGCTCCGCGCTCCAGCCAGCGAAGCTCCGGCCCCTCGTGTCCCGTCGCCTCATGAGTGTCCACGGTGACCTCCTTGTAGGAACCTGATCGCGCTCCGTGACTGGATGTGCACGTGCCGCGGCATCTTCGCCGCGGTCCACGACCACTCGACCCGGGCCCGGGTCCGCCCCGCCTCGAGGGCCAGGCGCAGGGCCGCCGCGTCGCGCCCGGGGAAGGTGGTGCAGGCGCTGCCGAGGTACCAGACGTCGTGCGCGTCGCTTCCCGCGGTGACCGGCAGCATCCACTCCACGTTCCGCAGCGCGGCCCACGCGTCGTAGAGCTTCGAGAAGATTCCCGCGTTGTTCACCACCTCGATCGCGTCGAAGGGCAGCTCGGGGATGAGGCGGCCGATGGGCGGGTGGCCGCGCGCCACTCCGCGCAGCGGGTGAAACGGGTGCGCGGCGACCGCGAGGCCGTCCTGGGCGTGGATGCGCGCGATCGTCTCCCGCGCGGAGAGTCCGGCGGGCACCGCCTCGCTCAGGTAGAGGCCGATCAGGTGCCCGTTGAGGGTGCTGATCTCCTCGCCCACCACCACGTCCACGCCCAGCTCGGGGTGCTCGCGCGCGTAGTCGCGCGCGCGGAGCGCGCCGCCCACCCGATCGTGGTCGGTGATGCCGACCACGTCGACCCGTCCCGCCGCGGCCCGCACCACCGCCTCCGGCGACTGGCCGCCGTCGCTGTAGAGCGTGTGCACGTGCAGGTCGGCGC
>Ga0070706_100004111_pt1 | contig 14157 bp, 8 predicted proteins | sample KBSK5501metaG_FD_65476 | JGI IMG/M metagenome (GOLD analysis project Ga0070706, IMG submission 65476) | Corn, switchgrass and miscanthus rhizosphere microbial communities from Kellogg Biological Station, Michigan, USA - KBS K5-50-1 metaG | ecosystem: Host-associated > Plants > Roots >...
CTAGGTGTTTTGGGCGGGCGCATCGGCAGATGCGCCTGCGCCGAAGGGCCGTACCGCACAAGAGCGCTTGAGCTACAATAGTGGGTGGAGGTGGGCACGTGCCGTGCAAGTATACACGCCCAGCGCAGCTGTGACCGGCAACCATACCCAATCGCCCAAAGTGGCAAGCAATATGCAACAAAGTGGGGCAGCCGGAGTGTCGTCGAGCCGACCAGAACGAGAGATGACGCCATGAGCGCGCACAAGCAGCGAGGACGTATGTGGCCACTGCGGCGGCCCTCGTTCCTACGGCTGGTCTTTGTCTTGCTTGGCGCGCTCCTCGCCTTGCAGGTCTCGACCATCGCCGTGCTCTCGTTCGTCGTGGCAAGCCGGCGGCGACTGCGGCGTCCCCTGCAGGGTTTCCCCCATCTGCGTACGCCGGAGGTGGCGGTCAGCGACAATCAGCTCAAGATCTACAGCTACGGCCGCGAGCTCTTCGATGCGATGATTGCCGCGATAGACTCTGCCAAGGAGAGCATTTATTTCGAGACGTTCATCTGGAAGGGCGATGCCGTTGGCAAGGAGTTCAAAGAGCATCTCGCCCGCAAAGCCGCCGAGGGCGTGGCTGTCTACGTCATCTTCGACAGCTTCGGCAATCTTGTGGTGCCGCGCGCCTTCAAGCAGTTTCCCGCCGCCATCCATACGCTGAGATATCGGGCGATCGCGCGCATCTGGCACATCGTCGACCCGCGCCGCTACGGCGTCGATCACCGCAAGCTGCTGATCGTGGATGGCCGCATCGCCTTCATCGGCGGCTACAACATCGGCCAGCTCTACGCGACGGAATGGCGCGATACGCACCTGCGCATCCGGGGGCGCACCGCCGCCGACCTCGCGCAGTCATTCGTGGATTTCTGGAACCGCAATGCCCCCGCGCGCGAGCGCACCACACGCCATTACCCACGCCGGTTCGACCCACTCATCTCGGTGCGCAGCAACGACGCGATGCGGCTCACCTTCCCCATCCGCGACATGTACATCGAGGCGATAGACCGCGCCGAGCATCGCATCCGGCTGACCAACGCCTACTTCGTCCCTGACCATGTCTTGCTGGAAGCGCTGAAAGCGGCGGCGGCGCGCGGAGTGGATGTGCAGGTGCTGCTGCCGGCGGCCTCCAATCACATCGTCGTGGACTGGGCGGCACGCGGCTACTTCACCGATTGCCTGCGCGCCGGCATCAAGATCTTCGGCTACCGCAGGGCGATGATCCACGCCAAGACTTGCACGATTGACGGCGTCTGGTCTACCATCGGCACGGCGAATCTGGACCGCCTCAGCTCGGTCGGCAATTACGAGATCAATGTGGAGATCTACAGCCCGGAGCTGGCCAACTGGATGGAAGAGATCTTCGCGTGCGACAAGACCAACGCCGTGGAGCTCACACTCGATCAGTGGATCGCGCGCCCCTGGTATGTGGAGCTCAGTGAGCTGATCCTGACGCCCCTGCGCGTCATGGTCTAGCACCCCGCGCCACGCACTGGCCCGCCAGTCGTCATTTGCCCACAGCCCGCGCGCCACACCCCGCGCTCGCTTTTGCCTCAGGCTGCGGCCGCCCTGTACATGACTGGTACGGAATCCAGCGCGACGACTGGCGCGTTGAGGCTTCCGGCCCCGCCGGCGCCAGCTCCAATTGTTACTCAATACGCAAGGGGAGTGTTAGAAATGACCAAGAAGTAGATGCCGCGCGATGATAGAATGGCGGTCATACTCAGCACGTGACCAGAGCGCACGAAAGACGAGCGGGTCACTATGAAGGGCGGAGGGTGCGGGGATGGCGACGGCGCTGCAAACGCTGCACATTCGATTGCTCGGAACCTTCAGCCTGACCTATGGCGACGCCCTGGTGGCCGGTGTCAACACGCCCCGACTCCAGTCACTGCTCGCGTACCTCGTGCTGCATCGCGACACCCCGCAGCTGCGGCTGCACCTGGCGTTCCAGTTCTGGCCGGATGCCACTGAGGGGCAGGCGCGCAACAACCTGCGCCAGGTGCTCCACTCGCTGCGTCTCGCGCTTCCCGACCCCGACACCTTCCTCGCTTCCGACGCGAGCACGTTGCGGTGGGAGCCCTACGCGCCGTACAGCCTCGATGTCGCCGCGCTCGAGCACGCGCTGACAGAGGCTGAAGCGGCTGAGACGGCTGAGACGACGGCGGCGGCAAGCCCGGATGCGCCCGGCGCGCTGCGGCCTGCCCTCGAGCGGGCGGCGGACCTGTTCCAGGCCGATCTGCTGCCGAGCTGCTACGACGAATGGATCGCGCCCATGCGCGAGCAGCTGCGTCAGCGCTGTCTGCGCGCGCTCGGTCAGCTCGTCGCGCTCCAGGAGCGCGACGGCGACTATGCGGCGGCGATTGGCGTCGCGCGGCGGATTATCCGCCACGATGCGCTGGATGAAGCTGCCTACCGCCGCCTGATGCGCTTGCTCGCGCGGAGTGGCGACCGCGCGGGCGCGCTACGGGTGTATCACACGTGTGCCACCGCCTTGCAGCGTGAGCTCGGCATTGCTCCTAGCGCCGAAACGCGGGACGGATACGAGCGCCTGCTGCACGGGGAGGACGCTGGGCGTGAGGCGGATGTGGGTGGGGATAGCACAGCGGATGACCCTGCTGCCGCGCGCAAAGAGCCTCTGAGCGCTATGCCCACGCTAATTGGGCGTCGGCGAGAACAGGAGCGGCTCTTCGACGCTTGGCGGCTGGCCTGCGCGCAGGGACCCGGGTTCGCTCTGGTCACGGGCGAGCCGGGCATCGGTAAGTCGCGACTGGCCGAGGAGCTTTTGGTATGGGCCCGCCAGCGCGGCGCCACCACGGCGAAGGCACACTGTTACGCGGCGGAGGGGCGGCTCTCGCTGGCGCCCGTCACGGAGTGGCTGCGCGGCGAGGGCGTGCGCCCCCATCTGGCGCGGCTCAGCCCGGTCTGGCTGGCAGAGGTGTCGCGCGTGCTGCCGGAGCTGCGTACGGAGCAGCCCGACCTGCTGCGCTACGAGCCGATCACCGAGTATGGGCAGCGCCAGCGCTTCTTCGAGGCGCTCGCGCGGGCGGTGCTGGCAGCGCCGCAGCCGCTGCTGCTGCTGATTGACGATTTGCAGTGGTGCGACGAGGAGACGCTGGAGTGGCTCCATTATCTGCTGCGTTTCGATTCCACCGCGCATCTGCTGGTGGTCGGCAGCGCCCGCGCCGAGGAGGTGCCGCCGAGCCACCAGCTACGCTCGCTGCTGCTGCACCTGGGCAGCGCAGTCGCCGTGAGCGAGATTGCACTGCAGCCGCTCGACGCGGGAGAAACCGCCCGCTTAGGCGAGCTGATCGCCCGGCGTGAGCTCAGCGTACCCGGCGCGATGCGCCTGTTTCGCGAGACGGAGGGCAATCCGCTATTCGTCGTGGAGACGATGCGCGCCGGGCTCGATGCGCTGCCGAGGGGCGAGGAGGGCACGCGGCGTGAGGAGGGTCAGCATGGCGCAGCGGTGAGCGCTCTTCAGGCGCCCGCGATACTCCCTCCCAGAGTGCAGGCAGTCATCGCCGGGCGGCTAGCGCAGCTCTCGCCACTGACACGCGAGATGTGCGCGCTGGCTGCGACGATTGGCCGCGCATTCCGGCTCGACGTGCTGGCGCGCGCCGCCAACACCGACGAAGACGCCGCCGTGCGGGCGCTCGACGAGCTGTGGCAGCGGCGCATCGTGCGCGAGCAAGGGGCGAATACCTACGACTTCACGCACGACAAGCTGCGCGAGGTCGCCTATGCCGAAGTCAGCGCGCCACAGCACCGCCTGCTACACCGGCGCATCGCGCAGGCACTCGTGGCTATCCATGCGGATGACCTCGATCCCGTGAGCGGCCAGATCGCGTCGCATTTCGAGCACGCCGGCCTGGCCGAGCAGGCAATCCCGTATTATCAGCGGGCCGCGGCGGTGGCGCAGCGCGTGTACGCCAACGAAGACGCCATCAGTGCGCTCACCCGCGCACTGGCGCTGCTCGCGCAGCTTGCCGCCGGGCCGCAGCGCGATGCGTGCGAGCTGGCACTGCTCCTGGCCCTGGCGCCGATCTATCGCATTATCCGTGGGTGGACCGCACCGGAGCTGGAGCACGCCCTCTACCGCATCCTGGCGCTCTGTAAGAGCGTGGGCACGGACGAGCAGCGTGCGGTAGCGCTCTACGGATTCGAGTCGCTGCTGGTTGTGCAGGCCAAACTGGAGCGTGCACGGGTCGTAGACGAGGAGCTGCGCGCGGTGTACGCGCGCATGGAGCGCACCTCGCCGCTCTCCGGGGTAATGCAGGCGGGCGTGCAGCTCCACCTGGGCCGCCTCGTGGAGGGCAACGAAGCGTACGAGCGGATATTCGTGGAGCATGACCCTGCTCTGCAACAGTATTATGCGCTGGATATGCATGGGTGGAACGACGCCGTCCTTGGCCGCGCCTGGCAGTCGCACGCGCTGTGGTGCTTGGGCTATCCGGAGCGAGCGCTGAGCCGCGGGCGGGAAGCGGTTCAGATTGCCAGTGATATGGAGCTGCCGTTCAACCAGGCGCTTGCGGCGACATATCTGGCGGTGTTGCAGCAGCTCCGCGCCGACCGGGCGACCGCCCGAGAGCAGGCCCAAGCCGCCTATGAGCTGACGGTGCAGTACAAGGCACCCTATTACCGGGCATGGGCGCACATCCTCCTCTGCTACGCAGAGGCATGGGAGCAGCCGGACCTGGACCAGGTTGCGCGCCTGCGCGGAGCAATCGAGGAGTTCAAGTCCTCGGGCGCGCGGCTGCGCCTGCCGTACTACCTTGGGCTGCTGGCGCGCTTGTGTCGCCGGGCGGAGCAACACGAGGACGGTTTGGCAGCGATTGACGAGGCACTGGTGGAGTCGCAGGCGAACAACGAGCGATGGTGGGATGCTGAGCTGCATCGACTGCGCGGCGAGCTGCTGTGGGCGCGCGGCACGGACGCGCACGATGTCGAAACCGTACTGACGCGGGCGCGCGAGATTGCCCGCGACCAGCAAGCCCGATCACTGGAGCTGCGCGCCGCCACGAGCCTTGCCCGGTTGTGGAGTGAGCAGGGTCGCGCGGACGAGGCGCGGCGGCTCATGAACGCTGTGTACGGATGGTTTACGGAAGGTTTTGAGACGCCCGATCTGCGCCGGGCGCGGTCACTGCTGGCACGGCTGGCATAACGCCCCGCTAACGTCTCGCGCGGGCCACACGACCCACCCGAGCGCATCTCCCCAGCACGTTCGCTTCGTGCCCTACGCTTAGCTAACGGCGCGCTGTGTATCCTTAGCGCACACCCCCGGCTACCGTGAGTGGTGCACGGGGAACGAGTGACCGCATCGCACAGCGAGGAGGAGAAACGCATGATCCAGGCAACACCGGTGACATTGGACGACGAAGCCGTGCAGGACCTCAAGGGGCGTCTGCGTGGCAGGCTGATCGAGCCCAGCGACCTTGACTACGAAGCGGCGCGCAAAGTGTACAACGGCATGATTGACCGGCGGCCCCGGCTGATCGCGCAGTGTATGGATGCCGCAGACGTGATGGCAGCAGTGAATTTTGCCCGCGAGCAGCAGCTGCCGCTCGCGGTGCGCGGCGGCGGGCACAATGGCCCCGGGCTGGGCACCGTCGACGACGGGCTCGTGATCGACCTCTCCCAGATGAAAGGTGTCCGTGTGGACCCGGCCAACCGGACGGCACGGGTCGCCGGCGGCGCCCTGTGGGGCGAGGTCGACCACGCGACACATCCATTCGGGCTGGCGACGCCGAGCGGCTTCATCTCCTCCACGGGAGTCGGCGGCCTGACGCTCGGTGGCGGCATCGGCTACCTCTCGCGCACGCACGGCCTGACGATCGACAACCTGCTCGAGGTGGATATGGTGCTCGCCGACGGCAGCTTCGTCACCGCCAACGCGGATCAGCACCCCGACCTGTTCTGGGCGGTGCGCGGCGGCGGCGGCAACTTCGGTGTCGTCACCTCGTTCCTCTTCCGGCTGCACCCGATCAGCACGGTGTACGGCGGACCGATTTTCTGGCCGCTCGAAAAGGCGACCGAGCTGATGGCGTTCTGGCGCGACTTCATTCGTAGCGCGCCCGAGGACATCAACGGCTGGTTCGGCTTCGTAACGGTGCCTCCGGTGGAGCCCTTCCCCGAGCAGTATCAGATGCAGAAGATGTGTGTGATCGTGTGGTGCTACACTGGTCCATTGGAGGCGGCTGCCGAGCGGTTCGCGCCGATTCGGGAGTTTAGCCCGCCAGCGATCGACGTGGCTGGGCCGATTCCGTGGCCCGTGCTGCAGTCCCTGTTCGACGCGCTCTTCCCGGCGGGCATGCAGTGGTACTGGAAGGCCGACTTCTTCACCGACCTGGACGACAAGGCCATCGAGCTGCACGCGAAGTATGCGGCGGAGCTGCCGACGCCGTTCTCGACGATGCACATCTATCCGATCAATGGGGCGGCCCATCGTGCCGGCATGGGCGACACTGCCTTTAGCTATCGCGACGCCAACTTTTCTGAGGTGATCGTGGGCGTCGACCCGGATCCAGCCAACAATGAGCACATGATTGCCTGGGCCAAAGACTACTGGCTGGCACTGCATCCGTACTCGGCCGGCGGCGGCTACATCAACATGATGATGGATGAAGGCGAGGACAACGTCAAGGCGGCCTACCGTGACAACTACGCGCGGCTGGCGCAAATCAAGGCCACCTACGACCCGGCCAACCTGTTCCGGGTGAACCAGAACGTTCCGCCGCACGCGTAATGCGCGCCGGTAAATACCTCACGTGCCATGCGCCCTGCGCCCCGCCCTCGTTCCACGTAGGGAACGAGGACGGCAGGAAATACCCCGGATTTCAGGTAGCACGATAGACGAGACCTCCGTCGATGGGCGAAGCGCGCAATACTCGCGCCCGCCCGTGCCCGGCTACGGGTCTACTGAGACATGTCCAGGGCGCATTACGCTGCTGACATACAGTTGTCACTCGGCTCTCCTACAATGAAGATGCAAGCGCGACGAAACAGAGAGAAGAAGGAGAGCCGAGCATGAACCTGGGTTTTGTGGTGCTGTACGTGCATGATATGGCCAAGGTGCAGGCCTTCTACACGGAGATACTCGGCCTGAGCGTAGTGGAAGCGGTGTCCGGACCGAACTTTGTGACGCTCCGCCCTACTGGCGGCTCCCTGCTCGCCTTGCAAGATAAGGCGGCATCGCGCTTGCCGCCAGGGCAGGACGAGCATCCCGGAAGCGTGGAGCTGAGCTTCGAGGTTGACGACATTGATGGCACGTGGCAGCGCTGGAAGGAGCAGGGCGTCGAGCTCGTAACCGAACCGATGGATCTGCCATTTGGGCGCTATTTCCTGGCAAAGGATCCAGAGGGTCACTACCTCTCCGCGTATCGCTTCGCCCATTAGGCAACGATCCTGCCGGCAAGCGGCCAGCAGGGGCAGCTACACGTCATCTCGTGCATAGATGGCGTGGTACGTAAGAGAGGATGCAGCCGATGGACGTAGCCGACGCGCAATGGGCGGCGTCGGGACTTCGACTTTCTGGGCTACATCCTCATCTTGCTCGGACAGCGCATATGCGAGCTGGCGCCTTGGGCAGGGCCGTCAACGGCTGGCGCTGTCCTGCGACACACGCGGCAGCGATGCCCCCGCGCCCAACAGGGCGAACTATGGGCCAGCACACACGTCGGCACGCAGCAGCGGCGGCGCGCGTTCCGGCAGCACTCGCGGAGCCCGCAGCGGCGAGCGCGCCAACCACAGCGGAGCCAGCAGCCCGCCCACCACCGCCACGAACAGCGTTGGATGCAGGCCAATCGTCTGCCCCAACGTGCCCCCCAGCGCGACGCCCAGCAGCGTTGCCACGGCTTCTATTGTCTGCGTGCTCGCATGCAGCCGGCCCAGCGCTCCTGGCGGCGCGACCGCCTGCAAGAGGCTCGCCCTCCCCACAGTGTAGACCGTGTGCGCGCAATCGCTGAGCTGCCCGAGTACCAGCAGCCCTGCTGCTAGCCATGCTGGACCGCTCGCCACCGGCAGGACGATGGCGATGCCCGTGTAGATTGCCAGACCGCCGATCACCGCCCGTCCGATGCCCCAGCGCCGCGTCGCCCGCTCCGCCACCAGCGACCCGGCGAACGCACTCACCCCTCCGACACCGAAGATCACCCCCAGCAGCCCCGCTGCCAGATGCACCTCGCGCACGAGATAGAGCAGCAGCACGACTCCCAGCATATTGCCACAGAGCGTGAAGACGCCCGCGGACCCTGCCAGCGCCCGCGCCACCGGATCGCCCAGCGTCAGCCGCAGTCCAGCGCCGACCTGCCGCCAGACGCCCGCTGTGCTCACCCCGTTCATCCCCCCGCCATCGCGTACTGACTGGATACCCTCTGGCGTCGGCTCGCGCGTCTGGATCAGCGCCAGCGAGAGCGCCGAGACCACATACGAGCCGGCGTCAACCGCCAGCGCCAGCGGCGCAGACAGCGCCTGAACCAGTGCGCCCGCCGCTCCGAATCCGACCGCCTCAGCCACTGCGCCGCTCGCTTCGAGCTTGCTGTTTGCCTCCAGTAACTCCTCCGACCGCACCAGCGACGCCAGGTAGGCAGGGTACGCGACTTCAAAGACCACTGCCAGCGTGCTCGACGCCAGCGCCACTGCGTAGAGCTGCTCGAGGTGCAGCCGTCCCAGCAGCGCGGCGGCCGGCACCGAGCCAACTACCACCGCCCGCCCGACATCCGCCGCGAGCAGCAGGCGCCGCCGCCGCACGCGATCCACCCACACCCCTGCCACCAGCCCCAGCACGAGCCCTGGGGCGATCCCCGCCGCACTCAGCAGCGCCACTTGCGCGGCCGACGCATGCAGCAGCACAATCGCCGCCAGTGGCAGTGCGAAGCCTGTCACCAGCGAGCCGGCCTTCGAGACCGTCCGGCCCGCCCACAATTTCAGGAAATCCGGCTTCTGCCACAGACCCCTGCGACGGAAGCGCAACCGTAGAGACATGTAGATACTCCGCCATCCGCATGCGCGAGGGATACGGCACGGCCGCATCGCCCTCCCGCGAAGGCTTTGTCATTCGGGTATGCGCGGAGCCCGGCATGGCCTGTGGCCGGACCTACACGGATGAGGAGGAGCGCCGCCGCTGGGACGGTCGCCGAGGGGAGGGTTTTGCGCTGTGCACAGCAATCACTAGCTCAGTTCGCACGTGCGCTGAGCCAGAATCCTGCGCGGCGCTACCTGTTCGCGCATTCACAACTGCGCGCCAGGCAAGGTATCCGCCGTGTAAGCGTAGAGCGCCGGGCGTTCTTACGCGGCGGAGCGGATGAAGGTCTGCTGCCTCACTTGACTCATGCGCATATTCATATCTGCAAGACGGGCAGGCGTCAAGGGCGAGAGCTCCAAAGCCTCGCAACTAGAAGACATCTTATACACGCTGTCGTCAGCCCGCGACCGGGAAGCGGGCTGGCCGGCGAAGACTCGCACCTAAACAGAGAATTGGGCCGCGAGCATGATGCTTGTGGCTCTACATGTAATGTCTCAGTCCGACGTCTAATGTTTCATAGGAATCAAAAAGGGCCGTCCCGCGCGGGACGGCCAGGGTGAAGGACCGCCTGCCGCGCGCGTGGTTGCTCGCCCGCGCCCCGCGTCATATGCTATAGATGCCTCGGCGGCTGACGCGGGGCGCGACGAGAGAGGGAGAGAGGACGATGGCGACCTACGTGGAAGCGCGGACGGAGGCCGCACGAACGGATGCCGCGCGCAATCCCGGCATGCCTCTGGATCTGGCGCGCGTCGAGGGCATGCGTGTTAACCGCAGCGCCGTCGAGCGGCGCGCGGCCACCCTGCCGGCGCGGCGCACCGTCAAGAAAGAGTGGCAGGCGGCGTGGCTGTTGCGCGCGCTGACCTGCATCGACCTCACGACGCTCTCTGGCGACGACACCCCCGGCACCGTGCGTCGCCTGTGCGCCAAGGCGCGACGCCCCGTCCGCCCCGACCTCCTGGAGCGGCTGGGCGTCGCGGACCTGAGGCTGCACGTGGGCGCCGTCTGCGTCTACCACAACCTCGTCGCCGTCGCGGTGGAGGCGCTGGCCGGCACGGACATCCCCGTCGCCGCCGTCTCGACCGGCTTCCCCGCCGGGCAAAATCCCTTCCCGCAGAAGCTCGCCGAGATCAGGGCATCGGTGGCTGCCGGCGCGCGCGAGATCGATATCGTCATCTCGCGCGCGCACGCGCTCACCGGCGACTGGCAGGCGCTCTACGACGAGGTGCGCGCCTTCCGCGAGGCCTGTGGCGAGGCACACATGAAAACTATCCTGGCGACCGGCGAGCTCGGCACGCTGCGCACCGTGGCGCGCGCCAGCCAGGTCTGCATGATGGCCGGCGCCGACTTCATCAAGACCTCGACCGGCAAAGAGAGCGTCAACGCCACACTGCCGGTAAGCCTGGTGATGGTGCGCGCCATCCGCGATTACCACGATGCCACGGGCTATCGCGTCGGCTTCAAGCCAGCCGGTGGCCTGCGCACCGCCAAACAGGCGCTCGACTGGCTGGTTCTCATGAAAGAGGAGCTGGGCGACGCCTGGCTGCGGCCCGCGCTGTTCCGCATCGGCGCCAGCAGCCTGCTGACCGACATCGAGCGCCAGCTCGAATACTTCGTCACCGGGCGCTACTCGGCGGCGTACCACCATCCGATGGGGTGAACAAGATGAGCACCGTGCCCAGCATCGCGGAGATCTTCGAGACGATGAGCTACGGCCCCGCGCCCGAGTCCGCGGCCCCGGCGGAGGCCTGGCTCGCCGCGCACGCCCCGCGCCTCGCGCTCTTCATCGGCAACGAGTGGCGCGAGCCGAGCAGCGGCGAGTACTTCGCCAGCGTCAACCCCGCCACTGGTCAGCCGCTGATCGAGGTGGCCCAGGCCTGCGCCGCCGACGTGGCGGCCGCCACCTGCGCCGCCCGCGCCGCCTTCCCCGCGTGGAGCGCGACACCGGGGCACGTGCGCGCGCGCTACCTCTACGCGCTCGCCCGCCAGGTGCAGAAGCACGCGCGCCTGCTGGCGGTGCTCGAGACGCTGGACAACGGCAAGCCGATTCGCGAGACGCGCGACCTGGACATTCCGCTCGTGGCGCGGCACTTTGCCTACCACGCCGGCTGGGCGCAGCTGCTGGACCACGAGCTGCCCGATCAGCGGCCGCTCGGCGTCGTCGGCCAGATCATCCCCTGGAACTTTCCGCTGCTGATGCTGGCCTGGAAGCTGGCGCCCGCGCTCGCCACCGGCAACACCGTCGTGCTCAAGCCGGCGGAGTTCACCTCCGTGAGCGCAATCGCCTTCGCCGAGATCGTCCGCAGCATCGGCCTGCCGCCTGGCGTGGTGAATATCGTGACGGGCGATGGACGCACCGGCGAGCTGCTCGTCAACTCGCCGGAGGTAGACAAGATCGCCTTCACCGGTTCGACCGAGGTCGGCCGCATCATCCGTCGTGCCACCGCTGGCAGTGGCAAGCGCCTCTCGCTGGAGCTCGGCGGCAAGTCGCCCTTCATCGTCTTCGAAGACGCCGACCTGGATTCGGTGATCGAGGGCGTCGTGGATGCGATCTGGTTCAACCAGGGGCAGGTTTGCTGCGCCGGCTCGCGTCTGCTGGTGCAGGAGGGCGTGGCGGAGCGCCTGCTGGCGAAGCTGCGCGCGCGTATGGAACAGCTGCGCGTCGGCGATCCGCTGGATAAGGCGGTGGACATCGGCGCCATCATCGCGCCGGTCCAGCTCGAGAAGATCGAGCGCCTGGTGCGCCAGGGTGTGGACGAGGGCGCGCGCATGTGGCAGCCGTCGTGGTCGTGCCCCACCGAGGGCTGCTTCTACCCGCCGACGCTCTTCACCGACGTCTCGCCCGCCGCCACCATCGCGCAGGTCGAGATCTTCGGGCCGGTGCTCGTCTCGATGACCTTCCGCACGCCGGCCGAGGCAGTCGCGCTGGCCAACAACACGCCGTATGGGCTGGCGGCCAGCATCTGGAGCGAGAGCGTCAACCTGGCGCTCGACGTGGCGGGCAAGCTGAAGGCCGGCACCGTCTGGATCAACAGCACCAACCTCTTCGACGCCGCCTCCGGCTTCGGCGGCTACCGTGAGAGCGGCTTCGGCCGTGAGGGCGGCCGCGAAGGGCTGTACGAATACCTACGCCCCGCGTGGGAGGCGCGTGTCGCCCCCGAGCCTGCTCACGCGCAGCGTGAGCACGACGAGACCGCCAACGGCGCTGGCAAGGGCAAGAAGCGACGGGCGGCTGAGCGCGCCGCGCAGGCCGTCGCCGACAACGGGCACTCCGCGCACGTCGCGCCCACTGCGGAGCTAGACAGCCACGCGGATGATGGCCCAGAAGACGGCCGGGAGGACGGCTGGCCGCGACTGGACCGCACGCCCAAGCTCTTCATCGGCGGCAAGCAGGCGCGGCCGGACTCCGGCTACAGCCGCACGGTGTACGGTCCAGACGGCGCGGCGTTGGGCGAGGTCGGCGAGGGCAACCGCAAAGATATCCGCAACGCCGTGGAGGCGGCGCAGGCCGCGGCGGCCATCTGGTCCGGCGCCACTGGCTACAACCGCGCGCAGATCCTCTACTACATCGCCGAGAATCTCTCCGCGCGCGCACATGAGTTCGCGGGGCGCATCGCCGCCCTGACGGGCCGCCCGCGGGAGGAGGCCGCGACGGAGGTGGAGCGCAGCATCGAGCGCCTCTTCACCTACGCCGCCTGGGCCGACAAATACGACGGCGCCATCCACCAGACGCCGCTGCGCGGCATGACGCTGGCGACGCCCGAGCCGATCGGCGTGCTCGGTCTCGCCTGCCCAGACGAGTATCCGCTGCTGGGTCTGGTCTCGCTGGTCGCGCCGGCCATCGCCATGGGCAATACGGTGGTGGCCGTGCCCTCCGAGCGGCACCCGCTCGCCGCCACTGACTTCTACTCCGTGCTCGAAACCTCGGACGTGCCCGCCGGCGTCGTCAACATCGTCACCGGCGCGCGTGATGTGCTTGCCAAGGTGCTGGCCGAGCACGACGATGTGGACGGCGTCTGGCACTTCGGCTCACGCGAGGGTGCGCGCACGGTGGAGGAGGCCTCCGCCGGCAATATGAAGCGCACCTGGGTCTCCTATGGCCACCCGCGCGCCTGGCTGGGCCCCATCCAGAGCGAGGGGCAGGAGTTCCTGCGCGAGGCGACGCAGGTCAAGAACATCTGGGTGCCCGTGGGCGAGTAGTGCGGCCAATGCCCACCAATTCAAGAGCTGTTCGCCACTGACTGCCCGTGTACTGCAATCCTGACAGCAAAATTGACAGCAAAATGCAGAGCGTAGGCTTAGCTGCCAAACAGCCGCTCAAGCGTCGCTGCAGCATCCCGTTGCATCGTGGGCAGCACGTGCGAATACGTGTCGAGGGTGATGCTGATCGTCGAGTGGCCCAGCATCTCGCTGACGATCTTGGGATGCACGCCTCCCAGGAGAAGGAGCGTTACGCAGGTGTGCCGCAGGTCGTGGAAGCGGATCTCCGGCACATCAGCTCGCCGGAGTGCTCGCTTGAAGTGGTCATCCGTCATGCCGCGATAGTTGAGCGGGTGGCCGGTCGGGCCAGGAAAGACAAGGTCCTCGTCGCTCCACTCCGGTCCGAGGGCGATGCGTTCAGCAAGTTGCCGCGTCCGGTGTGCCCGCAACGCCTCCACCGCCTGTGCAGACAGGGTTACGCGCCGGCGGCTGCTGGCTGTCTTGGGATCTTTGATGCGCTTGTGCCCTGGGACGCGCTGGAGCGTGCCTCGTACCTGCAGCGTTGCACCGTCCAGGATCACATCGCTCCATCGCAATCCCAGCAACTCGCCCTGCCTCATACCTGTGTGAACGGCCAACACGAAGAGCGCCTCCAGGCGATCGCCATGCGTGGCGCGCAGGAACGCTTGTGCCTGCTCGGGTGTGAGCGGGTGCATTTCCGATCTGCTTGGGCGCGGCGGATCCACGCGTTCGCACACATTGAATTGCACGATGCCAAGGCGCGCTGGCGCGGGCGCGGCAGTAAGGAGCAGACAATGGAGTATCGGGGAGGAGCGCGCCCGCGCCAGCGCGGACGGGTGAAGCAGACGCCGATGCGCACCCGCTTGGAGCGGCTGTGCCTCGGCCAGGACGAG
>Ga0070706_100004114_pt1 | contig 14152 bp, 11 predicted proteins | sample KBSK5501metaG_FD_65476 | JGI IMG/M metagenome (GOLD analysis project Ga0070706, IMG submission 65476) | Corn, switchgrass and miscanthus rhizosphere microbial communities from Kellogg Biological Station, Michigan, USA - KBS K5-50-1 metaG | ecosystem: Host-associated > Plants > Roots >...
GAACGATCAGCCACCGTTGCGGGCGGGGCCCCACCGTCAAGTCCGCAACTGGAACGCGCCGATCTTTGGGGTGCGATAATTAGCTCGAAGCCGCCTTGGTGCCCTGGGCAGGGGCAGCGCCGTCATCGTCGGTATAGTACTCAGACTTGTAATACCCGGAATAGTACCCGGCGTAGTGGTAATCATGCGCTTCGATCTTGACGTTGTTGAGCACCACGCCGAAGATGTGCGCACCCACGTCAAGCAACTGTTGTTTGGCGCGTCGGACTACCGCCCGTGAACTGCGTCCGCCATGAACCACTAGAATCACTCCATCAACAAATGTCGACAGGATCGACGCGTCGGTGAATGAGATGGCCGGTGGAGAATCCACAATAATATGCGTGAATTTCTCGCTCAAAGTAACCAGCAGCCGGCGCATTTCTTCAGAGCCCAATAACTCAGCGGGGTTCGGAGGTATGGGACCCGAGGGCAGCAGTTTTAGATTTGGTTGCTTGTCATAGGTCTGGATCAAACTCTCCAGCTCGGTCGATTCGCCGGAAAGACAATTCGTAAGACCGCGAACATTCGACAGATTGAAATGCGCGTGCAGCCGCGGACGGCGCAGGTCGCAATCAATAATCAGCACCTGCGCGCCGGTTTGCGCCAGCATAAACGCGGTATTGATGGCCGTTGTGGTCTTGCCTTCCGATGGCTGACTCGAAGTAACAAGGATCGTCCTGGGCGGGGTTCCGGCCGACGAAAGCAGGAGGGAAGTCCGCAAATGACGATACGACTCGGCGATAGGTGATTTGACGTCATTGACCATCGCGAGGGCGGTCGCCTCATTCGGTTTGGGAGGCGGTTCCCCGCGCCGCAGGCGCTTCTCGCTGCGAACTGCCGGAATCAGCGCCAGGGCCGGAAGGTGAATATAACGATCGACATCATCGACGGATTTGAGGGTGTCATCAAGGAAGTCCAGTAGGAACGCCAGGCCAATACCTGCGGCCAAAGCGAGGATAAAAGCGATAACTATGTTGCGCAACCTCGCTGGTCCCACGGGCGCGTGCGGCAGCCGGCCATAGTTGGAGACTGAAACACTGGTCCCTCCCTGGCCGCTGGTCGCGCTCAACTCACGCCCTTTCTGCATCAACGTATTCAGATACTGTTGATCCGTCGCCAACTCCTGACTCATCGCCGCCAGTTGGACGATGTCCTTAGTCTGTTGGGTGGTAACGTTGTGTTGCCTAAGGTATGCAGATTCCAGGCTCTTTTGTTGGTTTGCTGCCGCGTCGGCGCTGGATTTCATTGAGGCCAGGACCTCTTTCGGCGCTTTTGCCAACTCTTCTTCCAGTTGCTTGATTTGGGCCTGGACCTGCTTAACGTCGGGCCATTCGGGCGTGAATTTTTGAAGTAAGGCCGTCTCTTTATCCCGCAAGTCGCTCAGCTTCTTGCGGAGTTCGATGATGCGTTCATCCTTCTGAACTGCTGGATTGGAAAAAGGATCGGCAGCAGACTTTGCTGCTTCATAAGCTGCCAACTTATTACGTCGCTCGTTCTCAGCCGCCAGCAACTGTTGACTATATGTCTGGGCCCGGACCTGTTCGAGATTATTCCCCGGCGCGTTATCAAGCGGCAGGTCCCTATCTCGCGCGAAAGCGAAGCGCGCGTCGCTTTCCTTTTTGATCTTGTCCTGGTACTTGGCGACCTCCTGCATAAGCAGAACTTCGGCCTTGCTGGTACCGGATTCCTGACGTTCGACGTTATTGGTTACGAAAACATCAGCCAGGGTATTGGCGATCTTTTGTGCTAATTCCGGATTAGTATGCCTGTATCGAATATTCACCAGACTGGTGCCGACAACTGGCTCGACCGTCAGATTACCGGTGATAGCGTCTTCATAAGGTTCAAGACCAGCCAACTCATCTGCTGTGAATTGACGGTCCTTCATTTCTTGTTCGCCCACGGGCTGGGTTTCAGAGTCGGACTTTGCAGCGGTCACGGGCGTATCGCGCAAGAATATTCGTTTCAGGGAAGAGAAGATGCTGCTTTGCGCCTGGCCTCCAAGAAATGCGGGATCCTTCTGAAGATTCAGAGTCACAATTACTTGACGCGCCAGCGAGGGGTTCTCCAGCAACTTCAGTTGCGTGTTCCAAAAACTAGGATCCGGGGCAGTGTTGATGACAATCCCTCCTGTTTGCAGAGGGCTCTGCGGCTTGGCTTCGATGCGAATAGTAGTGGCGGCTTCATATATCGAGGGTTGCCTATATGCCTCGACGGTTACCAGCGAAGTCACCACCAACACGAGGCTCAGGATTAGCCATTTGCGCTTAAGAATTACAAAGAAGTATTCGCGCAGATTTGTCTCACTCTGCGCGCCGGTATATTTGTCGTACCTCCCGTATGGCTTTGACTGAGCCAGCTCAGTCAGCGTTCGATCTAAGTTACGGTGGTGCGGAATCAGACGTTCATCTTGGGCCATAATTAAAAACCTAATTTCCTGCTCTTAGTTCCTGCTTAGCGTTCGTGCAGATCGAACATGATAGCAGACGTTCGCTCTCAGGCAAGTCAAATGAGGGTAGGCGAAGCCCCCGCAGTCGCCGCGGACGGTCCGGTGGCCACAAAATCACGTACCCCTGACTTCCAGGAGGGCATCTCGGCGAGACCGATGGCTTCTGAAAGCAGGCACCGGAGCCGCGAATTCCGAGGCCGCGGCGCCAGCCGGGTCAGTGTGCGCATACTAACCCCCTCAATCAAGTCGATCTCCAATCCCGCCTCCGCAAGCGCCAGACGCGCAAAATCTTCAAAGCTGGCGCCTGCGCCGGCATTCACCACATGATAAGTGCCCGGCAAACCGAGTTGCGCCAACTGGCGGAGACGACCGGCGAGATGTGCGGCATAGGTGGGCGTGCCATACGAATCGTTAATGGCCCGCAAGCGTTCGCCGCGCTGGGCGCGCTCCACGATCGAACTGAGAAAGTTCGTTCCGCCGTGGCCAAAGATATATCCACTGCGCACGACGATCGTGCGGGCCCAGGCGGTTTGCGCAAGCCGTTCACCTGCTAACTTCGAAACAGCATAAGCGCTTTGCGGATTCGGCTGATCGCGCTGGGTATAAAACCCGTCCTGCTCGCCGTCAAAGACATAATCAGTCGAGATCGTGATTAGCAGCGCTCCTGCGCGATGACAAGCCCGCGCGAGCAAAGCCGGCCCCCGCGCATTCACCGTCTGGGCGCGTCCAGGATTGAGTTCACATCCATCAACATCAGTCCAGGCGGCGCAGTTGATCAGGACTTCCGGACGCTCGCGATCAATGGTCGCGTATACCTCCTGCTCGTCCGTGATATCCAGCGCCGCATGATCGAGTCCAAGGATTTGATCGCCTGCACGGGCCCAGTCTTCAGCGACCGCGCGACCAACTAAGCCTGCGGCGCCCGTAATCATTGCTTTCACTGCACACTGACCTCCGCGCCGTATTGATGTGTGTAGTATTCCCGATAAGCGCCGCCGGTAACGCGGCTGACCCAGTCCGCGTTGGCCCTGTACCAATCGATCGTTTTGCGTAAACCGCTTTCCCAGTTCTCACGCGGGCGCCATCCCAACTCAGACTCGACCAATGATGGATCGATAGCATAACGGCGGTCGTGCCCGGGGCGATCTTTCACAAAGCGCAGCAGTGAGTGCGGTTTTCCCAGGAGATCGAGCACGCTTCGGGCGACATCAAGATTACGCCACTGGTTCCGGGCTCCGATGTTGTAAACCGCGCCGGCTCGGCCACTTTCCAAAACCCGCAAAATTGCACGGCAATGATCCTCGACATAAATCCAATCACGCACGTTAAGTCCGTCGCCATAAACCGGAATCGGATTGTCTTTCAGGGCATTGAGTAGTAAGAGCGGTAGAAACTTTTCCGGAAACTGACGCGGACCGTAATTGTTTCCGCACCGCGTGATCACTGTGTCCAGTCCGAAGGTGTGATGCGCGGCGCGCACCAGGTGCTCGGCGGCAGCCTTTGACGCGGCATAAGGACTATTCGGTTCAAAAGGAGAGTCCTCCCGGAAAAATCCGTCCTCGGTTTCCGCCAAGCTGCCCATTACTTCGTCGGTCGAAATCTGCACAAAGCGGCGCGCGCCCCGTTCGCGCGCGCAGTCCAGAAGGACCTGGGTTCCCAACACATTTGTCTTGATGAACTCATCCGCCGAAGCAATGCTTCTGTCCACATGTGACTCGGCAGCAAAATTAATCACCGCGTGTGTTCCCTCATCCAGCGCTGCCATTACCGCCGCGCGATCCGCGATGTTACCGTGTACGAAGTGATGGGCCCGGTCATCCAGGCGTTCCAGATTGTCAGGGTTTCCCGCGTAAGTGAGGGCGTCAAAATTAGTGACTTTACACTCCGGAATCTCGGCCAGGACCAGCCTGACAAAAGCTGAACCGATGAAGCCGGCTCCGCCAGTAATAAAAAGTCTCATCATCTGGTAAGCGTCTCGGATTTAAGACAAATGCGATTGCCAATCGACCAGCCGAACTCTAACACTAATGAGGGCGCGGCAATACTGTCAACCCGCCAAAAAAACCGATATCTGATTGTTTCGAACGCTGGATTGCCGGGCCGCAGCAGGTATCGATGAAGGCGACTCCGCGGGTCATCACATCACTTACCTGTGCCCGAAGACTGCCCCGGCCGAAAAAGGGCTTGATCTGTAATGACGACCCTGGAAATGCATTGCGGAGCCAAAGTTGTATTACCAGAGAACCTACTGCTAGACTGCTCGCACATTTATTGCTTGATCGAGAAAAGAATAGAGAAGACGAGAAACCGCCAAACTTATTCGGATTGATTGTAATTCTGAATCTTCGCAGCAACAGTTTTTGAGCAGTGACATCCGAAACCTTCTCCACAACAGTTCCCGCGGAAACCAACCAGAACGACCCCGGCGGGAACGAACGCCTTCCTCCGCCTGACAGGCCAGTCGTCATAATCGAGGCCAGCAAATCGTGGGTCTCGCTGCGTCTTGGCGATCTTTGGTCTCACCGCGAGTTGCTCTACTTCCTGACCTGGCGGGATGTCAAAGTTCGGTACAAGCAGACATTGCTGGGAGCAGCCTGGGCGATCCTGCAACCGCTGATGACGATGCTGATCTTTACGCTGTTGTTTGGAAAATTAGCGGGGATTAAATCTGACGGACTTCCCTATCCGATCTTCGCTTACGGGGGCCTGTTGATATGGACGTTCTTTGCGAATTCGGTAACGAACAGCAGCAATAGCCTGGTGGGCAGCGCACACCTGATAACCAAGATCTATTTTCCCAGAATGATCGTGCCCGCCAGTGCGGTAGCGGCGGGACTGGTCGATCTGGCACTCGCTTTCCTGCTTCAGATCGGTTTGATGATCTACTACGGCGTCCATGCCAGCTGGGCTCTGTTAATGGTTCTGCCACTCATAGTGCTGACTACGATGCTGGCACTGGGAGTAGGAATGTGGCTCTCGGCGCTAAACGTGAAATACCGCGATGTTCGCTATGCGATTCCATTTCTGATTCAACTTTGGATGTTTGCGTCGCCCATTATTTATCCGGTTAGTATGTTGTCGACCAAATGGCAATGGGTCCTGACCCTCAACCCGCTCACCGGCATCATCCAGAATTTTCGCATTGCGCTGTTTGGCAATCAGCCTTTCAATTGGAAGTCGCTCAGTATCTCAGTTGCGATCACCACCATCGTCCTGGTTTATTCTTCATATTCATTTCGTCGCATGGAAAGGCATTTTGCCGACATCGTTTGAGTTTCGTTATGCCGCCAATCATAAAAGTACAGGGTCTGGGAAAGCAGTATCGCATCGGCAGTGACGGATCCGCCTACTCGACTTTGCGGGAAGCTCTGGTCAATAGGTTGCGATCTCCAATGAGCGGGGCGAAGCGCAGGAATTCTGAAGACCAAAAAATATGGGCGTTGCGGGACGTAAGCTTTGAAGTCAACCCCGGCGAAGTGGTGGGCATCATTGGGCGCAACGGCGCCGGCAAATCAACCCTGCTTAAAATCCTTTCGCGGGTTACTGAACCTACGGCCGGGCGGGTGGAGCTTCACGGTCGGGTGGGCAGCTTACTCGAGGTAGGCACGGGTTTTCATCCTGAGCTTAGTGGTCGCGAAAATATCTATCTGAATGGGGCGGTCCTCGGCATGAGCCGGGCAGAGATCACTCGGAAATTCGATGATATCGTAGCGTTCTCGGAAGTCGGAAAGTTCATCGATACCCCGGTGAAGCGATACAGCAGTGGAATGTATGTTCGTCTGGCATTCGCCGTCGCTGCCTATCTGGAGCCGGAGATTCTGCTGGTGGATGAGGTGCTGGCAGTTGGCGATGCTGGTTTTCAGCGAAAGTGCCTGGATCGAATGAAGGATGTCGGCCGGCGCGGGCGCACCGTTCTTTTCGTCTCTCATAATATGCCGGCGGTGACTCGGCTCTGCGATCGCACAATCCTGCTTGATGAGGGGACGATCGTGCAGGATGACCTGTCGCACAAAGTTGTCGGCTCGTACCTGAAGTCAGGTCTGGGCACAATGGCAGCGCGCGTGTGGGACGAGAACTCGAAGGCGCCGGGCAATGAAATCGTTCGACTTTGTGCGGTCCGTGTTCGGACGGATGACGGACGCGTTACGGACGCGATTGACATACGCCGGTCCGTGGGAATTGAGATGGAATTCGAGGTCCTCAAACCGGGCCATGTGCTGCTTCCCAACATTCACGTAACCAACGAAGAGGGAGTGCTGGTTTTTATCGCCGGCGAAAATGATCCGATGTGGCAAAGGACGCCGCGGCCGGCAGGACGATTCACCAGCACCGCGTGGATTCCAGGTAATTACTTCTCAGAAGGCACCATCATTATTGGCGCTGCCGTGAGCACAATGGATCCCGTCACCATTCACTTTTTCGAGCGCGATGCAGTCGCCTTTCAGGTCATCGATAAGCTCGAGGGCGATTCAGCGCGCGGTGACTATGCCGGACCTTTTCCGGGCGTGGTGCGCCCAATGCTCCGCTGGACCACCAGAGGGCCGGAGATTAAGACAGAGAGCGCTGCAAACGAGGAGATTGCGCGATGAAGGTTGTGATCCTGGCCGGAGGCCTCGGCAGCAGGCTGGCCGAAGAAACCGAGTTGAAGCCCAAGCCGATGGTGGAAATCGGAGGGCGCCCGATACTTTGGCATATAGCGAAGCACTATGCTCATTACGGGTACAACGAGTTTCTGATAGCGCTGGGCTACCGCGGCGAGCTGATAAAACGCTATTTCCTGGATTACCAAACTCTGAGCGGCAGCATGGCCATCGACCTTTCGAACGGAACCGTTCAAAGCTATGACAAAGATTGCGAGGGCTGGAAGCTTCACCTGATGGACACTGGATTCGAGACGAATACCGGCGGGCGTTTGAAACGGCTCGAGCCTTTCCTGGGCAAGGAAACTTTCATGCTCACGTATGGCGACGGACTTTCGAGTCTGGATCTTTCCCGGTTGCTGAACTTTCACCGTTCGCATGGGCGGACCGCCACGGTGACCGCCGTGCGCCCGCCAGCGCGTTTTGGCGGTCTGGTGTTCGAAGGCGATATCGTCGTCGACTTCACTGAAAAACCCCAGATAGGCGAGGGTTGGATCAATGGTGGTTTCATGATCTTTGAGCCCGCGATTTTCGATTACCTTAAAGGCGATGGCGATAGCCTGGAGGCCGACGCGCTGGAACAGCTCGCGCGCGACCGCCAGCTTGCCGCGTATCGGCACGACGATTTTTGGCAGTGCATGGACACCCTGCGCGACAAGCGCCTCCTGGAGAGTCTGTGGCACGAGCGACGAGCCCCCTGGAAAGTTTGGGACTGAGGCGCGCGGAAAAATCGGCCTCGTTGCACACCGACAGGTTCGATAGTTCTTTGCTTTCTTTGTCGCGAATCCTGATTTCACTTACACTGAGTTTCGGCGCTAAACAGCGAAATACTGGTTCAGTTTTCTATGGACAACTTTTGGCTTGATCGTCCCACCTTTGTGACTGGCGCAACCGGACTCGTCGGTGGTTGGCTGGTGCGCCGCCTGGTCGACGCGGGCGCGGATGTGGTTTGCCTGGTGCGTGACTGGGTCCCCCAAAGTGAATTGGCGCGGTCAGGTGTAATCGAGCAAGTCAAAGTTGTGCGCGGCGACGTGCGCAATCAGGCCATGCTGGAACGCGCGCTCGGTGAATACGAGATTGACACCGTCATTCACCTAGCCGCCCAGACCATCGTCACCATCGCTAATCGCAACCCCGTCTCAACCTGGGAGACGAATGTGCAGGGCACGTGGGCGTTGCTCGAAGCCTGCCGGCGAACGCCGACCCTCAAGCAGATCGTGATGGCCTCGTCGGACAAGGCATATGGCGATCACGACAATCTGCCCTACGACGAAGAGACCCCACTTCGCGGACGTCACCCGTACGACGCCAGCAAATCCTGCTCTGACCTTATCTCTCAGGCTTACGCCGTCAGTTACGGTTTACCGGTCGTCGTCACCAGGTGCGGAAATTTCTACGGCGGTGGTGATCTGAACTGGAATCGAATCGTGCCCGGCACAATTCGCTCGGTGTTGCGGGGCCGGCGCCCCATCATTCGCTCAGACGGCGAGTATGTGCGCGATTATTTTTATGTGGAAGATGGCGCCGCGGCCTACATGATGCTGGCCGAGCGGTTGAGCCAGGATCCGAAACTCGCGGGCCGGGCCTTCAACTTTTCGAACGAGACCCAGGTCACTGTCATTGAGATGGCAAACAAGATACTCGCGCTAATGGGGTCGGAGCTGGAACCTGATGTTCGCAACGAAGCTGCCAACGAAATTCGCCGTCAGTACCTCAGCGCCGCGCGCGCGCGGCAAGAGCTAAGCTGGCAACCGCTCTTCACGCTCGACGAAGGCCTGCGAAGAACTATCGACTGGTATCAAACATTCCTCGGACAGTCTGAATGAGTAGAGCAACCAACGGGACTCCGGGATGTCGCTCGTGTGGCGCCGGCAAGCTGGAAATGATTCTCTCTCTGGGCCGGACGCCGCTGGCCAATTCGCTCTTAACCGTCCAGCAACTCAGCAATCCCGAAGAGACCTATCCGCTTGACCTGGTATTTTGTCCCGCATGTACGCTGGTTCAGATTCCTCAGACCGTATCCCCCGAGAAGCTGTTTCGCAAATATCTTTATTTCTCATCCTTCTCAGATACGATGCTCAATCACGCTCAAAGGCTCGCGGAGCGAATGACTAAAGCTCGCGCACTTGACGGTCAGAGCCTGGTCGTCGAGATAGCCAGCAATGATGGCTATCTGCTGCAGTACTACAAACGAGCAGGCATACGCGTTCTGGGCATCGAGCCGGCGGTAAATATCGCGCGAGTGGCGCGAGAGGAACGCGGCATTACGACGCTGTCCGAGTTCTTTGGCGCCGGGCTGGCTGCGCGCCTGAAAGCGGACGGAGACCGCGCCGACGTGGTCCATGCTCATAACGTGCTGGCGCACGTCGCGGATCTGAATGGTTTCGTTTCCGGTCTGCAACTGCTGCTGAAAGATGATGGGGTTGCGATCATCGAAGTGCCGTATGTCAAAGAGATGATTGACCACTGCGAGTTTGATACGATCTATCACGAACACCTCTGCTATTTTTCATTGACGGCCCTGGATCAACTGTTCCGCAGGCACGGGCTATTGATCGGCGACGTCGAGGTGCTGCCCATCCATGGCGGCTCGTTACGCCTCTTCGTGCAGCAGGAAGCTGCGGGCTCGATGGAAGACAATCAGGAAAGTTCGGCGCGCGTGTCACAGATGCTTGCAGAAGAGGAACAGTGGGGCGTCGGGAAAGCCGGGTTCTATCAGAGTTTCGCCACAAAGGTCGATAGCTTGCGACGCAAGCTCGTAAAGATGCTGGCTGATCTGAAGGCCGGTGGCAAAGGCATCGCCGCCTATGGAGCGTCAGCCAAGGGCAGCACCCTTTTGAACTATTTCGGGATCGGCAGAGAGACCATTGATTTCGTAGCCGATCGCAGCCCCATCAAACAAGGCCTCTACACTCCCGGTACACACTTACCAATTTATGGGCCCGAAAAACTTTTGGAGGCCATGCCCGACTATGTGTTGCTGCTGACGTGGAATTTCGCCGGCGAGATTCTGGCCCAACAGGCTGAGTATCGTGATCGGGGCGGCCGTTTCATCATTCCGATACCGGAGGTGACCGTGGTTTGAGCGAGGCGCCAGCGAACCGAGTTTTCGGGGCGACTCGGATAAGTAATAGCCTAGTTTGCGATCTTCTCTGCGTTGCTCTGCGCCTCGGCGGTGAAATGGCGCGGAAAAAACATCACCGCAGAGACGCCGAACACGCAGAGATGGCGCAGAGAATTGAAGCTGGGCCACTGCCCCCGGATAACGCAAGTTGCAGGGCTCGCACCTTACCCTCTAAAATCTTTCGTCTATCGCATACCATCCAATGATATTTAAAGAGACGAAACTAAAAGACGTCTTGGTCATCGAGCCTGAACTGATCAAAGACGAACGCGGATTTTTCGCCTGCACCTGGTCGCCGGACGAGTTTGAGAGGCAGGGGCTAAATCCGCGCCTGATGCAGTGCAACATCTCCTTTAATAATAGGCGCGGGACCCTGCGCGGAATGCACTTTCAGGAAAAGCCTCATGAGGAGGCAAAGCTGGTGCGCTGCACCCGAGGGTCGATGTACGATGTGGCCGTGGATCTGCGGCCGGACTCGCCGACGCGCTATCAGTGGGCGGCGGTTGAACTGACGGCCAATAGTCGTCGCATGCTTTACATTCCGGAAGGTTTCGCCCACGGCTATCAGACGCTGGCCGACGATACGGAAATCTTTTACCAAATGTCTGAGACCTATCATCCGGAGGTCGCGCGCGGAGTGCGTTGGGATGACCCGCGTCTGGGTATTGGGTGGCCGCTCGAGGTTACCGTGATTTCAAAGCGGGATCTGGAATTCGATCTGATTAAGAATGGCCAGTGAACAAGGAAGGGTGTAAGTGAAAGAAGCGATCAAAGATTATTGGGAAGAACGGGCGAAGCAAAACGCGACCACCCCAGAGGCGACTACCAACGATCTTTACCTGAGAGAGCTGGAGATTTCCACGTTCATTCAAATCCTTGCCGGCTTGGGCCTGGAGCCGGGCGGGATCGTTCTGGATGTCGGCTGCGGTGACGGCTATACGACGGTGGCTGTCGCCGATGCCCTTACTGAACTTTGCTTCACCGGAATAGACTACAGCGAGAATATGATCACGATTGCCCGGAATCGCGTCGCAGACCAGCCCGGCCTCAAAGATCGCGTGACCTTTGCCGTCGGTGATGCGACCGACCTCGATTCGAGCTGCGGCGATTCGATTTACCACGCCGTTCTCAGTGACCGATGCCTGATCAATCTCGAATCGTTGGAACATCAGGGGCGCGCGATCGGCCAGGTGGCCAGACACACGCAACCCGGTGGATACTATGTCGCGATCGAAAATTTCACCGAAGGCCAGGACGAGATGAACCGGTTGCGCGCGTCCGTTGGCCTCCCGGAAATTCCCGTCCGCTGGCACAATTTGTACTTTAAGGAAGCAGACTTTAAGCGCCTGGCTGAACCATTTTTTGAAGCGATTGAGTTCAAAGAGTTTTCCAGCTCATATTATTTCGCCACCCGCGTGATCTATTCGGCGATGTGCCAGATGCGCGGCGAGACTCCGGATTATCGACATGAGATACACCAGTTGGCTGTTAAGCTCCCCTGGTTCGGACAGTTCAGCCCAATAAGAATGGTTGTCATGCGGAGAAGATCGAGATAAGGGCGCGCCTGGTAGCGGTGAAGCTGACACTAACTTTCGGAAGACAAGAGAACGCTCTGAGAAATTAACGATTATGGAACGCTTACAGGTCTCGGGCCCGTCTATTACTCAGAAGGAGATTGACTATGTCACCGCCGCGGTGACCAACGCCTGGTACGGAAACGCCAACATCTACCATGACCGTTTCGAGCGCGCGTTCGCGGAGTACGTGAGCCGACGACACGCTATTGCGTTGCCGTCCTGTACTTCGGCTATCCACTTGGCGCTGCTCGCGCTCGGGGTCGGCCCGGGTGACGAGGTCGTCGTGCCGGACGCGACTTGGATCGCCTCATGTGCCGCAGTGACCTATGTCGGCGCTACCTCGGTCTTTGCCGACATCGACGAAAGGACCTGGTGCCTTTCAGCGATGTCTTTCGAGCAATGCATCACTCCGCGGACCAGGGCCGTGATCGTCGTGGATCTCTACGGAAATATGCCGGACATGGATGCCATTTTGGCGGTTGCGCGCCGGCATCGCGTGGCCGTGATCGAGGATTCAGCCGAAGCGATCGGCTCAGAGTACAAAGGCCGACGGGCCGGGAACTTCGGCGATGCCAGTGTCTTTAGCTTTCACGGCTCGAAGACGCTGACGACGGGAGAGGGCGGAATGCTGGTCACTGACAATGATGATCTGAAGGCACGGGCGCTTTTTCTGCGGGACCACGGCCGCAAACCTGGTGACAAGATGTTCTTCAATCACGAGGTGGCCTATAAATACAAGATGAGTAGCATGCAGGCGGCGCTCGGATTGGCGCAGTTGGAGCGGATTGAGGAACTGGTTGAACAGAAACGGCGCATCTTTTCGTGGTACGCTGAGAACTTGCGCGATCTGGATGGCATTCAACTCAACTACCAAGCTCCGGAAGCCCGCATTGTATGTTGGATGGTTACGATCGTGCTCGACGAAAAGCTTGGCCTGAAAAAAGAGGAACTCATGCGGTTAATGGACGAACAGAATATTGATTGCCGACCGTTCTTTTTCCCGCTGAGTTCTATTCCGGCTTACTACGGGACCGAGCAGGCCGCTGTGGCGCGCGCGCGCAATCACGTCGCTTATCAGGTTACGCCTTATGGTATCAATCTGCCGTCAGGATTGAATATGGATAAGCAGAAGGTCGCCTACGTGTGCGAAGCTCTGAAGCGCCTTTTAGAATGAAACGGGACCGCAGATCAAACGAAACATCCGGGCAGGCAGGCGAAGTTGGTAAGCCAAGTTGATAAGTTAATGAATAATTCACGATAAGCGAACTGTGTATGGAGGATTCACTTAGTGCCTTTCTTTTCCGTCTTAATGCCGACCCGGAACCGTGCGTCTCTGCTTCGATCCTCGCTTGAATCCGCCGTCGATCAGAAGTTCCAGGATTACGAGATCATAGTCGGTGATAATAATTCGACCGACGATACCAGGGCCGTTGTCGAAGACTTTATGAAGTCTTCGAATAAGGTCCGGTACGTCAACCCCGGTCGCGATCTCTCGATGTGCGATAACTGGGAGTATGTTCTGTCCCAGGCCGGCGGGCTTTACGTCATCTACTTGTGCGACGATGATGCGCTGCCCTCTGGTTCGCTTCTGTACATTCACGACTTATTGGTGCACTTTCAAATGAAAGTCTTAGTGTGGCGTTACGGAGGCTATCATCACCCGGACATACCTGACCCAAGCCTGCGCCTTCACTTCGCGTACGAGTATGGTTCGGGCGATCTTTTCGAAGTTGCTTCAGCGCCGATAATCGAAACGCTTTGTCGCTTCGATTGGGGGGCTAACGGCATCGTGCCGAAGATGCTTAATTGCGCGGTCGCGAAAGACGCCATTGATACCTGTCGCGCCCGTACTGCGGACTTCTTTGTTTCTTCTTACCCGGATTTTTCGGCGGTCGGCCAGTTGCTCAGTACTCATCGCTCCTATCACTTCATCGACCTGCCGCTCTACATTTCGGGAGCGAGTCGGGTAAGCAACGCCGGTATTCGTTTCGACCGCAAGAAGAAGCACGATGAATATGTGTCACTCTTTGGACGGGATCTGCTCGAGGGAGTGCCATATCAGATGCCTTATCTTGTGACCTCATACTTCTATGCCATCTGGTTGTTGTTTCAGCGAATCTACCCGGAAACTTTTACGGCTGAAATTAACACGGAAGCATATCTGAAAGCGCTCTTTGCAGAGCTGGTTATGTTCGAAGATTATGAAAACATCTCGGCAGAGTTCGATCAATTGTCCGCTTACATGCGCGACTTCTCCGGGAGCGGTGAAATGTTCGAGCGTCTGTGGCAGGAACACCAACGGGCAAAGGAAAATGGAAGT
>Ga0070706_100004117_pt1 | contig 14148 bp, 14 predicted proteins | sample KBSK5501metaG_FD_65476 | JGI IMG/M metagenome (GOLD analysis project Ga0070706, IMG submission 65476) | Corn, switchgrass and miscanthus rhizosphere microbial communities from Kellogg Biological Station, Michigan, USA - KBS K5-50-1 metaG | ecosystem: Host-associated > Plants > Roots >...
GCCCCCGCGGGGGCCTCGAGATCCAGCCGCGGCGACCCGAAGACGATCCGGCCAAAGTCGAGAACGAGAACGAGATCCCGCGATTCCGTCGTCCGCACGATCGTTCCACCGGCTTCCCCCAACAGCGACTCCGGATGCTCGAGCGAGCAATCGAACAATTTATATATTGTATTCTCGCCGAGCTCCGCGATCGCGGCGATCGCGCTCGGGCGGAGGATCTTCGTCGCGAGCGCGGGGATGTCCCGTTCGAAGAGCGCCGGGAAGGGTACGACGTCGTCGGAGAAGTGAAATCCGGCGACTCTCAGGACGGAAGCGGGCCGCCAGTCCGAATCGTCGAAGTCGGGCGCGGCCCAGTCCGGCGGATCCAGTCGCGCGTCGTAGATCTCCTGGAAGCCCAGGCTGCCCCCCCGCGCGGACCGATCCCAGGCGCGGGCTTCGCGATGGAGCCATCGGGAGTCCGTGTCCAGCCGGAGGGTTGCTCCGGAGCGCTGCGTCAGTTCCCCCCGCAGAAAAAATCCGCCGCACCCGAAGACACGGGAGGCCGGGCCGCGAGGGCGCTCGTACCAGGACGTGTCCCGTCCGTAGGAGTGGACGAGAGCCGCCACGACATTGCGCCCGGGGCGCAGATGCGGCGCGAGATCGTAGGGGTCGGCGCAAATCCAGTCCGGAGAGAAACGGGCGGGTCCGAATCCGATCGGCTCGCCGTTGACGAAGAGGCGGTAGCGGCCGTCCGCGCAGACGTGGACCTGCGCGCTCTCCGCTTCGCTCGAGAGCTCGAGGCTCCTGCGGAAGAAAACGTGCCGGTTCCGCTCCGGCGCGTAGGGAGGCGGCGCGTCGCGAAACGCGGCCTCTCTCGCCCGCCGCGCCCGCCAGATCCATTCGGCGCGCCTCGTCAGACGGATCACGGGCCAAACTGTAGCAAGCCGCTTGCGGAGGCGCGCGACTCCTCAGACGCGAATGCGAACCGGGCGACAGGTCCCCGGGCGGTCTTCGCAGCTCGCCGCCGCCTGACAAGCCTGACGCTCGAAGGCGTTGTCATGATACGGATGCCTGCCCCGCACGAGCTGCGCACCGCTCGATCCGAGGTAGAGGGGAAAGAACAACACCCCCCAGCGCTCGTACTGACGCACGTGGGCGTGCTCGTGACCGCGCGCCTCTGCCAGGTCGCTGTGACGGACACCCAGCACGACATGCCCGAACGTGATGGCGAGGATGCGCATCGAGCTCGGCAGGAAACCCATCCACTTCGCCAGCCGCCCGCCCGCCACCTCGAGGACGCCTTGCTCGACGCGCGCGGTGGCCCCGAGGAGGCAGGCGATCCCCGCCAGCGCCAGACCGATCGCGGTGGCCGGCGCTGCCCAGAGGCAACGCAACAGGACACGGGGCCGCAACGCTGCCGGGGTCGTCTTTGATGGAGTACACCGCGAACAGCTCACAGCAATTTACGGTACACGACAAAGCCGGACCTCTCGGCAACCTTGTCGTACAGCCTCATCGCGGTCACATTGGTTTCGTGCGTCTGCCAGTAGAGGCGCAGGGCCCCGCCGGTCTTCGCCCTCTCAGAGACCGCCTCGATCAGCGCGCGCCCGACTCCCTGGCCCCGCGCTGCCTCGGTCGTGAACAGGTCTTGCAGATAGCACGTCGGGCCGATCATCGTGGTGCTTCGATGAAAGAGATAGTGAGCCAGGCCGAGAAGCTGGCCGTTCCTCTCCGCGACCAGAGCTTGAACCGGTTCGTCGGCATCGAAGAAGCGCGACCATGTCGTCTTCGTGATCTCGATGGGGAGGGTCCGCTCGTAGAAGGTGTTGTACCCGTCCCACAGCGGTTCCCACTGAGCCCGGTCGCCGACCACGACAGAACGGACGATCAGCGGATGAGACATTGTGACTTTTGAAGGCTCGACTCGCATTTCGCTCCCAAACGCCGGCAGACTACTTCCCGTCCCACCGCCGTCCTTCAAACCTGAAGAAGCTCGGGGTCATACCAGACGTCCTCGTGATTCTCCGCCAGAACGAAGCGCCAGCCGGGAGGCAGTGCGAGGTACGGAAGGACGGGCGGCAGCAACTCGGAGACCTGCCCGACGCGATGCGGCTCGAAGAAATCCGGGTCCAGGGAGAGTGCTTCGCCAGCCCAGACATACCAGCCGGAAGTGCCGCTCTCGGGAAGGTGGCGAAGGCCGTTGAGCGGCCAAATGCCGGGCCGTGCGTTTCGAGCGACCAGTATCTTGGAGTCCGGCGAGGACTCCACGAAATCGGTCGCATAGCTCCGACAGATCCGGCGTTGGAGCAAGTCATCGCTGTCCTTCATCTTCGCGTTGGAAGGACGAGATTCTCGGCAAGGTCACGAGCAATGCCGTGGTGAGGCCGCCAGATCCGCCAGACCTGCTCGGCCCACGACCGTACGCGCAACGCATGCGTATGCGATGAGTCCGCCAGGGCCACGTCGCGCACCGTGAGAGGCGCGCGCTCGAGAGGCGGGTCCAGATGCGGCCAGCTCGCTCGCCTCGCGAGGCGCTGCAGCCGCGGTGGCACTTCCGCCGGCGCGACACCCTGCTCCAGCACGAGGTGAAGCCCCACCAGATGGACGCACACGGACTTGTCCGGATGGCGGCCGCCTGCATGCTCAACGGCGTAGGTATCGACCGTCAGCTGGTGCACCTGTCGGAAGAGGATGGGATTCTGGAACTCGGCTGCCAGCACCTCCTCGAACAGCGACCAGCATTCTGCCGAGGCGTGAAATTTACGGTCGTAGCCCCGATCGGTCGGCGGCATCTCGAGCCCGCATCCGGGGCAGGGTCTCCTTTCGAGCGCCGTTGCGGGCGTCACGCGAGCCCGCAGTCCCGCGTCACCGGGCGCCACGTCTTTCCAACGATGGGTGGAGGGCCGTCCTATCATTTCGACTTCCGCTTGGACTTGGACTTTCGCTTCGTCCTGGTCGCCCTCTTCGTCCGGGCCTTGGATTTCGCCTTGGCCTTGGGTTTCACGCGTTCCGGAAGCTTCGCCGCTCCCGTCGAGCGGTTCCACTCCTCGAAGGTCTCGTTGGAGATCTGGCCTTTGACCAGGAGCTCTGCGAACTTCCTCCGCTGGGCCTGACTCTTGAACGGCATCTTCTTCTCCTAACCAGCTGACGACCTGCGGGTCTGCGGCCCGCGCGAGCGACTCTGCTGCGACCGCATGCTAGACGCCAACGGAACGCGATGTCGATCGAGCCAATGAGCAACCGCGGCGAAGACGACATAGGCGGCGAGGGCGGTGACCGCGGCAGCGGTGGGGGAGGCGGGCGGCGGCCCGAAGAAGACGTAGGCCTGAATGCCGAGCATCACAACACCAAAGATCGGCGGGCCGACCCGGCCGATCGTACGGAGCGGCTTCGTTCTCTCCAAATACAGGATCATGCCTCCAAACAGAAGGAGCGCTTCGAGCAGGAACGCGATCACCGGATAATTCCAGATCCCGAGGCCGACCTTCCCTTGATTGTCGTACAGGGCCAGGTCGGGCCGATGGACGAGGAAGTCGAGAACCCAGTGGGAGAATACGGCCACTCCGACCAGGGCTGCCGCTGACCAATCGCGGACCCCGCGCACAGGCTTGCAGAGGACGATCGCCGCCCCCGCCCAGAGAATCGCAGCCGCCAGGCTGTGGGTGTAAGGCATGTCGTAGAGGTCGAGCGGGTTTGACGCTGTGATCCCCGGCACGATTCGCACCTTCTCGACTCCGAGAAGGACGAGCACGGACCAGCCGAAGTCGAGAAGCTGTACGGCGACGAAAAGAAGCCAGAGCGGGATCTCGCGGCGGACCGCCTTGATGGCGAAGCTCGGGCCGTAGTGGCCGACGAACATATCAACCTCTCCGGTCCTCACGGACCCGCGAAGAGCCTCGCCCGGCACGGCGCGCAGGTGCCAGAGAGAGCGCGCCCCGGTGCGACGCGTCTTTAATAATGAACGACCATTGGAAGTTCGGGCTCGAGGTTCTTGGTGAGACCCTGCGCGCCATTGTCGAGCGTCACATCGAGCAGCCAACGGTTTCCCACTTCGAATTTCACAAGCCCATGTCCTGCGATGTAGGAAGCGGCCGGAGGAAAGCCGTCCTCCGCGGGCGCGACGACACGTACTGTCGTCAGGCGCCGCGCGCCATTGGGATGAAGGAACATCGCGTCCGTGCCCGGATCTCGGGCAAGCGCCTCGGTCGCGCTCTCGCGCGTGCTGGCGGTATGAGACGAGATCGTCAGCGAGACCGCTTTGGGCATTTCTTTGGGGGTCATCCCCTCGATGAAGGTGCCCTTCTCCATCCAATCGGCAGAGACCTTCCATGTCGCAAAGGGGAGCTTCTCCGGCGTCGCGGGAGTCCGATCGAACACGATCCCGATCGGGGAATACCCGGTCTCGCGCCACCTCGACTTCAAGCGGAACTTTTCGGCACCTGCTTGTGCTGCAGGCGACACCGGAACGGTTGGGTCGGGATAAATGAGCTCGAGAAAACCGTTGAGGAGTTCGACCGTAACCGACGCCGTCCCCTGACCGTCGTGGCGGTTGACCGTCGGGGCGATTCGAAACCCGGCCTTCTCCAGAGCCCTGCGTTCCGGCGCACCGGTCGAAACCACGATCCAGCAGTGGCTGAGCGTGAGCGGAGGCGCATCGGCGGATATGGCCGGCCGGACGCAGACCACGAACAATCCGGCGAATCGGAACGCGCGCTTCAGGGTTCCCCGTCCGCCCCACGGCGAGCTAGGGTGCGGGAACATTCTTTGACGTTCCGAAGGCCGAGAGCTCAAGGGCAAATCCCAAGACGGCCAGGACCGTACGGACAGTATGCGCCTGCTCCCAACGCGCCCAGATCCCCATCACGTCCGGTAGCGGCGAAGAAGCAGTCCACGTCATGAGCTGGTTGTTGATGGGGACGTGGACCGTTCTCGCGAGCACGATAACCGAGATCGTAGCGACCGTTGCCAGTGCCAGGAACAAAAACTCCGCGCTTCCCACGCGAGCTCGAATGAGAACCAACCAGGCCACGCTGGACAAGATAGCAATGCCGATGAGAATCGGCATCATCGTCACGAAGTGCGCATGCTGTATCTGCTGGAACGTCACAAAGCTCGAGGGTGAAAGCGCCGGACGGGCGAAACTGGCACCCATGCGATCTCCCAGGAAGATACCGGCGACAAGGCCTGCCGAGAGGACCGCGAGGAATCGGACCACCGCCAGGAACCTCACGCCCTCATCCTCCCGTGAATCGGTGCTCGCACAGAGAGATCAGCGTTCAGAGATTGCTCCGAACGCGGGCGCCTGGGCGATCGCGCGGGGGAGGCTGCTGCAGAGCGGTTCATCGCTGCAACGATGCGGAATCGCGGGTGGCCATATGCGTGGCGATTTGCCAGGTGTTTCCCCATTTGTCTTCCACCATGCAACGCCGGTCGCCGTAGGGCATCACCGACGGCGCTTCGAGTGTGCGCGCACCGGCGTCGAGGGCGCGTCGATACGTTCCGTCGGTGTCGTTGACATAGACGTAGAGAAAGGCGGTCATCCGACTGCGAGCTCCGGCGTCGCTGATCATGACCACCGAGTCGCCGATCTGGATCTCGGATGGACGGTCTTGCCGGTATTCTCCGGTAGCGCCGAACACTCCCTTGATGAACGCAACGAGGTGCCTGGCCTCGGGGGCTACGATTCTCGGAGTCACGGTGTGCCAGCCCTTTGGAGCAAAGGGAAGACGGTTGGTTGTTTTCTTCATCGCGAGTTCTCCTTGCTCAAGGAGCGGTTATTCCGGCCCCCCAACGGCTTTTGGCGCCCTCTTTCCAATCGCATCAACCGGCCGTGGCGGCTTGCTTGACTTCAATGCCCATTCGGATGACCCCGATCGAGCATACCCAGCAACTTCGCGAGAGTGCGGCCGATGATGGAGGGGTCGGCGAAGAGGGCAAGAGGGGTGGCGATCTCTTCGAGGCGCGAGTGATTGCCAGCGGCGGCTGTGAGCCGGCGGGCGAGGGCCATGGGATGGGTGGGATCGCCTTCCCAGGCGACGAGGCCGACGGGTGTCCGGCGGCCCACGAGCGCAGACACGTCCTCGGAAACGATCCAGTCGGGAACGGTGCGGAAAGCGGTCGAGAGACTCTCGGGCCGGTGCGTTCTGTGCATCGCGCCGATGTATCGGACGACTTCCGGAGGCGCGCCAAAACGGATGCTCAACCGTTGCGCGGAGTTGGCCAGGAAGCTTTCGAATCCTTTGCGATCGATCTCATCGGCCAGGCCGCGGAGGCGCCAGCGGTCGGGATTGGGCTCGGCGCCGAACGCCGGAGCGACGAGAAGGAGAGTTTCGACACGCTCGGGGCGGGCGCGCGCGAACAGAAGCGCGGTTGCCGCTCCCATCGACTCGCCTCCCACGGTCGCGCTTTCGATGCGAAGGTGGTCGAGAATCGCCTCCATGTCCTGCGCCATCGCGTCGGGGTCGTAGAGGCGCGGATCGATGATCGGAGTGGAGTCCCCATGCCCGCGCTGGTCGAAGGCGATCACGCGGAACCGGTCGGCCAGCGGCGAGAGCTCCTCGAGCGTGACGCCACGATTGGCGGAGAGCCCGTGAGCAAAGAGCAGAGGAGGGCCTTCTCCGGAGACTTCGACCGCGAGCTCGACGTCGCCGTTACGAACTCGAATCATTTGGTGGAATCGTATGCCGCTGGGCGCTGGGCGCTGGGCGCTGGGCGCTGGGCGACGGGCGAAAGGCGCAGGGCGAGCTGCAGACTACCGACTATCGACTACTGGCTATCGACTACGTACTATCGACTACCGACTACCGACTACCGACTACCGACTGCCCCTACTGTGCCGGGCTGAGGCGGGTGATGTCCACGTCGCCGCTGACATCGACGACCGCGGCTTCGGCGAAGAGACGCATCCCCGGAGAGGTTTCGATGCGAATCCGGCCGGTGCCCAGGTTGTCCGAGACCCCCAGGACCGCAAGAACGGCATTCAAGCGCGTCGCCTGGTGGCCGACCTGGATCGGGATGCGGCCGATCTCGCTGCCGTCTCCGTTATAGCCGATCACGGTCACGGTCCCGCTATTTCCATCGTTGAAGAGGAGCAGATCGGTACGGCGCGTCGCGGTCTGCGGAGCATCGAAGGCAAACGCGGCTGCGCCGTCGGGAATCGCGTCGTTCGGATCGAACGTGGGAACGAAGGTTCCGTAGTCGCCCGCGTCGGTCCGCGCGGCCAGGCGCACGGAAGCTGCGATGGGAATGTCGGCGGAAACTCCCAGGGCACCCTGACCCTGCGTGATCGGGAAGAGAGCGGTCAGCACGTCGGAGATCACGCGGCTCTCGCCCGGGGCGAGCGTGACCCTTGCGCTCAGATCCTGAAAGGAAGAGGCCAGAGGGGCGAAGGTCACCGTTATGTGGGCCGGGCTGCCGGAATCGGGATTAGAGAGGAACAGATCGGAGACGTAGCTGCGGGACTGACCGACGATCTCACCCACGTTGGGAAAGATGGAGACGTTGCGGGCCGCCACCGGGAGCGATGTCGCCACGTCGCTCGTCCCCGTATCGAGCACGTTGATGTAGGACTGGATCGAACCGGAGTTGACAGTCAGGCCAACGACGTCACCGGCCTCCGGCGAAACTCCAAACGCGGAAGCGGCCGGATTGAACTCCTCCGAAACATTCGAATCGAGAACGAAGAGGCGAGTGCCGCGGACGGTTCCGTCGGGCGCCAGCAGCATCGCGGTGACATTGGAGGGCGCGACGGCGTAGATTCCCAGCACGGAAGCGGTCCCCGCTCGCGGGTCGGTAAAGAGCGTCCGGGAAGATCCGGCCCCGACCGCCTGCGCGCCCGGGAGCGCCGGCAGAGAGAAGCCGAAGGAGGAACCGTCGTCGGCGATTCGCGCCGTTCGCACGGAGGCCACCAGATCGCTCCCGGTTCCGCTGGTGACGCGCAGCCGGACGGGACCGAGCGTCAGGCCGTTGTTGTTCGAGGCGGTTCCAAAGGCGTCCGTCAGGACGACGGTCTGCCCGGGATTGACGGTGAAGGCGGTTCGCGGGGCAAAAGAGGCTGGAGAAAAGAGGAACAGCGCATCGCCCGAGATCGGCGCGCCGCCTTGATTGAACAGGGTCACATCGATACGAATCCGCTCGCCGGGCGAGACGCCGAACGTGGCGGCGACGGGAACAGTCAGATCCGCCGAGCTGCCGATGCTCTGAAGGGTGAGGCGCACGAGGTCGCCGGTCGACCCGACCCAGACCCCGCCGCCGGCAGCGGAAATGCCGTAGGCGTTCGTCCTGGGGAATTGGGTGCGGAGAAGACCGACTCCTACAACGCTGACAATCAGGTCCGTGTCCGCAATCGTGCTGACGGTGGTCGTGAAGTTGGTCGGCGTGATCGTCGAGTCCAGGACCTTCGTGACGAGCTTGTTGACGGTGGACTTGACCTCGAGAGTCTCGGAGGTGAGCGCCTCGCCGAAAACCGTCGCCAGAGAGGGATCGAGGACGGAGACGGTTCCATTGGCGCCCGTCGCCTCCGCGACGTAGATTCTTCCGTTGAAGATGTCGAAATGGATCGGGTTGGTGAACCCGGTGTACTCCGCCAGAACGCCCGTGACCGGGTCGAAACGATCCATCCGGCCGACCGACAGCTCCGAGATCCAGAGCTTCCCACCCGCGTCGAACTGAATCTGCGTCGGGTTGATGCGTCCGAGGTTGGGATCGAAGAAGGTCCAGGAAGTCTCCGAAGCGGCTCCCGGCTCGTAGCGGACGATGCGGTTGTTGCCGAAGTCCGCCATCCAGAGAGCGCCGTCGGCCCCGAAAACGACGTCCGAGTAGGCGAAGGTCTTTGCCGACCGATAGTCGAGCACCTGCAGCGTCGTCAGGTTCAAGGACTGGAGGCGGCCGTTGGTCTGCGGGATCCACACCGTTTGTCCGTCCGGCGCGCGCCAGAATCCGGCCGGCTTCGCGCCGGGGATCGCCCATTCCCGCAGCTGTCCGGTCACGGTGTCCAGACGGCCCAGGGCGGAGTAGCCGGCGTCGATCAGGCTGGCCCCGTTCTCGATAAACCAAATGACGTCGCCGTCGATCTCGAAGTCCACGGGGTTGGCTCCCAGGTCCTTGTCCTGCCGGATCTGCCACTGTTTGAATGTCACGCCGTCGGGCTGGAGCTGGACGATCCGGTCGTTCAAAGGTATGAGAAACCAGACGCTTCCATCGGGGCGGGGCTCGATGCGGACCCCGGTGACGAGGCGGGAGTTGTCTGTCGATCGGAGGGTTCCGGCGGCTACGGTCGTGGTCTGGGCGGAGGCGAGGCAAGGGAGGCCGAGCAGGGCCGAGAAGACAGCGATTCGGCCCAAAAGGTCACGGCGAAGGGACATCGGCGGATGATAACGCACGGGTTCCGGACGGCATTTCCGGTCGAGTGAACGAGTTATCGTTGGTTGAAGGTCTTAAGCACATGTCGCGGTCCCAAGCCTCACCCGTCGCTTCGATCCTGGCGCAACGGACCGCGCCTGGCGCTCCCGAGCTGGTTGAGCGGCTGCCGGACGGCCGCCTGAAGTGCTACGCCTGCGGCCATCGCTGTCCGATCCCGGAAGGGCGCGAAGGCGTCTGTCGCGTGCGGTACAACCAGGGAGGCGTTCTGCGGGTGCCATGGGGTTACGTCGGCGCGCTTCAGTGCGACCCGATCGAGAAGAAGCCCTTCTTCCACGCGCTGCCCGGCTCGGACGCGCTCTCCTTCGGGATGCTCGGTTGCGACTTCCATTGCGGTTATTGCCAGAATTGGTTCACCTCCCAGTCCATTCGCGATCCGGAGGCGGTCGGCGCGCCGCGGGACGTCGAGCCCCGGCTGCTGGCCGACCTGGCAGAGAAAGCGGGCGCCCCGACCGTCGTCTCGACCTACAACGAGCCGCTCATCACCTCGGAGTGGGCGGTCGCTGTCTTTCAGGAGGCCAAGAAACGCGGCCTCTACACGGGATATGTCTCCAACGGGAACGGAACGCCGCAGGTCATCGACTACATCCGGCCCTGGATCGATTTCTACAAGATCGACCTGAAGTCGATGGACGACAAACACTATCGGGAGCTGGGCGGCGTTCTCGCAAACGTGCTGGACACGATCCGGTTGGTTTATGAGCGCGGCATCTGGCTCGAGGTTCTGACTCTCGTCATTCCGGGTTTCAACGACTCGGAGGAGGAGCTGCGGCGAGCGGCGAGCTACATCGCGTCGATCTCCAAGGACATCCCGTGGCATGTCACCGCCTTCCACCCCGACTACAAGATGAACGACCGCGGCGCCACTCCGGCTTCCAAGATCGTGCGGGCGGCGGAGATCGGTGCCGAGGAAGGGCTCCGCTTCGTGTACGCGGGCAACGTGCCCGGGCGCGTCGGCGAGTGGGAGAACACGCGCTGCCCCGAATGCCGCGCGACGGTGATCGAGCGTTCCGGCTTTCGGGTTCTGGCCAACCGGCTCGCGGCAGGGGCCTGTCCCGAGTGCGGCTACAAGCTGCCCGGGCGCTGGGACGCGACGGTCGAGGGCTCGACCAAGACACACGGCATCCCGCTGCCCGTCCTATAGCTGTCTCTCCGCTTCCAAGCGCCCTGGCCCTGCGGCGTTCCCCGCGGGACCACGCGGCGGGCCTCGTGTGACGAAAGGGAAATCATCCCCGCCCGCCGCTCGCGAAATCGCTGCAAGGCAGAGTCGTGCGACAGCTCTCTCACGGCCGGTGCAGACCAACGCGATTTCGAGGGTCCCTTCGGGGAACGCCTCCGGGCCGGGGCTGACAGTGGGGCTTCTGTCACGCTGCCAGCCCAGGCGGCGGGTCCGTCTCCCGCTGGCGGCGATGAGCGAGGAGCAAGGTAGAGAAGAGCTTTTGCCTCACTAAGCCTGCGACGAGCGACCCAGAGACGGCCCGGTTCTACCTCTTGCGGCCGGGCCGGAGCGTGCCGACGAGGGAGGCGGCCCGACGCCGGGGCGGTCTCGCAGGAAAGCGCCGTGACTTGACCGCGTCACCGCGCCGGCAAAAAAGTGGCAGGGTTCGCGAGACATCGGTCTGCTGCGCGGGGCCGGATCTTTGAGACCAAAAGAGTTACGGTTGCCGGCGAGCTCCGCCGACTTGAGCTTGGCCTTTGCACCTAAGTCTTCCGCGAGCCGTAAACTCCTGATGCAGATGCATCGTCTAAACCCCATCAAGGCCGATAAGGGGGCCACATGAGCATCAATTGGACCCGTGACGCCGCTGCTCACCTCTTGCGACGCGCCGGTTTCGGCGGAACGCCCGCGGAGATCGACGCGCTCTACGCCAAGGGAAGCGTCGAGGCGGCCGTCTCCTCGCTGGTGGACTACACGTCGATTGACATGACGGCCTACGAGGCGAGCCTCGCGGCCAAGAACTACAACCTGCTGCAGACCGGAGGCATCCGGCAGTGGTTTCTCGATCGCATGGCGTTTTCTCCGCGGCCGCTGGAAGAGAAGATGACTTATCTCCTCAACCTCTGGTGGACGTCCGGGATCACCAAAGTCCGCGGCGTGACGCTGATGCTCAATCAGAACAAGACGATGCGCCAGTACGCCACCGGAAAGTTCGACGATTACGTCGTCAAGATCTCTCAAGACCCGGCGATGCTGGTGTGGCTGGACAACTGGCTCTCGCGAAACCAGCGCCCCAACGAAAACTATGCGCGTGAGCTGATGGAGTTGTTCACTCTCGGCGTTTCGAGCGGGTATACGCAGACCGACGTGACCGAGGTCGCGCGCGCGTTGACCGGTTGGACCCTCCAGGGCTATACGCAGATGGACAACTACAACGGGGCGACGTTCGTTGACAACCCCGCGTTTCACGACAACGGCTCCAAGACCATTCTCGGCCGGACGGGGCTCTGGACCGGTTCCGACGCGATCAGCATCATCTTGAACTGGAGCGATTCGCAGGGGACAAAGTCGGGCCGCTGGGTGGCTCAGAAAGTCTGGACCTTTTTCGCCGATGACAATCCGCCCGACTACATCGTCAATCAGCTCGGGGCCGTCTATGATTCCTCCAGCCACTCGTTGAAGGAAGTCCTGCGCGCGATGTTTCTCTCGCCGGACTTCTATGAGCCGCACACGATGAAGACCTGGGTCCGCAGCCCGGTCGAGTACGCGGTCGCTCAGGTGCGCATGCTCGAAGGCACGACGGACTTCTCGTCGGCGGTCAATTCCCTCTCCGGGATGGGCCAGCCTCTGTTCGATCCGTCGGATGCGAAGGGATGGGACTGGGGCACTTCCTGGATGAACACCGGAACGGTCTTCTCCCGGGCGTCCCTCGCCAACGCGCTTGCGTCCAACCGCGGAACGTCCGGCACCCGTTTCGATCCGAACAAGCTGCTCGCCGGCAGAGACGCGTCGACCGCCGACAAGGTGGTCGACACCCTGGCGGACCGCCTGAACATCGCCGATGTGGCGCCCGACGTACGGGCGGCCTGGATCAACTACATGAACGCGAATGACGACGGTTCGCGCGGGAACTACACGGGCACGACAGCGCAAGTCGATAAGAAGGTCCGGGGTCTCGTCCACCTGATGCTAACGAGTCCCGCTTTCCATCTCGCGTAGCGATCAAACAGCGGAGGACGACCATGTCCATTTCCAGACGCGATTTCCTGCTTCGCAGCGCGGGTTTCGTGACCGTGTCGGCGATGGTGCCGCGTTGGTCCGTCACCGGCGCCCGGAATTTCGAGGAGTCACTGGGCTCCGCCTACCCCGGCCGAACTCTCGTCGTGCTCGAGTTGATGGGAGGCAACGACGGCCTGAACACCGTCGTTCCCTACACCGACAACGCCTATTCGCAGGTTCGCTCGCGAATCGGGATCCCGGCGGGATCGATCCTGCAGCTCGATTCCAAGCTCGGTTTGAACGGCATGATCGTCAACGGCGGGACCAAGCCCGCGATGGGCGGACTGAAGGCCCTCTGGGACGCCAACCGCGTCGCGCTGGTCGAGGGCATCGGTTACCCGAACTCGAGCCTTTCTCACTTCACGTCGCGAGACATCTGGCACACCGCCGACCCGACGCTGGCTCAGCGAAACGGGTGGCTGGGACGGTTCTTAGACGGCTACGTGGGCAACAACGCCAACCCGCTCGTCTGCGCCGCGGTCTCCAACGCGCTGCCGCGCACACTGCTCGCGAGCAAGGTGAGCGTCCCGTCGTTCGTGTCGATCGCGACCTATTCCTATTCGACCGACGGCGCGTACCCCGGAGACAAGAGCAACCAGATCAACACCTTCGTGGCGGAGGGAGCGGACCAGTACGAGATCGAGAACACCCTCGAGCAGGTCAGCGTCCTGTCGGGCCTCGCGATCTCCTCCTCCACGACGCTGCAGAGCGTCGGCAACGGTTATGTGGCGGGCGGCCAGTATCCGGCCGGGAGCCTGGGTACCGGCATGCAGCTGATCGCCCAGATCATCAACGCCGGCGTGGGCGCGCAGATCCTCTACATCACCTTCGGCGGCTTCGACAACCACGCCGATGAGGACAACGCGGGCAACAACGGCCACAACGGCCTGTTGCTGACGGTTTCCGACTCGATCAAGGCCCTGTTCGACGACCTCGACGCCCATGGGAAGTCCCACAACGTTCTCCTCATGACGTGGTCGGAGTTCGGGCGGCGGGTTCAGGACAACGCGTCTCGCGGCACCGATCACGGGACGTCCGCACCCCAGTTCGTCGTAGGCAACGCCGTGAAACCCGGAATCTACGGCACGGCGCCGAGCCTGACGCAGCTCGACGCGAACGGGAACCTCCTGATCCAGAATGATTTTCGTTCCTACTACGGAACGATCCTCTCCGACTGGCTCGGTGCAGACTCATCGGCGATTCTGGGGCAAGCGTGGCCCAATGTGGGATTCCTGAACAAGAGCTACGTTTAACGAAGCTGACGGCTGACGGCTGACGGCTGATAGATGACGGCTGACAGCTGTTCCTTTCTCCCGCCACGGGTGTAAGCTCCGCCCATCCTCGGTATTCCACCGTGCAGGCGAGGAGGGATCTGTATGAGCAATTCATGGGATCGCGAGGCGGCGGCCCATCTCGCGCGGCGCGCCGGTTTCGGCGCCACGCCTGCCGAGCTCGACCGCTATCTCCAGATGGGGTTGGACGCGACGGTCGACTTCTTCGTGAACTACGATTCCGTCGACAACAGCGTCATGGAG
>Ga0070706_100004118_pt1 | contig 14147 bp, 8 predicted proteins | sample KBSK5501metaG_FD_65476 | JGI IMG/M metagenome (GOLD analysis project Ga0070706, IMG submission 65476) | Corn, switchgrass and miscanthus rhizosphere microbial communities from Kellogg Biological Station, Michigan, USA - KBS K5-50-1 metaG | ecosystem: Host-associated > Plants > Roots >...
GACTTCCGCGCCGAGGATCTTGGGGATTTCGGTGAGGTTGGGCCACAGCGGCGTGACGCAGACGACGCGGTCGCCGGGGTTGACGAGCGCTTGGACGGTGAGCATCAGCGCGTTCATGCCTGACGAGGTGACCGCGACGTTGCCGGCCGTTACCGGACGACGCAGCCACGTGACGTAACCGGCGATCGCCTCGCGCAGCTCGGGGATGCCGAGGTTCGGGGTGTAGAAGGTCTCGCCCGCGGCGATCGAGGCGACCGCCGCGTGGCGAATGTACTCCGGCGTCACCTCGTCGGGCTCGCCGAACCAGAACGGCAGGATGTCGGGTTCGCCCATGCCGGCGTTGGCGACCTCGCGGATCTGCGAGGCGACCAGCGCGCGCACGACACTGCGCGCGCAAAGATCGTGCGTGACGTCCGCGCGGTCGCTCACCGACGATAGAGTAGCAAATGGGAAGCGCCGGAAGTGGTCAGCGACCGTCGAGGATCGCCGGCACCGTCGGAGAAGCTCGCCGCGATGCACTGCAATGCATTACAATGGGATTCGAGGAGAACGCTTCGATGAAAGATCAGCTGACGATTCGGCTGCCGGCGGATCTGAGCCAGGCCCTCAAGGCCGCGTCGCGTAGGATGCAGCGAAAGAGCTCCGAAATCGTGCGTCTTGCGCTTCGCGAATACCTGGTCGCGTCCCCCGGTTCCAAGGCCCGCCCGGCCGACCGGGTGCGAAGCCTAATCGGCTCGCTGGAATCGGGCACACCCGACCTGGGCGAGAAGCCCCGGGCCTACATCATCGAGTCGCTCCGTCGTGGCCGGTGAGCTGATCCTCGACACCGGAGCGCTGGTCTCGTTACTCGATCGGAGCCAGAAGCACCATGAGACGTTCGCGAGATTCTTCGGCGAATGGCGCCGGCTGGTTGTCAGCACGGAAGCGGTGCTCACGGAAGCGACACACCTCCTGGGAGGCCTCAAGGGAGGACGCGAGGCGTGTGTCGATTTCTTCCTGTCGGGCGGCGCGGTCCTGGTGCCGGCAACCAAGGCTTCCCTCCGGCGCTCGCGCGACCTCGTGACCCAGTATTTCGACCTGCCCATGGATTACGCGGACGCGACGCTGGTCGTCCTGGCGGAGGAGCTCGGCACCAATCGGGTCTTCACGACCGACCGACGGGACTTCGGCGTCTACCGGATCCGGGGTCGGCGCCGCTTCGAGATCTTTCCCTAGTAAGCAAGCAAGCAAGCAAGCAAGCAAGTCCACGGATCGCGGAGGTTCGGCAGGACCTGCCGAGCGCCCGACGCCCTCGATTGCGCGGCCCGCGGGGCTGACTGGACTTGTCCCCAGCTTGTCCCCAAGTCAGCGCCGCTGACAGTTGGGCGTCTCTAAGTTATTGCCTGATTTGGCTGGGAGGCAGGGATTCGAACCCCGATTCCATGGTCCAGAGCCATGTGTCCTACCGTTGGACGACCTCCCAGTACAGGCGGGAAGGACCAGTCTAGCGGAGCGCCCGAGGCACGGTCAAACCACGAAGCCTCGCGCTAAACTGGCGCGTCGTGCCTCCGCTTGTCCTCGATCCCGAGCAGCGCTTCACCTGCCAGCAGTGCGGCCGTTGCTGCCGCCGGGGCTGGGACATAGCCTTGACGCCCGGCGAGGTGAAGACGTACCGGCAGGCGAAGGCCGAGCGCTACTACCGCGAGCGCGAGGACTCGCCCGAGGGGGCGGAGACGGATCCCTTCGAGGCGCTGCCGGGCGGCTACGCGCGCATCCGCAAGCGCGCGGACGGCGCGTGCGGGTTCCTCTCGCCCGAGAACCGGTGCCGGATCCACGAAGAGCTGGGCGCCGAGCGCAAGCCGCTCACGTGCCGGCTGTTTCCGTTCCGCTTCCATCCCGCGGAGGGCGCCGCGGTGATGACGGCCAGCTTCTGCTGCCCGACCGTCGTGAGGAGCATGGGCGCGCCGCTGGGCGCGCAGACGCGCGAGTTCGCCACCCTGAGGAAAACGTGGGGCCAGGAGTATCCGGAGCGGGGCCTCGAGGTCGAGCTGGTCAAGGGCCGCCGGCTCGGCCCTGATGCGCTGGCGACGCTGCGCCTGGTGCTGCGGGAGATGCTCGACCGCCCCGGCCCGGCGGGGCGGCCCGACCTGCCCGCGAACGTGCTGCGCATGGCCCGCTTCGTCGAGGACATCTCGCGGCACCGCGTGGTGCGCCTGCCGCCGCCGCGCTTTGCCGAGTATCTCGAGTTGACGGGCCGCTATGCCGCCAGGAGCGAGCAGCCGATCCGCCCGCGGCGCGCCTCGGCCCTCGGCCGGCTGCTCGCGCGCGGCTTCCTCTTCGCGGTGGTGGCGGCGCGAGAACAGCTCGAAGACCCGCGCGAGTCCGGCCTGCGTCTCGGCCTGCGCTGGCGTCTGGCCCGGCTGCTCGCCCACGCGCACGGCGTCGGTCCCGGCCTTCCCGCGCTCGACCTCGCCGCCGCTCGCCGGGCGAGGTTCGACCCGGGCGATCCCGAGGTCCACGGCCTGGCCTGGAACTACCTACGGGCGACGGTGCAGACGCTCGGCACCGGACGACGGCCGGTCCTCGACGAGCTGGCGGTCGCGGTCGCGTTCCTGAACGCAGCGGGCGTGCTCGCCGCCCAGCGCGCCGGGCAGGAGGGGAAGGCGAGGGTCGACGGCGCGGCATTCGGCGAAGGGCTCATGGAGGCGGTGGATCTGACCCACGCCGACGGCTCCGGCGTCCTCGGCCGCCTGCTGGGGACGCTCTCGGGCGGAGTGGAGGCGTTGTACCTGTTCGCGAGTCGTAGCGGAAGCTGACCCTCACCCCTGCCCCTCTCCCTTCCAGGGAGAGGGGATTGCGAGGTCAGGAAGAGGGGAGCAGCAGCGCGTTGAAGAACACCTTGAAGGTCGCGTGGGGCTGGCCGCGGAACTGGGGCCGGAAGGCGAAGAGCACCACGCGCCCCTTCCCGACGGGTACCTCGACGAGGGCGGCCTTCCTCGCGATCTTCGGCTCCCCGAGCAGCCACCCGGAGTAGAGCACCTCCCGGTCCGGGAAGTGCGCGGCCACGCGCGGCTGCGGCCGGCCCGTGGGTCCCGCCGCGGGCTGCTCCTCGCCCTCCTCGCTGCGTGAGCCCTCCTCCTCGAAGGCGGGGCCGTGCTCGACGAACACCACTCCCTCTCTCGGCATGCCCCAGGCGAGCGGCTGCGCCGGGTCGTAGGCCACGCGCAGCAGGCCGCCCGGCGCGTAGTACTCCTGGTTGGGCACGCCCTTGAGGACGTTGCGCACGCCGAGGCCGAAGAGCTCGATCGGCAGGTCGGCCGCGGAGTCGAGGGCCACGAGCGTGCCGCCGTCCCTCACGAACTGCTCGAGCGCGGCGGAGCCCGCGAGGCCGATGCCGCCCGTGAACTCGGAGGGCACGCTGCCGGGCGCGTTGCCGTCGAGGATCGTCTTCGCGGTCGCATCGGGCAGCACGAGGACGTCCAGGCTCTCCCGAAGCGAGCCCCGGCGCACGTCGGCGTCGAGGAGGGACCGGTAGGGAAACTCGAACTGCTCCAGCACCCATCGCGTCCAGCCCTCGTCGATGTTGGGGACCCACGACTTGTAGAGGCCGATGCGCGGTGCCTTCAGCAGGATTGCCGCTGGCGCCGATTCGACCGCGAGCACGGGCAGGCCCCTTTCGCGCGCCACCGCCGCCACCGCCCCGCGGTCCATGCCTTTCAGGACGAAGGCCCCCGCGGGGAGCTCGCGGTGGCCGGCGCTGAACGCGGCCGCCAGGCGCCGCACCTCGCCCCCCGCCTTCCAGGTCCGGTTGGCGAGAAGGAAGGCGTCGTTGGCGCGCGGAGAGACGAGGTAGACGCCCCCGGTGCCGCTCACCGCGGCGGGGGCCACGGCCGGCGCGGTCACCTTCTCGAGCGCCGCTTCGAAAGGCCGCGCCACCCACGTGCCGTCGACACCCATCTGCGCGGGCAGCGTCCAGCCGGTGATGTCGTACGGCCGCAGGGGTGGCCCGTTCGCGCCCTCGCGGCGGTCGGGATAACGCTGCGTCTCCAGCAGGTCCTTGGCGTAGGCCCGGAACGGCTGCGCCATCAGGATCACGAACGAGCCGGCGGGGAAGTCCCGCTCGCCGGCCTTGAACGCCGCCCGGGCCCGGTGCACCTCCACCGCCCCCGTGCGGAGGACGTCGACGAGCTTGGCCGCGGCGGTGGGATCGAACTGACCGTCGCCCGCCGGGATCACGTACGCGTAGGGATCGCCCTTCGTCCCGGCGGCGATGGCGTCGCGGCCCATCAGGTACATGCCGTAGAGCCAGTCGCTCCGCTTGCGCGCCCCGACGTCGAGGGTGGCCAGCGACGCGCTCATGATGTAGTCGACGGCGTCGCGCAGACGCCACCAGCCGCCCCGCCAGGGGCTCGGGTAGAACGTCGTGGGCGTGTCGGTGGGCACGCCGTTCCGGAACCGCTTGGGCAGCTTCGCGGGGTCGTACTCGTGCGGGGTCGCGTAACGCCACAGCGCGGTCTCGGTGAGGATGCCGACCATGTTGTGGAAGTACGGCGCGGTGCGCATGCCGCCGTTCCACCAGGTGTCGAAGCCGATGCGGCTGATCGCCCCCACCTTGCCTTCCTTCTCCAGGCGCGAGGTGATCGCGTCCCCGACCATGGCCACGCCCCGCATCACCGGGGCCGGGATGTTGGGGTTCATGGGGTCGTCGAAGGGGGGAACGAAGATCCGGGCCGGGAAGGGCGCCGACTGGTGGTGGTTGTAGACGATCTGGGGGAAGTAGTCCTCGTAGAGGAGCTTCGCCACGTTGCGCGACTCCGGCATGTTGAACATGTACCAGTCGCGGTTGTTGTCGTGGCCGACGTACCGGTGGTACAGCTCCACCATCGGCGACACCTCGTACGGCGTGCCGAGGTTGCGGTCGTACCAGGCCACGACCTTGTCGAGGCCGTCGGGGTTCATGACGGGAATCTGGACGAGGATCACCTCGTCGCGGATCCGCCGCATCTCGTCGCTCTCCTCGGTGGCGACGCGCCAGGCCAGCTCGGGAGCGTGCTGGGCGGGGGCCACCTCGGTCGCGTGGAGGCCGGAGTCGATCCACACGATCGCCTTGCCCTGCGCGGCGAGGGCGCGGGCCTGCGCGTCGTCGAGGCCGCGGGCCAGGGCCAGCCGCCGCGCGATGTCCCGGTAGAAGTCGAGCTTCTTGAGGTTGGCCTCCGAGCTGATGAAGGCCGCGATCATCGTCCGGCCCTCGGCGGTGGGCCCGATGTCCTTGACCATCACCCGATCGGAGGCGGCGTCGAGGGCCCGGAAGTACTTCACGATCGTCTCGTAGTCGGCCAGCTTCCGGTCGGCGCCGGGGCGGAAGCCGAGCACGTCGTCGGGCCGGGGGACGGTCGCCGCCCCGTGCAGCGGACCGGCGACGAGCCACGCCGCGAGCAGGAGGGCGCCGCGGCGCAGGCGTTTCACGTCCGCGAGGACGCGGCTCACGGGGCGAGCGGCGTCACCGCCGAGGTATAGAGCGCGTTGAGGAGCGCTATGTAGGTGGCCCACGACTGCGCCCGGTACTGCGGCCGGAAGCCGAAGAGCACCACCCGTCCCGTCCCGAGCGGCACCTCGACGAGCGCGGCCTTGCCGCGGAGGTACTTGTCACCGAGGAGCCACCCCGACAGCAGCGGGTTCTCCGGCGGGTAGCGGGCCACGACCGTGCCGGTCTTCGTCTCGAACGCCGGGCTGCCCTCGAACCAGATCGGCGTCGTCGCCTCGAGGCCGTGGGCGAGGGGGCTCGTGCTCACGCCTTCGACCTGCGCCGCGAGGATGGCGCCCGGGCAGTAGAAGTCCTTCGAGCCCTGGTCGGACTCGTCGGCGCCGGGGCGCTCCTCGCGGCCGAAGCCGGCGAGCACGTTGGTCACCGGCAGCGCGAACTCGGCGATCGGCATGTCCGAAGCGGAGTCGATGGCCACGAGCGTGCCCCCCTCCTCCGCGAAGGACTTGAGGCTCTGCACGCCCTCCTTGCCGAGGCCGCCGCAGTATTCCGGCGGCAACGAGCCGGCGGGATTGCCGCTCACCATCGCGCGGCGCGACTGGTCGGGCAGGACGATCGCGTCGAACCGCGCGCGCAGCCCTCCCCCGCGCACGTCCCTGTCGTGGAGCGTCTCGTAGTCGACGCCGAGCTGCTTCTCGAAAACGAAGCGCGTCCAGCCTTCGTCCATCGACGGGACGTAGGACTGGTAGACGCCGATCCGCGGCTTGCGGAGGAGCAGGCTGGGAGGGTCGGCGTTGACCGGGGTGGCGACGAAGCCCAGCTCGCGGGCCATCGGCTCCAGCCGGGCGCGGGCGTTCTCGGGCACGAGCAGGGTGCCGGGGCGGAAGTTGAAGCCGCGTTCGAGGAACGCCGCCGTCGCCCAGCGCACCGGCACGCCCGCCCGCAGCAGGCGCCCCAGGGCCACCAGCTCCGGGTTCTTGTGGCCGAGGGCGAAGAAACGCCCGTGGCCCCCCGCGATGCTGCCCCGCGCGGTCGGGACCGCGTCGAGCCGCTCGAGGGCGGCCACGAAGGGCGCGTCGGCCCGCACTACCTCCACCCCCATGAGAAGAGGCAGCGTGTGGGCGGTGACGTCGTACGGCCGCTGCGGCGGGCCGCCCGGCCACTGCCGCAGGTCCGGGTAGCGCTGCCGCTCGAGCAGCGTCTTGGCGAAGGCGCTGAAGGGCTGCCCCATCGGGATGACGTGGGAGCCGGCCGGGTAGGTCCGGTCGCCGGCCTTGAACTCGGCGCGGGCGCGGTACACCTCCACCGCGCCCGTCCTCATCACCCCCAGCAGCTTCGCCGTGGCCAGCGGATCCTTCTGCTCGCCCGGCACGATGAAGGCGTAGGGCTCCCTGCGGACGGCGGCGCGCCGGTTCACCTCGTAGAAGGTCCTCAGCCAGTATTCGCGGTGGCGGGCCGTGTGCTCGAGCAGCGCGCGCGTGGCGGAGACCTGGTAGTCCACGATGTCGCGCAGCCGCCACGTGCCCCCGGGCCAGGGGTCGGGGAAGTTCCACGCGGCCTGCTTGGCATCGTATCCGATCCCCGCCTCGAGCTCGCCAAACTTCACCTCGAGGGGCGTCGCCATCCTGGCGGAGGCGCACTCGGTGAGGATGCGGACGCCGCCGTGCGTGTGGGGATAGGCCCGGGCGGGCGACCAGGCGTCGTAGAGCGCGTGGATGACGACGCCCTTCTTGCCCTCCGTCGTCAGGCCCGCGGCGACGCTCGTACCGGCCGCGTTGACGGCTTGGATGAGCGCGGGGTCCACGTTGGGCTCCCACGGGTCGACGTAGGGCGGCGCGAAGATCCGGGCCGTCCGCGGCCCCATCTGGTGGAGGTCGTGGACGACCTGCGGCCGCCAGCGGTCGTACAGGTACTTCACCGTGAGCTGGGTCTCGACCTGCGTGAACATGTACCAGTCGCGGTTGTTATCGTGCCCCGTGTACTTGTGGTAGAGGAACGGGATCTGTCCGCCCTCCCACGGCGTGCCCAGGGACTTGCGGTACCAGTCGACGACCTTCTGGGTGCCGTCCGGGTTGTGGGACGGCAGCATCAGGATCACCGTCTTGTCCAGGATGTCGAGGGTGTCGGGATCCTGGCCGGTGGCCAGCGCGTAGGCCGTCTCCATCGAGGTCTGCGAGGCGCCCACCTCGGTCGAATGGATGCCGTGGTTCAGGGCCACGATCGCCTTGCCGCTGTCGATGAGCCGGCGCGCCTCGTCCTCGCCGAGCGTGCGGGGATCGGCCAGGCGCAGGTTGGCGCGGCGGATCTCCTCCAGGCGGGCCATGTTGGCCTCGGACGTGATCGTGACCACCAGGAACGGGTTGCCCTCGGTGGTCGTCCCCACGTTCTCGACCTTGACCCGGGGGGAGGCCTCGGCCAGCTTCTGGAAATAGCCGACGATCTGCGTCCAGTCGGCCAGCTTGCGGTCCTCGCCGACCTTGAAGCCGAGGACCGATTCGGGAGTCGGGACCTCGGCCGAGACCGCGGGAAGGGCGGCCGCCGCGCACAGCAGGAGGGCCAGGCAGAGGGCGGCGAGGCGGCGCGTCATGGTGTCCCCTGAGGAAATCACGACGGGCACGGCAAGGCAAGGGCCGCGCGGTAAAATCAGGGTCTGCTTTCAACGGAGGAGTCCATGCTGAAAGAGTTCAAGGAGTTCGCCTTCAAGGGCAACGTGCTGGACCTCGCCGTGGCCGTGATCCTGGGCGCCGCCTTCGGCAAGGTCGTGAGCTCGTTCGTGGAGGACATCCTCATGCCTCCCCTCGGCCTGCTGTTCGGCCACGTCGACTTCCGCGAGCTGTTCCTCGACCTGTCCCGGGGCGGCTATCCCACCCTCGCCGCGGCCACCGCCGCCGGGGCCCCGGTCATCCGCTATGGGCTGTTCCTGAACACGGTGATCACGTTCCTGATCGTGGCCTTCGCGATCTTCCTGCTGGTACACCAGGTGAACCGGTGGATCCTGAAGCCGGGAGCAGGTCCCAAGGAGTGCCCGTTCTGCGCGAGCATGATCCCCGTCAAGGCCAAGCGCTGCCCGCACTGCACGTCGCAGCTGGCCGCCGCCTGAGGCCGCCGGGGGCCTGAGCTCACGGGTCCTCGCCGGGCCCGATTCGGTGCCATCCTGGGAGACGTGCCTTTCCACCCTGCGGTCGAAGAGTGGTTCGCGGGGACGTTCCCCGGCCCCACCCGGGCCCAGCGTCTCGCCTGGCCGGAGATCGCGGCCGGCCGCTCGACGCTCGTTCTCGCGCCGACGGGCTCGGGCAAGACCCTGGCCGCGTTCCTGGCCGCCATCGACCGGATCATGTTCACGCCGCCTCCGCCCTCCGCGGAGCGCTGCCGCGTCGTCTACGTCTCTCCGCTGCGGGCCCTCGCCTTCGACGTGGAGCGCAACCTGCGCGCGCCCATCGCGGGCATCGCCCGGACTGCCGAGCTGAGAGGCGTCCCGTTCCACCGGCCCGAGGTCGCCCTCCGTACCGGCGACACGCCCGCCTCCGAGCGCGCCCGCATGGCGCGCCACCCCCCCGACACCCTCATCACGACGCCGGAGTCCCTCTTCCTGGTCCTGACCTCGCGGGCGCGGGCCATGCTCTCCTCGGTCGAGCTGGTGATCGTGGACGAGATCCACGCCCTCGTCGGAACCAAGCGCGGGGCGCACCTCGCCCTCTCGCTCGAGCGGCTCGCCGAGCTCGCCCGCCAGCCGCCGCAGCGCGTGGGCCTCTCGGCGACGCAGCGTCCGCTGGAAGAGGTCGCCCGCTACCTCGGCGGCGGGGAAGGCGCGCGCGTGTGGCGGCCGCGCGCGGTGTCGATCGTGGATGCGGCGGAGGGCAAGCGCTTCGACCTGAAGGTCGAGGTCCCGGTCGAAGACATGTCGCGGCTGGGGGAGGTGGTGCCTGCGGCCGAGATCGTCGAGGGACCGGCGAGCGCGGTCAACCGGCGCTCGATCTGGCCCGCGATCCATCCCCGCCTGCTGGAGCTGGTGCGCGCCCACCGATCGACGCTCATCTTCGTCAACAGCCGCCGGCTGGCGGAGCGCCTGGCGGCCGCGCTCAACGATCTGGCGGGAGAAGACCTCGTCCGCGCCCACCACGGCTCGGTCGCCCGCGAGCAGCGCATCGCGATCGAGGACGCGCTCAAGGCCGGGCGCCTGCCCGCCATCGTCGCCACCTCCTCGCTGGAGCTGGGGATCGACATGGGCGCCATCGACCTCGTGGTGCAGATCGAGACGCCGCCGTCGGTGGCCGCGGGGATGCAGCGGATCGGCCGCGCCGGGCACCAGGCCGGCGCGGTCTCGCGGGGCGTGATCTTCCCCAAGTACCGCGGCGACCTCCTCTCGACGGCCGCGATCACCCGCGCGATGCAGGAGGGCGCGGTGGAGGCGACGCGCGTGCCCGCGAATCCCCTGGACGTCCTCGCGCAGCAACTCGTGGCCGTGTGCGCCGAGGGCCCGCGCAGCGTCGACTCCCTCTTCGCGCTCGTGCGCCGCGCGGCGCCCTATGCCCGGCTGCCCCGCGCGCAGTTCGAGGGCGTGCTCGACATGCTCTCGGGCCGCTATCCCTCGGACGAGTTCGCGGAGCTGCGGCCCCGCCTCGTCTGGGACCGGCTTCGCGGCATGGTCCGGGCGCGCGAGGGCGCGGCCCGCCTCGCGATCGCCAACGCGGGCACGATCCCGGACCGCGGCCTGTACGGCGTGTTCCTGGCGGACGGCGGCGAAGGCGGCAAGCGCGTCGGCGAGCTCGACGAGGAGATGGTCTTCGAGAGCCGGGTGGGCGAGGTCTTCGTCCTCGGCGCCTCGAGCTGGCGGATCGCGGAGATCACGCGCGACCGGGTCATGGTGACGCCCGCGCCGGGCGAGCCCGGCAAGATGCCGTTCTGGCACGGTGATCGCGCGCCCCGGCCCGTCGAGCTGGGCCGGGCGGTGGGCGCGCTGACGCGGGAGCTGGCCGCGGCCCCGCGCGCGCGGTCGCTCTCCCGCCTCGTCGGGGAGCATGCGCTCGAGCCGGTGGCGGCGCAGAACCTCCTCGCCTATCTCGAGGAGCAGCGCGAGGCGACGGGCGTGCTGCCCGACGACCGCACGCTCGTGCTGGAGCGGACGCGGGACGAGATGGGCGATTGGCGGCTGTGCCTGCTCTCTCCGTGGGGCGGGCGCGTGCATGCACCGTGGTCGCTCGCGCTCCAGGCCCGCATGCGGGCCTCCGGCGAGACCGAGGTGGAGACGCTCTGGAGCGACGACGGCATCGTCGTGCGCGTTCCCGATCGCGAGCGTCCGCCCGACGCGGCGGTCCTCGTCCCGGAGCCGGAGGAGGTCGAGGGCCTGGTCGTGGGCGAGCTGGGCCAGAGCGCGCTCTTCGCCGCGCGCTTCCGCGAGGCCGCGGCGCGCGCGCTGCTCCTCCCTCGGCGCCGGCCCGGCCTGCGCTCGCCGCTCTGGATGCAGCGCAAGCGGGCGGCGGACCTGCTCGCGGTCGCGTCGCGCTTCGGATCCTTCCCGATCATCCTCGAGGCGTACCGCGAGTGCCTGCAGGACGTCTTCGACCTGCCGTCGCTGCTGGAGCTGCTGCGCCGGATCCGGCGCCGCGAGCTGCGGGTCGTGACCGTGGACGCGAGCGCCCCGTCGCCGTTCTCGGCCTCGCTGCTGTTCGGCTACGTGGCGAACTACATCTACGACGGCGACGCGCCCCTGGCCGAGCGGCGTGCGCAGGCCCTCTCGGTGGATCAGGCGCAGCTCCGGGAGCTGCTGGGCGAGGCCGAGCTGCGCGAGCTGCTCGATCCCAGCGTGCTCGCCGAGGTGGAGCAGGAGCGGCAGTGCCTGGACGAGCGACGGCGCGCGCACGGCGCCGACGCGCTGCACGACCTGCTCGTCCGCCTCGGCGACCTCACGCGCGACGAGGTGGCCGCGCGCGTCGCTGCGCCCAAGGGAGAGGGCGCGGCCCCGAGCGTGCTGGCCGACGCCTGGACGGGGACGCTCGTGGCCGAGCGCCGCGCGATCGTCGTGAACCTGGCCGGTGAGGAGCGGCTGGCGGCGGCCGAGGACGCCGGCCGGCTGCGCGACGCCTTCGGCGTGCCGCCTCCGCCCGGGCTGCCGCAGGCCTTCCTGGAGCCGGCCGCCGACGCGCTCAGCGACGTCGTCGCGCGCTATGCCCGCACGCACGGCCCGTTCACGGCCGCCGACGTGGGCCGCCGCTACGGGGTGGTCGAAGGCAAGATCGAGGAGGCGCTGCGCCGGCTGGCGGAGACGGGCCGCGTGCTGGAGGGCGAGTTCCGTCCGGGCGGCATCGGCCGCGAATGGTGCGACGCCGCGGTGCTCCAGATGCTGCGGCGGCGATCGCTCGCCCGGCTGCGCAAGCAGGTCGAGCCCGCCGAGCCCGCGGCGCTGGCCCGCTTGTTGCTGGACTGGCAGGACGTGGCGACGGGTCTCCCGCGGCCCCCTCGCACGGGACCGGAAGCGGTGCTGCAGGCCGTCGAGCAGCTCCAGGGCGCGGTCGTGCCGGCCTCGGTCCTCGAGCGGGACGTGCTGCCCGCGCGGGTCACCGGCTACCGTCCGCAGGACCTCGATGCGCTGTGCGCCGCGGGGGAGGTGGTCTGGGTCGGGATCGTGCCTCTCGGCGAGCGGGACGGCAAGGTCGCTCTCTACCTCGCCGAGGACCTTTGGCTCTTGCACACCGCGCGGGCCGACAAGCCGAAGGGCGAGGTCCACGACCGCTTGCGCGATCACCTCGCGCGCCACGGGGCGAGCTTCTTCGCCGACCTGCACCTGGCCGCGGGCGGCGGCCTCGTGCAGCCGGTCCTCGACGCGCTGTGGGACCTGGCGTGGGCGGGAGAGGTGACCAACGACACGCTGGGTGCGCTGCGGGCGTTCGTCCGCGGCCCCGCCGGGCACCGCCGCGCGGGCCGGCGGTCCGCGCCCTTCCGTTCCCGCCGCCATGCGCCGCCGAGCGCCGGCGGGCGCTGGAGCCTCCTCGCGGCCCCGCCCACGTCCCGCGCGCCGACGCCGACCCAGCGCGCGAAGGCGCAGGCCGAGCAGCTCCTGTCCCGCCACGGCGTCCTCACCCGGGCCGCCGTCCTCGCCGAAGGCGTCCCCGGCGGTTTCGCCGCCCTCTATCCGGTGCTGCGCGCGCTCGAGGAGTCGGGGCGCGTGCGCCGCGGGTACTTCGTCTCCGGCCTGGGCGGCTCGCAGTTCGCCCATCCCGGCGCGCTGGAGCGGCTGCGCGCCCTGCGCGAGAGCGCGCTCGGCGCAGAGGAGCCGCCGCCGGCGGCCGTGCTGGCCGCGACCGACCCCGCGAACCCCTACGGGGCGACGCTGCCGTGGCCGAAGGCGGACGGCGGCCGCCTCCAGCGCAGCGCGGGCGTCCACGTCGTCCTCGTGGACGGGTCGCTCGTCGCCAGCTTCCGGGCCGGCGAGGGCGAGATCGCGACGTTCCTTCCCGCCGAGGAGCCGTCCCGCTCGGCCGCCGGCGCCGCGCTCGCGCGCGCCCTCGCCCGCTGGTCCGCGGCCGGACGCTCGGCCGTCGTCTGGATGAGCGTCGACGGCGAGCCCGTCGTGCGAAGCCCGCTCGGCCCCGCGCTTCGCGACGCGGGGTTCGTGCCGGCGGGTCCAGGGATGCGCGTTCGACCCGAATATTCCGCAGAGACCGCAGAGACCGCAGAGGCTTCCTACGGCGAGCAAAACGACGTGCCGGCAGAGGACGCAGAGGGCCTCGAGTCCATGGATGATGCGGATATGGAGGAGCCCTCGAGCTGATGCCGGAAGGAGACACGATCTGGCGGGCGGCGCGGGCGCTTCAGGCCGCGCTCGGAGGCCGCACGGTCACCCGGTTTTCATCCCCGCTCCCCGAGGTCGCGGCGGCGGCCCGCCGATTCGGGCTCGTGGGCCGGCCGGTCGCGGGTGTCGAGGCGAAGGGCAAGCACCTGCTCGTTCGCTTCGCGGGCGGCGCCGTCCTCCACACGCATCAGGGCATGACCGGAAGCTGGCACCTCTACCGCCGCGGCTCCCGCTGGCGCCAGGCGCCGCACCTCGCGCGCGTGGTGCTCGAAGCCGGGGAGGTCGTGGCCGTCTGCTTCCGGGCGCCGCGGGTGGAGCTCCTCCCCGCGGCGGAGGCGGCCCGTCACGCGACGCTCGTCCGGCTCGGGCCCGACGTGATGGCCGATGCCTTCGACGCCGCGGCCGCGCGCGACCGCCTCCGCGGCGCGGGCGACCAGGACATTGCCGCCGCGCTGCTCGACCAGTCGCGCCTGGCCGGCGTCGGCAACGTCTACAAGTCCGAGGTGCTGTTCCTGTGCGGCCTCGATCCTTTCGCGCGCGTGTCCGGCCTGGACGACCGCGCTCTCGACCGCGTGATCGCCATCGCCCGGCGGCAGATGCGGGGCAACCTGGACGCCGTCTCCCGGAGCACGACGCGCCTCGCCTCCGTCAAGCACTGGGTGTACGGGCGGGCGGGCCAGCCGTGTCTGCGCTGCCGGACCACGGTCGTGCGCCGCATGCAGGGCAACCCGCCCCGGTCGACCTACCTCTGTCCCGCCTGCCAGGCCTAGTGCCGTTCCAACTTTTTTCACCAAGGATGCTTTAAGCGATGTACTACACCTATGTGCTACTCAGCGAAGCCGATCGACGGCTCTATATCGGCGCGACCCAAGACTTGAGACGCAGGATCGAGCAGCA
>Ga0070706_100004120_pt1 | contig 14138 bp, 14 predicted proteins | sample KBSK5501metaG_FD_65476 | JGI IMG/M metagenome (GOLD analysis project Ga0070706, IMG submission 65476) | Corn, switchgrass and miscanthus rhizosphere microbial communities from Kellogg Biological Station, Michigan, USA - KBS K5-50-1 metaG | ecosystem: Host-associated > Plants > Roots >...
GGTGAAAGCCCGCGACCAGTGAATGTCCAGCGGCGCGTCCATCTTGGCCAGCGTGAGGGTGCGGGCCTTTGCTTCCCAGCGGAAGGCGCTGCTCGCGTACGTCACTGCTTGCCGCCCGCGCTTCTTCTTGACCGTGGGGTACTTCGCGCGCCCCTCGAAGAAATTGCGGAAGGCGCTGTCCAGATGGCGCAACGCCTGTTGCAGCGGCACGCTCGACACCTCGTTCAGCCAGGCCGTTTCCGGGTGCTGCTTCAGGGTAGTGAGTGCTGCCGATGCTTCGTGATAGCCGATGCGCTCCTGCCGCTCATAGTAGGCATCCGTACGCAGACGCAGCGCCCAGTTGTAGACATACCGCGCACACCCGAATGTCCGCGCCAATACGGCGGCTTGTTCCGGTGTTGGGTAGAACCGATAGCGATATGCCCGTTTGTGCTGCATGCTTACAATTATAGCATTGATTTTGTAAGCATGCAGCGGGCAGTAGGACTATCGGCGTGGATCATCGCTCCTGACGGCGTGCGGCGCGAAGACCCCTGGGTAAACCCAGGGGTCTTCGCGCCGCATGTTTTGATAACATTGCCGCATGTTTTGATAACATTACAGAGAGCGGGAGCGACCATCACTATGCCAGAGGCCACCACACGCGTTCGTGTCGGCTTTGTCGATGTGGATAGCAGCCAGCGCATCCACTTCACCGCCATGTTCCGCTACATGGAGGCCGCTGAGCACGAGCTGATGCGCGCCATTGGCTTCCCCTACGCGACCGCGCTCTCAGGCGCCGCGATGCCGCGCGTCCACCTCGAGTGCGACTTTCGCGCCAGCGTCGTCTATGACGACGAGCTGGACGTCACCGCGCGCGTCGCCCAGGTCGGCGCTAGCTCGTGGACCGTCGCCTTTACGGCACGCCGAGCCAGCTCGCCGCGCGCGGAGGCCGAGATTGGCGAGGTCGTCGCGGAGGGCCGCATGACCATCGTCTCGATGAATCCCGGCACCGAGCGCGCCACGCCGATCCCCCCAGAGCTGCGTAGTGCGCTCGCCGCGGACTGAGTACTCCCTGTGTTCTCATCGGTTCTCATCAGTCCTCATCGCACGTCACGGCGAACCTAGAGGATACAAACGGGCGAGATGACGAGCATGCCGCTCAGCTGCGTGCGGTATTCGAGACCATCCTCGTACTCATTGGCGTGGGCACGCGCGGTCCTGCGGCGCGAACGGGCGGAGGTAAGACGACCCACGGTCTCGCCTCTTCAGCGCGCGAATGCGGTTGGGCCTGCGATGGGCCGGCGAGTGCTCAGACGGTTTCCGACTACCTGGACATCGTCTCAGATGGACCTCATACACAGCTGCCTGGCGAGGATGTGCCAGCGGGGCCGACCTAGCCGACGCGCTCGAAAGCGCATTGCGAGAGTGAGGTGGCGCTTCCAAGAAAGCGGAACACCATGTCCGTCGACGTAAGAAACTCGTCAAACGCCTTGAGCTCATGCTTGCCGTCATAGAATTCGTCGAAGAGAATGATGGTGCCGATGCGGATTTCGTGCTGCAGCGTCTCCAAAACAAACTTGGCAGATGAATATACGTCCACGTCGATATGCAGGATGAGGCGATCATGCCGTGGAAGTATAAATGTCGGCAAGGTCTGATGAAACCAGCCAACGTGTAGCTGCACCCGCGAATCGTCGAACGTCGGTAGAGTGCCCTTGGTGTCGAACGTGCCCTGCGGATGCAAAGTATTCCAATTCTCAGGCAGGCCCTCGAAGCTATCAAAACCGTGTAACGAGGTGCATGGATTGTTGAGCAGCTCGCCCCAGATGCGCATGGACGCGCCCTGGAACACGCCAAACTCAAGATAGAGTACCTGCTCATGCGCGATCTTGCGCGCTACAGCAGTGTAGAGCCTGCGGCGGCAGCTGTATGCCGGCTTGATGGGGAAGCCATGTGCGCGAAACCACCGTCCAGCTTCAAGCTGACTCATGACGCGCTCGAGCCAGTAGTTCAGCCTCTCCAGGGTTTGCTTGGAGGCATGTGCCCCTACCCTCGTCAGCATCGCTCGAATGAGCGAGATGGAGAGCGATTCGCTCCTATCGCTCTGGATAAGCTGCACAAGCACCCCCTTTCCTTACATTGCCCTTGCCGGGATGGGATACACCAGGACGCTCAGCTCTCACCAAACTCGTCTTCGTGTGCGCGAGCCTCGGCGGCGGGAATGCGCCCCAAAGCCTGCCACGAGCAGGTGCTCCCTGGCCAGATTACCGGGCACGCCGCCCGGCGCCGGCTGCCACATACCTCTGCGGCCGCTACATCCGGCGCCACTGCACATCCCGTACCAGTCATGTCGGCTCTCATACAATCCACGTCAGTCCCGACTGCGCGCGCGATGTGCCGCACGCGTTCACTGCCCTTGACGTGGCATGCCGTTGCTGGTACCATTCGTATACCGACTAGATAGTATGTGAACGGCCCTGCCGCGAGCGGGAAGGAGCAGCCAGCATGTCCCTGACGAAGACCGAAACCCATGAGCTCAGCGTCGGCGCGGAGCCACGACTCATCGTCCGCAACACCGCCGGCACGGTTGTGGTGCAGCCAGGAGCCAACGGCCACGTGAGCGTGGAGGTGACGAAGAAGGTACGCGGCGGCCTCGGCGCGGCTTCCGAGCGCGACCTCGAGCAGGTGGTGGTACATGTGACACAGGAGGGCGACACGATCAGCGTCGAGACCGAGACCAAGCGGCCCATCAGCCTCAAGAGCGTCACGATTGACATCGCGATCACCGCGCCGGCCACCTGCGCGCAGCTGGAGGCGCGGCTGAGCGCTGGCAACCTGGTAGTGCGCGGGCTGACTACCACGCTGGCCGCCATGGTAAACGCCGGCAACCTGGATGCCATGGGTGTCACGCTGCGCGGCGGCTCAGACCTGGCGCTCAACGCCGGCAACCTGACGATGGATGGGGCACTCGCCCCCGGCGCCACCCTCGACGCACGCCTCAATGCTGGCAACGCGCGCTTCACCTTGCCGCGCGACACGCCCGCCCAGCTCGATGCCCGGACCACGGTCGGTCAAATCAGTGTCTCTGGCTGGCAGGTGCGCACCGAGCGCCAGATCGTGCAGCAGCGAGCGTACGGGGCCCTTGGCGCGGCGCCAACCGGGAGCCTACGCATCCATGTGGATGCCGGTAACCTCACCCTCATGGCACGCTAGCGGGCGGCCTGGCCCTTTTTCACACTGTTTCGCGTTCAGTCGGTATCGTTGTCTCGTAGCGCGAGGCGGCCTGTTTGAGACAGCCAGCGCACGAAGGACAGGCGCGCCAGCTCACGATCGCTGAACGATATGCGTTCTTGTTGGCGCTGCTGGGCGCGCTGGGCGCGCTGGGCGCGCTGGGCGCGCTGGTGCCAGGCGCACCACTCTGCCCAGGTGCACGCCATTTTCGTGGTCGTTCCTGAGGCCGCCGTCCATCCCTCCCACGTATGCACTGTATGCCTCCTTTGGCACGCGAAGTCCGTCTGGATCGAGTAGATGCAGCCGATCAGCAGGGGAAACACCGAAAGGGCGACCCAGCGGCCGCGCTGGCGAGTGACACGACTGCCGGGCGAGTGAGGTGCACACGTCGTTCCAGCGAGTGAGCGGTCAGTCAGGGCCACCGGAGCGCCCCTTTCGCTGCACTGCAGCGCCCACCTTGGACACTGCCGCCAGGAGCACCGTCCAGCCTGCCCAGGTAACCAAGAGCCGTGGCCGATGGGCACCCGAGCGACGAGCGCTTCGTCGACGGGGAGCAGCTCAGACGCCCATCGCGGCAGCGCGACCGCCGACGTCGTGGCCCTGGTCCCTTGGTCCCTGGTCCCTGGGCAGGCGCGGGTCAGGCCGCGCTACCCGCAGCTGGGCTTGTCGAAGAAGAACGTCATGCCGCTGGCGCTGGCACTCAGGTGCGCGACGTCGTGAAAGCGCAGGGTGGAGCCATCCGAGCCAGTGCCGTGCACGGACAAGGTCGAGGTCTCCGTTCCGTTGTGCAGGTTATTGTTATCGCCAAACCACGAGGCGAAGTGGCCGGTGTAGCTGGGCTGGCTGGCATCATCGGGCGTTATGACGAAGTCGCCCGTCATGGTGCCCGTGACCCAGAAGGTGCCGGCGCCTTGCCCCGAGGTCAACTCGATGGCGTGGAAGACCCCGTTGTAGGTGAGCGTGACGGTCCCAGGGGCATTCGTGCACGGATTGCCGAGCGGTTGGACGTCGGTGGCGTTGTGGAAGGTTTGCGTGTACGACACCGCCCCCGCCCCCGCGGCGGAGATCGTGGTGATGCTGACGAGGAGGACAGCCACCACGGCAACAGCCGCGGCGGCAGACAGGATCACGCGTTTCCAGTGATGCATGGGAAAGACCTCTTTTTTCTACTGATGTCTAATGCTGTGTGGCTCATCACCGGCGGTCGTGTCTCGCCGGTGTTCGATCTCAAAGGAACGAAGCGCTCGTCCATTGCCAAGCGTACGCGGCCTGCGTGACGTGAGCGTTACGAGCAGCGTTACGAGCCGGCACAGTGCTTAAATCCGCCGCATGCGTCTGGGCCTGTGCGTCTCACGTAGGCGTCTCGCGTTCTTGAATAGGCCAGCCGGCGCCAGACGCTTCCACCAGCCTGCGTGCGTTCAGCGTGCCCGGAACACTTCCCTTGACCTAGCTGGCTTCGAGCCACGCCGCTAGCCTAGCGCCTGCGGTGTCCCATTCGCAAGAGACAATGTCTTGAATGCACAGCAAATTGTCCTGGTTTGGGCGGGAAGATTGTCCTCCTGGCTGGTGGAGAGCTGCGGAGGGAAGAGGTGTCCACGAGCGGGTGGAGGCAGCAGACGCGGTGTGTCCATCACGCGGCGCTGTGGCACAAAGCCGCTACGGCGCAAGCGCATTATCATGCAAAGGCCTGCGTCTGGCGCTCTGGGGAATCAGTGCACCAGCATCCGCCTGGACCCGCCACCCCTCGTGGAGCTGCAGCGGGCGCAGCCAGAGCGCGGCGTGGGCGGGCTGCATCGTCTCGTTGACGACCGCGAGCAACCGCTCCCGCACCTGCGCCAGTTCCACCTCATTGCGCACGGTCGCGCCGAACGCCGCCAGCGTGCGCGTAGCATCGTACTTGCGCCGATAGAAGCGGCGATCAATCGCCGCCTGGATGCCGTGGCGCAGCGGTGTGAATAGGGCAGCAATCAGCAGCGTCGAGGCGACGATAATGACGGGAGAGCGCGCGGCCTCGCGGTTCACCGTTCCAACAAGGGCCTGCACGCCGACGACAACGCCGAAGTACAGCGCTGCCAGCAGGAACGTGAGCGTGCCGTAGACCAGCGCGCGGTTGATGAGGATGTCGATATCGTAGAGCCGCGAGCGCAACACCGCCACTCCGATACACGCGAGAAGAACGACAGGCAGGTTCAGAAAGACCAGACCGCTTAGGACATAAGCCAGGTTAGACGATTGCTGCAGCGCCGGAAAGATCACCAGCAAGCTGCTCGCCCCAAACAGTCCCCCCGCAACGACGACCACCCCGAAGACCACCCATTTCGTCTGTTGCCGCTGCGCTGGGGTAGAGACGCGCCGATAGCGGTACACTTGCGCCCACAGCACAGTAAGAAATTGGGGGATATAGAAGAGCACGCCCAACACGAAGGGCCAGTTCTCAAAATTGGCCGGCGACTCGCGCGGCAGCACCAACTCGGCGAACTGTTGCAGGACATACACCGCGACGACCCAGCGCGTCCAGCGCGGCACAAAGCGCCCGGTGGGAAACAGGTAGAAGAAGAGGTACAGCAGCGCGGAGGCGAGGAGATGCCCCAGATGGACCGGCAGCCACCAGGCTACGTTGGCCATTGATAACACATCTGGCGCAGTGTCCCGATTGCCGAACGTGTTGGTGATGAGGAAGAGCGCTACGAACAGCGCCACCCCGTCCTCCGACCGGCGCCAGGCGATCACCCCGCCGATAGCGCAGCCGACTAGCACCCGCACGCCATACAGCGCGGCGACCAGCGCACTGTAGCTACCCAGGGAGAGGCCCAGTTGGTGGAGCGCCTGCATCGCCGCAGGGGTCAAGGCGCCATCGATGCCGCAGGCGGCCCCCCTACACGGCGTCTGCAGAAAGGCCACGTACGGCGGCAGGCTGACCACATACAGTCCCACGAAAACGGCGGCGAGCGCGCCCCAGCCGACGCGCGCGAGGAGGAGCCAGCGCCCCTGCAGGCGCAGATCGCTTGGGGCGGCAGGTGATTCTCTAGGGGCCTGCGTCAGGACAGAAGGGGCGCTCATCGCGGTCCTCCTCACCAGTGCCGGTGCACTGGCTGCCAGCACCCCTGCTCTCATCTGTCAGCCAGGCGTGTGTCAGCCACGCGCTTGCACTTCTTCGGAGCGTGCTTGGCTCTGCCCTAGACGTACCCTGTGACCGTCCGAAAAACGTTACGACAAGCGTTACGAACGACCTTCGCGCCTTGCGCATCTGTTGTGGATGTGGGCAACCGCATGCTCGTGGCGCACGGGCGAGCGGGCTACTAGCCCTGCCTAAGCCGCAGCGCAAGCTGGCGCAGCAGTGGGAGCGCGATCCAGACCGAGCAGACGCAGCCGATCAGCAGAGGAAACACCGCCAGCCAGCGCACGCCATTGGGCAGGCTGAAGGCCATCCAGATCGGCGGCCAGGCGGCGCTCAAGGTATAGGCCGCCAGCGCCACATTGCGAAACTCCGCCAGCGCCGCGAAGCGCAGCCGGTACAGGCTCCAGCCGCCAAGCAGCAGTGCGGGCGCGGCGAACAGGAGCATCCAGCCCGCCAGCAGCGCCGCGAAGCTGAGCGAGACAGAGACCAGCGCCAGGATCGCGGCAATGGCAGCGTGCGCCTCAGCCTCAGCCTGATCCGGCGCGCTGTGGATCGGCTGCGGGGCTCTGGCACGCAGCTTGGAAGGCGTGGCGTAGGGGAGCGGTTGTGCGGCGGCAGGCGTGTACGCCGGCACTGCCTGGGGTGGCGGACCGGGCGGACCCACCGGCAGCGCCTGTCTGGCCGGCGACGCGGGCGGCTGCGCGGCCTCCACGGCCTGCGCCGCTACAGCAAGGGGAACCGGGGCATGCCAGCGGGCATCGGCGACATCCACAGCGTGACCCGCGCGCTCAGCGGCCTCATGTTGGAGCCCAGCCCCACAGCGGATGCAGAAGCGTGCCGTGGGCACGTTGGCGGTGCCGCAGCGCGTGCACGGCTGCGCCCCCGTGCTGGCCACCACGACGGGAGCGGGAAGCGACGGCGCAAGGGCGGCGCGTGCGGTGTGGAGCTCGGAGAAGAGCTCACCTGCCGTCTGCTGGCGTCCCTGAGGGTCGAGCACCATCGCCCGCAGGATGGCGGCTTCGGTGAGCGGACTGATCTCGGCATTGAGCGCGCGCGGCGCGGGCAGGGCGTGCGCGCCGAGGCGGGCGGGCGCTTCGGTCGGCTGGTAGCCGGTCAGCAGATAGAAGAGTGTCGCACCAAGCCCATAAACGTCGGTGCGCTGATCGGTGGCGCCGCACGCCTGATACTGCTCCGGCGGCGCATAGCCGGGCGTGAAGGCCAGCGCCGCGCCAATCGTCGCCGTTCCCTGCATGAAGAGCTTGGCCAGGCCCAGATCGATCAGAATCGGGATGCCTTGTCGTGTAATCTTGATGTTGGCCGGCTTCACATCACGATGGATGATAGGCGTCGGCTGCGAGTGCAGGGCGTGGCAGGCGTCGCAGATCGGCAGCACCCAATCCAGCACCTGCGCCTCGGGCAACGGCCTGCCGGTGTGGCGAATCTGCTGGATCGCGATCTCCTCGACGGTGTGGCCGTCCACATAATCCATCACCAGGTAGAAGCGGCCGTGCTGCTCGAAGACGGCGTAGCCACGCACGAGATTGGCATGACGGGCGTTGAGGATGAATTCAGCTTCCAGGCGGAACTGCCGCTGCGTCTGCGGGTCGCGGTAGAAGGCTTCTTTGATGGCGCGCCGGTGGCCGAGCACGCGATCGTGGGCTTTGTAGATGTGGCCGAAGCCACCGCCGCCAATGTAGCCCTGGATGAGGTAGCGCCCGCCGAGGAGTGTGCCAGGTGGGAGCGCGGGTGGCTGCGACGGCACTGGCTGCTGCATGCGCCCCGTCCTCCCCTTGTCGCCTGGCGGCAACACGCCAAGCGGCTTGTCCGTTCCCGCAGTATACACATGGCCGTGGAAGCGGACAAGCCAAAGGGAGAGATGGGGGGCACGGCATTGCACGGCCCTGCGCGGCTTCACTCCGGCAGGACATGCACCTCGATTTCGGAGGAGCCGGTCAGGATGACGCTGGTGCCCCGCTCGGAGCGCTCGAAGCGCATGGCCAGCCGCTGCTCGCCCAGCCGCACATCGCCGAGATCCAGGCTCTGCATCCAGTCCGGCAGCGTCGGATTATGCAGCGTGAGCCGCTGGCGGTCGGCCTCTGGCTCGAAGCCGAGCACCGAGCCGAGCAGCAGGAACGGCGCGCCCGCCGCCCAGGACTGCGGGGCACACGCCACGGGGTAGCGTGTCGGGCCGTAGCCAGCGACCCGCGTGAGGCCGCAGAAGAGCTCCGGCAGGCGTGAGCCGGAATAGTAGAGCCCAACGCCGAACAGGTTGCCCAGCAGTTGTCCTGCCACCTGCTTGTGGCCATAGCGCGCGAAGCCAGCGCCGACAAGGGCCGTGTCGTGCGGCCAGACCGAGCCATTGTGGTAGCTCATCGGGTTGTAGCGCACCGCCCGCGAAGAGAGCGTGCGGATGCCCCATTCGGTGTACATATCCGGCGCCATCAGCCGCTCGACCACGCCCTTGGCCCATTCCGGCGGGACGATGCCCGTCCACAACACCTGGCCAGCGTTGGAGCTCATGACGCGCGCGGGCCGCTTCTCGCCATCCAGGGCGAGGTAGAAGGTCTGCTCTTCGGGCCACCAGAACTCCCGCAGGAAGTTGGCGCGGATGCGCTCCGCAGCCTGCTCCCACTCCACCGCCTCGTCGTGGCGGCCCAGGCGCCGTGCCAGCGCGGCAATCGCGCCGTACGCGGCGAAGGCGTAGCCCTGCACCTCGCAGAGCGCCACCGGTGGCTCGATCAGCCGCCCGTCTTCCATCGAGATCGCGTCCCACGAATCTTTCCAGCCCTGGTTCACCAGTCCCTTGTCGGACATCTTGGCGTATTCGAGGAAGCTGTCGCCGTCGCCGTCGGCGACATCGCGCATCCAGCGCGCAGCGGCCGTGGCGTTCGGCCAGTGGTGCTCCAGGAACGCCATGTCGTTGGTCCAACGGATGTACTGGTCCAGTGTTATGAGGAAGAGCGGCGTGGCGTCTACGCTGCCATAGTAGGGGATGAAAGGAACCTCAGCGCAGTTGGCCATCTCGCCGTGGCGATACTCGTGGAGGATGCGGCCCGGCTCCTCCTCAGTAAATTCGTCCACCTTGGTGCCCTGATGCGCCGCCAGAAAGGCGAGCGTTCCGCGCGCCACCGTGGGAAACCAGGGCAGGAACTCCAGGCTGGTGACGAGCCCATCGCGCCCGAATGGGCAGACATACCACGGGATACCGCCGTAGGGAAATAGGCCCTCCGGCGTCCTGGTACACATCATCCCCAGGTCGTGCATGCCGCGTGAGAGCATGCGATTGAAGAAGACGTTATCGGAGCGGACCACCGGCAGGGCGTTGCCACGCGGCAAGAGCTCAATCTCCTGCGGCGCCTCCTCGAAGTCTTGCGGGGCGCTGCCCTCAGCGCGCAGGTCGCAGCGAATCTGTAGCTCCGTCTGCACATCGTGCTCGAGCGGCACGTCCCAGAAGAGGCCTTGCATGACCGCCTGGCTTGCCGGCGGGCTGAAAGAGATCTCCGTGAGGCGGGTGATCTTGTCCAGGCCGCGATAGCTGAGCGTCACGCCCTCACGCGACATGTGCGGTGACATGATCTCGCCACGCTCTTTGCGTGCCATGCCGCGCACCTCGAAGATATCGCGAAAGTCGGCGCCGAGCTTGAGACCCACCTTGACGGTGATTGGCGTGGAGTGAAAGCTCGTCAGCAGCAGCGTTTCGGTGAGCTGGTTACCGTTCAGCGCCAGCAGACGGCGCACGTGGATCGTGCCCTGGTAGACCACCTCGTGCCCCACGCGCAGAAAGGGATTGGTAAGGTCAATCTGGCACTTGCCCTCTTCATCCGAGATCGAGTGCGAGAGCGGAATCAGCGGCTGGCCCGCGAGAAATATATCGCAGGTGCGCAGGAAGCGCGTGCCCATCCAGTAGACGCCGGTCTCCTGCTCGGATTCCGGCAAATCACCGCGCGCGTCGGACACGAGAAAAGTGTCACCATGCTTGAGCGTGATCTTCTCGACAACAGAACTGGCCGATCCCTGCAAAACGTAGGGATCAGCCTGTTCGATGGAAGGGCTATCGGGAGAAGACTCAATGTCCGCATGAAGTATCGCATCCCCATGCGTCGGCTGGGTCATGAAAAGGCTACTTCCTCCACAGGATCACCGGCGACGTCCGGCCGGACCGGCGCGGGCTTGGCAAAGAGGGCGCGGCGGCCCTGCACGTTGGAGTATACGTTGACATACTCTAACGCCATGCGCAACATGTCAAATCGCCTCTCCGCATAGCGACGGCAGCCGAGCCGCGAGATGTGCCGCAATTCCTTGACCGCGTCAGCCATCTCATCGACGTTGCAGCGGACGCAACCTGTGACGCCGTCGACGAGCAGCTCCGGCACCGAGCCCATCGGGCACGTGAGCACCGGGGTGCCACAGGCGAGCGCTTCGATGAACACCATGCCGAATGGCTCCGGCCAGTCGATCGGCATCACCAGCGCCAGCGCCCTCCCCATCAGCTTGCGCTTCTCCTTCTCACCCAACTGTCCCATCCAGTGAATGAGTGGATGGTCCAGCAGCGGCTCGATCTCGGAATGGAAGTAGCCCGCTTCTTTGGCATCCACTTTGGCGGCGATCTTGAGCGGAATACCGGCGCGCTTGGCAATCTCGATGGCGCGGTCCGGGCGCTTCTCCGGGGACATGCGTCCGACGAAACAGAGGTAGTCACCCGCCTCCGGGTAGAAGGGGAAGCTGTCGACATCCACACCGTGATGCACGGTGGCGACCCAGTTGAGCTCAGGGATGTCGCGCCGCTGACTATCGCTGATGGAAATATAGTTGGCCTGGCGATACATACGCAAGGCGCGTTGTGACTCTGGTGCATCGAGCCGGCCATGCAAGGTAATGACGGTCGGCGTCTTGGACTGTTCGATGAACGGCAGTGTCATATGATCCAGGTGCGAGTGGACGACGTCAAACTCGCCGACGCGACCGTAGACGTCCATCAGCTGTGCGATGTGGTAGGCCGAGGCATCAATGTCCGTGCTGAAATTGATCGCCTTGTCCACGCCGGGGACGAGTCGTCCACTCGAGTGAGAGTCGCCTGAGGCGAAGACGGTGACGTCGTGCCCCAGTTTGACCAACGCCTCAGACAAATTGTAAGCGACTCGTTCTGTACCGCCGTATCCAGCCGGCGGCACCGCTACGTGCAACGGCACCACCTGAGCGATCCGCATAACGCGTCCTTTCCATAACACAGGCCGATACATACATCCAAGCAGCGTATGTGGCCAAAATACACACCGCAATATGTGGGCCGCACTATCAGACGTCCTGTGAGACGATAAGCTGCCGCTTGCCGTCATGCCGCATGCTGTCGTGTACAATGCATGGTGGGCGGCGAGCGGTCGTCATCCTGTGCAGGACTTCACAGCCAGGCGCATGCGCGCGCGCAGGCAAACACCAAGCACTACGAAAGGGCAACTTCGCTGATGGGCGAGCCACTCTACAGCACTGCCGCACGGCGCCCATTTTTGGCGCATGAACGGCCGCTCTTCTTCGCGCATCGCGGCGGCTCGCTGCTGGCGCCAGAAAATACGCTCGTCGCCTTTGAGGGGGGCGTGTCATACGGCGCGGATGCGCTGGAGCTGGATATCCAGATGACACTCGACGGCGAGCTCGTGGTGATCCATGATCCTGCGGTAGATCGTACCACAAATGGCACGGGACCCGTGGCTCGCTTCACGTTCGACGAGCTGCGCCGCCTGGACGCGGGCTTTCGCTTCACCCCGGACGGCGGCGCGACCTACCCATTTCGCGGCCAGGGCCACAGCATTCCGCTGCTGCGTGAGGTGTTCGCGCGCTTCCCCGCGATGCGCATCAACATTGACCTGAAGGCGGCCGATCCCGAGCGTGAGCGGCGCCTGTGGCGGCTGATCCAGGAGACTGCGGGCGAGGACCGCGTGATGGTCGGCAGCTTCCTGCACACCTCGCTGGTCCGCTTCCGCCTGCTCACAGGGGGCCGCGTCGCCACCTCCGCCAGCCAGCGCGAGACCGTGCGCTTCCTCGCCGCGGTGGCCTCGCGCACGACCCGCCTGCTGCGTCCCGCCTACGATGCCTTGCAGGTGCCTGAGAAGCACCGCGGCGTGCGGGTCGTCTCGCCGGCGGCGATCACCGCCGCGCACCGGCTGGGCCTGGACGTTCACGTGTGGACGGTGGACGAGCGCGCCGACATGGAGCGTTTGCTCGCCTGGGGCGTGGACGGCCTGATGACCGATCGGCCCGACGTGTTGGCGCCGGTGCTGCGCACCGCCGGCTAGGCTGCCTTGCCTTCCACTGTACAGGCGAGCACAGTCGAGGGGTGCGCATGAAGGAGCAAGCGGCGCCTAGTGGACTTTGTGCCACTTCTCGGTTATCTTACGCAGGTCGTTCGGGTCGTCGACATAGTGTTCCATGTATCCGCAGGCAGTGCACACATACGTGGCAACCGACACGGCACGCATATTCGCGATGGGCATCCTGCCCATTCCGAGGTCCGCAGGCGATTGGTAGATCTCGCGGGAGCGACATTTCGGGCAGGTGCCGTCTCGCATGGCGTTACATTCCCTCCACGATCCGCTTACGTATGTCAAGCCAGGTGGCCCAGCGCGCCGTCGTTCCACCATCGGGGCAGCGGAGAACGAGGGAGCCCGCCTGAACCAGGCGGTTCGCTAGGCCAGGTTCGCGTAGCCGAAGATGACACCGAACGACTTGCAGTAAATCACGACCGCTTTGAACTGGCCGAGATCGAGGCCCGCCGGCAGCGTATAGTTCGTCTCGCCCGCCGTCGCCTTGAGCTTCCCAACCTCCAGCCCGCACATTACCTGGTCGGCGGTCGTTGGGCTGGTGACAGGTGACAAATAGACGAACAGATCGGGGCCAGGGGTGGCCTGCAGCTGTTCGAGCCGGAGCACCGCCGCACTGGTGTCGGTGCTGCCAAGGATCGCCGTCCCAGAGACCGTCTCGGGTCCCGCGCGGTGATCGAACGTGCCCTTGCGCGGCGCTGGGGCGGCGGGGACGGTTGGCTAGGCGCCAGCGTCTGGAGCGGCTGTATGTGTGGCCGCGGCCGGGCTGGCGAACGACGGCGCCGCGTCGTGGGCGACTGTCGCTCCGGTGAACATCGGCAGGGCAAAGACGACCAGATCGAGCACGACGATCAGCGCCAGCGCGCCGCGCACAACGAGGAGCAGTGAGTGCGGCAGGACATAACGCAGACCCGAGCGCGTCACGGCTATGCTCAGTCCCGCCAGCGGCGGCGTCAGCACCGCTAGCGCCAGAAAGCCGAGATTGTCGCGCAGGTTGGGAAACACCACGACGACGCCAGCCGCCGCCACGAGTGAGGCGACGAGAATGCTGAAGAACACCGGCCAGCTCGGCACGCGCTGCGTCGTATGCGGCGCCTGACTGCGCTCTCGCCTCGTGTAGTGCATGGTCTGCCCCTCACTTGCCTGGCAGGCGCATCCACTGCTTCAAAAGCTGCGCGCCGGCACTCCCCATGCTACCCGAGCAATCTTACGCAAATCTGAACGCGTGGCCCTGTGCGATTGAGATCGTCCAAAAGTGGTTCCCGCGCCATTCGTTCCACCGCACGCACGGCGCGCAGGTGCCAGTGCTCAACACGCTGAGCGACACCATCGTGGGGCGCGGCGCTGCTGTGAGTGATATCTATACGCTGAACACCAAAAATGCGGAAGACCCACGGGATGCGCAACGAGATATGAGGAAGGAAAAGGCAGGAAAAGAAACCTTGTAGCGCAGGCAAGAAATCGACCTCCAGTGTCAGGACACGTGTATCGGA